>Ga0207648_10003564_pt1 | contig 16281 bp, 16 predicted proteins | sample KBSMisM32_FD_184310 | JGI IMG/M metagenome (GOLD analysis project Ga0207648, IMG submission 184310) | Miscanthus rhizosphere microbial communities from Kellogg Biological Station, Michigan, USA - KBS Miscanthus M3-2 (SPAdes) (version 2) | ecosystem: Host-associated > Plants > Roots >...
GAGCTCGGCGTGCCGCACCCCTTGCACATCCACGGCAGCAACCTCGGCGTGGCGGGCAACATCGAGTCGACGCTCGAGACGATTCGCGCGCTCGAGGGCTTGCCGGCACACCTGACGCATGTGCAGTTCCACGCCTACGGCAGCGAAGGGCCGAAGAAGTTCTCGTCGGCGGCGCTGCAGCTCGCCGAGGCCGTGAACGCGAATCCCCACGTCAGCATCGACGTCGGCCAGATCATGTTCGGGCAGACCGTCACCGCGTCGGGCGACACGATGCGCCAGTACGCGCAATCGGGGCTGGCCAGCCCGCGCAAGTGGATCGGCGCCGACATCGAGCTCGACGCCGGATGCGGCGTCGTGCCGTTCCGCTACCGCGAGCAGAGCTACGTGAATGCGCTGCAGTGGGCGATCGGCCTGGAGATCTTCCTGTCGGTCACCAACCCATGGCAGGTGGTGCTGACCACCGATCATCCGAACGGCGGGCCGTTCACCAGCTACCCGCACCTGATCCGGCTGCTGATGGACCGCGGCTTCCGCGAGGAGCAGCTCGCGAAGCTGCATCCCGATGTCGCGGCCCACAGTGCGCTGCGCTCGATCAAGCGCGAGCTCACGCTGGCCGAGATCGCGGTCATGACGCGCGCCGCGCCGGCGCGCCTGCTCGGCCTGCACGACCGCGGCCATCTGCGCGAGGGCGCGGCCGCCGACATCGCGGTGTACCGCGAAGACGCCGACCGCGAAGCAATGTTCACCACGCCCGAATACGTCTTCAAGGACGGCACCCTCGTCGCGCGCGCCGGCCGCATCACCGCGGTGCCGGTGGGCGGCACGCACTTCGTCGAGCCCGGCTACGACACCGCGATCGAGAAGGTGCTGCGCCGCCACACCGAGGCGCACGGCCTGCCGCGTTTCGACCACGTCGTGATCGGCCACGACGAGCTGTGCCGCTGCTGCAACGGCGGGCGCCTGCTGCCGACCGCCTGCTTCGAAACGGAGGCGCGATGACCGCCGCGAACCCGGCGGCCCCGCTGCAGCGCAACGGCGTCGTCATCGACGACACCTTCGCCGAGGCCTTCCCGATGAAGGCAACGCGCATCGTGATCACCGCGCACAACCTGACCTGGGCGCGCCACGCCGCCAACAGCGCGACCGGCTTCGCGACCTCGGTGATCGCCTGCGGCTGCGAGGCCGGCATCGAACGCGAGCTCGGCCCCGACGAGACGCCCGACGGCCGGCCCGGCCTGTCGGTGCTGATCTTCTCGATGTCGGGCAAGGAGCTCGCGAAGCAGCTCGAGCGCCGCGTCGGCCAATGCGTGCTGACCTGCCCGACGACCGCGGTGTTCGCCGGCATCGCCGAGGGCGAGGCGATCGCACTCGGCAAGAACCTGCGCTTCTTCGGCGACGGCTGGCAGATGTCGAAGCTGATCGACGGCGTGCGCTACTGGCGCGTGCCGGTGATGGACGGCGAGTTCGTCGCGCAGGAGACGACCGCGGTCACGAAGGCCGTCGGCGGCGGCAACCTGCTGATGCTCGCGACCGACACTGAATCCGCGCTGGCCGCTGCCGAGGCGGCGGTGCGCGCGATGCAGCGGCTGCCGAATGTCGTGATGCCATTCCCTGGCGGCGTGGTGCGCTCGGGCTCGAAGGTCGGCAGCAAGTACCCGGCATTGATGGCGTCGACCAACGATGCGTTCTGCCCGGGCCTGTACGGCCTGGCGGCGAAGAGCGAGATCACGCCCGACGTGCACTGCGTGCTCGAGATCGTGATCGACGGGCTGACCGAAGCCGACGTCGCGGCCGCGATGCGCGTCGGCATGCAGGCCTGCATCGCGATCGGTGCCGCCGGCGGCCTGCGCCGCATCTCGGCCGGCAACTATGGCGGCAAGCTCGGGCCCTACCTGTTCCATCTGCACCAACTGCTCGGCGCGCCCGAGGCGGCAGCATGAACGGCGTGCACTTGCGGCTCAAGCAGGCGCCGGCGCTGCGCGTCGACCTGCGCGGCGTGACGCCCGCGTCGCTCGCCGGCCTGAGTGCCGCGCAGATCGAGCGGCTGGCGGTGACGCACGGCATGCAGACCTTGGCGCTGGCCGAGTTGTTCGCGGTGAGCTGCGACGGGGCGGCCGCGGCCGGCGATACCCTGATGTTCGAGGGCGACCTGTCGCGCTTCGATCGGATCGGCTGGCAACTGGCCGGCGGCCAGATCGTCGTCGACGGGCCGGCTGGCGACTACGTGGGCGCCTGCATGAGCGGCGGCGAGATCGTCGTGCGCGGCCACGCCGGGCTGCTCGCCGCCTGCGAGATGGCCGGCGGCACGCTCACGATCGCCGGCGATGTCGGCGACCATGCCGCGAGCGGCCTGCCCGGCAGCATGGACGGCATGCGCGGCGGCACGCTCGTCGTGCACGGCCGCGCCGGCGAGCGCTTCGCCGACCGGATGCGGCGCGGCACCGCGCTCGTGTTCGGCGACGTCGGCGACTTCCTCGCGTCGCGGCTGGTCGCCGGCACCGTCGCGATCGGCGGCCGCGCGGGTGCGCACATCGGCTACGGCATGCGGCGCGGCAGCGTGGTGTTCGCGGGCGCGGTGCCGAGCGTGGCGCCGACCTTCGTGCCGGCGCTCGCCGAAGCGGCGGTCGCCTGGCAGCTGCTGGCGCGCGCGATCGCACGGCATGGCGGCCCGTTCGCCGGCCTGCCGGCGCGCCGCATCGGGCGCCACCTCGGCGACCTGTCGGCCGACGGCAAGGGCGAGCTGATCGTCGCTGCATAGGCCGCGCGCCGCCGGATGCGGCGCGCGTCGACAATTCCTCCTTTGACGAAAGACCCATGATGAGCAACGACTACCTCTTCCACGCCGGCGAGGCGACCGTGCTGGCCCGCGACGGCCAGTTCACCGACGCGATGCCCGAGATCCTGATCGGCCGCACCAACGGTCCGGTCGGCCAGGCCTTCGCGAACATGATGGCGCAGACCAAGGGCCATACCGCGATGTTCGCGATCCGCGCCTGCAACCAGCTGGTGCGGCCGGCGACGATCGTCGTGCCCAAGGTCACCTTGAAGGACATGGCCAACGTCGACCTGTTCGGCGGCGTCGTGCAGAGCGCGACCGCCGATGCGGTGGTCGACTGCCTCATCGACGGCACGATCCCGAAGGCGATCGCCAACGAGCTGTGCATCATCAGCCTGGTCTGGATCGACCCGCGCTGCGCGACCGACCCGAACCTCGACAAGAAGGACATGTACCGCACCAACCACGAGGCGACAAAGCTCGCGATCCGGCGTGCGCTGAACAACGAGCCTTCGGTCGACGAGCTGATCGCGAACCGCCACAAGATCAGGCACGACATGGACGACTGGTCCTGAGCATGCCCTGCGTCGCGCTGCTGGACGACCGCGCCGCGACGCGCGCGCGGCCCAGCAGCCGCTTGTACGAGGGTTTCGCGCACGAACATCGCTGCGTCGACCCTTGGCTGCTCGAGGCGGTGTGGGCGCAGGTCGATGCCGACCTGCGCGCCGGCCTGCACGCGCTGCTGCTGGCCGATTACGAATGGGGCACGAAGCTCCTGCGCGCCGGCGCCAGGCCGGGCGATGCCTCGGCGTTGCGCGTGCTGATGTTCCGCACGCTCACGCGGCTGTCGCGCGACGAGGTCGATGCCTGGCTGGCCGCGCGCGAGCCGGCCGACGCCGAGACGCCGCCGGTCGTGCTCGACCTGCGGCCGAGCGTCGATCGCGACGAGTTCACGCGGGCGATCGCGGCGATCCACGAGGCGATCCGCGCCGGCGAGACCTACCAGGTCAACTACACCTACCGCATCGACGGCGCCGCCTGCGGCTCGCCGGTCGCGCTGTACCGCCGGCTGCGTGCGCGCCAGCCGGTGGAGTACGGCGCGTTTATCGCGCTGCCTGAGGGTGCCCCCAGGCCGGCAGAGCCGGCCGCCCCCCGAGGGGGTCTGACCAGCCCGGCAAAGCCGGATCTGCTCAGGAGCGCCCTCGGGCCGGCAGAGCTGGCCGTCCCGCCCATCACGCATGTGCTGTCGTGCTCACCCGAGCTGTTCGTGCGCCACGATGCCGGCCTGCTGACCGCGCGGCCGATGAAGGGCACCGCGGCGCGCGTGGCCCCGCCCGAGAGCGACAGCGAATCGGCGCGCCTGCTCGCGATCGACATCAAGAACCGGGCCGAAAACCTGATGATCGTCGACCTGCTGCGCAACGACCTCGGCCGGCTCGCGCAGACCGGTTCGGTGCGCGTGCCGGCACTGTTCGCGATCGAGCCGTACTCGACCGTGTTCCAGATGACCTCGACGGTGCAGGCGCAGATCCGCGCCGAGGTCGGCATGCCCGAGCTGCTGCGCGCGGTGTTCCCGTGCGGCTCGATCACCGGCGCGCCCAAGCACCACACGATGGAACTGATCGCCGGGCTCGAGAGCACGCCGCGCGGCCTGTACTGCGGCGCGATCGGCTGGGTCGACGCGCCGCGCGACGGTGAGCGCATCGGCGACTTCTGCCTGTCGGTCGCGATCCGCACGCTGACCCTGGGCGCCGAGGCCGAGGGCCTGCGGCCGCTGCGCATCGGCGTGGGCGCCGGCATCGTCAGCGACAGCCGGGCCGACGACGAGTTCGAGGAATGCCGGCTGAAAGCGCGCTTCCTGACCGGGCTGGACCCGGGCTTCGAACTGCTCGAGACGATGCTGTGCCTGCCGGGGCAGGGCGTGCGCCATCTCGACCGGCATCTTGCCCGCCTGGCGCACAGCGCGCAGGTGCTCGGCTTCGGCCTCGACCGCGCGGCGCTGCTCGACGCGCTGGCGGCGGTGGCGCGCGACGCGACGGTCGCGACGCGCGTGCGCGTCGCGCTCGCCCACGACGGGCGGCACACGCTGACCCATGCGTCGCTCGCGCCGCTGCCCGACGGGCCGGTGCGCGTGCTGTTGGCCGCCGAGGCCGTGCCGCTGCCGCAGCCGCTCGCGGCGCACAAGACGACCTTGCGGCGCCGCTACGACGCCGGCGTGCGCGCCGCCGAAGCGGCGGGCGCGTTCGACAGCCTGTTCTTCAATGCGGATGGCCGGCTCGTCGAAGGCGGGCGCAGCAATGTCTTCGTCCGCCTCGACGGCCGCTGGTGGACGCCGCCGCTGGCCGACGGCGCGTTGCCGGGCGTGATGCGCGGCGTGCTGCTGGCCGACGCGGCCTGGGGCGCGGCCGAGCGCAGCCTCGACCGCGCCGATCTCGAACGGGCCGAAGCGATCGTCGTCTGCAACGCGCTGCGCGGCGCGCTGACGGCCGAACTGGCCGCGCTGCCGCCGCGATCCGACGCATGAAGCTCGCGCTGTTCGACCTCGACCACACGCTGATCCCGTTCGACAGCGGCATGGCCTGGACGCGCTTCCTGGTCGAGCGCGGCGTGCTGCCGGCGCAGGCCGAGGAGACCTACCTCGGCTACTGTCGCCAGTACGTCGCCGGCACGCTCGATATCTACGCGATGCACTTCGCCAGCGTCTCGCCGCTGGCCAGCGTGCCGCGCGCGCAGCTGGCGCAATGGACGCTTGAATTCGAACACGCGATGCGTGCGCGCGTGCCGGCCGACACGCTGGCGCTGGTGCAGCGGCACCGCGCCGCCGGCGACCTGTGCGCGGTCGTGACCGCGACCACGCGCTTCATCGCCGAGCCTTGCGCGCGCGCCTTCGGGCTGACCGAGGTGGTGGCCACCGAGGCCGCGACCGTCGACGCCATTCCCGACGCCGCGCTGACCGGCGAGATCGCCGGCCTGCCGTGCTTTCGCGAGCACAAGGTGACGCGGGTGCTGCAATGGCTGGCGCAGCGCGCGGGCGGCGCTGCCGGCCTCGACGCGTTCGAGCAGAGTTGGTTCTATTCCGACTCGGTCAGCGACCTGCCGCTGCTGCAGGCGGTGTCGCACCCGGTCGCGGTGCGCCCCGACGAGCGTCTGCGCCGCCACGCGCTGGCGTCGGGCTGGCCGGTGTTCGACCCGGTGTAACAGCGGCCGCCGGGCGACGTTTTTTCGCTGCCGGCGGCACTTATTCCCTCAGGTCGACGCGGTCGGCACCGATATCCCGGTCAGTTCGCGGGCGCAATCGCTGGCCGTGCACGCGAGACGACCCGTTTGACTGGAGAGATTCGATGAATTGGATACGCAGAGTGAGCCTGGTGCGCCGGGTGATGATCGGCTTCAGCTGCATGGCGATGATGCTGGCGCTGATCGGCGGCGGGGGGGTATGGGCGCTGCAGGGCGCGATCCCCGCGAGCACCGCGACGTGGCTGCTGGGCGCGCTGACCGGCATCGGCTGCATGCTGTCGCTGATCGCCGGCGTGCTGATCCGCAGCAGCATCAAGGATTCGGTCGAATCGACGGTGCAGTGCGTGATCCGCATCGCCGGCGGCGACCTCGAGACCAAGATCGAATCGCCCGGCAAGGACGAGATCTCGTGGCTGCGCGCCGAGCTGAACTCGATGCGCAAGAAGCTGCGCACGATGGTGCTCGAGGTGCGCGAGACGGTCGACGGCGTCAACACCGCGTCGGAAGAGATCGCCAGCGGCAACCTCGACCTGTCCACCCGCACCGAGAACCAGGCCAGCGCGCTGCAGCAGACCGCCAGCTCGATGGAGCAGCTCGCGAGCACGGTGCAGAGCAACGCGCGCAGCACGAACGAGGCACGCTCGGTGGTGGCACTGTCGAGCGAGGTCGCGGCGCGCGGCGAGAAGACGATGCGCGACGTGATCCTGCGCATGGGCGAGATCAACGGCAGTGCGACCAAGATCTCCGAGATCATCGGCGTGATCGACGGCATCGCGTTCCAGACCAATATCCTGGCGCTGAATGCGGCGGTCGAGGCGGCGCGGGCCGGCGATCACGGGCGCGGCTTCGCGGTCGTCGCCTCCGAGGTGCGCGGGCTGGCGCAGCGCAGCTCGACCGCGGCGCGCGAGATCAAGACGCTGATCGGCGACTCGACGCAGAAGGTTGAAGCCGGCTCCAAGCTCGTCGACGATGCCGGCCGCACGATGCAGGAGATCCTCGACAGCGTGAACAAGGTGTCGCGCCTGATCACCGACATCGCCGATGCCGGCCAGTCGCAGAGCAGCGGCATCGACCAGGTGCACCAGGCGATCGCCCAGATCGACACGATGACGCAGCAGAACGCCGCGCTCGTCGAGCAGGTCGCGGCGGCGGCGCAGTCGCTGAAGGGTCAGTCGGGTCGGTTGACCGAATCGATGAGCTCGTTCCGCGTCATCGCCTGACCGGCGCGCAACCACTGCGCCTCGGCGGCGCGCAGCGAGCCGAGGCGCTTGCGGGTGCCGGGATGTGTCGCGGTGTCGTCGCTCGCGCCGCTGTGGATGAAAGCCGCGAGCGCATCTTCCCAGGGCCGGCCGAGGCGGTGCAGCGCTCGCAGCGCGAACGCGTCGGCCTCGTATTCATGGCGGTGCGCCAATGCCGAGGCATCGCGTCCGAGCAGCGCGGCGATCGGCTCGGTCTGCTCCGGCGTCACCGCGCCGGGCACCCACTTCTGGTAGAGGCGCTCGGTCTGCTCCCAGTGGCGAAGCTCGATGTGGCCGAGCTCGTGGGCCAGGATGAACAGGCGCTCGCCTTCGCCGAGATCGGCCAGCCCTTCGTTCGCCAGCACGACCCGGCCTTGCACGGTTTCGGCGACGGTGTCGCCGCGGATCAGCCGCAACTGCACCGGCTGCACGACGCCGAGTGCCGTGGTCAGCTGCTCGAAGCTGGCGCGCACCACCCGGGCGCGAGCGCCGGACGGTTCGGCCAGGTCGAAACGGGCAATCCGCAGCTGCTGCGAACGCGCGAGCACAGCCACGATGTCGTCTTCGGCGCGCGGCGCAGCGCCGGGCCACAGCAAGGCGAGGGTGACGAGGATCCACTGACGCATCGGACGCTCCCGCGGCGCGGGCGGTGCCGGCCGTGATTGGTGCGGTGCAACAATCGTGCCTGGTACGCGGGTTAACCCGCAATCATCAAGCCTCGATCAGGCCCCAATGCAGCGCCACCAGCGTCAGCTCCGACTGGTTGCTGGCGCCAAGCTTCTGCTTGACGTGGAACAGGTGGGTGCCGACGGTGCTGGGCGAAAGCTTCAGGTTCTCGGCGATCTGCGCGACGCTCAGGCCGCGCGCCAGCTGGACGAACACCGAGAACTCGCGCTCGCTGAGCGCCTCGGCCGGGCTGGTCTCGCCGCGCACGCCGGCGACCGCCAGCGCCTGCGCGGTGTGGGCGTCGACGTACGGGCGGTTCGCAGCGACCGCGGTCACGGCCGCGATCAGCGCCTCGGGCGCGCTGCGCTTGGCCAGGTAGCCGAGCGCACCGGCGCGCAGCACGCGCCGCGGGTGCGCGGTGTCTTCGTGCGCCGACAGCGCCAGCACGCGTGCCTTCGGGTCCTGCGCGATCAGTCGCCGCACCGCTTCGAGCCCGCCCATGCCGGGCATCGACAGGTCCATCACGACCACGTCGGGCCGCACCCGCGCATAGTCGGCGCAGGCCTGTTCACCGGTATCGGCCTCGGCCACGACCTCGACCTGCGCATCGGCCAGCAGCATCCGAAAGCCCATGCGCACCAGGGCATGGTCGTCGACCAGCATGACGCGGATCATGCCGCGGCCTCCGCCGGGCTGGCGCTGTGGGCGAGCGGCAGCCGCACCTGCAGTTCGACGCCGCGCGGCTCCCGTGGGCCGATGCGGAACCGCCCGCCCAGGCCCTCGGCGCGCTCGGCGAGCCAGCGCAGCCCGTGGTGCCCTGTGCGCGCCGCGTGGTCGCCCGGCAGGCCGTCGCCGTCGTCGCCGACGGTCAGCGTGACCGCGTCGGCGTCGCGCCGCACCGCGACCTGGATGCGGGTCGCGTGGCCGTGGCGCAGCGCATTCGTCATGCCCTCCTGCGCGCCGCGGTACAGCGCCAGCACCGCGTCGCCGTCGAGGCGCGCATCGCCGAGCTCGACCAGCAGCTCGATCTCGACGCCGGGCTGGCTGCGCCGCGTGCGCTCGACCAGGTCGGCGAGCGCATCGCCCAGGCCGAAGCTGTCGATGATCAGCGGTGCCAGGCGCGGGATGATGCCGTGCATCGCTTCGTACAGGCGGCTCGATTCTTCGGCGATCACGCGCGCCGCCTGCTCGGCCTGCGCGTCCAGGCCGTGCACCCGCTGCGCGATCGAGACCGCCATGCTGTGCATCGCGGTGACGGTCTGTCCGAGCTCGTCGTGCAGCTCGTGCGCGATGCGGCGCCGCTCCTGCTCGAGCTGGCGCTCGATCCAGCGCGTCAGCTCGCGGTTGTCGGACAGCCGGCTCTCGGCAAGCGCGGCCCGGCGCTCGGTGTCGAGGTTCTGGCGCAGCACGCCGACCATCCGGTTGAACGCGGCGCCGATCGCCGCGGCCTCGGTGCCGGCCAGCGGCGGCAGCGACGCGTCGAAGCGGCCGGCTTCGAGCGCCTCGAGCGCGCGCACGATGTCGCCGAACGGCCGCACCGTGCGGCCCACCATCCAGAACACGAGCGCGTTGACGACGAGCAGCAGCGCGAAGGCGCCGAGAGCCAGCACGAGCAGGTAATCCCAGGCGTCGACCGCCGCACGCGAGGCGTTCGAGCGCATCACCAGCTTGCCGCCGGGGAACTCGATCGACTGGATCGACGCCTCGGGCGCGATCAGGCGATCGAACCACGCCGGCGCATCCCGCCCCGCCTTGTATGGCGACGGCGGCGAGCGGTACAACTCCTGGCCCTGGGCGTCGTAGAGGACGATGTCGTTCGAGCGCACCCGGCCGATCCCTTGAAGGTACGCCAGCATCGCCGGCGTGCCCTGCGCCGCGTAGAGCCAGGTGTTGCGCTGCAGCAGCTGCGCGGCGACGCGGTTCGCCGCGAGCACCTCTTCATGCACCGACTCGCGCATGCTGCGCAGCTGCAAGGCCAGCACCGCGGCGACGAACAGCACGGTCAGCGCGCCGACGATCAGGTTGATCTTCAGGCGCAAGGTCATGCGGTGGCCGGATCGGCGCCGGCGCGCGGTGAAAGGATGAGCACCTGCCGATGGTAGCCACCCGACCGCGCCTTGCCCGCCAGGGGCGGGACGACCCGCGCATCCATTCATGAAAATCATGAGGTCCGATTCATGGCGGCCCCACTGGCCCGCGGGCGCGGCGTGCGAGACGATGCGTTGCGGGATGCACACCGTGTCCCTGCGCAAGCCGACCGGCGTGCGTGTCGTTCACTGTTCACTTCAGGAGACCTTTTATGCAATGGACCACCCCGACCGCCTGTGATCTGCGTTTCGGCTTCGAGATCACGATGTACGTCAGCGCCCGCTGATTTACCGGGCGCCGACGCAGCGCCATGGGCGCGGCGTCGGCGCTTTTCGTTTCGCCTTCTCTCTTTCTCCTCGGCTTCCCCGGACAGATCTTCTTCATGCGCATCAGCGTGCTCGGTTCTTCCGCAGGCGGCGGCTTTCCGCAATGGAACTGCAATTGCCGCAACTGTGCCGGCGTGCGCAGCGGCGCAGTGCGCTGCAAGCCGCGCACCCAGTCGTCGATCTTCGTGCGCCCCGATGATTCGCCCGACGGCGTGCTGTTCAACGCCTCGCCCGACATCCTCGAGCAGATCCGCGCCAAGCCCGCGTTGCAGCCAGCGCGCGGCTTGCGCGACACCGCGATCGCCGGCGTCGTGCTGATGGACGGCCAGATCGACCACGCGACCGGCCTGTTCATGCTGCGCGAGCGCAATTCGAAACTGCCGCTGTGGTGCACCGACCCGGTCGCCGAAGACCTGAGCCAGGGCAACCCGATCCTGCGCGTGCTCGGCCACTACTGCGGCGTCGAGCGCCACCGCATCGAACTCGACGGCACGCCGTTTCGCATACCCGGTGTCGAATCGCTGAGCTTCAAGCCGCTGCCGCTGTCGAGCAAGCCGGCGCCGTATTCGCCGCACCGCGAGCAGCCGGTCGCCGGCGACAACATCGGCATGCTGATCACCGACACCACCAGCGGCGCGAGCGCGTTCTATGCGCCGGGCCTGGGCGCGATCACGGCGCCGGTATTCGACGCGATGAGCGGGGCCGATGCGGTGCTGGTCGACGGCACCTTCTGGACCGACGACGAGATGCCGCGACTCGGCCTGAGCCGCAAGACCGCGCGCGACATCGGCCACCTGCCGCAATCGGGCCCGGGCGGCATGATCGAGTGGCTCGCGAAGCTGCCGGCGCGCACCCGGCGTTGCCTGATCCACATCAACAACACCAATCCGATCCTCGATGAAGATTCCGATGAGCGCGCCGAGCTGACGCGCGAGCGCATCGAAGTCTGCGAAGACGGCATGCTGATCCAACTCTGAGACCGTGCGGCCGCGAGGCCGGCCGAGCCCGCCGATGAAACCCGACATCCTGCAAGCGCGGCGCGATCCCGCGCCGACCGACGCCCCCGCCTGGGGTCGTGACGAGTTCGAGGCCAAGCTGCGCGAACGCGGCCGCGCGTACCACATTCATCACCCGTACAACGTGATGCTGAACAGCGGGCGCGCCTCGCCGGAGCAGGTGCGCGGCTGGGTCGCCAACCGCTACTACTACCAGATCGCGATTCCGATCAAGGACGCGGCGGTGCTGTCCAACTGCCCCGACCCGGCGGTGCGGCGCGGCTGGGTGCAGCGCATCCTCGACCACGATGGCTTCGAGCTCAACGGCGTCGTCGATGCCGGCGGCATCGAGGCTTGGCTGCGGCTGGCCGATGCCGTCGGACTGAGCCGCGACGAGGTCGTCGACCTGCGCCATGTCACGCCGGGCGTGCATTTCGCGGTCGATGCCTATGTGAATTTCGCGCGCCGCGCACCCTGGCAGGAGGCGGTGTGCTCGTCGCTGACCGAGCTGTTCGCGCCCGAGATCCACAAGCAGCGCCTGGCGACCTGGCCCGAACATTACGCGTGGATCGAGGCCGAGGGCCTGAGCTACTTCCGCAACCGTGTCAGCCAAGCGCGGCGCGATGTCGAGCAGGGCCTGGCGGTCACGCTCGGGCATTTCACGACGCGCGCCCAGCAGGAACGCGCGCTCGAGGTGCTTCAGTTCAAGCTCGACATCCTGTGGGCGATGAACGACGCGATCGCGCTGAAGTACGGCGTGACGACGGCATGAGCGATTTGCCGACCTCGATCCGGCCGCGCATCGGCCCGGGCTTCCGGCTGCAGTGGGAGCCGGCGCAGGACTGCCATGTGCTGCTCTACCCCGAAGGCATGGTCAAGCTCAACGGCAGCGCCGGCCAGATCATGACGCGCTGCGATGGCGAGCGCAGCATCGACGCGATCGTCGCCGAGCTCGAGGCCGCGTTCAACGCCAGCGGCCTCGCGCCCGAGGTGCTGTCGTTCGTCGAGATCGCCGGCCGCCAGCGCTGGCTGGTGTGGGAGTGATGCGATGAGCACCATCGGCCCGATCGAGACGACGGCACAACGTCCGGGGCCGCCGCTGTGGCTGCTCGCGGAGCTGACCTATCGCTGCCCGCTGCACTGCGTGTTCTGCTACAACCCGGTCGACTTTGCGAACCAGACCGATGAGCTCTCGACCGACGACTGGCTGCGCGTGCTGCGTGAAGGTCGCGAGCTCGGTGCGGTGCAATGCGGCCTCTCGGGCGGCGAACCCTTGCTGCGCGACGACCTCGAGGTCATCGTCGCCGAGGCGCGGCGCCTGGGCTACTACACCAACCTGCTGACCTCGGGCGTCGGCCTCACCGCCGAGCGCGCGCGTGCGCTGAAGGCGGCCGGCCTCGACCACGTGCAGCTGTCGTTCCAGGACTCGACGCGCGAGATGAACGACTTCCTCTCGCACACCAAGACCTTCGAGCTGAAGAACCGGGTCGCGCAGATTATCAAGGACCAAGGCTGGCCGATGGTGATGAACGTCGTGCTGCACCGCCTGAACATCGATCACATCGACCGCATCATCGGCATGGCCGCCGAGTTCGGCGCCGAGTACCTCGAGCTCGCGAACACGCAGTACTACTCGTGGGCATTCCAGAACCGCGATGCCTTGCTGCCCACCCGTGCGCAGTTGCAGCACGCCGAAGCGGTCGCCGACAGCTGGCGCGCGAAGCTCGGCGAGCGCATGCGGATCTTTTTCGTCGCCCCCGACTACCACGAAGGCAAGGCCAAGAAGTGCGTGAATGGCTGGGGCAGCATGTTCCTGACCGTCGCGCCCGACGGCACCGCGCTGCCCTGCCACACGGCGAAGATGCTGCCCGGGCTGAGCTTCCCGAACGTGCGCGACCACTCGGTGCGCGAGATCTGGTTCGACTCCGAGGGCTTCAACCGCTACCGCGGCACGGGCTGGATGAAGGAGCCGTGCTCGAGTTGCGAGCACCGCGAAGAAGATCTCGGCGGCTGCCGCTGCCAGGCCTACCTGCTCGCGCACGACCCGACCGTGGCCGACCCGGTGTGCGTGAAGAGCCCGCACCACGGCCTCGTGGTCGAGGCGGTCGAGCGCGCCGAAGCCGGCGTGGCGGTGGCGACCGAGCATCCGCTGGTGTTTCGCGACCCGAAGAACTCGCGCAAGCTGAGCGCACAGTCCTCGTAGCAGCGGTCGACACCACCGGCTACTGCACGAGGTTGAGGATCTCGAGCTGCTCGTCGACGGTCTCGAAGGTGCCGGTGCCGGCCGGCATCTGCATCAGCGGCTTCAGCTGCGGGTCGAACAGCCACACGCTCGGGTAGACCAGCATGCGGGTGCGCTCGTCGCCGATCGAGCGCTGGAATTCGGTGTAGGCCAGCGATTTGTCGCCGACGCGGATGTGCAGCTGCTTTGACGTGGTCGACAGCGCGCTGCGCAGGTCGACGACGATCCAGGGCCTGAAGTGCGGCACCAGCTCGCCGGCGTTCTTGTTCAGGAAGTTTTCATAGCGCCGGCAGTACGGGCAGTCGCTCGCACCGAGGTAGACGTACAGGCGCTTGTTCTCGCGCTTCGCGCGCGCCAGCGCCGGCCCGAGGTCGAACTCGGCGCGATCCGGGCCGCCGACCGGTTCGATCACGAGCGGCGCGTACGCCGGCGGGATGCCGACGGCCTGCGCCGCTCCCGATGCCAGTGCCCACAGCAGCGTCGCAGCGAGCGCCGCGGCGCCCAGACCGCGCGGCGAGTGTGAGGGCAAGGCCGAAGGGGAAGGCCCGGGCGAGCGCCGCGCCATCATGCGACCCGCAACGAGCCGGTGTAGCGGTGTTCTTTCGAGTCGGCGACCTCGGCGCGCAGCTCGCCCGGTTCGTGCGGCACGAAATTGAAGCGCCAGGTCGGGTTCTCGCTGATCGAGAAATCGAGGTCGGCATCGAAGACCTTGCGGCCCGCGAAGCTGACCGCGATCGTGCGCACGAAGTACGACGGGATGTACATCACCGTCACGTTGTTGAGCTCGAAGCCGGTGTCGTTCGGGTGGATCACGGTCAGGTCGGCGGTGCTGGGCGCGCCGATCGTTGCCGGTGCGGGCAGCTTGAAGATCGTCCGGCCGATCAGCTCCGGCGAGTCGCGGTTCGGCGGCGCCGAGCAGCCGCCTGAGGTCTTCACGTAGCGCGAGTCCATGTGCAGCTCGCCGTTCGAGAGCTCGCTGACGACGCGCACATGGCTGTATTCGTCGACCCGCAGGCGCGTCTCGAAATCGGCCTGGCCGACCTCCGGCGTGAGCTCGAGGGTCGCGGCCAGCGGCGACGGGTTCTTGTCGACCAGCAGGTGCAGCCGCTTCACGTACAGCGTGGGCGCTTGCGCGAACTTCGAGACGATCTTCACCGGCACCGATGCGCCATAGGCGGCGCGCAGCGGCGCGATCAGCTGCACGCGCTCGCCATTCGCCTGGATCGGGCGCGCGCCGAACAGCCGGCCGCGCAGCAGCTCCCATTCGGGCGAGAGATCGGCATGGCCGGTGTTGGCCGGCAGGCCGCCGATCGCAGCGCGCGCGGCCGGCGCGAGCGCGAGCGGCAGCGCGCTCGCGCCGAGCATCAGCATGCGCCGCCGGCGTCCGATCGATGGATGAATGGGTGTGGTCATGGTCTCGGCACTCCGACAGGGGTCGACTGCTCCAGCAGCTGTTCGCGCTCGTAGCGCAGGTAGATGAGGGCCGCATTGCGCCGGTGCACCGTATCGTACTGATCCCAGGACGCGAAGTCAGGCAGCGCGCTCGCATCGGGCACTTCGCTGAGCGGCGCGCCGGCGGCCAGCAGCGCGCGCGCACGCGCCGTCAGCTGGTCGAGGTAGCGCTCGACCTGCGTGATCAGGCGCTTCGACCCGGCCGGCCCGTGGCCGGGAACGATCGTGTCGAGCGGCAGCGCCTGCAGACTGCGCAGCGCCTCGCGCCAACGCGGCAGGTCGCTGTCGAACACATCGGGGATGCGCTGAGCATCGAGCAGGCCGCCGGCGAACAGCGTGCCGCTGCGCACATCGAACACCGCGATGTCGCCCGGCCCGCTCGAGTGGCCGAAATGCAGCAGCTGGATCGAGCGCCCGATCAGCGCGGCGGCGTCGACGCGCAGCGGGTCGCTGAAGCGGATGTCCGGCGTGAACATCGCGGTGCCGCGCATCGCCGCGTCGCCCAAGGTCGTGCGCAGGGTCTTCAGGCAGGTGTCGCAGCGCGAAGCCATCAGGTCGGCGGCGGCCGCGTGCATCGCAACCGGAATGCCCTGCTCGCGAAACGCCGTGGCGCCGAACAGGAACTCCTGCCGCGTGTGCGTGATGATCGCCATGCGCACCGGCTTGTCGGTCACCGTGCGGATCGCGTCGAGCAGCGCGCGGCCGTGCAAGTACGAGGTGCCGGTGTCGATCGCCAGCACGCCGCTGCGGCCGACGATGAAGCCGGCATTGCCGACACGCCCGAGGTTGGTCGCGTCGGGTTCGCCGCCAGTACCGGGCACCATGTAGACGCCGGCCGCGAGCTCGATCGGGGCCACGGTCGCCGCCTTCGCCGCGTTCGGCGTGGCGCTCGCCGCGGTCGGCAACTCGCCTGCCGGCGCGTTCAGCGCGGCCGCCGCGAGCAACGCCGCGACCACCCCGTGACGCGCCGTGCGGTCGTCACGGCGTCGATCCGAAGATCGGGCTCCTGCTGCCAGCCGCCGGGCGGCTCGAGGCGCACGGCGTAGATAGGGAACGGCCGTTCCGCGCCGGCCCAGTCGTCGAGCGCCTCGCGCGTGTCCACGCCGTCGCTCAGCAGCAGCATTCCGGCAACGTTCACGCCGGCGTTACGATCGGCGATCTGCTTGAGCGCGTCGCGCAAACCGGTGCCCGTTCCGTCGGGCTTGAGACCGGCGATTTTTGAAAGCGGCACCGCCTCGGTGATCTCGGATGAAAATGGAAA
>Ga0207648_10003569_pt1 | contig 16272 bp, 17 predicted proteins | sample KBSMisM32_FD_184310 | JGI IMG/M metagenome (GOLD analysis project Ga0207648, IMG submission 184310) | Miscanthus rhizosphere microbial communities from Kellogg Biological Station, Michigan, USA - KBS Miscanthus M3-2 (SPAdes) (version 2) | ecosystem: Host-associated > Plants > Roots >...
TGTGTCGTTTGGGTTTGCTTTAACTTTGATCTCGGTAGGCATGTGTTTGCGGCTTGGCCACTTCCTCTGCGGAAAGCCCTCTGGCTTTCCGTTAGCGACTCTTTAATGTAATAGAGGCTTCGCCTCGGGCGGCATAGCCGCTATAGATCAGGAGAATGACCGAAAGCCAAAGGCTTTCCGCAAGGGGTTCGGCAAAGCCGCATAATCCCGTGTAACTAGTCTTCTTTTACTGATCAGCTCATCAATGACTCTGCCGTGATCTTTGAGGGAGAATGGTTTTGCCGCCGAATGGCCGAGCATGGTCTTAGCTCTCCCTCGCCAACATATTCAGTGCGTCGGTCATCTCGTTTTGAAATCGCTTCGCTACACCAGCCTGAACACCTGGCGAGCTTTTTGAGAACCACGCCAGATTACCATCGGGTCGTTTCCGCCCCCGCTCTGCATAGATCGCTCGAATCAACCGCTCATCAAAATCTGGACTGTTCTGATTTCTGTCAATTTTCGCAAGCGCGTTGTGAATAATCGAATTCGCTCCACCATGTTGCACGGCGGTGGACCACACAGCATTCTGCAACGCTTTACTTCTTGTGTTCACATCGAGGCCATCCTCACTCAAGGTTTTCGCCACCAGGATGTCGTAGTGCGTCCGCTTAATAAATTCGTGTTGCACTTCCTGAAAGGCGACTGGCTCAGCGGCCGCAATCTCTTTCCACTTAGCAGTGAACGAAGCCGTGCCTGGACCAAGACCCTGAAATTCGTCGCGCCAACGGAAGTCCGACTGTGAAACAAATCTCGCGACGGTGCCGGTTTTGGTAGCCATCTGATATGAGCCGTACGACACGCCGCCTGGATCTCCGGATCCGGTGGAAACAATACCAGGCCCGCGTCCTCCAGTTTCATACTTGGCAGAAAGTATGCCCAACTCAACGGCCAGAGCGGCACCCACTGCTCCTCCTGCACTCGTTGCGGGCTTACTTATTGGCGGCGGGGCCGGGAGCGGTCGCGTCGCAGCAGTCATAAACTCGTCGGGAATGTTCAATACCATTCCGACGCTTATTTTGTTTGGATTGGCTTTCAGAGGAGGATTTGCATCGAGCAACTGCGGTAAAGTTACTCCATTAAGTTTGGCAATCTGTCCGAGAGTATCACCGGCTTTGACTTTGTAATTCATTTGGTCGATCTCCGTGATTACAGATCATGGGGTAGCGAAGCACAGGCGGGGGTAGCAATGCTTACGATGAATTGTGCGACTTTTGCGAGGCGAGGCGAATCAGATAGTAGACAGACGCTGAAAGAGAGTCAATGAATTAACTCACAGGTAAACCTTCGGCACGCGCGGCCCCACACCACACGTCACTTCGTAGGAAAGTGTTCCGACTATCCTGGCAAGGTCTTCAGCTGTGATCGATACTTTGGAATTGTTCCGCTCTGTTCCAAGTAGCATCACAGGGTCGTTCAGTTCGACATCAGGGACATTGGTTACGTCGACCAGCGTGAGATCCATTGAGACACGTCCAACGACGGGCGCATATACTCCGCGAACGATAACCTTCGCTCGATTTGACAGTCCTCTCATATAACCATCGTGGTAGCCAATTGGAAGCGTCGCAATCAAAGTTTTCCGCGACGCTTCAAACGTACAGCCATAACCTATCGTTTCTCCCGCCGGAACCCATTTCAGCAAACTGATGCGTGAGTGCAACGACATTACTTGTCGCACGCCTGCGTCGGTAATCGTCGGTGGCAACACATCGCGCCATAACCCGTAGAGGACTCCTCCGGGTCGAACCAGGTTTCCCCAAGCTTCCGGATGGCTGTAGATGCCGGCTGAGTTTGCGAGATGAAGATAAGTCGGATTGTAGCCGTGCTCGCGAAACATGGCGACGGCTTCATGGAAGCGTCGAATCTGAACGTTCGTGAGCGGCTCGCAGGCATCGTCGTCGGCAGCCGCGAAATGAGTCATGACGCCATCGATACGCACGTTCTGAAATTCCTTCAGGCCACTCAAAAACTCCGCTAATTGATCCATTCGCACGCCCAGGCGGCCCATGCCTGTATCCACTTTCACGTGAACATCTGCGACGCCTCCAGTCTCACTCGCCACTTGATCGAGTGCGGCGATCATGTCGAGCCGGTAGACAACTGTCGTAAGCCTCTGTCGAATACAAGCCGCTGCCTGTCCATCCCAAAATCCTCCAAGCACCAATATCGGCTGACCGATTCCGGCCGCGCGAAGCTCAATCCCCTCCTCCGGCATTGCTACACCAAACCATTCCGCTCCTTCTTTTGCCAGGCGCCGGGCACACTGCACAGCTCCATGTCCATATGCATCTGCCTTAACAACCGCCAGCACCTTGGCGACGGATGAGACGCGTTCTTTGATCACGTTGAAGTTTGCTGCGAGATTGTTGAGATTGATTTCAGCCCAGGTTGGGCGTTGTGGAGTGGTTGAATCCCGATCTAATAATGATGGCATTAATAATGTCCGTCTCCAGTGGTTAAAGTTCGGGTTAGGATACAGGAGTTAATGCCAATTTCCGATTGCAGGTTGTTGATTGCAGTTTCAGTTGTGGCTGAACCGCATGATTGAAGAAGCCGTTCGAACACCAATTGTAGCGTGGGAAAGTTTTTATGTGATAGTCGGTTCATCTGGAGCCGCGCTTACCGGTCTTCAGTTTGTAGTAATGGCCCTCGTTGCAGAATCGCGAAGGAAAAGCTCTGCTCGAGAAATCGATGCCTTTGGAACACCGGTCATCGTGCACTTTTGCACCGTGTTACTCATTTCTGCAATCTTGAGTTCGCCGTGGCAGGGATTGACGTACGTTAGTTTGGCCGTAGGTGCGTGCGGTCTAGCGGGCATCATTTACGGAATAGTAGTAGTTAGGAGAGCAAAAACTCAGGATGGTTATACTCCAGTTTGGCAGGACTGGCTCTGGCATGCTGTGCTGCCATTGATTGGCTATGTTGTTCTGTTCATTTCAGCGCTACTCTTGCGAGAGCACGCTCAGAAGGCGCTCTTCTTTGTCGGCGGCGTTTCGTTGTTGCTGCTCTTTATAGGTATCCATAACTCTTGGGACACCGTTACGTATATAGCAACAAACCAACACAACGAGACACCCGACAAAGGCGAACAATCAAGTGACGACAATCAACAATCGAGCGTCGTTGATGCTGCGTCGAAACGACGAGGTGATAATCAAAAGCATGGACGAAACAAAGGCCGCCGGCACTGACGCCTGACCTCTCGATTTGCCGGTTCAGTATGCGACGACAACTCCTTTTATGGATCTTATTCGCGCTCTACTTAACCCAGGTAGCGCCACACACATTGGGTCTGCCTTGCGCCAAAACCACAAGGGAACAGGACGTGTGGGTACAGCGAAGCATCGATCTTCTTATCATGAAAGCGCATGCCGCGTATGAGAGGGAGAGCGCTGAGCCAGCCTACTCAAGAACTCTAGCCGGAATTGCTACTCGGCTGAAGCATTGCAAACTAGCGGAGGACTCAACCTTCACGGCTCGATATCCGGAGTTTGTCGAGTACATCCGGGTGCTGTCGCTTGATCAAACAACCGAGCATGAATTGGGTTTCGAAGTCTCGGATCGAATCTATTTTCAGGAAACCAAGTCATTCGTCTCCATCCCTGACTTTCTGCTAAGCCCGGAGCTCCTCAAAGCGGTGCGACGTTTTGAGACAGTTCCAAAAGCAAAAGCCATCTTAAGAGCTATTAACACTACGCGATCCGCGAACGAACAACTACTCTTCTTCAGTTACGAATCTCGGCACCTGGGAACTCCAGACAACGACAACAGCTATCGACGTCTTTTGATTGTGGTGCCGGGAAATCCATCGCTGAAGATTCCGGAGAAGTGGGTACAGTTTGGAATTCCTGATCCCCGTTCTCGTGCAGCAATCCGAAATATGTCTGTAGTCGCCGTCGTAACCGGACCGGAAAACACGACCAATACTTACTTCAAAGACTACTTTCGCACTTATCGTCGCAACGGTAAGGTTGAAGTGAACGGTCGATGGGAACTTGGCGAAGGCGACGACAACTGCGTGAAGTGTCACAAGAGTGGAGTGCTCCCGATCTTTCCAGTGGACGGCAGCGTGAGTGAAGATGAAAAGGCGGTCGTGGAAGAAGTCAACAAACGGTTTCTCACCTATGGCGCACCCCGCTTCGGCAAGTACCTTGATGCATCAAAGTTTGGCCCAGGTCTTGGGTACAGACCTCCGACACCTGATACCCGGCACCCAGCACCTAACTCCGTTAACTGTTCCTCATGTCATCAACCAAACGGACTGGGTTGGTTAAACTGGCCCATGAACTCAGTTTTGATTAGTTCTTTTGTGGAAGGTGGCCGGATGCCGAAGGGCGCCAGACTAAAAGGATGGGAAAGCAGCGCGCTTTATGCGCGACTCATCGATGATTACTTCGCAATCGACCCAAAGAGGCCAGGTGTTCTTAAGGCTTGGCTGTTAGGACGTAGGAGATAGCTTTTGGGAGTGCGGTGCCTCGTAACCGCTTTGGTACAGAGCGACTCGCTTCAGGAAGGCTCGGCTTTAACAAAGCGGTGACGAGGCATCGCACTCCAAGTAGAACAAACTTCAGCGAAAGGTCAAAGATAAATGCCAGTCAGTAGAATGCTCGTAACGGTCGTAGCTTTGTTAGTAGTAATGTCTTCCAGTTGTAAGCTTGGTAAGAAATCAACGTCATCCACGAATTCATCCGCAACGAATGCAACCGAAGAGACGGGTGTTGAGAAAGTAAAACCGGCGCCGGGTACGGGAAACGTGCAAGGCAAGGTCTATTACAACAGTAAGCCGGCACCAAATATCGAAGTGAAGCTGTGCGAAACATTCAATCGCTTCCTGGGAGGTTGTAGCGGAAAGACGTACACAGCGAAGACGGATAGCGATGGGGTGTACGTGCTTACAAACGTTCCGCCTGGAACTTACGAATCACTGCTCGCGCGAGTGTTCGATACCGACTCGTCGATCTTTGCGACTACCGGCATCGCAGGTATTAGCGCTACGAAGTACGAAGTCACCGCCGATAAGACCATCTTCGTTACCACCACACATCTCTTCAAGAGCGACGTGAAACTGCTCAATCCGAAAGCAGCGGAAAAAGTCAGCACCCAAAACCTGCAACTGAAGTGGGATAGTTACCCCGATGCGGCGTACTACAAGTTCAGTGTCTATGCTAACGACCATATGGTTACCTCCCCATACGTGAACAAGAGAGTTGACGGCACATCATTCAGCATCGACACGCCCCTGCAGAAAGGCACCTATCGTTGGAAGGTCGAAGCATTCAATGGCGAAGACAGAAAGCTGGCGGAAAGCGCAGACGATATTGAGTTCACGATCACGGACTAGGTAGGGTCAGAAGGCAGGAGCAGGTGGCTCTACTGTCCGATAAACTTCAGTTTGTCGTTTCCGCAAAAGGGCGCCAGCAACGATGATAGCGACAAACTGAAGTTTATCGGACAGTAGAGCCACCTGCTCCTGCCACCTGCCTCCTGATTTCTCGGCCAGCAACGACCCAGGATCGTCTAACTAACAAATCAGTTGCTGTAAACAGGTAATCAAAGTTGTGCTCCCACAAAACCGCAATCTTAATCTGAGTTTCCTCATAGCAGTTGCCGTCTTTTCTCTATCCTGCATAAACGTCAACGCACAGGACACGCGCACGCGTCGCATTGAACCTCAGAAAGATGTCCAAGTTCCGCCGGAGCCCCAGAACCTGGACGTTATCAAAGTTGATTCGAATCTCGTCAGCGTCCCGGTAATCGTCAGTGATCGCGAAGGTCGTTACGTGCCTAACTTAACCGTCCAACAGTTCAAGTTGTTCGACAACAGTAATGAACAAAAGATTACCTATTTCGACTCGACCGAAGAGCCAGTGAATATCGCGCTGCTGCTCGACACCAGTCTCAGCACAGAAGGCGCAATCGACGACATTCGCAAAGCAGCAAAGAGTTTCCTGAAGGAGTTGCGTCCACAGGATCGCGCAATGGTTATCAGTTTCAACGACTCAGTCCATCGCTTGTGTGAACTGACGAATGACCGGAAGACTTTGGAAAAAGCGATCGGCAATGCGAAGGTCGGCGAGTTTGTAGGAACTACGCTTAACGATGCGGTTGTGGAAGTCGCTCGCAAAGAGTTCCGAACAGTTACCGGGCGCAAGGCAATCATCTTGCTGAGTGATGGACAAGACTTTGGCAGCGTTGTGCCAACTGACGAACTTCTGGATGAACAGTCTGAGTCAGACACAATGGTCTACTCGATCTACTACGCTCCGGAGTTTCAACGAAATCGTGATCGCCGACCCTTTCCGCGAAAGGGTGGAGGCATTTTTCGCCGCGGTGGAAGATTCAACCACGTTGCTCACCAGCGACCGGGTCAACGCGGCCAGAGGAGAATTCGGCATCAGGATGGCGCTGAGTTTTTGAGGGAACTCTCGGAGATTACCTCGGGGCGTTTTTATCAGAGTGAACTGACGGATCTAAAAGAGACGTTCGGCTTGATCGCTGAAGAGCTGCGTCACCAGTATCGACTTGGGTTCTATCCGGGTGAGATTCAAAAGGATGGGACTGTGCATCAATTGCGAGTGAAAGTTGATGCAGCGGACGTGGCCGTGCGGGCCCGCCAACAATATCGCGCGCAATAATGTCCGATAAGTTTTAGCTTGTCGTTGTCGCACATTTCGCAGCTTCTAAATCGCGACAACGACAAACTGAAGCATATCGGACATTTACTCTCTAAACAGATTATCAAATCGCATACTTGAAGGAGTGAAGCGAAGGTCAACTGTTCCCGTTGGGCCATTGCGCTGCTTGGCGATTATCAGTTCGGCGATATTCTTTTGCTCATCCGGCATCGCTTCCTTTTCTTCCGGCGTCTTGTACTGCTCCTCACGATAAATAAACGCCACAACGTCGGCATCCTGCTCGAGTGCTCCCGACTCACGCAAGTCAGCCAACTGCGGTCGGTGATCAGAACGAGCTTCGGGTGCACGTGAAAGCTGCGACAAGGCAACGAGCGGAACGTTCAACTCCTTCGCCAGCGCTTTTAACTCTCGCGAGATTTGTGACACTTCCTGCTGACGCGACTCTGTTCGCTTCGACGAGCCCGACATTAACTGAAGGTAGTCGACAATGATCAAATCCAGCTTCTTTTGTTCAGCTACAAGTCGACGAGCCTTGGCCCGCATCTCCAACACACTCAACCCTGGCGTATCGTCGAGATAAATTTTTGTGTCGGCCAATGTGCCGAGCGACTTCGCGATTTGTGCCCATTCGAGTCGGGAAAGAAAGCCATTCCGAAAGCGTTGAGCATCGACGTTGCTTTGCGAACAAAGCATGCGCATCACCAACGACTCTTTAGACATTTCTAACGAAAAGACACCGACGACCGCGCCTGCGTGGATCGCAGCGTTTTCCGCAAGCATTAATGCGAAGCTTGTCTTCCCCATCGACGGTCGAGCGGCCAGGATTATCAGGTCAGCAGGCTGAAGGCCCGACGTCATCTTGTCGAGATCTGAGAAGCCGGTTGTGAGTCCGGTTAGAACCGCGGCCCGGCCTTCCATCTCCTGAATTTTTTCCAATAGCGCTTCGGCAATAGGTTTGACGTGCATGAAACCCTGGCGGATGCGCTCGTCCGCCAACTGAAAGATCGCATGCTCGGCGTGGTCGAGGATGATCTCAGGTTCGTCCTCTTCCTCTAAAGCTTCCTGCGTGATCTTGTTCGAGGCTTTTACGAGTTGGCGTAGCATCGACTTGCCACGAACAACCTTGGCGTAGTGAACAATGTTGGTTGAGTGTGGCAATCCGTAGGTGAGGTTAGTAATAAAAGTGAAACCGCCCACTGAGTCCAACGAATTTTCTTTTCTTAGTTCCTCACCGATGAGAATCGAGTTGATCTCAGAACCGCGTTCAAAGAGCGCAATCATCGCCACGAAAATTCGACGATGCGAAGGCACGTAAAAGTCTTCTGGTTTCAGCTGCTCGATTGCCTGGCTGATTAACCCGTTGTCGAGAAGGATTGCACCGAGGATTGCGCGTTCAGCTTCAGCGCTATTTGGTAGCGCTCGTTCGAACGGTTGGTCGCGAATTGGATCAGGAGAAGCCATAAAAGGAATTTCAAATTTCAGATTTCAGATTTCAGATTGACTCGTCGCTATCACGCACCCTTTAGTGACGCCCATCGCCGTAACCACAACGCTCTTCCGGGACCGCAGGCGTCCTCGCCTGCTTACTCGGCAAAACGGTTCCCTAATACCAATATTTGAACTGACGAATTTTCGTTTCGCAATGGGACTGCGGGGATGACACTGAAAGCATTGGATACAAAATAACGCTGCATGTTTGCTAATTAGCACGCAGCGTTATCTCAAGCAATGAAATTAGGGTTTTATCTGAATTCGAATTATTCAGAACTCTCTGTTTCTTCCGTTTCGCTTGCCTTTGCCAGGTTCGCTTCTTCCTCCGGACTCAAGTGCCCAACAATGACTTCACCTTCCGGCTGAACCTTGACCTGCAAATCAATCGTGACTTCACGATGCAAACGTACGGGCACGCTGTATTCGCCCAGGCGTTTCAACGGCTCGCGCAGATGAATTCGGTGGCGATCAATCTCATAGCCCTTTTCTTTGAGAGCCTCCGCAACGTCCATGGAGGTAACCGAACCATAGAGTGCGCCTTGTTCGCCGGACTTGCGCTTAAACTCAAGGACGAGCGAACTCATCTTTTGAGACTGAGCTTCTGCCGTTGAACGTTCCTTGGCCTCTTTCTTCAGTAGGGCAGCTCGTTCGGCTTCAATTCCTTTGACGTTTCCCGTGGAAGCTTCCACGGCGAGATTGCGAGGCAACAGATAATTGCGAGCATATCCAGCTCGCACTCGAACTATTTCGCCGCGCGCACCCAGGTCGTCCACATCTTCGCGCAAAAGTACTTTAGTGTGTGCCATTAGCTTTCTCCTTTCCCTTAGTCCGTGGTGTACGGTAGCAGCGCGATGTTGCGTGCTCGCTTGATTGCTTCCGCCAGCATACGCTGGTGCGTAGCACAATTGCCCGAGATGCGTCTCGGCAAGATCTTTCCACGTTCGGGAAGGTAGTTCAGGAGTAACCTGACGTCTTTGAAATCGATGAGATCCACTTTGTCGATACAAAACCGACAAACGCGTCTCCGATGCATGCGACGTCCGCCGCCACGGCCGCCGCCCATTGGCCGTCTGTCATCATCATCATTGTCGTAGCCACCGCGCGGGCGGTCTTCATAATTGGTTGACATAGTTGTCCTCGTAAATCGTAAATTCCCTATTCGCCTTTTGATTCGGCAAATTCAACTGCACCACCACGTCGCTGGCCACCAGCCGCAACACGCTTCGCCTGCTTCGCGGCGCGACGGGTTTTCAACTTCTCGGCGCGACGTCGATCTTCGTCCACGCGCACCGTCAGGTAGCGAAGGATGCGATCGTTGACACGCATGCGTCGTTCAAGTTCCGCGATTTCCTTCCCAGAACCTTCGATCTCCATCAACACGAAAGTTCCTTCTTTCTTGTGAAGGATTTCGTAGGCGAGTTTATGCTTACCCATGGTCTCGGCTTTGGTGATCGTCCCGCCTTGATCGACAACTATTTGCTTAAAGCCATCGGTTAGTTTCGTCACCTCGTCGTCGGCCGTTGGGTCAACAATGAAGACCACTTCGTATTGTCTTTTCGTTTCCAAAATCTACCTCCAAAATGTTCGACGAACTTCAGTTTGTCGTCGTCCCATCCAAACGCTTCCAGAACTTTCAAGAAGCCTGTTTTCCACGTCACGACAAACTGAAGTTCGTCGGACATCAGTTATGCAGCGACATCGCTTTCAACACGCCGTCCCTCAGAATCGTTTTTACTGCGGCGGCACTTTCGTCAATTACATCTGTCACAATTGCTCGTTCACTTCGTGAAAATGAGTCGAGCACAAACTTCTTTGCATCGGCGATGGGATGCTCTGGTTGAATCCCAATGCGCACCCTAACGAACTCATCTGTCGCGATCGACCCGATGATCGACTTCAGTCCGTTGTGACCTCCCGCCGAACCTCGCTCACGAATCCTTATCTTCCCGAGCGGTAAAGCGAGGTCATCGCTAATCACTATCAACTGGCTTTCGGATTCGCTAGCGTGCTTTGCAAGCAAACATGAAACAGTCTGACCACTCAGGTTCATGTATGTCTGTGGCTTTACTAATAGAACGTTAGCTCCCTCAATCTGGGTTCGTCCTATCAAACCATTGCATTCACGGCGTCGAACTTCTACTTGCGCATCCTTCGCCAACTTGTCAATCAACATGAATCCCAGATTGTGACGCGACCACTCGTACTCACTTCCCGGGTTTCCAAGTCCAACGATCAAACGCATTGCCTAGTGTCCGATATGCTTTAGCTTGTCGAGATCGCGCAAAAGGCTTCTTTGGAACGTCGACGACAAGGTAAAGATCGGACATTCCAATCGGAAATTGGCAAATCGCTATTCGCCCTCTTCGTCTTCCTTCTTGCCCTTGCCAATCACTTCAGGCTCCGCCGGCTCTTCACCTTCAATCACTGGCGTTGCGACTTCCTCTTCCTTAACGATGCTAACCGTTGCAACCACCGTATCGGCGTCCTGGAGAAGCTCGACGCCTTCGTCGACTCTCAAGTCTGAAACGTGCAAAAGGTCATGAACGTCAAGATGCGAGACATCGACGTTGATGACATCAGGGATTGAGCGGGGTTCGCAGCGAATTTCAATCTCACGAATAATCTGCTCCAACACGCCCTGCTTTTCCTTCACACCAATCGGCTCTCCTACGAGATGCAACGGCACAGTCACTTCGATCTTTTGGCCCTTAACTAACCGGGTCAGGTCAGCGTGAATCAAACGTCCACGAACCGGATCAATCTGACGTTCATGAAACATTACTTCGCTTGTGCCAACGCCTTCGACATCGATCGTGAAAATCGTGTTTCTACCTGATTCTGATCGCAGGATTGCAGCCAGATCACGCAACGGCGCCACTGCAGCCAGCGTCTCCGCGCCGCCGCCATAAACAGTGATTGGAACCATTCCGTCACGCCGGGCACGACGCGCATCGTTTTTGCCACGTCCATCTCGCTGTTTTGCCTGGATCTTAAACTCTTTTTTGTCCGCCATGATTTCTCCTCACAAACTTTCAGCGACCCGGACCATTTTCGATTTCCGATTCTGATGTTCGATAAACTTCAGTTTGTCGTTTCCGCAAAGGGCGCCGCCAACGATGACAGCGACAAACTAAAGTTTATCGGACATTTCAAATCGGCAATCGGCAATGTTCCTGCCGGTCGCTGATGGTCTTCATTTAAGCCATCAGTGTTTGCCCTTCATACGAAGAGCGAAGAGACTGAAGTCTCCTCATGGATCGACTTGATCGCTTTCGCCAGAAGCGGCGCGATACTTAGTACTTTTATCTTATCAAGCTCGCACGCGTGATCGCGTAGCGGAATCGTGTTAGTAACGATTATCTTTTCAATGTCCGACGCAGCCAACTGCTCAACTGCTCGACCCGAAAAAACCGGGTGTGTAAAACATGCGTGAATTCTTTCGGCCCCAGCATCTTTCAATGCTTTGGCTACTTTTGTCAACGAGCCACCCGTGTCGCACATGTCGTCGACGATCAGGCAATTCCGGCCACGCACATCACCGACTACGTTCATCACTTCTGCGACGTTCGCCTTTTCACGACGCTTGTCGCAAAGTGCAAGTTCCGCGTCGAGGCGTTTTGCATAAGCACGTGCGCGTTCCGCACCACCCGTATCCGGAGCAACAACGGTCAAATTGTCCATCGGATGTTCCTGGTAATAACCGATGAACACCGGGGCCGCGTAAAGGTGGTCGACAGGAATATCAAAGAACCCCTGGATCTGCGCCGCGTGAAGGTCCAACACCAGTAGGCGGTCGGCACCTGCTACTGCAATCAGGTTAGCAACCAGCTTGGCCGAGATTGGTACTCGCGGACGGTCCTTCTTGTCTGAACGTCCATAACCGTAATAAGGAATTACTGCGGTTATTCTCTCGGCCGATGATCGACGAAACGCATCGAGCATCACCAGCAACTCCATCAAATGCGCGTCGGTCGGCGGACAAGTCGGCTGAACCAGGAACACATCGCCGCCGCGAACGTTTTCGTCAATCTGAAAGTTGAATTCACCATCAGAGAAACGTTCGGGGAACGCCTTCCCCATGTCACAACTCAGTTGGCGACAAATCTCTTCCGCCAACTTTGGATTCGCATTTCCGGAAAAGACCTTTATGCCGCCTGTTGTGCCCATAGTTTCATTGTTGATGTCCGATATGCTTTAGCTTGTCGAAGACGTTTTTAGGAAACCTCTTTTGCCACGAACGACAAGCTGAAGCATATCGAACATTGCTCAATATTTGGCTGGGGCGGGTGGATTCGAACCAACGAATGCCGGTTCCAAAGACCGGTGCCTTACCACTTGGCTACGCCCCAGTATCTGTTTGAAAGTTAAGAGAGCGTAAATCGCGGGAACCAAGATGAATCAAGCTTTTGGAGTACTCGTTCCGTGAAATCGTCTCGCACGAAAATACTCGCCACCCTTGTTCACATTTCAGAGCTGCTAAAGCCCGTTCTCTTTCGCCTACATTAGCAAAGATACCGAACACGCTCGAGCCGCTTCCAGCCAACAAACCGCCCTGCGCACCTGATTCAAGCAATGCCAACTTGGCACGCCTGATTTCAGGTTCTATCTCAAAGATCACTCCTTCAAAATCATTGTTTAGAGCACTTGGATCACAATCGCTAAAACCAGGCTCCGCGAAGGAACTTGAAAGAATAGAGACCGACCTCTGAGTTGTCAAGGAAGGGGCATTAAGAGCTGCGTACGCAGCAGCAGTGGACACTTCCGCGTTAGGTGTAATGATTATCAGGAAGGCCTTAGTAACGTCTGGGAGTGTTGAAATCTCAGTACCCGTTCCCGACCCCTGCGCGGAACCACCGATCAGGAAGAAAGGAACATCCGATCCGAGTTCTCGAGCGATGCGATTAAGTTCACTCCCATCAAGCTCAAGCTGCCAAAGTCGATTTAAGGCTAACAGCGTGAGGGCAGCGTTTGACGACGCCCCACCAAGCCCGCCTTTTGCTGGAATTCGTTTTGTTAAACTGATGTCGGCACCAAGTCTAACCTTCGCCCGTTTATTTAACGCAGCAGCAGCACGAATAATGAGGTTTGTCGCATCGGTTGGAATGCTTGCTACGTCGCATTGCAGCACTAGCTCGTCATCATCACGCAACGTGAACATCAGGTCGTCATGAAGCGATACGGTTTGCAGGGTCGTATTGATCTCATGAAAACCATCGGGTCGCTTACCAATTATGCGCAGACCCCAATTAATCTTGGCGTATGAAGGAAGTGTTAGGGACGAATCGGACACCGTTATTCGATAACTCAGACTGTCATTGACTAGATTCAACGACAAGCTAAAGCATATCGAACGAGAAATCGAGCGACGAACTAACGAGTAATAAACGTTTGAGTTAAGAAGACCGAGCCGTCTGCGGCGACAAAAGTACCAACCGCCATCGCCTTGAATCCCGCGGAGAGAATATTCTCACGGTGACCGGCTGAGATCATCCATCGTTCAACTGCAAATGCGCCCGGATCGTCGTAGCCGAGATTGTAGGCGATATTTTCACCCAAAACTCTGTAACTGGTGATTCCCACGGCTCGGGCCCGATCCCGCAAACGCTGTCCGTCCGGACTAACGTGAGCAAGGTAACCAAGTCGTGCCATGTTCGCGGACTGGCTCCTGGCCATTCGGCATAAGGCGGCGTCCCAAACGAATGGAGGCAAACCATTCTTAACGCGCTCACGATTGGTTTCGTCAAACGCTCTCTTTTCGATTGGATTTGCCTCGAGAAGACTTGGTGACAAGGTCGCGGATGCGAGAGGGGGCTGGACCGTTGGAGGGCTGATACGTCGTGGCCGAGAACCAGTTGGTGCAGAGGTGATCAATCGAGCCACGGGTCGATCTTCCCTACCCTGAGCCCTTGCACTTGGGACAAACACCCGAGCAGTCAGGAGCAACGCACTAACAATGACGAAATGAAGCCACAATGAAATACGGGATAATCCACCCTTAGTATGCTGCATTGAAAGTTATTTCTGCCTTGCAATGGCAAAGCGAAGTGGCCTTGAGGAGGGCTGTTATTTGAGAGCCATGCCGGGGCCGGCTGGCTAGAAACCAGTCAATTCAGATTAGCAGAACCCTGGAAAAGGGATCAACAGGTTTTACGGCCCGGGCCGCAACTAGGTAGGTTCTGAAAAGCGGGAGACGGTTCTTACCCAAGAGGATCTTGTCGGATAGGAATAAAGAAGGACAACAAACGAAATTGCCGCTGCAGTGTAGGTGTAAAACTCGTTCCCCATTAGTAGCGTCGCGACGAAGCCAATCACTGCAATGGCAGCCGCGAGAAGTGCCAACTGAAGAGTAGTTCTTTCAAGCGTTTTTAATAAGCCGGTAGGGCCCTGGAGAGCGCCAATGTCCTGCAATCTCATGCCCTGAAACTTTGTGCGGCGCCAGACTATCGAACCCAAACCCAAAATCAGGATCATGATTCTCACGCCCATGTCTAGCGGTCTGTTGTCTTGTGGACTCAAATGATTCCTGCTCAGAAAAGCCAGCAACGAAAGGAGAATGACCGCGACTACAAGTCCGAGAATTGTTATCGCCGCCGCCTTCTGTCGGCGTATTAACTCAGATTGGATATTTGCAGGTGACGAATCCAAGGGTCCAGTTCCAAGCGAAATGGCAGTCAAAATAGTATGCTGAATCTTCGGTCTAAAAATACCAGTCTTGTTGCGAAAGGGAAATGCCCTCAAAAAAAGAACGGCCCGGAATACTTCTGTTCCGGGCCGATTTTTTTTGATTGGACTTTGAAAGTCTATGGCTTGATGACCGCAGGAGTCGGAGTTGACGCGGGCGCTGTGGAATTGCCTCCATTGGTGTTTGAGGGTGCTTTTGCCGGGACGATCGCCGGTCGCGTTCCGCGTTGGGTGGGTGCATCAGGCGTTAGCTTTTCGGGAAGCTGACCATTGTATTTTATAGCCTCATCAATCAGGTCAGTGCCCTCCTTGCCGTCTTTGCTAATCAGAACGCCGTCTTTGTCCGTCGTCACGTCGGCCTTTCCTGAAACCTGCTGCATAAGATTGCCCATGAAGGTTACGGTCTGACGTTTTGAACAAGTGTTTGGTGTTCCCTTCTCTGGTATCGGAGCACCGATGATGTTCAATTGTTCGCGCGCCTTTTCGTTGAACTCACTGTCCGGGAAGCCCTGAATTAGTTGCTGATAGTACTTGGCAGCTTCGTCTGGCTCTTCTTCGGTTTGGTAAGTTGAAGCTAAACGAAATAGCACTTCATCGTTCAACGAGAAACACGGGTACTTATCAACAATCTCTTTCAATCTCGACTGAGCACCTTTCAAACCGCCCTTGCCCTGAATCACTTTACCGCCATAAAACCGGGCAATCGCAAGGTTGTGCATCGCCAGATTCTCTTGAACCTCTCGCAGGCGATCTTCAACTACAGGACGCAGCGAAGTCTTTGGGAACTGCTGCAACAAAGCCTTCAATCGTTGTTCGGCTTTGCGAGCGTGTGAAATGTCTCTGTCGGAAAGACCCATCTGGCGCATTTCCGCTTCGGCAACCTTCAACATTGCATCGTCAGCAAGCGGATCAGTTGGGAAGAATGTCAGCCAGTCTTGATACCCTTGCGCAGCTTGAATCAATGAACTCGATGTACCTTCAAGGAAAAATGAATCAGCGATCGCGAGCTTGGCCAACGGCAGAAACGCGGAATCCGGATAGGTGTTGATGATGGTGGCAAACAAAAGCCGGCCTGTATCGTGATGGCCTTTCCTTACTTCCTTCGCGCCCTCTTCAAACAGGGTTCGATCTCGACCCGCCAGAGCCGCTCCCGTCAGTTCTGCATATTTGTCGTCACCACTGCCTTTGAAGATTCCAAAGATTCCGCCCTTTTTCTTCTTCTTTGAACTGCTACTGGTTGAACTCGCCGCGGTTCCACGAGCGCTTGCAGTCTGTTGAAGTGCCTGATCTACACGAGGCCCAAGTTCGGCAACCGTTGTTTCCAGTCGCTCAATTGCCGTGGTGTCAAACTTCTCAGCTCGATCATTCTTCGCCTTGAGATCACTAACTTCAGACTGGACTGAAGAAACATCCTTCTCCAATC
>Ga0207648_10003572_pt1 | contig 16269 bp, 18 predicted proteins | sample KBSMisM32_FD_184310 | JGI IMG/M metagenome (GOLD analysis project Ga0207648, IMG submission 184310) | Miscanthus rhizosphere microbial communities from Kellogg Biological Station, Michigan, USA - KBS Miscanthus M3-2 (SPAdes) (version 2) | ecosystem: Host-associated > Plants > Roots >...
CGAAGCCACCGTCATGGTTGTTGAGCAGGACCGTGACGGTGTTCCGACCGTTGTTCGCCTGCGCGAGGTCGGGCGCGCCGTCGCGGTTGAAGTCGGCGCTGACGATCGCCCGCGCGCCTGATGCCGAACCGTAGTCGCTGCGAATGAATGTGACCGGCTGCGCGGCAGTGGCCGTAAGCGCCATCCGAACAGGCACCTGGAGGAAGTCCGCCTGCGAGCTGAGCCGCAGGTAGTCGGGCCTGAAGTCGTGACCCCACTGGCTGATCAAATGCGCCTCGTCGACGGCGAACAGCCCCGGCGTGGCCTGCCGGAGCACGTCGAGCGTCTCACCGTTGGCAAGCTGCTCGGGCGAGAGGAAGACGAACGTGTCAGGCCCGGAGGAGCTGGCCAGCGCGGCCGCGTGCTCGCGCGGCGACTGGTGCGAGTTGAGCACGATCGAGTCGAGGCCGGCGGCACGAAGATGCGCCAGCTGGTCGTCCTGCAGCGCGATCAGCGGCGAGACGACGATCGTCGGCCCGGGACGAAGCAGGCCCGCCAGCTCGTAGATGGCCGACTTCCCGCCACCGGTCGGCAGCACCGCGAGGACGTCGCGCCCCTCGGCCGCTGCGGCGGCGGCCTCCAGCTGTCCCGGGCGAAGCCGAGCGAACCCGAAGCGCTCGTCCGCGAGCTCGCGGATCCGCTCTTCGACCGGCTTCGGGCCCGTCACGTTGCGTCGACGGGCGGCTCGAATCCTGCGTTCCGCAGCATTCGCCTGAGATCGACCAGCAGCTGGACGTCGGCGTCCTTTCCGTGAGGCCGGTCGACGACCTCCGTCTCCGCGCCGAGCGTCACCCGATACCTGCCGTTCGGCTCTTCGACGACGTCGCCGGCGGCCTCAAGCAACGCGAGCACGTCCCGCCATTCGACGTTGCCACTCGAGGGGCGATCGAAGATCTTTTGGATCGTGTCGCGGTGGCGGTTGCTCAGCGCCATGCCGCCTCCACTGTATGAAGGATTCGTAGGCCGCCGAGGACGACGAGGTAGATCCCGAGCAGGACGATCACGGCGTGGAGGCTGTTTCCCGGGCTGGCGAGGAGCGCGATCCCGAAGACGTACGCCACGACGCTGACCGCCGCACCGAGCCACCGCTGGCGGGCGTCACGCAGGCCGGAGAGCGAGGCAGCTTCGGCTGCCGCGAGCACGATGCTGGCAGCCCCGGCGGCGTACAGCAGGGCGCGCTCCGTGATCGTGGGCCAGACGATGATGAGCGTGCCGGCGACCGCGGACGCGGTCATCGTGGCGATCCGAGCGCCGCGCTCCGCCGGATCGGCTCGTCGCACGACCTCCAACGCCTCGAAGACGGCGAACGCCAGCAGCGAGATCCCCAGGATGATCCCGACCGTGCGCAGTGACGGCGCAGGCAGCGCGAGCAGCAGCACGCCGCCGGCGACGAGCGCGATCCCCTGCGCGGCGAGCGGCAGGTCGGCGAGCCGGCTCTCGCGAGTCGAGGTCCCAGAGCCGGGGCCGGTCCGGAAACGCTTCCCGACCATTTCGAGCGGGCTCGCGCTCGGCTCCGGGGCGGGCACAACCGTCACCCGGTGGCTCGACCACCCTCGCAGCGCCCAGACGGTGAGGAAGGTGGCGCCGACCAGCGACCCACCCGTGTCGCAGAGGAGATCGGTCTCCGTGTCCCAGAGGCCCTTCACGAAGTTCCCTCCGAGGATGCCGAACTTGTCCTCGATCCACTCGACGCTCTCGTAACCGGCGCCGACCGCCATCCCGACGGCGAGCGTGACGATGAAGATGCCGGTGATTCGCGCCACCCTTCGCTCGCGGATCGCCTCACCGGGATCGGGCACGACTCCGAGCCGCACGAGCGCGATGTACAGGACCGGCACGTAGCCCACCGGAGAGAGGCCGTGCACGACCTTGTCGTAGTAGAACCAGTTGCCGTAGAGGCCGAGCGCCGTCCCGTAGGCGATCAGCGTCATCGCCATGATCAGACCGAAATCGAACCAACGCGGCAGGTCGACGATGCGTGCGAGCAGCAGGACGACCGAGGCGGCGGTCAACGCGACCGCCGTGGACCGTCCCTGGACGGCGAACGCGATCGTGCCGCCGAAGAACGCGAGCCGGATCACGTCGAGCCCGTCGCGAACGAGCCAAGACCAGTCGCCGTAGACGAGCCGGCGGCGATCCCAGCCCGGATGCGCTTCGACGTGCGTCGTCACGCTTGGTGACGCTACTGCTTCGTGACGCCGAGGTCGACGACGAGCGGGCGGTGATCCGAGCCGACGTTCGGCCCGTCCCGGTAGGCCCTGACGCCCAGTCCGTCGCTGAGGAAACAGTTGTCGAGCGGCACGCGGAGCAGCGAGCTCCAGGTCGGCCAGCTGTACCCGCGCCAGGCGTGGCGTCCGTACAGGTCGCGGAGCACGGCATCGCCCGCGAAGTCGCGGAGCGGGCCCGACCAGGGCGGCGTGTTGAAGTCGCCGCAGACGACGACGCGCTCTCCCAGGTGCGGGCGAGCCTTCGCCAGCGCCTGCAACTGCCGGACGTGGATCGACCCCGCGAACGGCGTGTGAACGTGTGTCACGACGACCGTTACCGACCGCCCGGCCAGGCGCACGCTGGCTACGGCCGTCGGGGGACCACCGTCGGCCGGAAGGTGAACGACCCGCGCGGAGCGCAGCGGCAGGCGGCTGAAGATGCCGATGCCGTACGCGTCGCTGCGCGTCTCGAGAACGCGCGCGTGGTACTGCGGCAGCTCACGCGCGAGGTGGCGGGCCATCGCCGGAGTGAGCTCGGTGACGCCGAAGACGTCCGGGCGAGTCTGCGTGACGAGGCGCCCGACCGCCGCGAAGTCCGTGTTCCCCACCTCGACGTTCGCAACGACGAGACGCAGCGATCCCTGAGCGAGCTCGCCTGACGCCGTCGCGGTAGGAGTCAGCGAGATCCCGAGCACGGCGACGTTGACGAGCGCGAGCGTCGCCGCCAGCACCGCAAGCCGCGGGCGCCGCAGCGCCAGGGCTGCGACGGCCGACACGACGAGCACGGCCAAGTACTGCAGGCGGAACACGTCGGCGAGCTCGAAGACCCACCACACGCGATCGAGCACCCCGAGCAGCGTCGCCAGGCCGACGAGCAGCACGAGTCCCGTTACCCCTGCACGCACGAGGCGCACCGCGAGCTCGCTAGCGGAGCGCGTCGAGCTCATCCTCGCTCAGCTGGAGCTCGAGCGCGGCCAGGTTCTGTTCGAGGTGCTCGAGCGAGAGCGTCCCCGGAATCGGGAGCATCGCCGGCGAGCGCGCCAGGAGCCACGCGAGCGCGACCTGCTGAGGCGTCGCTCCGTGACGGGCGGCGATCTCGGCCACGGGGAGGCCGTCGAGGCCGTGGAGCGGGAAGAACGGCACGAACGCGATCCCCTGCTCGGCGCAGTGGTCGACGACTTCCTCGTGCGTCCGCTCCGCCAGGTTGTACCGGTTCTGGACCGCCGCGATCGGAACGACCTGGCGCCCGCGCTCGAGCTGCTCGATGCCGACCTCGGAGAGCCCGACGTGCCGGATCTGCCCGCGGTCGCGGTACGCGGCGATCGTGCCGAGGCTCTCCTCGAGTGGAGTCTCGGGGTCGACGCGGTGCAGGTAATAGAGGTCGATCGTGTCGGTGCGCAGGCGCCGCAGGCTCTCCTCGATCTGCGCGCTCAGCGCCTTCGGGCTTCCAGTACCGGGCGCGTAGCCGCCCTTCGTCGCGACGAGCAGGCCGCCCGGGCGCGGCGACAGCGCTTCGCCGATCGTCGCCTCGCTCTCGCCGCCGGTGTAGCTGTGCGCCGTGTCGACCATCCCGATCCCCGCCGTGACGGCCTGCGCGACGAACGCGACGTTCTCGGGCGTCTTCCGGAGGCGGTTCGTGCCGAGGCCGATCCGCCCGATCTCCGTGTCACCGATCATGAGCGTTCGTACTGCGGACATCCCGCAAAGAATGTCAGTCACGCGCGCGAATCGAGGTCGGGAAGTTGCTTACACTCGGCAGATGGTTGAGCGAGTGGCCGATTTGCCCGACGGCGTGCTCGGCTTTCGCGCCAGCGGCACGATCTCGGGGGCGGTTGCCGGCTGGCTCGCGCCGGGCGAGCTTCGGCTCTTCGACGCCGACGAAAGCGCTGCCGCAAAGGCCTGGGTCGCCGAGGCGCTGTGACCACGCTCGGCATCGTCGGTCTCGGGCACATGGGCGGGAACATGGCCGCCCGGCTCATCGCCGCGGGATACACGGTGTACGGCGAGGCACGTCACCGCGACAGCGCGCAGGAGCTCGAGGGGCAGGGCCTGGAGTGGCGCGACACGCCGCGCGAGCTGGCCGAGGCGGCCGACGTCGTCCTCAGCTCGCTCCCCGACGACGACGTCCTCGAGCAAGTCGCCTCGGGCCCGGACGGGATCCTCGCGGGGCTCTCGAAGGACAAGGTCTGGATCGACCTGAGCACTGTGAGCCCGCGCAAGAGTCGCGAGGTTGCCGAGCGTGTGGGGAAGCTCGGGGCGACGTTCCTGGATGCCCCGGTCTCGGGCAGCGTTCCCCAGGTGCAGAGCGGGACACTGACGATCATGGTCGGCGGCGACGAGGAGGCGTACGCGCGGGTCGAGCCGATCCTGCAGGAGCTCGGCACGCCGCACCACATCGGCGAGAACGGCCACGGGCTGGTGCTGAAGCTCGCGATCAACATCAGCCTCGCCGTGCAGATGCTCGCCTTCTCCGAGGGGTTGCTGTTCGCCGACCGTTCGGGAGTCGACCGCAAGCGCGCGGTCGAGGTGATGACCGAGAGCCCGATCGGCTCGCCGATGCTGAAGGCACGTGCCGACCTGGTCCTCGACCTCCCGGACGACGCCTGGTTCGACGTCGACCTGATGCAGAAGGACATCGTGCTCGCCCTCGATGCCGCGCGGGAGTTGAGCGTGCCGCTCCCCTCCGCCGCAACCGCCGACGAGGTGCTCACATTCGCGCGCGCCGCCGGCTACGAGCACCGCGACCTGGCCTCGTTGTTCGAGGTGCTCGCCCGGCTGACCGAACGCCCCTAGATGCGGTCTCGCTGGCTGATCCTCGCGCTGGTCGTCCTGGCGCAGCTGATGGTCGTGCTCGACGCGACGATCGTGAACATCGCGCTGCCCTCGGCGCAGGCGGACCTCGGCTTCTCGAACGGCTCGCGGCAGTGGATCGTCACGGGCTACGCGCTCGCCTTCGGCAGCCTGCTCCCGCTCGGCGGGCGGGTCGGCGACGTTTACGGGCGCAGGCGGGCCCTGATCGCGGGCTCGCTTGGCTTCGCCGGTGCCTCCGCGTTCGGCGGCGCCGCGCAGAGCTTCGAGTGGCTGCTCGCCGCTCGCGTGCTGCAGGGGGTGTTCGGCGCGCTGCTCGCCCCGTCGGCGCTCGCCCTGCTGACGACGACGTTCACCGAGCCGCGCGACCGCAACAAGGCCTTTGGGATCTTCGGGGCGGTCGTCGGGAGCGGCGCCGCGGTCGGGCTGTTGCTCGGCGGAGCGCTCACGGAGTACCTCTCCTGGCGCTGGTGCCTGTACGTGAACCTGTTCCTGGCGCTCCCGGTCACCATCGGCGCGGTGATGCTGGTCCCGGCGCAGCGGCTGCCGAGCAAGCCCAGCACCGACCTGCCCGGTGCAGCGACGGCCGCCGGTGGCCTGTTCCTGATCGTCTTCGGCTTCGACCGCGCCCAGACCAACGGCTGGACTGCCCCTCAGACGATCGGCTCGCTCGTCGGCGGCGTCGCGCTACTGGGGCTCTTCGTGCTGATCGAAAAACGCTCGCGCCATCCCCTGCTGCCGCTGCGCCTGCTCGAGGACCGCCCTCGGGCCGGCTCCTATCTCGCGGTCCTGTTCACCGGCATAGGCACCTTCGGCGTCTTTCTCTTCGTCACCTACTACCTGCAGCAGGACCTCGGCTACAGCCCGCTGATGAGCGGCCTCGCGTTCCTGCCGATGATCGGCTCGGTGATCGCAACCTCGGTCGGCGTGAACAGCATCCTGTTGACGAAGCTCGGGCCGCGCCCGCTGATCGTGAGCGGGATGCTGCTCGCGGCGCTCGGGCTGGTCCTCCTGACGCGGCTCGAGGTGGACTCCTCCTACGCGGCGAACGTCTTGCCGTCCCTGATCGTGATCGGCGCGGGCCTCGGGCTCGTCTTTCCGACCGCTTCGAACACTGCGACGGCCAGAGTCGACCCGGCCGAGAGCGGCGTCGCCTCGTCGCTGGTGAGCGTCGGTCAGCAGGTCGGCGGCTCGCTGGGCACGGCCCTGCTGAACACGATCGCCGTCAGCGCGACGACCGCCTACCTGAACAGCCACCACGGAGGCGCAGACCTTGTCGCCAAGGCCACGGTGCACGGGTACACGGTCGCGTTCTGGTGGTCGGCCGGGATCTTCGCCGTCGGCGCGCTCATCTGCGGCCTGTTGCTGCCGGGCCGCCGCCGACCCGCTCCTGCCGAACCGGTTCCTGTCGCCGCCGGCTAGGAGGGCGGCCTCAGAGCCCTGCGGTTCGCGCTGCTGATCCCGCTGGTCGCAGCGCTGCTCGGACTGGTCAACCGGCTCCGGATGACGAGGCCTGAGGACGAGCGCCAGTGGCTACCGGAGGGGGCGCAAGGCCCCCTCCGGCGTTGTACCTAGTTGCCGATGTCGAAGGCCCCAGGGCTAACCGCTGCCAGCGCGTCGACGATTCCGTTTCCGTAAACGCCGTTGTACACCTCGGTCCCCTCGCAGAACGTGGTGAACGAGGCGGGCCTGTTGAAGGCCGCGTAGCTGAACGGGTTCGGGGTCATGCAGGGCGTGCTCGTCGCTGTCGCCTGCAGGATGGCCTGCGCCAGGAACGGATGCAGCGAGATACCTCCGTGCTCCTGCCCGTGCTCGCCGTACTTGGAGACGATCAGCGCGACCACCCCCACGGCATGCGGCGAAGCCATGGACGTGCCCTGGATGTACTGGTAGTAGGCGCACGTCTGCCCCTTGCAGTCGCGGATCACGAACGGCGTGTTCGGGGTGCCGTCCGGGTTGAGGTCACCGACCTCCTCGGCCACGTTCTTCGGGTACGCGGCGAGGATCAGGTTCGGGATGCCGGCGTTCGGGTTGGCTGCCGTCCACGGCGTGTCGCGGAACCAGCCGCCCGGCGCGGCCACGGTGATCTTCTCGTAGCCGTAGTTCGAGTAGTCGGCCTTCCGCTTGCTGGGGCCGACCGCGGAGACGTCGATCACGTTGTTGCCCTGCCCAGGCATCGTCAGGCAGTTGTTGTTGACGTCGCGGTGGCGCGACGTGCCGGGCGGGAAGTCCGGGCTGGTGTCATCGGTGGTCACCTGTGCGAGGTTCGTGTGGTCGTTGCCCGCCGCGGCGACCAGCGTCACGCCGTGCAGGTGCGCGTAGTCCAGCGCCCGCTGCGTCGCCTCGATGATCGTCGCCTGCTCCGCCTGCTCGGCCGGCGTGTCGGCCGCGTTGCTGCGGCAGTTGAAGAGCCACGGGTCGATGAAGTAGCTCATGTTCACGACGTCGACGCCGATATCGGCCGCGTAGGTGAGCGCGTCCACGCTCGGCTGCAGGAAGAAGAAGCCCGAGTCCTGTCCTGCGCGGATGTTCACCAGCGTCACCTTCGGCGCCACGCCCGCCATGCCCAGGCCGTTGATCGGCGAGCCGATCGTGCTCGCGACGTGAGTCCCGTGCGAGTTCTCGTCCACGTCGCTCGGGTCGTTGCACGAGTGGTCCGGCTCGTCCGCGCACGGCCCGTCGATGAGCGGAATGTCGATCGTGAAGTTCCGGCTTAGCGACCTGCTGAAGTTGGGCGCGATGTCCGGATGGTTCCCGTCGACCCCGGTGTCGAGGATGCCGACGAGCACTTTCTTGTCGCCCTGCTCCTTGCGGTAGGAGCCGTCGACGGTCGCGTGGATCATCTGCATGTCCCACTGCAGGCCCGCCAGCGGCTCTGCCTTTGGGTGTTCGGCGGCGTACTTCCTGCCCCCCGAACGCGCGTGGAGTTTCGAGCCCCGCAGCGCCTTACGCAACTGCCGCTGCAGCTCTGGCGTCACCTTTGGCCGGAGCGCGGGAGGCGCCCGTCCGATCACCTGGTTGCGCGCGACGCCCTTGATGCTCGGCGCCGCAATCGCGTTGTGCTCGAAGCTCGCCTTGGCAGAGAACGCCGTGGCGACTCCAACCTTGTTGTTGGCACGCAGGATGCGGCCACCCGCCTTCTGCACCGCGGCGCGAACCGCGGCCGGCGAGGCGCCCTTCTCGTACAGGACGATGTACTTGGCCGGACGTGCATCCGAACCGGCCTTGGTCGTGACCGCCAGCGAGCCGACCAGCGCGACCGCCGCAATCGCGACTGTCGCGAACAGGATCGATCTCATCACGTTCCCCCTTCTCGACCCCTTTCCCCGGGACCGCGGCATTGGATCACAGTTCGGCCAATCGCTGTTGCCGGGACGGTCGCGCTAGGCGGCTTCGGCCAGCACGTCCCTGGGGGCCTCGCGCACCGGGCGCGGCACCAGCAACGCAACCACGAAACCGACCGCCAGCGCGACGGCCGCCGCCGCGAACGCGATCGTGAAGCCGTGCTCGGTCGGCTCGCCGTTGACGGCGAGCGTGGCTGCCACGATCCCGGCCGAGACCTGGCTGCCGATGGCGCCGCCGATGGTGCGGACGATCGTGTTCATGCCGGTCGCCACGCCCGTCTGGGAGGCGGGAACGGACTCGACGATCAGGTTCGCCATCGACGAGAAGGCGAAGCCGATCCCGATCCCCATCACCAGCATCGCCGCGTAGATCTCCCAGTGCTCGTCGTGCGCGAAGGTGAGCAGCACGAAGGCGACGCACGAGAACAGCGCGCCGAGGATCAGGGGCACGCGCGAGCCGACCGTGCTCGAGAGCCGTCCCGAGATCGGCCCGGCGACGAGCATCCCGAGGGTGGCCGGAACGAGGAAGAGGCCCGCCTCGGTGACCGATGCGCCGAAGCCGAAGCCGGTCGAGATCGGCAGCTCGACGAACTCGGGCACCAGCACGAACGAGGCGAACATGCCGAAGCCGAGCACGAGCGCGGCCAGGTTGGTCGTCCACACCGGCCGCAGCCGCATCATCTGCATGTCCACGAGCGGTGAGCGGTTACGCGACTCGACCCGCACCCAGAGCGGGATCAGCACGACGGCCAACGCGAACAGGCCTAGCGTGCGCGCCGACGTCCAGCCCCAGCTCGAGCCCTGGCTGACCGGGACGAGCAGGGCGATCAGCCACGCGGCGAGCAGCAGCGCTCCGAGCCAGTCGATCCGCCCGCGCGTGTTGACGGGCGACTCAGGCACGAAGACGACGATCCCGATGGTCGCGACGATCACCGCGCCCAGCGGGAACCAGAACAACCAGTGATAGTCCAAGTGCTGGATGATCGGCCCGGCGAGGACGATCCCGAGGCCGCCACCGATGCCCAGGATCGCCGAGATCAGGGCGATCCCGTGCGGGACACGCCGCGGCGGGAACTCGTCGCGGATGATCGCGAAGGAGAGCGGGAAGACCGCGCCGCCGGCGCCCTGAATCACGCGCGCGGCGATCATCACGCCGATCGTCGTCGCCAGGGCCGCGAGCAGAGTCCCGAGCCCGAGCACGATCAGGACGACGACCATCGTCCGCTTCTTGCCGTACATGTCGCCGAGCCGTCCCGCGATCGGCGTGAAGACGGACGCGCTCAGCAGGTAGGCGGTCAGGATCCAGGCCGCTCCGGCGGTGGTCGTGCCCAGGTCGTGCTGGATCGTCAGCAGCGCCGGCGCGACGAGCGACTGCAGCAACGCGTAGGCCACCGCGGCCACGGCCAGAAGCGTGAACGTGACGTTGTAGTGCTGGCGCTCGACCCCGTCGCTCACGCGCCCGACGGTAGCAGCAGGGCCTCGAGCTGCTCGTCGTCGTAGCCGAGCTCGGCGAGCACCTCTCGCGTGTGCTGCCCGAGCAGCGGAGGCGGCCGGGTTTCCGCACGCGGGCCGAGCGGCGACGCGACCAGCGGCAGCGTGCCGATCGTCGGATGCTCGACCGTCAGCGTGCGCGCATCCGTCAGCGCGTCGAGCACGCCGCGCACCTTGCCCGCCGGCACCCCCGCCCTCCCGAGACGCTCGAGCCACTCGGCCGTCGGCCGCGCAGCGAAGACGCGTTCGAGCTCGTCGACCAGCTCCTCGCGGTTGGCGACTCGCAACGGGTTCGTCGCGTAACGCTCGTCCTGCGCCAGGTCGGGCCGTTCGATCGCCTCGCACAGCCTGCGGTAGAGGCCGTCGTTGGCTCCGGCGACGCTGATCAGGCCGTCCGCGGCCGCGAACGTCTGGTACGGGACGATGCTCGGATGGGCGTTGCCGTAGCGCCCGGGCTCCTCGCCGGTGACGAGCGCAGTGCCGGAGACGTTCACGAGCGCCGAGACCGCAGTGTCGTAGAGCGAGATCTCGATTCGCTCGCCCCGGCCGGCGACCAGGGCGCCGAGGATGGCGGTCGCAGCCGCATAGCCGGCGAGCACGTCCACGACGGCCACACCCACCTTCATCGGCGCGCCATCGGCCTCTCCCGTGACGGCCATCAGCCCGCTCTCGGCCTCGACGACGAAGTCGTAGCCGGGTCGATCGTCGCCGAAGCCCGTGATCGAGCAGTAGACGAGCTCCGGGTTCTCGCGCGCGAGACGCTCGTAGCCGGCGCCGAGCCTCTCGGCGACCCCCGGCCGGAAGTTTTCGATCACGACGGCGGCCTCGCGCGCGAGCCGCGCGAGCGCCTCCTGCGCCTCGGGCCGCGCGAGGTCGAGGGCGACGCTTCGCTTGCCGCGATTGACCGAGAGGAAGTAGGCGGACTCGCCGCCCAGGTACGGCGGCCCCCACGTCCGCGTCTCGTCGCCCTCCCCTGGCCGCTCGACCTTGACCACGTCCGCCCCCAGGTCGGCGAGGAGCATCGTGCAGTACGGCCCCGCAAGCACACGCGAAAGGTCGAGCACGCGAAGCTTCGACACCGGGAGATCCTACGGCCGAAGCCGCGGGTCTGTTGTCGCTCTAGCGAGCGACTCGGCTGGGCGCCCGGCTCGGACCGGCGTGCTCGGCGCGACGGTGCTCCTCGAGCAACGCCTGGGCCAGCCGGGCCTGCCAGTAGACGATGCTGCGGCGGTTCGCCTGGAGCAGCGGCCGATCGTGCTCCCGGTCGCGGCGGAGCGACTGACGGTGACGGACGAGGTCCTCGAGGATCTCGCGAATCCTCTCGCTGTGGCCCGGGGCGGCGGCGGGCAAGCCGGTCGTCATCCTCGTCACGCTGCGCCTCGTACTAGTTCTGATCGATTTTGCGGCTCGCTGCTACTGCCCGTGTAGGCGGTTCGGCGGGCTTCAGTGCGCGCCGAACTCGCGGTCGGCGCAGCGCGGGCAGTACGGCACGGTCTGTGCCGGCTCGTCTGTGTCGACGTAGAGGCGCCAGCGCTCACGCGGGTCGAGCCACGGGCGGCCGCACTCCTGGCAGGCGAGGAGTCGAGTCGAGACCATCGTCAGCTTCTTCTCCATGGACCTCTTTGTCGACCGCATGGGCCGCTGTCACACCTAGACCTTCGGGTGGTCCTCGTTCCAGGCGTCAGGCGGCTTCCCTTAGCGCCGCCTCGGCGTCGAGCGATTCCGCTGCTGCGCGCGATGTAGTCGGCCCCCGCAGGAGCGTGACCGCGATCAACGCGCCGAGCAGCAGCAGCCCGGTGAGCGCGTAAAGCCCGGTCTGGAAACCGTGGTCGAGCGCGAGGCCACTCGTCGGCGCGAGCGAACGCGAGCTCGCGTAGTTGACGCTCGAGGTCGCGGCGATCGTGCTGATAGCTGCGATCCCGACGGCGCCGCCGATCTGTCGGCTCGTGTTGATCAGGCCCGAGGCGACGCCGGCGTCGGCAGGCGCGACCCCGGTCAGGCTTGCGATCGTCACCGGGACGAAGGAGAGCCCCATGCCCGCACCGCCAAGTACGAAAGCCGGGAAGAGGTCCCAGAAGTAGCTCCCATCCACGGGCAGGCGGGTCAGCCACGCGACCGAGAGCGCGCTCGCAAGCAGTCCGCCGGTCAGAGTCGCCCGCACGCCGAAGCGGCCGACGACCCACTGCGCGACGTTCGAGGCGACGACCACGGTGAAGGCGAAGCCCGTGAAGGCGAGGCCGCTCTCGACCGCGGAGTAGTGGAGCACGTCCTGCAGGTAGAGCGTCAGGAGGAAGAACTCCGAGAAGGCGACCGCGCCGACGATCGCCATCGCCGCGTTTGCGCCCGTGAGCGTGCGCGAGCGGAAGATCCGCATCGGGAGCAGCGGGTGGGGCGAGCGCAGCTCGATCAGCACGAAGGCTCCGACGAGCGCGGCCGCGACCCCGAAGAGTGCGAGCGTGCCGGGTGAGCCCCAGCCGTGGCCGGCCGCGCGGGTGGTCGCGTAGACGAGCAGCATCAGGCCGCCCGTGATCGTCGCGGCACCGGCGACATCGAAGTGCCGATGTGCCAAAGCCCCTCGACCGACGGGAAGGAGCAGCGGCGTCAGCACGACGGCTGCGATCCCGACGGGGACGTTGATGAAGAACACCCAGGACCAGCTCAGGTACGAGGTGAGCACGCCGCCGAGCAGCACGCCGACCGCCGCGCCCGAGCCCGAGGCGGCACCGTAAATCCCGAGCGCGAGGTTGCGCTCGCGGCCCTCGGCGAACGTGGTCATCAGCAGCGAGAGCGCAGCCGGCGCGAGCAGGGCGCCACCGAGACCCTGGAGGGCGCGGAAGCCGATCAGCGAGGCCTCCGACCAGGCGAGGCCGCAGAGCAGCGAGGCGACGGTGAAGAGGACGAGGCCGGCGATGAAGAGCCGCCTCCGCCCGAGCAGGTCGGCAAGCCGCCCGCCCAGCAGCAGAACGCCGCCGAACAGGATCGCGTACGCGGAGATCACCCACTGCAGGTTCGCCTGCGAGAAATCCAGGTCGGTCTTGATCGACGGCAGCGCCACGTTCACGATGGCGACGTCGAGAATGACCATGAACTGCGCGGTGACGATCAAGGCCAATGCGCTCCAGCGACGGTCGGTTCGGCTCACGTTGTTGTCCTCTCTAATCGTTGACTTCAACAACTATGATACACAACAACCCTTGAGCGCGCTACACTCTTTTCGATGAATGTCACCACTTCGCAAACTTCCGCTCGTTCCGCCGACCAGCGGCTCCCCGCGGAGCTCGTGGCCTCGACGTCCTTCCTGCTCAAGCGCCTGGGTTTCGCCGCCAAGGAGCGCGGGATGGCCGCCTACGAGGAGACGGGCCTTCACCCCTACCACTTCGGGGTGCTGCTGGTACTCGACGAGGGCTCACGCGACACGCAGGGCTCGATCGCCGATGCGCTCGGCTACGACCGCGGCCAGCTCGTCGGCCTCCTGGACGAGCTCGAGGAGCAGGGCCTCGTGGAGCGCAAGCGGGACCCGAACGACCGCCGCCGGCACATCGTGCGGCTCACCTCCGAGGGCAAGAAGGCCCTCCGCCGGCTGCGCGCGCTCGCCAAGCAGCTCGAGGACGATTTCCTCGCCCCGCTCTCGGACGACGAGCGCGAGGCGCTGCACGCGTCACTGCTCCGGCTCGCCGAGGTGCACGAACCGCGCTGCGCCCCGCTCGGCGTCTAGGCCGCGGCCGCCGCGCGCTCCAGCTCGGCGATCTCGATCTTCCCCATCTCCAACATTGCGGCCATCACGCGCTGCGCCTTGTCGCGGTCGGGATCGGCCAGCAGCTCGGGCAGCCGGTTCGGGACGACCTGCCAGGAGAGGCCGAAGCGGTCCTTGAGCCAGCCACACGGGCCGGGCTCGCCGCCCTCGCCGAGCTTCTCCCAGTAGTGGTCGACCTCGTCCTGGTCGCGGCACGGGATCTGGAACGAGATCGCCTCGTTGAACGTGAAGTTCGGGCCGCCGTTGAGGGCGAGGAACTTCTGTCCATCGAGCTCGAAGGTCACCGTCATCACCGTTCCCTCCGGGCGCGGGCCGGCCGAGCCGTAACGCGCGATCTCGAGGATCTTCGAGTTCGGGAAGACCGAGGTGTAGAGCTCGGCGGCGTCCTCGCCCTCCGTGTCGAACCAAAGACATGGGGTCAGCTGCGGCATGGTTCTCTCCTCTCGTCGGGTTTCGTCAAGAACTAGGACTGCACGCGCCGCCGGAACTCATCGCCGATGACTTTCCGGGCCGGGTCCGGTCTACTTCAAGACGATCGTCTAGAGGGAGGTAACCGAAATGTCGAAGAGCATGCTCCTCGTGGGGACCCGCAAGGGCCTGTTCGTGTTGGACAGCGACGACCGCAGCGACTGGAGCGTGCGCGGCCCCTACTGCGAGAGCTGGCCGATCTACCACGCGGTGCTCGACCGCGACTCGGGGTCGATCTACGCCGCCGCGGCGAGCGAGTGGCTCGGCTCCGCGATCTGGCGCAGCCCCGACCTCGGCGAGACGTGGGAGCACTCGAGCGAGGGCCTCGGCTACCCGGAGGAGGACGGCGGGCTGCGGCTGTCCAAGGTTTCGAACGTGATGCCGGCCCACGGCCGGTTGCTGGTCGGAGGCGAGTCGGCCGGGCTGTTCGAAAGCACCGACGACGGCAAGACGTTCTCGCTCCTGACCACGTTCGAAGGCCAGGAGGGCCGCGAGGCGTGGAACGACCCAGAGCAGCAGCCGCCCGGCCACCTCGGGCTTTCGGCGATCATCCCGCACCCGGACGAGAAAGACCGCTTCTGGGTGATCGTCCAGGGGTTCAGCCTCTTCGAGACGAATGACGGCGGCAAGACGTGGGAGCCGCGCAACAAGGGCCTGCGCAGGGACTGGCCGGCCGACTACGAGGACATCGGCTTCTGCGTGCACAAGGTCACGCCGGCCTCTGACTTCGAGCGCATGTACCAGCAGAACCACGTCGGGATGCACCGCAGCGACGACGCGGGCAAGACGTGGACGGAGATCACCGAAGGGCTGCCTACCGAGTTCGGCTTCGCGGCCGCAACGCACCCCCACGACCGCGACACCTTCTACGTGATCCCGCTCGACCCCGGTCACGGCCGGACGATGCCGGACGGCCATGCTGCCGTCTGGCGCACCCGCGACGCGGGCTCGAGCTGGCAGCAGCTCGACAAGGGCCTGCCGCAGGAGAACGCCTACGTCGGCGTCCTGCGCGAGGGAATGGCGATCGACGCCCACGACGAGCCCGGCCTGTACTTCGGCACGAGCACGGGCCAGCTGTACGCGAGCACCGACGAGGGCGACAGCTGGGACCAGATCGGCGGCCTCTTCCCGGGAATCACCTCCGTCACGGTGGCCGAAGTCGCCTGATGGCCGAGCTTCACCTTCCCCCGGTCCTGCCGCCGCTTTTCCCCGGGCTCCCGCGCGAGCTCGAGGTCGAGGCGGCGACGGTGAACGAGGCGATCGACCGGCTGAACGAGCGCTGGCCCGGCCTGCGCGACCGCCTCGTCGAGCCCGGCCCGAAGCTGCGGCCCCACATCAACGTCTACGTCGACCGGGAGCGCGGCGGGCTCGACACCGAGCTCGCCGCCGGCTCCCGGCTCGACGTGATCGCCGCGATCAGCGGCGGCTAAAGGTCACGGTTCGGGTCGCGCAGGACGGGTATCACCATCGTCGTGCTGTGGATCGTCAAAGGGCTGTTCATGCTCGCGAAGACCAGGAGAGGCCGCAGGCTTCTTTTTGCTGGAGCACTCGCAGCCAGGGAGCTGGCTCAGAGCGAACAAGCCCGCAAGCTGTACGCAAAGGCATTGAGAAGCGCCAGGCGCCGTCAGGCGCGCTCGGCGTAAGCCACACGCTCGAACGGCCAGTCGGCCGCGAGCCAGTCCGTGACCGCCCGCCACAGCTGCACGTCGAGCTCGGGCCGGCTCGCCTGCACCCATGAGCTCACGCGCGCGTCGTGCTGCCCGCTCTTGTCGGGATAGATGTACACGCAGCCGATCACGTCGCCGGCCGCAGGATCGAGGACGGTGTACGTAAAGCCCGACCGGTTCTCGAAGTCGTCGGCGTGCCTCTGCAGGTCGCTCAGGTTGTCCGCGAGGCTGCGGTCGTCCGGCCAGGAGCTCGTCTCCCAGCCGGGCGTCGCGTGGATGTGCTCGACCGAGGACGACCACGCCTCGTAGTCGGAGTCGTTGTGCTGCGGCCCGAGCGGCTCGAGCCTGAATTGCTCCGTCGCAAGAGCGAGCGGAACGACGAATCCGGACGGGACGAACGGCCGCTCCACCACGACCACATCCTCGCAACTACCATCGCCGCCCGTGGCCGAGGGCGTCGTCATCCGTCACGAGCGCGACGCGGACCATCC
>Ga0207648_10003575_pt1 | contig 16267 bp, 16 predicted proteins | sample KBSMisM32_FD_184310 | JGI IMG/M metagenome (GOLD analysis project Ga0207648, IMG submission 184310) | Miscanthus rhizosphere microbial communities from Kellogg Biological Station, Michigan, USA - KBS Miscanthus M3-2 (SPAdes) (version 2) | ecosystem: Host-associated > Plants > Roots >...
CAGTTCCGTCACTTCCCACGCTCACATCATTCAAGCCCTTGGCATCAGTAACGGGGATCTTTTTATCGATCTTACCACCTGCAATATCAATTACCACGATATCAGTCAGATCAGCCACATATAATTTGCCATTATGAATTCCGATCCCTTTAGGAGCACTTAATCCTTTTACCCACTCAGCGGTAATTGACTTACCGTCTGCACTCATCTTGCCAACTGAACCCTTGCCATCATTACTCCAGGGGTCAGTACCGTCTATATTGCTTACAAAAAGCGTGTTGGTTTTTGAATCAAACGCAACTGATTCGGGTACTTTAAATACTGAATCTGTTTGCCAGAGTTTAACCAGTTCGTGCTTCTGAGCGTAGGCAAAAGATCCGCTGCAAAGCAGGGCAAATAAAACTAGCATGTTGAGTAAGGTCTTTTTCATATAGACTGTTTGGGGGTTATAACAATTATGTGAATGAATGGTTTAGTCCAAAAATCAACGAGAGGCTAAATTAAGGGTTTTATCAGTAAGCTCCCGGAAGGAGGAAATAGTCCGGCGGGCCCGGCTGGCCAACTACAAATTAGGATCGGGATAATGGCAATATTTCCCTGTTCGCCGTTATTCTGATATGCCCCAATCGCTTCTACGGCCATTTTTTGTAAATTTAGGATGCTCAACTTTTGCTGTATGGAACAATATGGAAAAATCCTGCTGATAGCCATGCCGGCCTTCCTGGTTTTGGTGCTTTTTGAGAAATGGTATGGAGTATGGCGGAAAAAGGATACTGTGCGTAACCTGGATATGATTTCCAGCCTTAGTTCCGGAGTAACCAATGTTACCAAGGATGTATTGGGTTTGAGCCTTGCCATTATCACTTATCCCTGGCTGGTGGATCATATGGCCCTTACCCATATTCCATTAGATGGTATGATTTATCATATCCCGACTGCTATCCTGGTATATATCATTGCCTTTTTTGCCCTGGACTTTGCCGGCTATTGGGTTCACCGGATCCAGCATGTCACCAATTTCTTCTGGAATGGACATATCGTTCATCATAGCAGCGAGGAGTTCAACCTGGCCTGTGCGCTCAGGCAGAGTATATCCTCAATCGTCAAAATATTCATTGTATTCCTGGTACCTGCCGCTCTATTTGGCGTACCGGGAGAGGTAATTGCTGTGGTGGCACCACTTCATCTTTTTGCACAATTCTGGTATCATACCCAGCATATCAATAAAATGGGTTTCCTGGAAAAAATTATTGTAACGCCTTCTCATCACCGGGTACACCATGCTATTAATCCTGAGTATATTGATAAGAATTATGGACAGATCTTTATTTTCTGGGATAAATTATTTGGGTCTTACCAGGAAGAATTGCCAGATGTACAGCCTGTATATGGTATTACAAGACCTGTAAGAACCTGGAATCCCATCAAGATCAATTTTCAGCATGTATGGTTATTGATGAAAGATGCATGGAGAACAAAAAGCTGGAAAGACAAGGTACGTCTCTGGATCATGCCCACTGGCTGGCGCCCTGAGGATGTTAAAGCGAAATATCCTGTTTACAAGATTGATGATGTTTATGATTTTGAAAAGTATGAAAGTAAGGCTTCACTTGCTTTACATATCTGGAGCTGGGTGCAAATGATAGTGATCCTGCTTTTCATTAGTTACCTGTTCGGTAATATCGCCCTCATTAATAACCTTGATAAAGGGTATATCTATTTATATGGAGGTTTTGCCTTCCTTAGTATATATGCCTTTACAGAATTGATGGATCGTAACCGGTATGCCCTTGCCTGGGAAATGGCAAGGGCTGTGTTGGGATTGTGGATCATTTATAGCCAGGGGGACTGGTTTGGCGCCTCCACCCTTTTCCCAAATGCGCATTATTTTATTGCGGGCTATTTTATAGCATCCCTGGTGATCACAGCCTGGCTTGTAGTTAAACATTACAGGGAAGACCACCAGGTTTTACCGCTGCCAGCCTGACAGAATTCGGAGAATTCAACCAATTTTATTGATCAACTGTTCTTCAGTTGTTCATCAGTTGTTCGTCAGTTGGTGTTCAGTTGAATATAGACATTATTTAACAGGACTTTTTGTCAGCTCATTATTCACCGTTCTCCAGATACCCAGCGGATTGCCATTCTTCAATTCATCCGGTAAAAGTTCATCCGGCCAGTTCTGGAAAGCAAGAGGTCTTGCAAAACGCTTAATACCATCCGCTCCAACAGAAGTAAATCTTGAATCTGTTGTTGCAGGATAAGGTCCTCCGTGTTGCATGCTCATGCAAACTTCTACTCCGGTAGGAACCCCATTAACAATAAACCTCCCGCAGATATTCTTGATAGCTTCCTTAATGTCTTCGTTCTTTTTGATATCATTCACCGTAGCCATCAAGGTTGCAGTAAGCTGGCCTTCCAGTTTATTAATTACTTCCAGCATCTCATTCAGATCCTTGCAACGAACAACGAGTGAATAAGGACCAAACACTTCACGATGCAACACCGGATTATTCAGGAATGCCTTCCCGCTTGCAGACGCAACAGTTGGCGCTCCCTGGTTTAATTGAGGTTCAGTTTCTGAAACAGCAACAGTAACTACTTCTTCCTGGGCAAGTGCATTGGCCCTGTTCTCTACATAGCTTTTAAAGATACCGGGATGCAACATGGTACCCGGGCTCACTTTCTTTATCTCTTCACCCAACGCATCAATAAACGTCTGTAACCCCTCCCCTTCCACTCCAATTAAAAGACCCGGGTTTGTACAGAATTGTCCAACGCTCTGGGTAATGGAACCTGCATACAATTTTGCCACATCCACCGCTGATTCTTTTATTTTCTCAGGCATCAGGAAAACAGGATTGATGCTTCCCATTTCAGCAAATACAGGAATGGGTTCCTTGCGCTGGTTTGCCCAATCAAACAAAGTTTTTCCACCAAAGGTAGAACCGGTAAATCCAACTGCCCTGGTATGGGTATGCTGTACCAGTGTTTTTCCTATATCGTGAGAGGAAGTTTCAATATTGGCAAATATGCCATCAGGCATATTGCATTTCATGGCTGCGCGCATTATTGCAGAAGCTACCAGTCTGCCTGTTTTCTTGTGAGCCGAATGAGCTTTCACAATTACAGGACAACCTGCAGCAAATGCACAGGCCACATCACCACCAGCGGTTGAAAAAGCGAAAGGAAAATTGCTGGCACCATATACTACTATAGGGCCCAGCGGAACCAGCATTTTGCGCAGATCTGGTTTTGGAGGATTTCTTTCGGGTAGGCCGGTATCTATCCGGGCATCCAGTAATTGTCCGCTTTCTGCAATATCAGCATAAGAATTCAACTGGAAGATAGTGCGTGTTCTTTCTACTCTAAGTCGCGGATCAGGAAGATTGGTTTCCTCATTAGCTACTTTCAACAACTCATCACCTAATGCATCTATTTCATTTGCAATTGCTCGCATGAATTCTGCTCTCGATCTAAGTGGTAATTTACGATATACATGAAATGCTTTCCAGGCTTTCTGAAGGATCTCATCTATTTGTTCTACTGAAGGTTCTGTATAGCTCATGGCGTTCTTTTGTATGGTTTAAAGATTATTCCACTTTCAATTCGGGCTTGTAAAGTTAATTGAAAAATACCGTTAGGACGGTATTCGAGTGATATGCTCTGTCACTAATTTTAGTACTGCAAACTATCGTTCATAACCGTCGCATGTTTGATATAAAGGGAATCCCGTAAGTATATTCTTTGCTGACACATTTCCTCTACCGTCAAACATGAAGAGCCGCCGACCCGAAGGCGGCTTTTTCTTTTATACCATTTTAACAGATATTATACCAATCTGAACGGATCACCCAGTTTTGGAGGCGCCACAGTACAATAAGCAGTTGTCACTGCATCTTTGAACATCGTTTTCCTCACCTTTCGCAATTCAATATAGGTAGCTCCCTGGCGGCCCCACCCACCGGGAACCGGGTAAATTATTTCGCTATTATAGGAACAAAAAACTGACTGATTTGTTGGGGTTAACTTTACCATCATTCGCCTGGCCTTCTCATCCAGTGTGGCGAAAATTTTCTTTTTTACCCGGAATGCCTTCTTATCAAAATGCGGATGCTCATCTGTTTCCGGGAAAGAAAGAGCCAATTTCCGGGCTTCTTCAATGGTTACCATGGTATTAAAGTTACATACTGGATCGAAATCACTCTACCTGGAATTTCTGGCACAATAATTATCTTCTATACCCTATAATGATCACCTATGAATAAGAAGACAGGAAATCCTATTGAGAAAAAAGAAGAAATCAAAAAGAACCCTGATCCAAAGATCGATCAGGACTTTGAGGGATATCCCCATGGTCCGGCAAAGAATGAAACGATCAAACCAAAAACCAGTCAACAAAAAAAGACAGCCGACCTGGATAATAAAGATGGTGAGAAAAATTTCAACAATAATGACAAAGAGCATGTAACTGATGAACAGGAGTCTGATGGATCGGCTAATGCATTCGATGATAAATAGATTAATCCATCCTTTCTACCGACCTATGATTTAACAACAGTAAGCCTTTCCCGATAATTACGGGGAGGGCTTTCTTATTAAACTCTTTCCTCTCCCTTATCCTTATTAGGATCCCTATGGTGCCACCAACTGGCAAGAGAGGAACCTGTTACATTCATCATGGTACCAAATATCACAGATGCGAGACCTGTGGTTGCCACTTTTCCCATTGATTTGGCCAGTGCAGCAGCAAGTCCTGCATTCTGCATGCCTACTTCCAGTGCAATAGTCCTGCAATCCCGTTCCGGGAATTTCATAATACGGGCAGACCAATAACCAAGGAAATAACCAGCCATATTATGTATGAATGTGGCGATCATCAACAATCCACCCACTTTTAAGAGATTATCTCTTCCATTTGCCGTAATGATCACCAGCACCAAACCAATTCCTATCATGGAAACAAAAGGCATTGCCTTGTCCAGCCATTTCATTTTTCCCCTTACCAGGTAATGGAATGCGAGACCGGCAACAATTGGGAGAATAACGATCTTGGTAATATCCCATACCATTCCCCAAAAATCAACTTCAACATAACTGCCTCCCAGCAACTTCATTAATAAGGGGGTAAGAAATGGTGCCAGGATGGTTGAAATAGCTGTTACGCTAACCGATAAGGCAAGATTTGCCTTTGCCAGATAACACATTACATTGGAAGCAAGTCCGCTGGGGCAACAACCAATGAGGATGATCCCGGCAGCGATCTCCGGAGGAAAATTAAACAGATGCGCCACCCCAAATCCTACCAGTGGCATAATGGTATAATGACAAACTATACCAATAATGACACCTTTCGGCGCACGCAATACTGTTGCAAAATCTTTCAGGCTAAGTTCGGTTCCCATGCCAAACATGATCAATTGCAGCAAATAAGGTATGATTGATGATGATTCCAGACCGCCTACTTTTTTAAAGCTCGCCGGATAATACATAGCAAGACTTACTACGGCTAATATCATCATTGTATAGGAAAACCCCTTCAGGAATGTATGACCTCTGAAAGCAATGGCCAGGGATAAAAAGAATAGGGATAATATAGCACCACCCCAGTAACCTGCAGGAAGTTTCGCTACCCACAACCTTCCATTTGGCTCAGACTGACCGGAGAAATCATTCAGATTAACAAAGTAAAAAATTATGAACCCTACCAGGAACAGGATCGCAGGAATATAAAAATAATTTAGACGGGAATTTTTTACAAATGGCATGGCTGTAGTTAGTAGTGAATCATTAGAGCAATGAAAATAAAGGAACCAACCGGATAATACGTACAAAATATTTCAGCGGTGAAAATTATCAGTATACAAATCCCCTTTCTCTCGTAAAGCTTTAGAGAAAGCGAGTTTTTTGTTTTAATACCAGTGATCAATTACGGTGAGCTTCGGCGGGTAAAATAAAAAACCCCTGCATTTCTACAGGGGCCCACTTAACCATTAACCTTAAACTAAATTTTTCTTAGATGCTAGCTAGTGACTTGTTTGGCTTTTACAGGGATTGGATTTTTATTGTTTTCACGGGATAATCTCGTCGTTATGCTGATACAAAGAAACTCCAAATGAGCGCTCCAAAAAATAGAACAAGACCTTAATCATCCGTCAATATTGGAAAAGAGACAAAGTAGATTTTCAACTACATATTTACCTGTTCTCTAAGGGAAACACTTACCTGTACCAAAGTCCCCTTGCCAGGAGAACTAAATAGTTCATAATTCCCTCCAATTACAGCAGATCTTTCCCGCATACCCAACAATCCAAGTGAACCTTTTTTACCGGCCTCCACGGGATCAAATCCCTTTCCATTGTCTTTAATGCTGAGCATTAGCCTGTTCTCATGGATCTCCAGGTCTATCACCACTTTGGTTGCTTCTGAATGACGGCCTACATTGGTAAGGGATTCCTGAACAATTCTAAAGAGATTGATCCGGTAGTCTTTTGACAACTCAGGATCTTCTTTTATTCCCGTTAACTCTATGGCAATACCTGAACGCTTTTCGAACTCGGCTGCATGCCATTCAATCGCAGCTATCAATCCCATATCATCCAACAGGCTTGGACGAAGATCAGAAGCAATACGCCTTACCAACTTCACGGTATCATCCATCATATTCTTCAGGTCATTCATCCGGTTCTGTATCGGCTTTTCTGAATTGAGCATTTTCTTGTGCAACCAGGAAATATCCATCTTCATTACAGTCAGCTGTTGACCGAGCTGATCATGGATCTCACGAGACATATTGGTTCTTTCTTCTTCACGGATCTCGCGCAGGTGGGAAGCAAGCCTTCTAACCTCTTCATAGGAATTGCGCAAATTCTCTTCTGCCTTTAATTGTTCGGTTACATCTTTAGCCAGGATCAACCGCACTTTTTTACCATTATACATCGTATCCTGTACATAGATCTCGATATCGATATAGGTATTATCCTTACGCTTGTGCTTCCAAATACCCCTGTTGGTTGGATAGGGCATTTCTTTTTCAAACTCTTTCAGGAAGGCATCCACTTCATCCGGGTGGCGCAAACTGGTTGGATCCAGTTGCAGGAATTCCTCCTTGCTATACCCATAGGCCATGCAGGCCGCATTATTAACATCGATAATATTTTTATCTTCCATTGAACGCATCCACATAGGCATGGGATTGCTTTCAAATAGTAGCTTGTATTTTTGTTCCGATGCGCGCAACTCCACATAACTTTTCTTGATCTTTTCCTCGGCCCTGATCCTTTCAGTAATATCCTGTACCAATGAGAGAATGGTAATTACCTGACCCTTTTCATCCTTTATAACCGAATTGAACCATTCACACCAAACAACCTGTCCACTCTTGGTATAACCTTTATGCTGAATGATATTTCGTTCTGCATCACCTTCTATTAACTGACGGGCAATTACCGTTAACCGGGGAATGTATTCTTCAAAAACCTGGCTGATACCGCTACGCTGATGATCGATCACTTCTTCCTCCGTCCATCCAAATATCTCCGTAGCACGTCTTGACCAGGAACGCACTTGCAGTTGGCTATCCCATTCAATAAAACCAAGCGGGGCCTTTTCAACGTGAAACATGAGACGCTGGTGAGCGGTCTGCAATTTCTGCTCTGTTTTCTTCTTATCTGTCACATTTCGTATAAAAACAGACCATCCATCTGGTGAAGGATAGATATACAACTCATACCAGATATCCAGTGGTTCATAATATCCCGTGGTGATCACCTGTTCCTGTGTTTGCATGGCTTCCAGGAATGCCTTATCGGTTTCGGTACCAACAATACCGGGAAATACCCTGCGCAGATTTCTGCCGACCACCGTTGAAGGTTCACGCTGCATAAGCATACCAGCCTTCTTATTGGCGTAGGTACAAACAAAGTTTTTGTCGAGGGAAACAAACGCATCCGTGATCCGCTCCAGCATTACCGTTAGTTCCTGCGTTTTGCGCTTCACCTGTTCTTCCAGTTCAACATTGAACTGCTTAAGTCTTTGCTGGAATTTTTTCTGCTCAGTAATATCAATGTTTACAGACACATAGCCGGCAATGGTTCCATCTTCATCCTTAATGGTAGTAATAGACGACCGGACAACTATCTCCCGTCCGGATTTTGTTTTGCGGTTCAACTCGCCGGTCCAGTAATTATTATCTGATAATTGCTGAAGGGCTTCATCCAGGAATCCGGGTTTGAGAATAGATTGCAGCAATTTATTTGGATCCTGGCCGATGGCTTCCTCCTGTGTATATCCATAAAGTTCCTCGGAACCTTTATTCCAGGTCTTTATTTTAAGGTCTGCTCCGGTAGCATAGATAACATCATGTGTTTGCTCAAACTGGCGGGAAAGAAGGTTAAATTGTTCATCTTTTTTCTTTTGGCCGGTAATATCGCGAGTGACCTTGGCAAAGCCGGTTAAAATTCCCTGGTCATATAAAGGTGTGAGCACAACATGTGCCCAGAAGGAACTGCCATCCTTACGAACACGAAGTCCCTGTGTTTCAAAGTGGCCCTGCTTAATTGCTTCTTTCAGATTGCTGTCAGGAACACCCGCCGCCACATCAGCAGGAGTATAAAATACGGATGCAGGTTTTCCAATTATCTCCTCTGCGGTATATCCCTTTAATATTTCTGCTCCCCGGTTCCAGGTTTCAACTATACCATTGCTATCTATCATAAAAATGGAATAGTCCTTTACATTATCTACCAGAATGCGGAATCGTTCCTCACTTTTGCGAAGTTCCTCTTCCCTTTTCCTTCGCTGAATTATATAACGAACATCGGAGCGTACTTTATAGATAATACGCATGCTTAGCAGGAATATAACCGCAAAAAAGATATAAAGGGTTACTGTCAGATTATCGGTGGTACGGGTATTCTTATTTTTTCTTGCTTCAAGCGTTTCGTTTTGATGCTGTTGAAGCTGCTCACTGAACTGCCTTACTTTATTAGTATAGAATTTTCCTGTACCGGCCGTTACCAGTGTTACGGCTCCATCAATCCCTTCAGCATCGCGACTGGCCACCATTTCCCGGGAAAATGAAACACGCTTATTGATGTAAAAGCGGATAGAATCGATAAGATGGTTATCGCTCTGCAATTCCTTTACACCTTTGCTTAATGCGGCCAGTTCATCCTGCAGATGTTTTTCACTTTCACTGATGGATTGCAGGAAACTGTTCTCTTTGGTGATCACATAACCACGTGAAGCAGTTTCATTATCAACAATAGCCAGTTCCAGTTCCTTCAAATGATTCAGGATCCCCTGGGTTTGGGTAACACCTTCGGCCGTATCTCTAACCCGCTGCGACTGACGAACTGATATAAACAAAACAGTCACAATGGTACCTATTACCATTGCGACTGCAATTCTTAGTATTATATTGGTTGTAAGCTTCAATTATCCTGTTGTTCAGGCCGCAATCGGAAGATTGGGAAAACTGAATGAAATGGTAGTTGTCTTTTCTTTGTTGAGACTGATGGTAAGGCATCCGCCGATTTTTTCAGCAAGGGTTTGCACATCCTGCAGGCCACAAGCCATAGCATAAGTACTGATGCAACCTGACTCTTTGATCTCAAGCACCACAACATGGCCGTATTTCCTGGCGGTGAAGCGTATACATGTATTCTTTGCATGAATCACCACCGCGCTCAACAATCCGCTGATTATGGAAGTGATCCATTCCTGGTTATGTTCCACTCTTAGGGTTTCGGGAATATCATTCATGAAAAAGCTCTGGTTGCGAACGGCAACAGGGAGGAAATTTTCTGCGAGGCGACTGGTTAAATGTTTTAAGGAATCCATACTAGTAAATAATTAGGGTGATATACATATTGGGTCAGCAGGGTACGGATGTATTTTATCATGGAGTATTGGATTTGCCCGATAGCTATCGGAATGGTTTTCATTGGGTTTGATACCACAAAGAAACGATGGTGGGGAAGCGAAAAAAATAGAGCAACCTGCCTTTAGATCGTAATAAAAAGAGAAGGAATAAAGTAGAATATCGACTACAGAAGTGAAATTAAATTGACATATAAGTCATTTATAGCCAACAGGGAAGCTAGATCACCTCGCCTTCAAGGTCATAATCATAGGCCTTAGTGATCTTCACATTATAAAAATCACCAATTGTGAGCTTTTCGGGGGAATGAATGACCACTTCATTATCCACTTCAACGCTGTCAAACTCAGTGCGGCCAAGATAGCGTCCGGCCTCTTTTTTATCGATAAGCGTTTTGAATACGTGACCTGTTTTCAGCTGGTTCAGTTCATAACTGATCTCCTGTTGCACTTCCATGATCTCCTGGGCTCTTCTTTCCTTTTCTTCAGCTGGAATTGTATCGGGTAATGAAAAGGCCGAGGTCCCTTCTTCATGAGAATAGGTGAAGATCCCCACTCTGTCAAACCGTTGCTTATTCAAAAATGTTTTCAACTCTTCCACATCATCCTGCGTTTCACCAGGAAAACCAGCAATTAATGTAGTGCGTAAACAAATCCCTGGTACCGTTTCACGGATAGCCTGGATCAGGTCTTCCATTTCTTCACGGGTGATCTGCCTTTTCATTGCCTTGAGCATATTATTGGCAGCATGCTGAAGCGGCATATCCAGGTAATTGCAAATGTTATCCCGCTGGCGCATAACATCCAGAATCTCCAAAGGAAATTTGGAAGGATACGCATAATGAAGCCGGATCCATTCAAGTCCTTTCACATCTGCCAGTCGATTCAGCAGATCAGGCAACATTCTTTTTTTATAAATATCCAGTCCGTAATAGGTAAGCTCCTGGGCAATCAGCATTACTTCCTTCACTCCTTTTTTCACTAAACCTTCCGCTTCTTTTACCAGTTCTTCTATTGGTTTGCTGATATGTTGACCACGCATGAGTGGAATGGCACAGAATGCACAGGTACGGTTGCAACCTTCAGATATCTTTAAATAGGCGTAATGTTTTGGAGTGGCTAACAGGCGCTCTCCAACCAGTTCGGTTTTGTAATCGGCATTGAATTGCTTCAGCATTAATGGGAGCTCCATGGTGCCGAAAAAGGCGTCAACTTCGGGGATCTCTTCTTCCAGGTTATTGCGGTAGCGCTCACTCAGGCAGCCCGTCACATACACCTTATCCAGCTTCCCCCGGCGTTTCAGTTCTACCTGGTCCAGGATGGTATTAATGCTTTCCTCCTTGGCCTTATCAATAAACCCGCAGGTGTTGACCACTACGATATTATGATCCAGCTTCTTATTCTCATGAACAACGTCTATCTCATTGGCTTTCAACTGTCCACTGAGCACTTCACTGTCCACCATGTTCTTGCTGCACCCCAGGGTGATGATGTTGACCTTATCCTTCTTGAGCGACCTTGTTTTCATGAAGGCGCAAAGGTACTAAAGCTATCGGGCTTTTAACGAAAGGAAAATATCGCCAAAAGCCCGATAGCAAATTTGTAGCATATGGGCCGTTGGGCTCATGCCTGCTCCGGTTCAGAGAAGATCCGGATAGTTGGAGTAAATACGGAATTACCATGGAGGTAACAGGGAGCTAACACGGAGCCAGGTCTTGTGTAAACTGGCATATTTGACTTTTATGACACCAGCACTAAGTATAAATACCTAATTATTCAGGAGTTACTACGGTTTCCTTGCATAGCTGGAAGGTCTATATTTACCCGGCATTTTTAACCTTAAACAAATTATTTATGAAAAGTACAAGGACCCTGGTAACAGTAGCCATAATCATCTCCTCAGCCTTAGCACTTTACAGTTGCAATGGCGGAGAAAAAGGCGGTGACATACCGGTAGATAAAGAGCGAGCTAAAGTTCATATCATTCCTATCAAAACAGCCGATGCATACCGGGATATATTTGGCAAAACCAAGGCAGCATTATATAGCCAGGTCAGGGATTCTGCATTTCTGGACAGGGAATTTGATCTCCCGGTAGCCGAGATGTTCAACCGTGATGCTATTGCGCTTTTGCTGAACCAAAAAGGCGCTGATGGGATCAGGATCTATTTAGGCCGGGACGATAAAGGACAGGTAAGGCTGGTTCTTCTTCCGGTAGACAAGAATGGAAAAGATATCCGCGTAAAATTATTGGATAGTACAAGCATAACAAAAAAAGCAGGCGCAGCACCTCCAGATGATATAGACGGTGAAGCTGTTGAAGCAGGCCAACGTTGCCCCACCGTTTGCGATTAACCTATAAGCCACCCCCATACTACAATTGATGAACAATAAGGATTTCCTTTTTCTGATGAGCATGACCGTACTTTTCCCTTTTATATCAGGGCTGGTGCGAGTCAGAATGATCAGTCGACTGTACCGGCCCTTTTTACTACTAATAGCTACAGGCGTGCTCTCGGAAATTATCAGCCGGATTGCGATCAACTACTTTCGAAACAATGCAGTAGTTCTCAATATTTGGGGTATTACCGAATGCTTATTGATCATTGCGCAATTCTATTACTGGAGATTTCACAGCCGAACCCGAAGATGGTACCCTTATTTTGGAATACTATGCATTGCGATATGGATTTGGGAAAACCTGTTTTACCGGGATGGATTTGTTGAAGTTGGAACTGTGTTCCGTGTCAGTGAAGCATTTATACTGGTGATACTTAGCATCAATGAGATAAATTATCTATTGATCAATGACAACAAGAATTTATTGAAGAATGCCCGTTTTCTAATCTGTGCCGGATTTTTGATCTTTTTTCTATATCAGATATTGCTGGAAGGATCCATTTATATCAGCAATCAAAGTCAGCAACAAGGCAGTATCACTGCCAGGATCATTGAAGTATCGTCTTATATTAACGCATTTGTAAACATTATATATGGTATTGCAGTGTGGTATATTCCGAAAAGAACGTCATTACAATTCAAAGACAGGATAGAACACTAAGAAAGGTCCAATTTTAGTTAAAAGAATCGGTGAATGGAAACCAATATTTACAATATAACTATCCTGATTGCCTGCCTGCTGGCAACAGTGCTGCTATTCTTCATTATTTCCATTATCCGTTACCATAGAAAGTACGTGAAACTGCAAAAAGAACGGATTCATGCAGAGATCACCATCCAGGAAAATGAAAGAAAAAGAATAGCCACTGACCTGCATGATAGCCTGGGTCCCCTGCTTTCTTCTGTGAAATTGCAGATTAACAGCCTGGACAGTACCAGTGAAAACGACCAGCATATCATTAATAAAGCGGGCAGGCACCTTGATGAGATAATAGCCAACCTCCGGGAGATATCTCATAACCTGCTGCCTAATACGCTCCAGCGAAAGGGCCTTACAGAGGCAATCCGGGAATTTACAGGGAACCAGAGCAAGCGCAATGGCACCAAGATCGATTTTTACCAGTTACAGCAGGTAACCATTGCTCCGGAGATGGAAATCCACGTATTCCGTATGGTCCAGGAGATCATACATAATACCCTTAAACATGCACATGCAAAAAATCTTCAGGTAGGATTAGGTAAAGAGAATAATGAAATCATAATTTTGACTAAAGATGATGGTGTCGGATTTGACTACGAAAAGCTGAGAAAAGGCTCTTCGGGGCTCGGATTAAAAAGCATTGAAAGCCGGATTGAAATACTCAATGGCACTTATATACTCAAATCTTCACCAGGCAACGGCACCAGCTACTTTATTAAGATACCAGTCAAAACCTAGTGTATGATAAATACCATCCGTCTTGTAATTGCAGATGATCACGAGATATTCAGAGACGGATTGGCACTGATGCTATCAAAGCAGCAGCACATTGAATTGATTGGTCAGGCCGGGAATGGCAAACAATTGATCAGCCTCGTAAATGAATTGCAACCCGATGTAGTGATGACGGATGTAAAAATGCCGGTGATGGATGGCATTGAAGCTACACGCACACTCCTTGCAGATAATCCCTATCTCCACATCATTGCCCTCTCCATGTTTGATGAAGAGAACCTGATAGTGGATATGTTGGAAGCAGGTGCAAAGGGGTATCTATTAAAGAATGCGGACAAGCAGGAAATTCTCGATGCCATTCATAGTGTTTCACAGGGCAAGCCCTATTACTGTCATCATACCACTTCAAAACTGGCATCACTGATCTCGAAAAGCAGGTTCAATCCTTATAAGAAAAAGGACCCACTGGTCTTTACCGACCGGGAAATAGAGATCATCCGTTTGATCTGCCAGCAGCTAACAGCACAGGAAATTGCAGATAAAGTATTCCTTAGCAAGAGAACAGTTGAGGGTCACCGGACCCGTATACTGGAGAAAATGAGTGTAAAGAATACAGCAGGTGTGGTGATCTATGCATTGAGGCACCGGCTGGTAACAGAAGAAGAAGTTATGTGATCGGGGTTGGTATTATTGTTCCTTTAAACTAAAGAGGCTGTCAACAAATTCGTGCTTGTCGAACACAAGCAGGTCTTCCATTTTTTCACCTACTCCAATAAATTTAACAGGAATCTTAAACTGGTTGGCAATTGCAAGTACCACACCACCTTTTGCGGTACCATCCAGTTTAGTAATGGCCAAAGCAGTTACATCAGTAGCAGCAGTAAAATGTTTGGCCTGTTCCAGTGCATTCTGTCCGGTTGATCCATCAAGCACCAGCAATACCTCATGCGGCGCATCCGGAATAACTTTCTGAACTACTCTCCTGATCTTGGAAAGTTCTTCCATCAGGTGAGCTTTATTATGAAGGCGGCCGGCAGTATCGATCAATACTACTTCTGATTTACGCGCAATAGCACTTTGCACGGTATCAAAAGCAACAGAAGCGGGATCACTTCCCATATCCTGTTTAACGATCGGCACTCCAGCTCTTTCACTCCAGATGGTTAATTGATCCACTGCTGCTGCGCGGAATGTATCTGCGGCGCCCAGTAAGACTGATTTACCTGCTGATTTAAAGTTATAAGCCAGTTTACCAATGGTAGTAGTTTTTCCAACGCCGTTCACTCCCACCACCAGAATCACATAAGGTTTTACCGGGAGGTCAGAATCAAACGCATAGCTGTTTGCATGAGGAGCATCTACCAGCATTCCCTCAATTTCTTCCTGGAGTAGCTTATTGAGTTCGGCCGTGTTCATGTATTTATCACGGGAGACTCTTTTTTCAATGCGTTCAATGATCCTGACGGTGGTATCAATACCAACGTCTGCACTAACGAGGGCTTCTTCGAGATTATCAAGCACTTCTTCATCCACGGTTGTTTTTCCCGCAATGGCTCTTGAGACCTTGGCAAAAAAACCTTCTTTGGTTTTTTGCAGTCCCTGATCAAGGCTTTCTTTTTCTTTCTTGCCGAATAGTTTATTGAAAAATCCCATAGAGGGTGCAAAGGTAGGGATTAGGAGTTAGGTGGTGGCTACGAGCTATTAGCTATTAGCTATTAGTTATGCCTGTTTTAGACATGTCTGCTGCTATAGGATATCCGCTAATAGCTAATGGCTAATGGCTAATAGCTAAAGGCTAAAAAGGCCCAATAAAAAAGCCATCCCATTTACATGAGACAGCTCGAATTATATTAAAATGCGATATTACTTCTGCGCGAGAAACTCTTTCACCTTATCCTTGTGCACCATTTGCTCTTTGAAGGTATAGGCACCGGATTTGGGACTACGAATAGCTCTGATCACTTTAGTGTAGTTCTTCGCTTCTGCTGCCTGCTTGGGGTCTTTCTTAATCGCGGTTTTTGCTGCTTTTGCCATGGTAATTCGTTTGAATCAATTAGTTTGAAACTTTGATTGATCTCTTATTTGATCTCTTTGTGAACAGTTACCTTTTTCAGGATGGGATTGAATTTCTTCAATTCCAGTCTCTCAGGGTTGTTCTTTTTGTTTTTTACCGTGATATAACGGCTGGTGCCAGGCTGACCACTTGTTTTGTGCTCAGTGCATTCCAGGATCACTTGTACACGGTTACCTTTCTTTGCCATTGTTATTATTTTTGGCTCCGATAGTTATCGGAGTGATTAGATATGTTGTCCTTTTGCTCTCAGTTCTTTTATCACTGAATACAACCCGTTCTTGTTAATAGTGCGGATAGCTTCAGTAGAAACTTTCAACGTGATCCACTTATCCTCTTCGACCAGGTAAAACCTTTTAGTCTGCAGATTGGGAAGGAATCTGCGCTTTGTTTTGATATTTGAGTGAGACACTTTGTGTCCACCGATCGGTTTTTTACCTGTAACCTGACATACTCTGGCCATAATATTCGAATTTTAT
>Ga0207648_10003581_pt1 | contig 16255 bp, 12 predicted proteins | sample KBSMisM32_FD_184310 | JGI IMG/M metagenome (GOLD analysis project Ga0207648, IMG submission 184310) | Miscanthus rhizosphere microbial communities from Kellogg Biological Station, Michigan, USA - KBS Miscanthus M3-2 (SPAdes) (version 2) | ecosystem: Host-associated > Plants > Roots >...
CAGCGGGCTGCTGTAGACCGCGGCGAGCGGTTCGGCGGCGAGGCGTGCGGCGAGCCGGCGCGCCTGGTGGCGCCCTTCGTCGCCGAGAGGGACGTCGGTCGCGCCGGCGAACCGATCCTCGGCCGTCAGCACCGTGGCGCCGTGGCGGACGAGCAGGATTCGGGTGCTCACGCCGTGAGGGCGGCCTGCAGCGTGGCGAGCCCGGCCCGCACGTCGGAGCCGAGATGCACGCGCAACGCGCGGCGCTCGCGTTCGGCCAGCACCTGGAAGTCGCCGCGCGCCTGCGCGGCCTTCACCACCCCGAAGGTGAAGCGGCGCCCCGGCACCGGCAGATCGGCGGCGTCGTCGCAGGTGATCTGCAGAAAGACGCCCGTGTTCGGTCCGCCCTTGTAGGCCTGGCCGGTCGAGTGCAGGAAGCGCGGGCCGAAGCCCACGCACGTCGCGGTGCCACGTGCGTCGCGAACCGCGTGCCGGATCCGCTGGAGGGGCGCATCGTTGGTTGCGCTCATCTCGAGATAGGCGAGGAGAGCGAAGTAGTCACCGTCACCAATCCGGCCAAGGTGCGCGCGCAACACGCCTGCGAGCGTGGGCTGCGGTCCGGCCGCGGCCATGAGCGCCGCCGTGTTCCGCTCGTCGGTGTAGAGCGCGACGCCGCCTTCGGCGAAGAAGGGCTTTTCGCCTGCGAGCGTGCCGGTCCGTTCGTATTCGTCGGTGAGCGTGCGGGTTGCGATCTTGCTCGCCTCGACATCCGGCTGGTTGAACGGGTTGATGCCGATATGCGCACCGGCGACCGCCGTTGCGATCTCCCAGCGGAAGAACTCCTGGCCGATCGCGTACGGCTCGTTCACGCCGATGCGGATCACCGGGTGCCCGGCCCGCGCCAAGGCCTCCACGGCCCGGTCCTGCGCCGCGTCGGGAGCGGTGGCGAGCCGGAGGTAGGCGAACACACGGTCGTGGCCGTAGGTCGCAGCCGGCGCGGGCGTCTCGCCATCGACCGGGATCAGGCCACGGCCCGACTTGCCGGTGGACTCGGCGATGAGCTGTTCCAGCCACGCGCCGAGGCCGTCGATGCCCGCTGAGGCGATGAAGGTCACTTTGTCGCGTCCGCGTGCGGCCAGGACACCGAGCGCGGTGCCGAGGAGGACGCCGGGGTTGGCGCTGGCCGCAACCGTCGAACCGCAGGCGCTCGCCATGTCCACCGTCGCGCGGAGGAAGCGTCCGACGTCGAGCCCCATCAGCGCCGCGGGCACGATCCCGAACGACGACAGCGCCGAGTAGCGGCCGCCGATCGACGGAACGCCAAAGAAGACACGGGAAAACGCGAGCCGGCCGGCGTCCTTTTCGAGGTTCGACCCCGGATCGGTGATGGCGATGAACCGCGCGCCGGCTTCGCGCTCGCCGACGAGCGCCGCGACGCGGGCGAAGAAGTAGCTGAGGAAGATGTTCGGCTCGAGCGTGCTGCCCGACTTGCTCGACACGATGCACAGGGTCCGCGTCAGGTCGACGCGCTGCTCGATTGCCGCGATCTGTGCCGGGTCGGTGGAGTCGAGCACGTGCAGCTGGGGGAATCCGGCGAGGTGTCCGAAGGTGCGGCGGAGCACGTCGGGTGCCAGGCTCGAGCCGCCCATGCCGAGCAGCAGCGCGTCGCGATAGCCTGCCGTCTTGATCTCGGCGGCGAACTGCGTCAGCCCATCGACCTGCGCCAGCTGGTCGTCGGCAACCGACAGCCAGCCGATCCACTTGTCCTCGTCGGTTCCAGTCCACAGGGACCGGTCGCGGTTCCACAAACGTTCGCTCTTGCGGCCGGCCTGCCAGTCCTGCAGCGCGGCGTCAACGGCGGCGGTATCGTCAGGCGAAAGCGAAAGAGCAATCGTGTTCACGGGCAGGCCTCCGGGCGCTGCCCTTCAGGCTACCTCACGCCACCGACGGCGTCGCGTGGGCCGGCGCGGCATCCGACTCGACGTGGGACGGTGTGGTCTCGTGCGCGTCCCAGCGCACCAGCTTCAGGTCCAGCACGAACACCGCATAGATCACCGGCACGAGCAGCAGCGTGACCACCGTCGCGAACGTGAGCCCGCCGATCTGCGCGTAGCAGAGCGGCTCCCACAGCGGACCGCCGTGCGCCGCCAGCGGAAAGAGCGCGATCACCGTGGCCGCCACCGTGATGAGCACCGGCCGCAGCCGCATGATGCCGGCGTCGAGCAGCGCCTGCTGCAGCGGCGCGCCCGCTTCGTGCCGCTCCTCGATGAAGTCGAACAGCACGATGATGTGGCTGACGATCACGCCGATCAGGCTGGCCACGCCCAGGAAGGCCATGAACCCGAAAGCCGACCCCATCAACCACAAGCAGGCGAGCGCGCCCACCGCGCCGTAGGGGATGGCGGCGAACACCACGAACGGCTTCACCGCGTGCTTGAACTGGAACACCAGCGCCAGGTAAATGAGCACGATCGAGATGAGCATCACGACGGTCACGTTCCAGAACTGCTTCACCTGCTCCTCGTACTCGCCGCCGATCTCGAGCGTGTAGCCCGCTGGCAGCGATGCCCGCAGCGTTTCGATCCGCGGCATCGCGGCCGCCAGTACCTCCGACGCCATCACGCCGGCGGCCGGGAACGCCGACACCGAGATGGTGCGGAACTGGTTCCGGCGCTGGAGCTTCTCGGTCTTCATGTCGTAGACGACCTCGGAAATCGACTGCAGCGGCACCTTCTGCGTGCCCTGCTGCGAGTAGACGTAGAGGCTGCTCATGTCCGAGAGCTGCGAGCGCTCCTCCATGCGCAGCCGCGCCACCACCGGAATCTGCTTGTCCCCTTCGCGGAGCACGCCGACCCTCGCGCCTGAAATCGCGGAGGCCGACGCCGCGGCGACGTCGTAGTTGGTCAGGCCGGACAGGTTGGCTTTGTCCGGGTCGGTCTTGAGCCGCACGGTGAAACTCTCGGGGCCCCAGTTGTCGCGCATGCGAACGGCTGTGGGGACGTCGCGGAAGATGGTCGACATCTGCGCGGCCAGCCGCCGCAGCGTGGGGATGTCCTCGCCCGAGATGCGCACGGCGACGGGGATGCCGACGGGCGGGCCGATCTCGAGCTGCCGGACGTCGATGCGCGCCCCCGGCACCTCGGCGGTCAGCACTTTCTGCAGCTCCGCCACGAGGTGCGGCGTGTGGTGCTTGTCTTCCACCTCCATGACGACCTGCGCGTAGTTCTGCTGCCGCTGTTCAGGCGTCACGGACGACCAGAAACGCGGGCCGCCGCCGCCGACGAACGTGGTGAGCGACTTCAAGGCATACTTCCCGGCCACGCGGCGGGCGACGGTCTCCACCTGCAGTGCCACGCGGTTGGTGGCCGCCACCGGCGCGTCCTCGGGCAGCCAGACGTCGACGAACGAGAGGTACTGCAGATCCTGCGGGAAGAAGGCCGTCTTCAACTGGCTCATGAAGAAGCCGCCGCTCGCGAGGACGAGCAGCGACGCGGCCAGGAACGCCCAGCGGTGCTGGATCGAGAACGCGCCGACCTTGTAGTAGAGCGCCGCGAACCCGCTCTTGCGCCGTTCCTCGATCGTCGGCTCGGCTTTCGGCCGCAGCAGGTAGTAGCCGAGGAGCGGGATGAACGTCATCGACACGATGCGCGACGCGACGAGCGAGCTGCCGATCACGACAGGCAGGCTGTAGAGGAACTTGCCCGTGTCGCCCGGCAAGAACATGAACGGCAGGTAGGCGACGATGTTCGTGATCGTGGCGTAGAGGATCGCTTTGGCCAGCTTGGTTGGCCCCCACCACGCCGCCACTACTGGCGGATGCCCGGCGGCCAGGTCGCGCTTGATGGCGTCGCCGGCCACCACCGGGTCGTCCACCAGCAGGCCGAGCGCGATGATGAGCGACGCGATCGAGATCTGCTGCAGGTCGATGCCGATCGCGTACATCATTCCGAACGTCATGGCGAGCGTGATCGGGATCGAGAGCGCCATCAGCAGCGCCGATCGCCACTCCCAGAAGCCGATGAGCGACACCACCACCACGAGGATCACGGCTTCGTACAGGCTGCCCATGAAGAGGTGGATGCTTTCGTCCACCTGGCGCGGTTGATCGGAAGTACGCGCCAGCACCAGGTCGGTCGGAAGCTGCGCCTTGAGCTTCTCGAGGGTGGCGTCCACCTGTGTGCCGAAGTCGCCAATCTTCTGCGCCGCGCGCATCTGGATGGCCAGCGTCACCGCGCGCGACCGGCGCCAGGTGCCGTCGGTCTCGCGGTGGCTGTAGAAGTTCACGAAGCGCGCCGGGCTCTCGTAGCCGCGCGACACCGTCGCGACGTCGCGCAGGTAGAGCGGCTGGTTGTTGGCGGCCGTCACCAGCACGTCGCCGATCTCCTGCTCGTTCTTGAACTCGCCCGAGGGGTCCACCAGCAGGTTCTTGTCGCCCGCCTCGATCACCCCGCCAGGCATGGTGATATTGCGGGCGCCCAGAATCTGGTCCAGCGTGCCGGCCTTCACGCCGTAAGCGGCCAGGCGCTCCTGTGAGTACTCGAGATACACACGTTCCTGGAGCAGTCCCACGCGCGTGACCTTCGACACGATGGGCAGCGTCTTCAGCGTGCGCGTCATCAGGTCGGTGTAGTCGTCGAGCTCCCGGTAGCTGTATTTGTCGCCGGCCACCGCGCTGAGCCGCGCCTGCGCGTCGGACGTGTTCCGAATGACCGCCACCGGCCACGCATCCGGGTGGAACTCCGATGCCTTGAGCCGCTGCTGAACGAAGCGGGTCGCCCAGTCGCGGAGGGTGGCGTCGTCCTTGTCGGTGGCCACGTCCGCACCGACGAAGCCCTGGCCGTAGATGATGCGGGCGTCATGGAAGATGCCCTCTGCCTCCGCCGCCTGGGTGAAAAGGCGCAGCGGGCCGCGCACGAGCTCGGCCGGCACCGTGGACGGCATGCCGTGCACGAGCGCCACGCGCGGGCCCTGCGCCGTGCCGGCCACCGCGCGAATGGTCTGGATCTGCGCGGCCACCGCCTGGGCGCGCGCCGCAATCTCGGACTCGCTCACCTTCGGACTCGCCACCGTCAGCATCAGCGCCGAGGTGTCGCCGAAGTCCTTCACGAAGTCGATCGGCCCGGCGCCCTGCGGCAGATCGGTAATCGAGTCGAGCTTCAGCTTGATGTCGTCGAACTCCTTGGGGACATCCTCGGTGCCATCCACGAGGGTGATGTAGACGGCGGTGATGCCGGTGCGCGTGTTGCTCTCCACCTTCTCCACCCGCACGTTCTCGGCAATCTTCTCCTCCACGCGGCGGGTGACGAGCTGCTCGATCTTTTCGGCGCTCGCGCCGGGCCACGGGACGAGGGCCAGCGCCTGGCGGATCGGGATGTCCGGATCCTTGCGCTGCGGCATCCCGAAGTAGCCGTAGACGCCCCAGATCACGGTGCCGACGAGGAGCACCCAGGCCACGTGGCGCGTCTCCGTGAAGAAGCGCGCGGTGTTGTGCGTGCGCTCGAGGCGCTGCTGTTCGTCCAGATGGTGCTCAGACATGATGGTGGTCCTTAGTCCTTGGTTCCTGGTTCTTGGTCCGTCCTGGGTCCTTGGTCCGTCCGTGGTCCTTGGTCCGTCGTAGGGGCCGCCTTCAGGCGGCCCGTCCTAGTCCTGCAACACCCGAATCGGGGCGCCGTCCACGAGCAGCGTGGCCCCGCTGACCACGACGCGCTCGCCAGCCGCAACCCCCTTGGTGACGGCAATCGAGTTGCCGATCACTTCTCCGAGCTCCACGGGTCGCAGCTTGGCGACGGCGGCGTCGCCGCGCGATTCCACCACCGCCACCGCGAACTGGCCGCCGATGGTCGATCGGACCACCGCGGTGAGCGGTACCGTCAGCGGCCGGGGCGCGTTGGCCGCGGCCGAGGCGCGCGGCAGCAACGTGACGGCGCCGATCATCCCGGGACGCAGCTCGCCCTTGGCGTTCCCCAGGCTCACTTCCACGTTGAACACGCGGCTTTGCGGATCGGCCGCTGGGGCAATGGCGGTGACCCGGCCGGGGAAGGTGGCGGTCCCGGCGGCGTCCACGTTCACGTCGATCGCGTCGCCGAGCGCCACCGCTTGTATCGCGCTGTCGGGGATGCCGAAGCGCGCCTTCACCGTGGAGACGTCTCCGAGTACGAACGCCTGGGTGCCCGCGCCGGCCAGCATGCCGGCTTCGATCTTGCGTTCGAGGATCACCGCGTCGATGGGCGAGACCAGCGCGCAGTCGCGCAGCGCGGTCAGCGCGAGCTCGACCTCGGCTCTGGCCGACGCGACGCGCGCCTGGGCGGCGTCGAAGGTCGCCTGGGCGCCGTCGAGGTCCGGCTTGGTCAGGCTCTGCGATGCGAAGAGCGTCTTTGCGCGCTCCAGATCGAGGCCGGCCTTCACGAGCGACGCCGCGATCTCGTCCTCGCGCGCGCGCCCCTGCTTCACGCGCTCGCGGTACTCGACCTCGCGCACGCGGGCCAGTACCAGTCCGCGGGACACGCGGTCGCCCTGCTGCGCGGTGTGAAGGCCGCCGCCGGGCGTGGTGCGTTGCAGCACGGCATCGACGTAGCCGCTCGCCTTGAACGACAACGTCATCTGCTGCGCGGGCTCGATGGTGGCGGAATAGCGCACGCCGGTCGGCGCCGCGGCGATCGTGACCTCCGCAGCCTTCACCGGCTGCGGTGGGACGGCTTCGCGGGCGGCGGCCTGGGTGCAGCCCGCGGCGGTGGCCGCGGCCAGCGCCACGAGCGCGGCGTGGCGGACGAAAGACAGCGTTCTCATCGGATCACGTCCTCTCCAATTGCGAGTTCGAAGTCGGCCTTGGCGGCCCAGAAGGCGAGCAGCGCCTGCTGATAGCGGTCGTCGGAGCCGGCGAGCTCCGCCCGGAGCTGCAGCACGTCGTTCAGCATCGCGGCCTGGACTTGGTACTGGTTGGTCTTGACGCGTACCTTTTCGCGCGCCGCCGTCTGCGACATCTCTGCCACGCGGAGCAGCGCGCGCTTCTCGCCGAGCGTGCGGAAGCGGGCGTTGATGTCCACGACCGCGCGATCCTCGGCCTCGCGCACGGCCAGCTGCGCCTGTTCGATGCTGCGGGTCTTGGTAGCCAGCTCGCGGCCGCGCCGGCCCCAGTCGAACGGCTCCCACTTCACCTTCACGCCGGCGGTGGCGAGGTTCGTCGGCAGCACGCTCATGTTGAAGTTCGAGCTGTAGGACAGGGCCGCGCTCACCTCGGGGAGACGGTCGGCTCGCGACACCCGCCGATCGAGCTCGGCCTGCCTGACGTTCAGGCGCGCCTGGCGTACCTCGGGCCGGCTCTCGAGGGCGTGCCGCTGGGCGGCCTCAACGTCCACGTCGAGCACCGACAGCGTCGAGACGTTCTCCACCTCGAACGCCGTCCGCACGTCGCGGCCGAGCAGCTGATTGAGCTGTTCCTTCTGCGACGCCAGGGTGTTGAGGGTGGTGGTGCGCGTCAGCTCCTCCTGCGCGAGGCGGAACTGGACGTCGAGCGCGTCGCTCCGGAGCTGTACCTGCTGCGCCACCCGCACCTGCACGGTGCGATCGAGCTCGCGGTAGAGCGCCAGCATCTCGGTGTTGGCCGCCAGCGAGCTCTGGGTTTGGAGGACGGCGAAATAGAGGCGCTTGACGTTGTTGACCACCGTGAGCTGGGTGGCCCGCGCGCGCTCGCTTTCGAGCTCGCGACTGGCCATCGCGCTCTGAATGCCGATGTTGGCCTTGATCAACTGCGTCAGCGGCTGCGAGACCGACGACTGCAGGTACATCGTCGGCTGCCGGGGCACGTTGATCGTCGTGTCGGTCGAGGGGATCGGCCCCGTGGCTGGAAACGCGCCGAACGAGCCAGCGGGGAACGAGAAGGAGACCGGCGACAGCAGCTGCGACGCCTGGGCCTCGGTGGAGAAGACGGGCAGCCGGCGGGTCCGCGCGATGGCGATCTGGTCGTCGGCGTTGGCCACCTGCAGCCGCGCCGAGACGAGCTGCCGGTTGTGCTCGACCGCGATCTGCACCGCCTGCTCGAGCGACAGCCGTTCCGCCGGACGCGCCGCCGTCTGGGCCCCCGCGACGCCTGGCGTCAGGCCGGCCAGGAGACACCACGTAACAAGGCGCTTGGTCATCGACATCCTCACGTCGTCCTCTGCCCCCTACGCGAGAAAGGCGGCGAAACACCGCACGCCCGGCCACCCTCCCTGGGCGTTGCGGGGATCCCCCTGGTTTGCCGCGTATCTGGCAGGACGGGCGGAACGCAGGCCCGGACGACACGAAGAGAGGCTGACCATGAGACGGACATTCTTCTTACTGTTCTGCGCGGTGATGGCGGCGGCAGCCGCCCGCCCGGCGTTCGCCGGCCAGGAGGCCGCCGCGACGCCGTCAGGCACGCCCGCGCCGGATTCCCTGACCCGCGCGGCGCTGCTGGCCGCGGCCCGCGAGCAGAAGGGGCTGGAGCCCAAGCCGGTGGAGCGCTCGACGGTGGAAAAGGGGCTGTATTGGTACGACAACCAGTACCTGCTGCCGAAGATCTTCGGAAAGTGGAAGGGCCTCCACATCGGCGGCGGCAACTTCCCGGCCGGCGCCGGCACGAAGTTCGGCGTGGCCTACGACCACGCCATCGGTTCAGAGGAAAACCTCGAACGGGCGAACCGGTTCGACGTGAGCGGCGTGGCCGCCCGCAGCACCCGCGGCTACCAGCGTTACGGCGGCGGCCTGACGATGCGGCACATCGGCGGCAGCACGCTCGACGCCCGCGTGTGGGGCCAGAAGTTCGAGTTCCCACAGGAGGACCTGTTCGGCATCGGCCAGGACAGCAGCCGCGACGACCGCACCAACTACCTGCACGAGAGCACCGAGGTGGGGAGCGAGCTGCGCTGGTCGCCGGCGAGGTTCGTGACGTTTACCGGCGGGCTGGCCTACCTGCAGCCGAAAATCGGATCCGGGACCGACTCGCGTTTTCCGTCCACCGAAACGCGCTTCGACGAGACGACGCTGCCCGGCCTGACCGCGCAGCCCGACTTCCTCCGGACGGATGTCGGCGCCGCCTTCGAGCTGCGTGACAACCCGCTGCACCCGCATGCCGGCGGCCGCTACGCCGTGACGCTGTCGAATTACGACGATCGCAATCTGAGCGCCTACGGCTTCCGCAGCGTGACGGTGGACGCGCAGCACTACGTGCCGCTGCCGAACAAATACCGGGTGGTGGCGCTGCACGCGGCGGTCGTCATGACCGACGCCGATGCCGGCCAGCAGGTGCCCTTCTATTACCAGCCGACCCTCGGCGGCAGCCAGCAGCTGCGCGGCTTCCGCGAGTTCCGCTTCCGGGATCAGAACAGCCTGGTGATGTCGGCCGAGTATCGCTGGGAAGCCTCGTGGATGCTCGACGCCGCCGTCTTCGTGGACGCCGGCAAGGTGGCCGCCCGTCGCAGCGACCTCAACCTGCGCGACCTCGACGCCTCCTACGGCGTGGGGCTGCGCGTGCACAGCAACAGCGCGTTCGTCGCGCGGCTCGATCTGGCGTTCAGCCGTGAGGGCTTCATCCCGCTCCTGAGGTTCGAACATGTCTTCTAAGCCTCGTGTTCTGCGGGCCGCGGTTGCCGCCGCCTGCCTCGTGACCGTCGCCGGCGCCAGCACGTTCGTGGCGCCGCGCCTCCTGGCCCAGCACGCTGGACACCAGGCCGGAATGGACCGCCGCTTCTACGCCGACGACCCGGTCCGCCGCGACGACGACACCCGCGACATCGCGCCGGTGCCGATGTTCGACCTGTCGAAGAGCTACGAGTTCGTGCACGAGACCTTCGGCGAATCGGTGAAGTCGTGGGGTCCGGCGATGAACGTGAACACGCTCGGCGAGGTGCCCGACTCGAGCTGGTTCACCAACCGCATCGGCGTCCGCGACCTGAGCATCGACGAGCTCGTCAACGGCCCGAACCAGGTGGACGGTCCCGCGCCCGGCATGTGGCGCGTCACCGGCCGCCCGGACTCCGGCATCACGCCGAAGTTCACGATCAAGGACAGCCGCGGCGACACCTACATGATCAAGCTGGATCCGGCCAGGAACCCGGAGCTGCCGTCGTCGGTCGAGGTGATCTCCACCAAGATCTTCCACGCGCTCGGCTACTGGGTGCCGGAGGACAACATCGTCACCTTCGACATCGCGCAGCTCGAGGTGGCCCCCGGCGCGAAGATTCGCACCGACAGCGGCGAGAAGCGGCCGATTACGATGGTCGACATTCAGAGGTGGCTGGCCACCACGCCCAAGCTGGCCGACGGCCGGATCCGCGCGCTGGCAAGCCGCTACGTGCCGGGCAAGGTGGTGGGGCAGTTCCGCTTCACCGGGACGCGGTCCGACGACGCGAACGACATCTATCCGCACGAGCGCCGGCGCGAGCTGCGCGGCATGCGCGTGTTCGCGGCGTGGCTCAATCACGACGACGCGCGCTCGATCAACAGCATCGACACCTACGTGCAGGACAACGGGCGCCGCTACATCCGGCACTATCTGCAGGACTTCGGCTCGAATCTCGGCAGCGGCAGCACCTCGGCGCAGCAGCCGCGCGGCGGCAACGAGTACCTGATCGAAGGCGACAAGTGGGCCAAGGGGCTCGGCGCGTTCGGTTTCTACCGCCGCGACTGGTCGAAGGTGCAATACCCGGCCAACCCGTCGCTCGGGAACATCGAAGCCGACTTCTTCCAGCCGGCGAAGTGGAAGACCGAGTATCCGCAGCCGGCGTTCGGCCAGATGGACGACGCCGACGCGTTCTGGGCGGCCAGCCTGGCGTCGCGGTTCACCAACCCGATGATCGAGGCGATCGTGAAGACGGGCGAGCTGTCGGATCCCGCCGCGGCGCGGTATCTCACCGACGTCATCATCAAGCGGCGCGACAAGGTCGTGAACTACTGGATCACGCGGACCAACCCGCTCGACCGCTTCCTGGTGGAGCCGGTGATCGGCGGAGCGCTCCTCACTTTCGACAACGCGGCGATCCGCCTGCGGGCGGCGCAGCCCGGTGCCAGCTACAAGGTGCGCTGGAGCGCGCTCGACAACCTGGCGCGCACCGCGAAGCCGGTCGGCGACGAAGTCGCGCTCGACCGCACCTGTGCCCTTGTGCCCGCGGAAGCATGGGGGCCGACGGATGACACCGGCGCGCGCTATGCGGTGGCGGCGATTCGCACCGAGCACGCCACCTTCCCGGCGTGGAACCGCCCGGTCGACGTGACGCTGCGCGAGCGCGGCGGCGTGATCGACGTGGTGGGCATCGCGCGCCCCTCGAACGCAGAGTAGAGACGTACGTAGGGGCCGCCTTCCGGCGGCCCGTTCGTACGTAGAGGGCGGTCTTCAGACCGCCCTCGCCTCTACGTACGGCGGCGGCGCCGCTGGTTGGGCGACACCGCCTTGATCACGGTGTAGCCCTTGCCGCGCGGTGGCAGAGGCGTGTCTGCTTCCGCGACGGCGGCTTTCAGCAGGTCGTCGATCTCCTGCCGGTCCAGCATCGCGGCCGATTCCAGCCGGACGAACCGCCCCTGATTGCCGCTCCCCTGCAGCAGTCCGTGCGGATCGGGAAGCGCCACGCCGTAGATGAAATACAGGTTCACGCCGCGCGCGTACACCGCCAGCGACACGATCCAGTCGCCGCGTCGCTCCGAGGAGCCGTAGCCGATGGCGAGCGCGTTGTAGTTGTCGTAGACGAGCTCGACCGCCGCCGGCAGCCGCTTTCGCAGTTTCGACCGCGCGGCGCGAACGAGCTTCTGGACGGCCGGATCGAACCGTCCGATCATCGCGTTCAACTGTGTGGCGGGCGAGTCAGTCGTCACGGCCGGTCCCGGCGGGCCTAAAGGTTCGCAACTACGTACACGGCGTCTCCCGCACGCACCGTACCCGGCTCAACGACCGACGCGTAGAAGCCGCTCAGTCCCCACAGCGGCGACTCGGGATCGCCCTTCACCACGCGCGCGTCGTACATCGCCGCTTGAATGCCCGGCCCGTACACGTTCAGCGTCGCGCACGGCTGTCGCATTCTCGTCAGTTCGATGGTCGCGTCGCCCACGCGCAGGCGCTGGCCGAACCGCAGCGCGCGTCGATCGAGTCCACGCGTGGTGAGGTTCTCGCCGAGCGCCCCGTGAAACAGCGGAAAGCCGCGCGCGACAAGCTCGTCGATCCCTTCGGCCGTGATGAGGAGCACCGCCTGGCGCGGGCCGCCGTGAAACGGGTACCGCCACGCGTCGCCCTCGATCCCGGCCGCGGTCAACACGCCCGACGGGATCGCCTGCTTGGGGATCCCGCCGCGCGACACGTTGACCTGCAGCACGGTGCCCGTCATGGGTGCGGTTCAGGCTGGCTGAGGCCGACGACGTTGCCTTCCGTGTCGGCGATGTACGCGATCGTGCCCACGGTGGGGATGTGGAACTTCGGGGCGACGAGGCGGCCGCCGTTGGCCTCGGCGGCGCGAATGGCCTGGTCGATGTTCTCCACGCTCACCGTGCACTCGAAGCCGATCATCTTCTGGCCGGGCACGAGCTCGCGCCGCTCCTGCAGCCCGCCGCTGTGGCCGACGCCCTCGGCCTCGCCGCCCGTCGTGATGAGATAGAAACCGGGCGGTCCCCACGGCTCGAACTTCCAGTTGAAGACGGCCGAGTAGAACTGCCGCGCGCGCGGCACGTCGTCGGCGTTGATGGCGAAAAACGATACGTCGTTGGGCATGTGGCGACTGTACGACGGCCGATTCTTGCGTGTCTTGCGCTAGATTGACAACGGATGTCGCCAAACCGCCAAACCCCGGCCGGTCCGCGCCGCCGGCTCACCGCGGAGCAGGAGCCGTTCCTGGTGGCGAGGGCGCTGAGCACCACCTACAGCGGCGGCTCGTGCCTGCATCCCCACCGGCACGCCTCGCATCAGCTGCTGTTCGCGTCGAGCGGCGCCATGACGGTGACCGGCGACCAGACCACCTGGATGATTCCTCCCGGGCGCGCCGTGCTCATCCCAGCGGGAGTGCTGCACGCCATCCGTATGTGGGGCGACGTGGCGATGCGGTCGCTGTATTTCCCGCCCCCGGCGGCGGATCCGGTGTTTTCGGCGGGGGCCTGCCGCGTGATCTCGGTGAGTCCGCTGCTCCGCGAGCTGATCCTCCGCGTCGCAGAGCTGGCCGCGCTCGACTCGCGCATGCCAGAGGACGCGCGCCTGATGAGCGTGCTGATGGACGAGCTCGCGTCCGCGCACGTGGAGCCGCTGCTCCTGCCGCTACCGTCGGATGCACGGGCTTTGACCGCCGCGAATGCGATCCTGGCGAGTCCGGCCGAAGATGTGACCACGGACGATGTGGCGCGCGGCTCGGGGCTGAGCGCCCGCACGCTCGAGCGCCTGTTCCGCGCCGAGACCGGGATGCCGTTTGGACTGTGGCGGCAGAAAGCGCGGCTGCTCGAATCGGTGCGCCTGCTGGTGGAGGGCGGGTCGGTCACCGATGCCGCGCTCGACTCGGGCTATTCCAGCGTGAGCGCCTACATCGCGGCGTTCAAGCAGACGTTCGGCTGCACGCCGGGGGCCATGATTGAATAGCGGGATGGGGACTCGATCTGTCATCTGGTGGGTGACCTTGGTGGCGATGGTCGCGGCGTGGCTCTCGGCGGGTGTTTCGTCGAAAGCGCAGGCACCGCCAGCCGGCGCCCAGGCGGCGCCGCAAGCGGCGCCGCGAGCCTATGTGGGGTCGCAGGCATGCCAGAAGTGTCATGCCGCCACCTACGAACGGTGGTCGAAGACGCGCATGGCCAACGTGGTGACGGATCCCAAAGTCCGGCCCGAGGTGATCATCCCGGATCTCTCCAAGCCGGATCCGCTGGTCACCTTCACCCGCAACGACATCGCGTTCGTCTACGGCACGCGCTGGAAGCAGCGCTACTTCAAGAAGGTGGGTGACGACTACTTCCCGCTGGGTGCGCAGTGGGACGTGCAGAACAAGGTGTGGCGCCCCTACCTGGTGCAGCCGAACACCGACTGGTGGGTGCCGCACTATCCGGCCGACAACAACGGGCGCCCCACCGGCCCGTTGTGTGACGGCTGTCACTCGGTGAACTACGACGTGCGCACGAAGACGGTCACCGAATGGAACGTCGGCTGCGAGAAGTGCCACGGTCCAGGGAGCCTGCACGTGGCGCGGCCGTCGGCGCTCAACATCGTCAACCCCGCCAAGCTCGACTCGGTGCGCGCCAACGACACGTGCATCCAGTGCCACTCGCAGGGGCAGCCGCTCAAGAACCCGATCGAGGGGCGCTACTTCGACTGGCCGGTCGGCTTCAATCAGGGCGACGAGTTGAAGAACTACTGGAAGCTCGAGGAGCACAAGCTGGGCGAGACCACCTTCACGCACTTCCCCGACGGCACCGGGCACAAGAACCGGATGCAGGGAAACGACTTCGTCGAGAGCGTGATGTACCGGCGCGGCGTCACCTGTTTCAGCTGCCACGATTCCCACGGCACCGCCAACGAGTCGCTGCTCGTCAAGCCGGCGCAGGCGTTGTGTACGACCTGCCACGGGCCTGCCTCGCCGAACGGCCCGCACACGCCGACCCTGGAAGCGCACACGCACCACGCGGCGAACAGCCCGGGCAGCGCCTGCGTCGCCTGCCACATGCCGCGGGTCGAGCAGACCATCGCCAACGTGAACGTGCGGAGCCACACCTTCAACGTGATCGGGCCGCACATGACCGACGAGTTCAAGATGCCGAACTCGTGCACCGCCTGTCACACCGACAAGTCGACGGACTGGATCCGGCAGGCGATGCGGAGCTGGCCGAACGTATCCCCGTGGCGAGTGCAGTAGGAGCGCGGCCGGTATAGAGTTGCCGCATGGCGCGCCTGACCGCTCTCGTCCTCGCCGTGGCCGCGACCTGTGCGCTCGGCGCGCAGGCGCCCGCCGCGCCGCTCGACTGGAACGCCCTTCGCACTGAAGTCCTCGACCGCTACCGCGCGCTGGTGCGCATCGACAGCACGGCGGGACGTGAGACGCTGGTCGTCAACTACCTCAAGCAGGTACTCGAGGCCGAGGGCATCCCGACGCAGACCTTTGCGCTCGACCCGGCGCGCGCCAACCTGGTGGCCCGCATCAAGGGCAACGGGTCGAAGCGGCCGCTGCTGATCCTGGCGCACACCGACGTCGTGGGCGTGCAGCGCGAGAAGTGGCCGGTGGATCCGTTTGGTGCGGTGATCAAGGACGGCTTCATCTGGGGCCGCGGCACCAAGGACGACAAGCCGGTGCTGGCCGCGAACCTGATGACGATGCTGCTGCTCAAGCGGCGCGGCGTGACGCTCGATCGCGACGTCATCTTCCTGGCCGAGTCGGGGGAAGAGGCCGACACGACCGGCGTCGGCATCAACTTCATGGTGCGCGAGCACTTCGACGCCATCGACGCCGAGTTCGCGATCACTGAAGGCGGCGGCGCCACCATCGCCGGGTCGCGCGTGTCGCGGGTCAACATCGGCACCGCCGAAAAGCTGCCGGTGCGCGCGCGGCTCGTCGCCACGGGCACCGCGGGGCACGGGTCGGTGCCGCGGCTCGACAATCCGCTGCTGCATCTCGCGGCCGCGCTCGACAAGGTGGGGCGCTGGCAGACGCCGATGCGGCTGAACGACACCACCCGCACCTATTTCGAGCGGCTCGTGCCGCTGTCGTCACCGGAGCGCGCCGCCATCTACCGCACGCTCCTGGATCCGAAGGCGTCGCCTGCCGCGCTGGCCAACGCGCAGAGCTATCTGCAGGAGCACGAGCCGGCGTCGTACTCGATCCTGCGCACGTCGGTCGTGCCGACGATTCTCAAAGCCGGCGTGGGCGCCAACGTCATTCCGTCCGAAGCCGAAGCGACGCTCGACATCCGCGCGCTGCCGGGCGAGGACGTCGAGCGGTTCTATGCGCGGATGACGGAAATCATCGGCGACCCCGCCGTGAAGGTGGTGCCGATCCCGCCGTCGCGTCCGCCGTCGCCCGCGTCGCGGATCGACACGGAGATGTATCGCGCGCTCGAGCAGGTGGCGCGGCGCCTGAACCCCGGCGCCGCCGTGCTGCCGTCGATGTCCACCGGCGCCAGCGATCAGGCGCAGCTGCGCGCCCGGGGCATCCAGTCCTACGGCATTGGCCCGGCCTCGACGGAAGAAGATTCGCTGAACTACCCGGCTCACGGCGACGTGGAACGCCTGGCCGAGTCGTCGCTCTATCCCTTCGTCGAGTTCGTCTGGAACGTCGTCACTGAGATAGCGGCAAAGAAGTAGGGCCACCTTCAG
>Ga0207648_10003585_pt1 | contig 16240 bp, 5 predicted proteins | sample KBSMisM32_FD_184310 | JGI IMG/M metagenome (GOLD analysis project Ga0207648, IMG submission 184310) | Miscanthus rhizosphere microbial communities from Kellogg Biological Station, Michigan, USA - KBS Miscanthus M3-2 (SPAdes) (version 2) | ecosystem: Host-associated > Plants > Roots > Rhizosphere...
CGTACGTCGAGGCGGACGTCGTTGGCCTCGCCCTCGCCGGAGTTGTCGACCCGGAGCGTCCAGGTGCTGGCACCGGGCGTGCCGGAGGTTCCGATGATCGTGGCCGCGAGCTGCGCGGCCGGCGGCGGCGTGGCCTCCTGGATCTCGAGCACGAGAGTGTCCCACCCCATTCCGTTTCCGCCCGCGGCGCCGTTCCCGCGCGTGAGGGTCAGCGTGTTCGTGCCGACCACGAGGCGGGACGCGGGGAACGAACGCACCGTCGATCGCGGCCGGCCGCTCCGGTTGGCCTGACGGGCGATGGTCGAGTCGTTGCCGCTGGGCATGGCGCCCGTGATGCCCGTGCTCGATCCGTTGACGGCCAGCGTGGGGCTGGATCCCTGGGTCATGGAAGCGGCGACGGTGACGAAAGCGGTGCCGGTGTAGGGCCGGTCGAGATTGAAACGCACGGTCCAGGTTCCGCCGTTGGTCTGGGCGTAGTACCAGTTTTCCGGCTCCCAGCTGCTTCCGACGTCGTAGGTCAGCGTCCCCGGCACCTGCGTAGGCAGCTCGTAGGCGCGAGGCGCGTTGCCGAGCTTGAACTCGCCGCCCGTACGATCGGCGCGGCCGATCTGCCACAGGAACGTCGGGTGGTCGATCGGGGCCCACGTGACGGTGCCGAGGTCGAGAGTGCTTCCGGCAACCGCGATCCCGTCCTGGCGGAACTGATCGGTGATCGGGCCCTTCGTGGCGAAGAAGTAGAGGGAGTACGTGCCCGCGGGGATGCCCGGCAGGGCGAACGTCCCGTCGGGCTGGGTCTTCACGAAGTAGGTCGGCTCGTGGATCGTGTACAGCTCGCTCGTCACCTGTTTGGAGAGCAATGCCCAGAATGCGTCCGCGGGGCGCCCGTCGGCGATGGCCAGCCGGCCGGACACCGTCGTGCGCGCGAGCGGGTAGAGCGGGTCGTCGATGAAAGGCAGGGCCGGAATGCTCTGCGCGATCTCCTGCTCGGCCGTCGCGCGCGCGTCCGCGATCAGGCTCGCGGGGTCGCTGGGATCGCCGACGTTCACGAACGTGTACCAGGGGCCGTACAGGCGCCGGTAGCCGTTGGAAATGGAGTACGCGGGCAGGCCGTAGTGGTTGGCGCCGAAGTAGTTGAGGATCAGCGCGTCCTGGTGGATGGCCAGATCCTGGTGGTTGGGTCCGACGCCGTAGAACGCGGCCGACGTCTTGTCGGTGATCCCGCCCAGCGGAGTGAGCCAGGCGCCGAACCCGTGGCCGAAATGGCCGAACATCGGGTTCTCGTGGTGATAGAGGCTCCAGTTGTATTTGGAGTACACGGTGCCCGCGGCCAGGCCCCCGTCGTTGTTCTCGTCCACGCGCCAGGTCTCGTCACCGACGGAGGTCTGCGTGGCGAGGTAGCCGTACGTCGGCTGTTGTCCCGCCGGGCGCTCCCAGTTGTACGCGTGATCGAAGATGCTCCGGTCCCAGCGCGCGTTCATCCGCACTTCGTTGATGCTCGTGTTGGCGACGGCGGTGAGGATGTCGTAGCCGTAGAGGCCCCGTTTGCCCCGCCTCATGATCAGGTGGTGCTCGTGGCGCAGGGGCGTGCTGGTCGTGTCCACGAATGCGACCTCGGCCAGGTCGGGCGTGACGCGCAGCACGCGCACCTCGCTGCAGACGAGCCGCGTGCTCCCACCCCCGGCGTCGATGTAGAACGAGTGCTGGCGGTCGGGGTCGCGCGGGGCCACGCCGTTGAGGTTGTGCGCGAGCTCGACGCCGTTGACCACGATCGACTGCGCGGTGATGGAGACGTTCGTCCAGCCCGTGACGATCCCTCCCGCGGCGTCGTCCCGTCCGAAGGTGAAGCGGATGAGGCCGTTGTCGAGCACGATCGTGCTCGCCGCGGTCGGGAACGCATAGGTGCCGGCGGCCGGCGGGTTGCCGTCGAGAAGGACCAGGACATCAGGGTCGCTCTCGGCGCCGGCGGCCGCGGCGAGCGCGGCGACGACCACCGTGGCCAGCAGCGTCGCCTGTCTCTTCTGCATGTGTCGCCTCTCCTTCCGCCCCGGAAGCCGGCGAGGCACACGTTTGTCGAAGTTCCCGCGCCGGAGCAACCCGGAATGTCGGCCCGCCACCGGTTTCGCATGGCGGAACGACACCCGGCGCGCCCGCGCCCGTTCAGGGCGGGCGGCCACAAGCAGTTACGCGTCCACGAGCGATCGGACCCGCGGTCGGACGCCGGCCTGCGCGCGTCTTGCAGGCAGGAACGACGCGCCGCGCTAGCGCACCTTCTCCGCGGCCACGAACTCCGTCAGCACCGCCTTGGACAGCACGTCCGGCGGCAGCAGACCCTGGCTCAGGATGTAGTCGTGGTAGCGCAGGCGGTCGAACTTCGCGCCCAGCGCCATCTCCACCAGCGAGCGGAGCTGCATCCAGCGCGTGTAGCCGTAGTAATAAGACGTGGCCTGGCCGGGCGAGCGGAAGGTGTAGCGCTCGACCTCCTGGCGCGCCATCGCCTCCGAAAAGACGCCCTCGTCCATGAGGAACTTCATCGCCGCCTCGGGATCGATGCGGCCCATCTGGAGCTCGGGGTCGAGGAACGCGCGCATGGCGCGCAGGAGCCGCGCCTGCAGGGAGGCGAGCTGCCCGTCCAGGGGCAGGTAGGGCTTCATCTCCGCTTCCATGTAGAGGGCCCAGCCCTCCACGTTGACGCTGTTGAAGGCGAAGACGGCCCGGGCCGCGGAGACGCCCTTCTCGACGATGGACGCGAATTGCAGCTCATGGCCGGGCCGCGCTTCGTGCACGGTGAGCGTCCAGGAGGCGGCGCCGAACGTGAAGTCGTCGTACGCCTTGACCTCCGAGCCCGCGGCACCCGTCGTGGGCACGCGCAGCGGCAGCATGAACGTCCCGCGCTCACCCGTGTTGCCGAGGAGTCGCGGCGGACGCATGTTGGGCGCGGGCTGGGCCGCGCTCTCCGCCTCGCTGGCCAGCTTGATCTGCGCGGGGCGCGTGGGCAGAGTGACGACGCGCTCCTTCCGGACGATCTCCTCCAGCGCGGCCAGCCGCTCCTGGTAGTGGGGAAGGATGGCCTCGCCGACGATCTGGTCCTTCTTGAGCGCGCGCAGGACGTCGCGGTAGTCGGTGACGGAGAGCCCCTTCTCCCTGGCGACCAGGGGCGCGATGGCGCGCATCTCGTTCCGGATCTCCACGAAGGCGACGCGCGCGCGGTCGGCCAGCGCCTCCGGGGCCATGTCCACCCCGAAGTTCTTCAGGCGCGAGCGGTACAGCTCGGGCGGGAGCCGGAAGTCCGTGCGCGAGCGGGGCAGGATGGTGCTCTTCACGAACTCGTTGTAGGCGCCCACCTGGGCCCTGAGCTTGGCGAAGGGGGCCTCATAGCCCGCGACCTGGTACTTCTGGAAGAGCTTCTCGATCCCGTCGAGGTAGAACGCCGTGTTGCCGAGGTTCTTCTCGACCTCCGCGCGCGGGGGGCCGAGGAGCGAGGCGTCGCCCAGCCGCTCGCGCATGCGCTGCTCGGCGAGGACGGTGAGAGGCGTCGTGCCCGGCACGTCGCCCGCGTATTTCTTGAGACGCACGAGGGCGGACGCGCGCCGCTCCGCCGCGACCTGGTCGTCGAGGAGGGAACGGAGGCCGCGGAAGATCGTGAGGGGGACGTCGAAGTAGGTCAGCTCGTATTTGCGCTGGAGGGCATCGCTTTCGATCTGGTCCTTCGCGGACTGGATGAGGATGTCGAGATCCTGGCGCACGAGTGGATCGGTCTCCGCGGCGCGGCGGCGCTCCAGCTCGGCCAGGGCCTCCTTGTTCGCGGCTTCGCTGCGCTCGTAGAGCCGGGGCTGCAGGTCGAGTACCTGCTCGTCGAGCCCGGACACGCCCACCTGGCCGGCTCCCTCCGGGCCGAAGCGGGCGAAGACCTTGAGCAGGACGTCCGCGTTGGCGTCGCTCTTCACGATCCAGGCGGGACGCGGCGTGGGCGGGGCCGCGGGGGCCGGAGCCGTTTGCGCGGAGGCGACGCTGCCCGCGCCCAGCGGGAGCAGGGTGAGGACGGCGAGGAGCCTCTTCACTTCACCCACTTCTCGAGCCAGGCCGCCACCTCGCGATAGAACACCTTGCTGTTCTCGGGCTTCAGGATCCAGTGATTCTCGTCTGGCCAAACCATGAGACGCGTGGGCACGCGCTGGCGCTGCAGGACCGCGTACATCTCGAGCGTGTTGTTCATGGGGACGCGGAAGTCGTTCTCGCCGACGGAGAGGAGCATCGGCGTCTTGAAGTCCCTGGCGTACGCGACCGGGCTCTGGTCGAGCCACGTCTTCGTGTTCTCCCAGAAGGGCCCGCCCATCATGACCTCGCGGTTGTAGATGGCGTCGCTGGTACCCCACTGCGTCTGGAGGCTGGAGAGGCCGGCGTGGCTGACCAGGCACTTGTAGCGCGTGGTCGTGGCTTCCAGCCAGTTCGTGAGGTGGCCGCCGTAGCTGGCGCCGCCCGCGGCCTGGCGGCTGGCGTCGATGTAGGGGAAGCGCTTGATGGCCTCGTCCGCCGCGCGGTTGAGGTCGTTGGCGGGCCCGCGCAGGGGATCGCCCGCGATGTCGAGGGTGAAGGCCTCGCCGTACCCGGTCGAGCCGCGATAGTCGGTGAGGAGCACGACGTAGCCGGGGCTGGCCAGGAGATGGTAGTTCCAGCGCAGCGTGATCTGGTCGCGCCACATGTTCGCGTGTCCGCCGTGGATGAGGACGAAGAGCGGGTACTTCTTCGCGGGATCGAATCCGGGCGGCAGCGCGAGGAAGCTGTGCACGGACTTGCCCTTGTCATTCGTGAACGAGAACTCCTGCAAGGGCTGCCAGTCCAGCTTCGAGGCCGTCTCCGTGGTGAAGCTGGTGAGCGCGGACTGCTTCTTCGCCACGGGGTCGATGCGCACGACCTCCGCCGGCCGGATGGCGTTGCCCCAGCTGCCCACGAGGACGGTCGGCTTCGCGGTCTCGGCGGCCTCGATCGAGCCGTAGGCGCCGCGCACGTCCAGGACGGGGGAGACGTCGCCGCCCTTCGCGGAGACCGAGAAGAGCTTGACCATCCCGGAGTCTTCGGCGGTGAAGAAGAGGCGTCCGTCGGGCGCGATCGCGAAGTCGCCGACGGAGCGGTCGAAGGACGTGGTGAGGGGCGTGAGCGCGCCCGTCCAGGGCCAGGCCGCGCAGGCCAGCCGGTCGAGGGCGTAGATCCGGCCTTTCTCATCGCTCACGCGGAAGCACAGCGACCGACCGTCCGGCGCGAACCGCGGCCCCGAATAGCTGGCCGTTCCGCTGGTGAGCGCCTTGGGCTCGCCGCCGGCGGCGGGCACCTGGTAGAGCCCGGTCGTCACGTTCGCGTAGGCGGCGGCCGTCCGGTTCGCGGTGGCCACGAAGACGACGCCCGATCCGTCTGGCGTCCACGTGGGCGAGAAGTCTTCGCCGGAGCCCTCGCCGCCGGGCGCGCCGAATCCGGCCTGGCCCACGAGGGCCGTGCCCGCGAGCAGGTCGCGCGCCTTGCCGTCCCCGTCCAGCGAAACCACGAACAGGTGGCTCTGCGTGTCGTCGAGCCACTTGTCCCAGCGGCGGATGGGGAAGGTGTCGTAGATGCGGACTTTCGATTTCGGGTCCTTGCGCTCGGCCGCGATCTTCTTGTTCGCCTCCGCGTCCGCCGCGCCGGGATAGACGGAGCCTTGATAGAGGATGGACTTGCCGTCCGGGCTCCAGCGCGGGGCGCGCGCGGCCAGCGGGCTCGACGTCACGCGCCGCGCCTCTCCTCCTCCCGCCACGTCGAGGACGTAGACCTGCGCCACGTCGTCGTCCTCGCGCCGGGTCGTGAAGGCCAGGCGTCGGCTGTCCGGGCTCCAGTCCGCGCCTCCTTCGGCCGCCTTCGACGAGGTGAGGCGGCGGGGCGGAGCGCTGCCGTCCGCGGGCACGATCCAGAGGTCGGAGACCTCCTTCTTCTCGTCGTAGCTCGGCTCCGCGACCGAGACCACGACCCACTTGCCGTCCGGGGACAGGGCGGGAGCACCCACCCGCTTCATCATCCACAGGGCCTCGTGGGTCACGGGCTGGGTGCCGCCGGCAGGCTGGGCGGCGAGCGTCAGCGGGGAAGAAGCGACGACGGCGAGGAGGACGGCGCGAGAGGCCGCGCGAGCGTTCATCGAATCATCTCCAGTGGGTTGGAAGGGGCGGAACGGACGGATGTCCGATTGTAAGCGACGCGCCCGTCCCATCGGTTCTCGGCATGGCTCTTATCTAGAATTTCGCTTGACTGAGGGGCGGCGAGGCCAGTAGGCTGCCGGCGATTTCCAAAAAATTGATCGGCGGAACGGGCCCTCCCATGGGTCCGCCCTCCGTGATCACGTCGACTAAGGAGCGTCCGCATGGGTCTCTCGATGACGCGTCGCCTGCTGCTGGTCGTGCCCGCTCTGCTCCTGGCCGTGAACGCGCCGGGGGCCGACGAGAGGCCGCGCCGCCGCAACCGGACCGAACACGACGCGCTCGCCGGTGCCCAGCGCGCGGGCCGGCGCCCCGAGCCCGGCGACCTCCAGAAGTCCGGGCGCGACATGCAGGTGGACGAGCGGCTGGGTGTCCCCACGTTCCTCTGGGCCGGCAAGCCCGGTACGGCGACGCCGTGGGATGGACGCGGGAAGCAGGGGCCCGCGGCCGCCGCTCGCCGCCACCTCGGCGTGTACGGGAAGCTCTGGGACCTCAAGCCGGAGGACGTCGCGGCCGCGAAGGTCAGCGAGGTCCACGACGAAGGCGGCGGCGCCGTGATCACGAAGTTCAAGCAGGAAGTGGGCGGAGTCGAGGTGTTCCGCGACGAGCTGACCGTGGTCATGGACCGGCAGCTCCGCGTGGTGGCCATGTCCGGGTACATTCCGCCCGCAGACATGGGCGCCTCCGCGCGCTTCTCCCTTTCCGCCCCGGACGCCGTGGCCCGGGCCCTGAGCGATTTCGGCGACGTCGCGATCGCGGCCGAAGCGGTGGCGCCGGATGCCGCGGTCAATGCCGCGCGCGCCCAGGACGGCGGGAAGTACACCTACTACAACCTGGCCTCCGGGGATGGCTCCGTCCGCCTCGCGCAGCCGATGCGTGCAAAGCCGGTGCTCTTCCACCTTCCCGAGGGGCTGGAAGCGGCCTATTACGTCGAGATCGACGGCCAGACCGCGGGCGAGGAGGGTCCCGACAGCGCGAACTTCGCGTACGTCGTGTCCGCGACGGACGGCCGCCTCCTGTTCCGTCACGACCTGACCGTCGCCGATTCGTTCTCGTATCGCGTGTGGGCGGACACGACCGGCCTCAACGCTCCCTTCGACGGGCCGAACGGCAACGATGCCGATCCGCACCCGACGGGCGTCCCCGACGGGTTCCAGCCCCCGTTCGTCTCCCCGAACCTCGTGACGCTGCAGAACGGGCCCATCTCGACGAACGATCCCTGGCTGCCCGCGGGAGCCACGGTGACGACCGGCAACAACGTCGACGCCTACGTGGACCTCGTCGCCCCGGACGGCTTCACCGCCGCGGGCGACTTCCGCGCCACCACGACCGCGCCCGGGGTGTTCGACCGCACGTACAACACGGCGCTCGCTCCCAGCGCGAGCGCGGACCAGCGCATGGCCTCGATCACCACGCTCTTCTACATCAACAACTGGCTGCACGACTGGTTCTACGACGCCGGGTTCAACGAGGCCGCGGGCAACGCCCAGACCGACAACTACGGGAGGGGCGGCATCGGCAACGACAGCATCCGGGCCGAGGCCCAGGACTTCAGCGGCACCAACAACGCGAACATGAACACCCCGGCCGACGGCGGCCGGCCCCGCATGCAGATGTACGTCTTCTCGGGCGCGGGCCCGTTCCTGCAGGGGAATGCCCCCGCGAGCCTGGCCGGGTTCTTCCCGGTCGCCACCGCGGCCGGCTTCGGGGCCCAGACCTTCACGACGACGGCCGACGTCGTCTGGGTGGACGACGGGGTCCCCGGCGCCGGCGGCTCCATCCACGACGGCTGCGAGACGCCGTTCGCCAACGCGGCCGCGGTCTCGGGCAAGATCGCGTTCATCGACCGCGGCGGACCGTGCGCGGGCGGCTTCGCGCAGAAGTTCCAGAACGCGGTGGCCAACGGCGCCATCGGCGTGCTCATCGCCAACATATCCACGTCGGTCAACCCCGGCGTGGCGCCCGGGATGGGAGGGACGAGCGCGGTGGGCCCCACCGTGGGCGCCCTCTCCCTCAACTTCGCGAGCGGGGAGGCGTTCCGCGCCCAGTTCACGGCCGGCACCACCGTCAACGTCACCATGTCCCGTCCGAACGCCCTCCAGCGTGACGGCACGATCGACACCCAGATCGTGTCCCACGAGTGGGGCCACTACCTCACCAACCGCCTGATCGGCAACGCCATCGGCCTGAGCAACCAGCAGGGGGGCGGGATGGGCGAGGGCTGGGGCGACTTCACCGCGCTGCTCCTGACCGTGCGCCCCGAGGACACCCTCAACCCCACCAACGCGAACTTCAACGGCGTGTACTCCATGGCCGGCTACGCGACCCCGGCCTTCGTGCCTCCGGGACAGAACTTCTACTTCGGCATCCGGCGGCTCCCGTATTCGACGGACATGACGAAGAACCCGCTGACCTTCAAGCACATCTCGGACCTGGAAGCGCTGCCTACGACCGCGCCCATCGACCTCAACTCCTCCGCCAACTCGGAAGTCCACAACACGGGTGAGGTCTGGGCCACGATGATGTGGGAGAGCTACGCCGCCTTGCTGCGCGACACGCTGGGCGCGAGCCCGCGCCTCAGCTTCGACGAAGCGCGCACGCGCATGCGCGACTACTACGTGGCCGCGCTCAAGATCACGCCCAACGCGCCCACCATCCTGGAGGCGCGCGACGCCCTCTTCACCGTGGCCTACCTGAAGGACCCCGTGGACTACGCGCGGTTCTGCCAGGCCTTCGCCAAGCGCGGAGCGGGCCTCCACGCGATCGGGCCCGACCGCAACTCGCCCAACAACTCGCCGGTGACGGAGAGCTACTTCTGCGGCAACGACGTGGCCCTCACCACCGCCGCTCTCGACGACTCCGTCGCTTCCTGCGACGAAGACGGCGTCCTCGACAACGTGGAGATCGGGCGGCTGAGCTTCACGGCCAAGAACGTGGGCGTGGGCGCGCTGAGCGCGACCACGGCGACGGTGACCTCTTCGAACCCGCACGTCTCGTTCCCGCACGGCGCTACCGTCTCCCTCGGGGGATCCGCGCCCTTCGGCACCCTCAGCGGGTCCGTGGACGTGGAGCTCTCCGGCGCGTCCGGCATCGAGGTGGCCGACTTCACGATCACCTTCGACGACAGCGGCCTTCCCGCGCCCGTGGCCGGGTTCTTCTCGGTGCGGGTGAACACCGACGACATCGCCGATGCCTCCGCGACCGACGACGTCGAGAGCGCCGTCCCCGTCTGGACGGTGGCCGGCGACCCGTCCCTGAGCAGCGCGTTCCCGTGGCGCCGGCTGGAGGCTTCCGCTGCGGACCACCGCTGGCTCGGGCCCAACGCGGGCGCCCCGTCCGATCAGTACCTCATCTCGCCCGTCCTGCACGTGGGGACGTCCGCCCTCAGCTTCACCTTCCGGCACCGATACTCCTTCGAGCAGCCCGTGTTCGACGGGGGAGTGATCGAGCTCAGCAACGACGGCGGGCTCACCTGGACCGACATCGGGGGCTCGACGAGCCCGGGCTACAACGGGACGCTCGTGGCCACCGGCACCAACCCGCTCCGCGGCCGGCCCGCGTTCGTGAATGCGAGCGCCGGCTATCCCGCCTTCATCACCGCGACCGTCAGTCTCGGCACGACGTACGCCGGGCAGGACGTCCAGGTCCGGTTCCGCGGGGGAGCCGACGACAACACGGCCTCGGTCGGATGGGAGATCGACGACATCGCGTTCAGCGGGATCACCAACACACCCTTCCACGTCCTCGTCCCGCATGCCGGGCTCTGCCATTGCCCGGCCATCACCCTGACCCCCGGGACGCTCCCCGAATGGGGCAAGAACGTTCCCTACCCGGCGACGACGCTCACTCCGACCGCCGGCGTCGGACCGTTCTCCTTCAACGTCGCCGGCCTGCCCGCGGGCATGACGCCGACGTCCACCGTGACGGGCAGCGACGTGACCATCGCGGGCACGCCGACCGTGAACTTCAACGGCACCGTGACCGTCACGGGCGCGGACCGGTTCTCCTGCCCGCTCAGCCGCAGCTACGCCCTGAAGATCGCTCCACCCACGATCTCCATCAATGACATCTCGGTCCAGGAGAAGGACGGGTTCGTGATGCCCGCGATCTTCACCATCAGCCTGTCGCACCCCTCGGCCACGCCCGTGGTGGTCCTGTGGTCGACCGTGGACGGGACGGCCCGGGCCAACCAGGACTACATCGGTGTCCCCGTCTTCGTGGATATCGTGCCGGCCTTCCGTACGTCTTTCCCGCTGATCACCCTGGTACGCGGCGACGACAAGGTCGAGCCGAACGAGACGTTCTTCGTGCGCCTCAAGTCGCCGACGGGCGCGACGCTCGGCGACGCGGAGGGCGTCTGCACGATCCTGAACGACGACACCAAGAAGCCCAAGGGTGGGCATGGGCATGACGACGACGACGACGACGATCACGGCCACGGCCATCACGACTGACGCCGGCGGCTAGTCACCCGCTTCGGAGACGGGACGGTAGCGGCGTTGTGCTACCGTCCGCGTCTTGCCGAGGCACGGCCGTCCGCTCGTCTTCGCGCTGATCGCGGTCGCCTGCGGCGGCCGCCCGGATGCCGGGCGGCTGCCCGCGGGCACGCCCGTCGTGCTCATCTCGGTGGATACGCTGCGTGCGGACCATCTGCCCGCCTATGGGTACGCGGGCGTGGCCACCCCGGCGATCGATCGCCTGCGCGCGGACTCCGTCCTCTTCCGCAACACCTGGTCTCCGGCCCCGCTGACCCTGCCCGCTCACGTCACGATGCTCACCGGCCTCCTGCCCCCGCAGCACGGCGTGCGCGCGAACGCGGGTTTCACGTATCGGCGTGACGCGGCCACCAGCCTGCCCGGCTTGCTCAAGGCCCGGGGTTACGCCACGGGCGCCGCCGTCTCGTCCTACGTGTTGCGCGCGGACACGGGCATGGCCCCCCTTTTCGATTTCTACGAAGACGGGATCGATCCCTCCGCGGGCGGCGCGTTCGCGGAATACCAGCGGCGGGGCGAGGTGACGGCGGCGCTGGCCCAGGAATGGATCGACGCCCATCGCGGAGCGCCGTTCTTCTTCTTCCTCCACCTGTACGAGCCGCACGTGCCCTACGACCCTCCGGAGCCGTTCCGTTCCCGCTACGCCTCGCCGTACGACGGCGAGATCGCGAGCGCCGACGCCATCGTCGGCGGGCTGCTCGATCACCTGCGGGCCCAGGGCCTGTATGACCGCGCCCTCGTGATCTTCACCTCGGATCACGGCGAAGGCCTGGGCCAGCACGGGGAGGACCAGCACTCGATCCTGCTCTACGCGGAAGCGCTGCGCGTGCCGCTCATCGTGAAGCTGCCGGTTCGCGCCCGCGCGGGTGAGACCATCGACACCCCAGTCCAGCTCGCGGACCTGCTGCCGACGGTGACGCAGCTCCTCGGGCTCCCGGCGCCCGCGGACGTCGCGGGACGGTCCGTCCTCGACCTCGGGGCAGAGGGCGCGCGGCGGATCTACTCCGAGACGCTGTATCCGCGCCTCTCCCTGGGCTGGAGCGAGCTGCGGTCGCTGGTGGACGGGCGCTGGCACTTCATCCGCGGCGTGCGCGACGAGCTCTACGATCTCGAGCGGGATCCCGCGGAGACCCGCGACGTCGCCGGCACGGAGACCGCGGCCGCCGCACGCCTGGGGGCGGAGATGGAGCGCGCGCATGCCCTGGCGGTCCCGGCGCCGGAGTCCGTGCCGCCGGACGTCGCCGAACGTCTGGCCGCGCTCGGGTACGTCGGCGGTGGGGACACGAAGACCGCGTCCGGCCCGAGACTCGATCCACGCGAGGGCCTTCCCGTGCTCCGCGAGTTCCAGGCCGCGTCCCGCCTCGCGGCCGAGGGCCGGCTCGCGGAGAGCGAGAGCGCGCTCAGGCGCCTGTTGCACCAGAGTCCCGGATTCCTCGAAGCGCGCCTGAAGCTCGGCGACGTGCTGCTCGAAGGGGGCCGCGCGAAGGAAGCGGCCGATGTCTTCGCGGGCGCGGCCGCGAGCCCGGGCGCGTCGGGAGACGTCTGGGTCGCCCTCGGAGACGCGCGCCTGCGCGAGGGCCGCCTGGACGAGGCGGACGCCGCGGCCGCGCGCGCTCTCTCGGACAGCCCGACGCGCGCCCACGAGCTGCGGGCCCGTATCGCGCTTCGCCGCGGCGACCTGGCGGCGGCGGAGCGGGAGGCCCAGGCGGCACGGGAGCGGGCGCGGCCTTTACCGTCGTCGCTCGTGCTCGCCGCGGAGATCCGCGCGCGGTCCGGCGATCTGCCGGGCGCGCTCGCCCGCCTCGACGAGGCCGATCGCCTGGCACGTGCGATGCGCCTCGACGGCGTGCCCGGTCTGGAGTTCCAGCGCGCGGACGCGCTGGCCCGCCTGAACCGGATGGCGGAGGCGGAGGGCGCCTACCGGCGCGAGATCGCGCGCTACCCGCGCCACCTGCAGGCCTGGGCGAACCTCGGCGTGCTTCTCTTCCTGCAACGCCGCACCGCCGATCTCGATCGGCTCATGGACGAGATGGCGGCCACCAATCCGGGCCCCGCGGCGCGCGAGGTGGCCGCGAAGACGTTCGAGACCCTCGGCGACCGCAAACGCGCCGCCGCCTGGCGGAGGGGCAAGTAGGGCGACCCATCGAGGGACAAAGCAGCGAGCGAGGGATTCACTCCCGAGCGAGCGGGTGAGGGGGTAGCCCGAAGGCGTAGGGGGATGCATTCACCCGCGGGTGGAGCATCCCCCTGGCAAACAAAAAAGGCCCCGGGGTTGCCCCCGGGGCCGAAGGTCACCGGCCGTGCGCCTGGCCGGCGGCCGAACTAGAAGCGAACGCCGAGCGCGAACTGGAACGTGCGCGGCGTCTGGTACGCGAAACGGCTGGTGGGCTGGCCGAATGTCGGCGCCTTGCGCCAGTTCAGGCCCTCGGTCGGCTGGGTCGTGAACGGGTTGAAGGCCGGAATCGTGTTGACGTTGGCATTGGTCTGGACGGTGGTGCTGACGCAGCCGCCCGTGCCGCAGCCGACGTCCAGGTCGCTGTTGACGCCGCCGACGAAGTTCGTGAGGCCCTGGCGGTTGAACAGGTTCACGGTGGTGAAGCGGCCGAAGAACTCCGCCTTCTTCAGCCCGAGCTTGTGCGCGTAGTTCACGGCGAGGTCCGTCCGCCACAGGTCGTCCATGTGGAAGGCGTCGCGGGCCGTGAAGTAGTAGTTGACCGTTGCCGGCGGCGCGGCGTAGGTCAGGGGATTGCCGGCGACGAAGGGCCGGGTGTCGACGGTGCCCTGGGCGCCGTAAGGGGTGCCGGTGTTGTAGAACTGCAGGACGCCGAGGCTCACGCGGCCGATCGTCTCGGACAGGGGCACGTCGTACGTCGCCCACAGGCGCACCTTGTGGCGCACGTCCGCGTTGAGGTCGCCGACCGTGAAGTTCCACGAGGGCAGGTAGTACTCGGGGTAGCGGATGATCTGGTTGGTGGCCGTGGTGGGGCCGCTGCCGCCGTTCTCGCCCTCGGCGTTGCCCTTCAGCTCGCCCAGCGTGTAGTTGCCGCTGAGGTTGAGCCGCGCGGTGGGGTGGAAGCTCATCTGGAAGTTGAGGCCGCGGTAGGTCCGCTCGAGGTCGTTGTTGTTCTCGACGAGGCCGAGGTCGAAGCTGCGTCCGAACTGATCCTGGACCTTGCCCGTCGTCTGGTCGATGCGCGTGATGTAGAAGTCCTGGAACTTGCGGTAGATGCCGTCCAGGCGCACGGACCCGCGCGAGCCCAGCCGCTTGGTCACGCCGAGCGTGTACTCGCGGGAGTTCGGCGACTTCAGGGTGTCGTTGATCTTCACGTTCAGACCGGGAATGCTGGGTGCGCCGCGCGTCGTGCGGTTGGTCCCGCCGTTCGCGTTGAACCAGTTGAACAGCGTGGTGAGGGCGGCGTCGGTGGGGACGGGGTTCGCGGGGTTGCCCACGTTGACCGGGGGCCCGAGGTACGTGAAGTCGATCGTGGCCGGCTGGCCGCCCGCCGATCCGCCGTCGCCGATGCCGTTGGCGATGGCGGCCACGTACTGTGCATAGGCCGCGTTCACGGTCCAGGCGCCGTCACCCTTGGGATCGAACGTCGCGGAGAGGCGGGGGCTGAAAGCGGAGTCCTTGACCACCGCGCGTCCCTGGCTGTCCACGCCGCTGTTCTTGTCCCAGCGCAGGCCGACGTTGAAGGTCACGTGCCGGTTGAGGCTCCAGGCGTCGTTGACGAACCCGGAGTACGTCCGGAAGCGATTGCCTTCCGAGCCTACGAAGATCGGCGTCCAGCGGATGATCGTCCGGTCGTCGAGGACGGGGGAGACGGTCGTGCCCTGGATGATCGCGGACGTGCTCAGGACCCGGAAGTCCGAACCGGACTGGTGGTTGTTGGCGAAGCGCTTGTCGTCGAAGAGGTCGAAGCCCACGACCACGTTGTGCGCGCCCAGGCTGCCCGTGGACGCGAAGTAGGTGGCCTTGGCCGTGATGTTCTGGTTGTCGCGCTTCTCGTCGTCGCAGACCCCGCAGAAGGTGGGCGACCAGTAGCGCGCGTTGTTGCGGGACTGATCGATCATCAAGGTGCCCTTGATGAGGTCCGTGAAGAGCGCCCCCGAGTTCTGGAAGGTGAAGTTGCGCCGGGAGTACTGCCCCTCGATGAAGAACTTCGGGCTCACGATGCCCGTGTAGTTCGCGGAGATGAGCTGCTGGGGCGTGGCCCGGCCGTTCACCAGGCTGTCGAAGTCCATGATGTTGCCGAAGAAGTTCCCGTCTTCGGTGTCGTTGATCTTCGTGTAGGCGCCCTTGAAGGTGTTCTTCGAGTTGGGGGAGAAGGTCAGCTTGCCCTCGAAGCGCTTCTGGTTGCGGACGTCGTCGAAGTTGAGGTTCGTGGCGAAGGTGGTGCCGTTGGTGACGCGATCGCCGGTGAGGCGGGCGGCCCCGAAGAACCACAGCTTGTCCTTGACGATCGGACCGCCCAGGGTCGCTTCCTGCAGGAGCAGGAGCTTGTCCTTGCGGCTGTCGTTCGGGAACGGGGTGAGAGCGACCCAGTCGTTGTTGTCGAAGGTCGCGCGGTACGAGCCGGTGAAGTCGTTGCCGCCGGACTTCGTGATGGCCTGCACGACGCCGCCCTGGAAGCGCCCGAATTCCGCGGACACGGCCGCGGTGGTGATCGTCGTCTCCTGGAGCGCGTCCTCGATGAAGAGCACGTTGGCCTGGCCGCGGATGTTCTCGTTCACGACCACGCCGTTGACGACGTAGAGGCTCTCGAAGGACATCGCGCCGTTGATGCTGAGCCCGCCGTTGGGGCCCGTGTTCTGCACGCCGGGAGCGAGCTGGGCCGCGGCCACGAACGTGCGGTTGGTGGGCAGCTTGTCGATGAGGTCCTGCTTGAAGTTCGTCTGCACCTCCGCCGTCTGGTTGAACTCGGCGTTGGCCTGTCCCACGACCGTGACCGTCTCGCTCACCGTGCTCACGGCCAGGGTGGGGTTGATGGTGACGGTCTCGCTCGGCGACACGCGCGCGTTCTGCTTGACCGTCCGGAAGCCGGGCAAGCTGAACGTGACCGTGTATTCCCCTGCCGGCAGGAACGGAATGATGTAGTCGCCGTTGGTCGAGGTCTGGGCCGTACGCGTGCCCTGCAGCGCGGGCGACTCGAGCGTCACCGTCGCGCCCGGAACCGCCAGGCCGTCGGGATCGATGACCTTGCCCGAGATGATCCCGGTGGGGTTCGTCTGCGCGGACAGGGGAAGCGCCGCCAGCAGCACCATCACTGCGACGAGCGCGAAGAACTTCAGTCTCATCAGCCGACACTCCTTTCGAGCGGAAGGTACAATTCCGGCCGCGTGCAGGAGCAAGCGGCATACCGCGCTCGTTCCTCCGTGCCTGGCGCTGATCTGGTTCGAGTTACGCGAAGGCCGCCGCGCGTTCGAGACTGGGATTCGTGGATTTGGATCCGATGCGATGGATTCCGGTCACGGGCGCGGAGCCCAATCCGATCAATCAGTTGAACGCGATCGATCGCGCCGACTCAGAGG
>Ga0207648_10003589_pt1 | contig 16226 bp, 9 predicted proteins | sample KBSMisM32_FD_184310 | JGI IMG/M metagenome (GOLD analysis project Ga0207648, IMG submission 184310) | Miscanthus rhizosphere microbial communities from Kellogg Biological Station, Michigan, USA - KBS Miscanthus M3-2 (SPAdes) (version 2) | ecosystem: Host-associated > Plants > Roots > Rhizosphere...
CTGAAGAACAGCAGCGGCACGTCGCCCGGCGTCGTTCCCGCCTGCACCCCGCCGAAGTCGAAGATCCCCTGCCCCTCGATGAAGAAGTCGCGCTTCTCGGGAAAGAACAGGCTGAAACGTGTCAGGTTGATCTGCTGCAGGTCCTCTTCGACCTGGGCGAAGTCGGTGCGGTAGGTCGCATCGACGATCATGCTGCGCGTCAGCCCGTACTTGAAGTCGAAGCCGGCGTTGCCCTTCGGATCGTTCGTGAACGGCACCGCCGCCGCGCGATCGGTGGTCAGCGACGACATCGCATACGGCTTGAGCTCGATGTTCTTCGACTGCGCCGGCGTCTCGAGCCCGACCAGCGTCGCCGCCGACGCCATCCGGCTGACGCCGCCGAACCCGAGCGCGGCCGGCACCAGCGAGAGGTACGAGATTTCGTTCTTCCACTTCACCAGCCGCCGCAGGTTGATCCCCCACTCCTGCGTGCCGCTGCCGCGATAGCGCAGCGTCTTGAACGGGATCCCCACCTCCATCGTCCAGCCGTGCTCGAACCGGCCGGTCTTCACGGACCAGATGCCGTTCCACGCCGAGTTCTGCTGATCGTCGGTGACCGTCATGTCGCGCAGCGCGCCGAGCGGGTTGGTCTGGAACAGGTAGCCGTTGCGGCGATCGTGGAGCGGGTCGATGACGAAGGTGAAGTTCTCGTTGCCGAGGATGTTGCCGTTGTCGCGCCGCAGCTCGTTGGCGACCTCGCGCTCGGGATGGCTGTCCCAGCAGCGCGCGGCGATGTAGAGGCTGGTATCGTCGAAGAAGATCCAGGCGTCGGTCTTCTCGGTCGCCGGCTCCCCTTCGCGCGGCTCCTGCTGGATGAAGTCGCTGATCGGTTCGATCGAGGCGTAGACGCTCTCGTCGAGGCGGCCGTCGATCCTGAGCGGCGTCGTCAGGCGCACGGCGCGAACGGCGACCTGATCGTGCGCGGTCCGCGCGACGATCGTCGGGCCCGCGGCCGCCTGGGGTTCAGCGGCCGCGGATGACGAGAGAAAGAGGAGAAGCGCCAGCGTCGCCGCCGGCGCCCGAAGAGGGCCGATTGGGCTCAAAGGCGGCGATCATACCCCGCGAGATCGACGGCCCTGAGAGCGGGTTTCAGAATTGCGCGCGGCTCGCGTAGCGCAGGCCTTCAGGCCTGCCAACCGCGCGCGGGCAGCCCTGAAGGGCTGCGCTACGCGTCTGTTCAACCCTGCGCGGCCCGCTCAGAACTCGAACCGGAACCCGAGCTGTCCCGAGCGCGGGACGTAGGCGTTGCCCGACGCGGCCGCCGGCTGCCCGAACGTCGCCGAGTCGACCTGGCCGACGTAGTTGCCGTAGTTCCTGCGGTTGAACAGATTGAAGACCTCGCCCTGCAGCGTCGCGCGGACGTTGCCGCCGACGCGGATCCGCTTCGACACGCGCAGGTCCACCTTGTGCAGCGGGAATCCCCGCAGCGCGTCGCGCGGCACCACCTGCCCTGTGGCGATCACGCCGGGGCCGTCGAAGCGATCGCGCACCGCTTCGGGGATGACGATCGGCGCGCCGAGGTTCAGCCGGTTCGTCCCCGGCTTCCCGTAGGGCACCGTCGCAACTGACGTCTGATAGTAGTTTCCCGACCCGTAGAAATAGATCACGCTGGCGCTGATGTCGTATGGCACGTCGAAGGTGCCGTGGAACCGCGCCGTGTTGCGCTGGAATGCCGTCGACCGCGCCCACTCGCCGTCGAGCGGGTCGAACGGGTTGTTCGACGTTCCCGCCGTGTAGCCGATCGTGCCGTCGTCGTGCTCGAAGAGCACCACGGTGTAGGTGGCGCCGGCCTGGAGGCGCTTCTGGAAGCGGCGCGTGAACGCCGACGACAACGCGAGATAGTCCTGGCTGCCGGTGCTCTCGAACCAGTTCACCTGGTCGTAGTTCGGGTTCGGCCGTCCGACGACCCGCGGATCCTTGTTGTAGCCCGTCGCGGGATCGAAGAACAGGTTCACGTCGCGCGTGCGCGTATCGCGGTACCACTTCCAGTGCGTCAGGTCCGACTCGATCGAGGTGACGGGACCGAACTGCTTCTGGAAGCCGATCGCGCTCTGCCACGTGTACGGCATCTTGAACTCGGGGCTGATGATCCGCCCGGCCTGCCGCGGCAGCGGCACACGTCCCGACAGGTAGTCGTTCGCCGACACGCCGCGCGTCGGGTTCTCCATGAATCCGGGCCGCCCGTCCGGCAGGAACGAGGCCGCGACCGCCTTGTTGTAGAACTGATGGCTGTAGGTCACGTTCGACACCGGCGTGTTGTAGTACAGGCCGCTGCCGCCGCGGATCACGATGTCGTTGCGTCCGCCGAAGGTGTAGGCAAAGCCCGCGCGCGGCGCGACGCTCGTCAGATCGCGGATCCCGGTCTTGTAGCCGAAGTCGCCCGACTCGAGGCCGTTGTTGATCGGAATCACCGTGTCGGTGACGTTGGGCGGATCGGTTGCGCCCCAGTCCGCATCCCAGCGGACGCCGAAGTTGATCGACAGGTTGTTGCCGGGTCGCCAGGTGTCGCCGAACCAGAGCGCGAGCGTCGGCCGCGGCACGTCGACCAGGTAATCGGGATGGAAGTTGATGTCGTACCGCTGCAGGAACGGCTCGAGGCCGCTGACATCCCAGCGTGACGGATCGTCCCAGGCGTCGGCCGGAAAACGCCGCTCGAGTTCAGCGGTCGAAGGCCGGCTGGCGAACACGTAGCGGCCGCGCCGTCCGAGCGACCAGTCCTTCGTATCCCTCACCCGCAGGAACTCGGCGCCGAGCTTCATCTGGTGACGCTCGCGGTGCAGGCTGATGTCGGTCCGGCCGCTGTAGGTGTCCTGCCAGGTGTAGTTCGGGTAGTTGTACTGCCCGCCGATCGTCAACCCGGGGAACGCATATTCCGGCGTGTCGTCCGGGCAGCCGCAGCTGTGCATCCCGGGGATCGCGTCGTTCTTCCACGAGAAGCCGTTGTAGCCGCCGCGGAACTCCATCACCAGCCGGGCATTGACGACGCGCGACCAGCTGCCGACGACGTTGGTGGCGTACTGGGTGAGCTGCTCGGCGCGCGACGGGTGATCGGTGCCGCTGCCGATCTGGAACGGGTTGTTGAAATCCCATCGCTGCCCGCGAATGGTCAGCGCGTTGCCGTTCGAGAGTTGATGGTCGACGCGGACCAGCAGGTTCTTGTTGGTCGACTTCGTCTCGAAGGCGAACTGCTGGCCGGGCAGCCGCGTCGGCTGGAGGAAGGCGGTCGCCGGCTGCCGCTCGTATTCGTAGGAGCCGAAGAAATGCGTCTTGTCGCGCACGATCGGACCGCCGAGCGCCGCGCCGGTCTGCTGGTTCGAGAACGGCAGGACGATGCCGGCAACCGGGTCGGCTTCGTTGAGCTTGTCGCTGCGGAAGTAGCCGTAGGCGCTGCCGCGCAGGACGTTGGTGCCCGACCGCGAAATGGCCTGCACCTGAATCCCGGTGGAGCGGCCCTGCGTGATGTCGAACATGTTGGTGACGATCTGGAACTCGGCGATCGCCTCGCGGCTGATCTTCGGCTGGCCGAACCCCGAGCCCGCCACTCGCTGCGTGATCTGCTGGCCATCGAGGTTGAGCTGGAACTGATCGTCGCGGTCCACGCCCGGCCGCTCGTTGACGCTGTTGGCGGTGATGCCCTTCACCAGCAGCGACAGCTCCTGCCAGTTGCGTCCCTGCAGCGGGAGCTCCTCCATCTGCCGCCGGTCGATGTTGCCGGCGACCTGCGACGAGGTGAGGTCGACGAGCGGCGATTCGCTCGTCACCGTCACCGTCTCCTGCAGCGCGGCCACCGCCATCGTCGTCGGCGCGACCGTCGCGTTGGTGCCGACCAGCAGCTCGAGCCTCGCGATTTCCACCGTCGCGAACCCGGTCAACAGCATCCGCAGCGTGTACACGCCGGGATTGAGATTCTCGAACCGGTATCGGCCGCGGTCGTCGGTCACCGTCGTCACCTGACGGCCGGTGCCGGTCTCGATAGCGGTGACGCTGACGCCGGGCAGCACACCCTGCGAGTTGTCGACGACGGTCCCCTGGACGGTCGCCAGCTGCTGCGCGGAGATGCCGGTTGTGAGAGAGAGCGTGAGGACGAGGGCGGGAGCCACGTAACGAAACATAGAGTCCTCCGGGAGTTCGAGCCCGAGACACCTGGGTTCGTTGACGCGTCGTTGTCGGGACGGGAACGAAAGTGTAGAGACGCTACGCTTCGCGTTTGCGGGATGTCAAGCGTTCGTCACTGTCTTTTCACCTCGGTGAAGTCGAGGTAGCGTCGCCCGCCGGCGGCGGTGAAATGCGCGGTGACGACGTACGACTTGTCGGGCGTGCCGGCCGTTTCCGTCGTCCGGGTGATGCGCACCGAGGCGGGCTCCGGACCGCGGCGTAGTGCCTCCTCGATCACCCGTCCGGTCATTTCTTTGGCCGGCGCAACACCCAGCAGGCGCAGCAGCGTCGGCGCCAGGTCGGCATTGCTCGTCGGCGCGGCGCTCGTCGCATGCTCGCGGAAATCGGGGCCGGCGGCGACGAGCGGGATCTGGATGTCGTGCGGGCTCGAGGTGCCGTGGCCGGCGGCGCCGCTTTGCGTCGACGCGCCTTCATACCCGGCCTCGTTGCGGTCGCGCGTCCAGTTGGCCGCGACCAGGATCGGCGCCGATCGCGGGTGATTCCAGCGCACGACGTCGAACGACAGCGTGCCGGGCACAGAGCCCTGCGCCGAACCGGCGCTGCGCGCCCGCGTGAAGATCGCCCCGACCTCGGGACGCCGCTGCAGCGCCGCGACAATCGCCGCCACCCGCGCCGGCTCTGCCGCGCCGCGGAAATGCACCGCGCCCTCGGCGACCACGATGTCCGGCGAGCCGTCGGGCATCGGACGCGCAAACGGCTGCACCAGCTCGGCGAGCTTCAGCGTGCCGGTGTGGGTCGAGAAGCCGTGGTCCGCGGTGACGACGATATTGGTGCGATCGAGCAGGCCCTTCGCCGCCAGGGTGTCTTCGACGCGCCCGATCTCGCGATCCGCGAGGGCGATCGACTCGCGCGTTGTCGGCGTGCCGATGCCGAGCTCGTGGGCAGTCGTGTCCGGATCGCTGATCCACATGAAGGTGACGTCCGGGCGGATCTCGTCGAGGCCCAGGGTCAGATAGGCGTCGACCGCACGGCGGTTACGGGCCGCGTTCGGCCGGGCGTTCGGCGGCGGCGGGCCGAGCGCATCGAGCACGTGGCGCGAAAGATCCTCCGGGCGGGTGAAGTCGTGATGGAAGATCGGGCCGGCGCTGACGGTGTGATTGAGCAGGAACGCCGCTCCGCTCGTGCCGGATCCGACCACGAGCAGCTTGCGTCCGGCCTGCTGCAGCAGCTCGCCGAGCGACGGCGAGGTGAGCAGTCGGCCTTCGGCGCGGGCAATCATCTCGAGGTTCTCGCGCGAGCCGGTGTCGAGGCCGCGCAGCGGATTGGCGCCCGCCACGTACACGGTGTTGCCGAGCAGACCGTGCGTCTCCGGATACGCGCCGGTCGCCATCGACGAGGCGTTGACGCGCGTCACCGTCGGATAGACGGAATGGTGCGCCGACAAGACGATGCCCCGCTGCCCCAGCCGGACGAGCCGCGGCATCAGGTCGGGCGTGACGTAGTCGGGCCGGAGGCCGTCGACCACGATCACCAGGTGCGTCGCGCGGCCAGCCGGCTGGGCCGCAGCCTGGCCGCCCGCCGGCGCGTCCGGCGCCGCCGCGGCACCCACCGCCACCGCGCCGGCCAGCAGGAGCGCAGTCCGCCACAACAGGAAACACCGCCTCATCCGACAGCCCTTTCGTGAACGGAAATCCTGAACGCGAAAACGTCGTGAGTTTACCCGCGAATCGTGTTGCGGCGCTGCAGGTGCATTGCTAGACTCTGCGCCGACAACCCGCCGTGCCGGTTACCGCAGTTCGCCGTCCTCCGGCGAACCCCGGGAAAGGAGCGCAGAGATGATGCGTCGCCACCTGCGGATCGGTCCCCTGTTCTCAATGCTGTTCGCGTGTTTGCTGGTGCCTGCCGCGGTGTCGGCGCAGAGCGCGTTCTCGGGCGTCGTCCGCGATACGACCGGCGCAGTGATGCCCGGCGTCACGGTCGAAGCGGCGAGCGAGGTGCTGATCGAAAAGGTCCGCACGGCGGTGAGCGACGACCAGGGCCGCTATGCGATTGTCGATCTGCGGCCGGGCAACTACACGATCACCTTCACGCTGCCCGGCTTCAGCATCTTCAAGCGCGACGGCGTGGAGCTGCCGGCCAACTTCACCGCCACGATCAACGCCGAGTTGAGGGTTGGCGCGCTGGAGGAAACGGTCACCGTGACCGGCGCGTCGCCGGTCGTCGACGTCAAGAGCACGCAGAAAACCACCGTGCTCTCGCGCGAGCTGCTCGACTCGCTGCCGACCGGCCGCAACTACGCCGGGCTCGCGTCGCTGATGCCGGGCGTGCGCATGTCCAACACCGACGTCGGCGGCAACCAGCAGATGGAACAGATCTACATGACGGTCCACGGCTCGCGCCAGACCGACACCACGGTGCAGGTCGACGGCATGTCGCTCAACAGCCTGATGAACGACGGCCAGGTGCAGGCGTATTACAGCGACGCGGCACAGGCCGAGATGAGCTATCAGACGAGCGGCGTCGGCGCCGACGTGTCGGGCGGCGGGGTGCGCATCAACATGATTCCGAAGGAGGGCGGCAACCGGCTGAGCGGGTCGGCCTTCATCGGCGGCACCGATGGATCGTGGCAGGGCAGCAACGTCACCGACGAGCTGCGCCGGCGCGGCCTGCAGCAGGGCTCGAAGGTGGACCTGATCTCCGACTTCAACTTCGCGCTGGGCGGGCCGGTCAAGCGCGACCGGCTGTGGTTCTTCACCACCTGGCGGCGCATCGCCACCAACTCGATCATCCCCAACAACTTCTACAAGGATGGGCGCCCCGGCATCGAGGATCAGTTCATTCAGAACCAGATGGTGCGCCTGACCTGGCAGGTGGACGCGAAGAACAAGTTCACCATCTACCACGACCGCTATCCGAAGTTCAAAGGGCACGAGATGGCCGCGCTGACCGACCCGGACACGGCGGCACGGCGGCGCAACCCGGAGAACGCGCTCTACTACACCGCCCAGGCGAAGTGGACGTCGACGATGACCAGCCGGCTGCTGCTCGAGGCGGGCTTTTCGACCAACGTCGAGTACTACACCGGCAAGTACCAGCCCGGGATCGAGAAGCCGCGCGGCAGCCCGGAGTGGTTCACGCAGATCGGCAAGAACGACCTCGTGCTGCTGACCCAGTACGACGGCACCATCACGCCGTCGAACGCCACCGACCCGAAGAAATGGGTGGCGTCGACCGCCATGTCGTACGTCACCGGAACGCATGCGTTCAAGACCGGCATCCAGTGGGGCTTCGGCGACTACGTCATCGATCGCGACATCAACGGCGATCTGGTGCAGCGGTATCGCGACGGGAAACCCGACTCGGTGCGCATCTACAACACGCCGATCCGCTCCCACGAGTTCCTCAACGCCGACCTCGGCGTCTACGCGCAGGACTCGTGGACGCTCGATCGCCTGACGTTGAACGCCGGGGTGCGGTTCGAGTACTTCAACGGCAACATCGAACAGCAGGACATCGATGCGGGGCGGTTCGTGCCCGCCCGGCACTTCGACGCGGTGGCCGACTACCCCAACTGGTTCGACGTCACGCCGCGCTTCGGCGTCGCCTACGATCTTTTTGGCGACGCGAGGACGGCGCTGAAGGCGACCTTCAACAAGTACATGGCCGGCCAGACGCTCGGCTTCCCGCAGCGCTACAACCCGCTGCAGCTCCAGCAGGACGATCGCACCTGGAGCGATCTGAACGGCGACAACGTCGCCCAGGAGAACGAGATTGGACCGAGCAACAACCGGAGCTTCGGGCTGCCGGTGCTGTTGCTCCGGCCCGATCCCGACATCCACCGTGAATACGATCTCGAATACTCGGCGGGGGTTCAGCACGAGGTGCGGCGCGGCGTGTCGGCCTCGGCTGGCTGGTTCCGGCGCGGCGTCTACAACATGCGCCGGACCCAGACCACGCAGTTCAACCGCAGCAACTACACCGTCGTCAACGTCGTCAGCCCGCTCGATGGATCGGTGATTCCGGCCTACAACCTCGATCCGGCGAAGAACGGCCTGATCGATCGCGTCGATTCCAATTCACCCGATCCGGACCTGCGGCGCATGACCTACAACGGCTTCGAGTTCGGGACGACGGCGCGCTTCCGGGGAGGCTCGCTGTTTGGTGGATGGACCGTCGACCGGAAAGTCTCGGTCCACTGCGACGAGCTGGAGAACTGGGGCAACGTCCCGGTGGGTGCCTTCACCCCGCAGACACAGAACCTGAACCAGCCGAAGTCCGATTTTCATTTCTGCGACCAGAGCAAGCTCGGGCTGCCGTGGCTGCACGAGTTCAAGCTGTCGGGGACGTATCTGATTCCGTGGGGCGGCGTCCAGGCAAACGCGGCGTTCCAGAGCTATGCCGGCGCGCCGCTCGCCACCAGGTGGAGCATCGGCCGTGCGACGCGGTATGCGGCGGATTGCAAAGGTCCGTGCACGCCTGGCGCGCTCGTCATCCCGAACATGACGGTCGCCACCTACGTGCTGGATCTCGTGCCGCCCGGCGCGGAGTACTACGGCCGCCAGAATCAGCTGGACGTCGGCGTGCGGAAGTTTTTCAGGATTCAGCGGTATCAGTTTTCAGCGCAGGCCGACGTGTTCAACGTCCTGAACGTCAGCTACGTGAAGAACCAGAACGTCACGCTGGGATCGTCGTTCGGGCAGCCGCTCGACGTGCTGCAGCCGCGTCTGCTGCGGCTGGCGATGCAGATGAAATTCTAGACGCTCAGAGACTCAGAGGGCACAGAGACTCAGAGAGATCTCTGAGTCTCCGAGACCTCTCTGAGCCTCCAAGACCTCTGAGCCTCTGTGAGGAGCGCGCGGGCGGAACATGCGTCCGGGCCGCGCGCTCCCAAATCGAACGGCGCTGTTATGCGCTCTTCGGGCCGGCGGCCTTGCGGCGGCGACGGACGCTAACCCAGCCGAAACCGACGCCAGCAAACGCCACAACCATCATCCAGTACAGCAACGTAACCTCCTTGGGCGTATCCCCGCTCTTACATTTCGCAAGCGCCATGCCCCCGGAAGAGCTTTGCAGGAGTCGCATCGCGGAACTCCTTCACTGACGGCGATTTAGATTCAATGCCGGCCGGTGCCGGCTGTGCAGAACCGTAATGGCGCCAGCCGTGCGGTGCTGCCGCCCCTGCAATCGGAGTTGCAGAAGTGTCGCGCCGGCGAACGAATCTCGTCTTTACTGACACTTCCGGCGCGGCGTTTGTATCGCCATCGGTTGTGAGCGATGCGCAGGAGGCGGTTCAGGGCGGGTTGACCGATGCGGAAAAGCGCGCGAACGTCGTCCGCCAGGCGTTCGCCGGACAGCCGGAGCAGCTCGAGCGCTTCTGCCGCGCTATCGACGAGGTGATTCCGCCCGGCACGATCGTCGTGCTGCGCGGCAGCGCCGTCACCGGCCACCGCTGGAAGGATCAGGCGCCGTTCGACGCCGACGGCCCAGGGACGAGCGACCTCGATCTCACCTTCGTCGGCTCGGGCTGCCTGCTATTCTTCAAGCCGACCGGGTTCTTCGTGCCGGGCGTGCACTCGCGGCCGTTGAGCGAAGAGGATCCCGACATCGCGCCGGAACTCGTGCCGCTGCGGCAGACGCTGATGGAGCAGGTGAAGCGGCCGGTGAACATCCAGGCATCGCGCGACGTCGTGCTGCACTTCCGCGGCGACCTGCTCGGTCAGCCGTACCTGGTGCTGTTCGAGAAGCCCGATCATCTCTCGCTCACCGACAAGCCGCTTTCGTGACCTTCCGCCTGCTCACCTACAACATCTGGAAAGGCGGCGCCGGACGCGTCGACGCGTTGGCCGAGGTGATCGGCGGCTGCCGGCCAGACGTGGCGCTGCTGCAGGAGGCGACACGGCCCGACGTGGTCGCGGCGCTCGCCGAGCGCACCGGCATGCGCACCTGGCGATCGTTCGCGCGCCAGTCGCTCGCCTACCTGAGTCGCGACGCGGTGGAACACGACGCGTGGCACCGCCCGCGCTTCTCGCGGCACGCCTTCATCGAAGTGCTGCCGTCGGCCGCGCCGGTGCGGCTGTTCGGGCTGCATCTGAGCGCCGTCCACGCGGCCTGGACCGAGCGCCGCCGCGTCCTCGAACTCGGTTCGCTTCTCCGCACCATTGCCGCGCACCAGCACGGCTTCCACCTGCTCGCCGGCGACTTCAACACGCTGGCGCCTGGCGCCGTGCTCGAGCTGAGCCGCCTGCCGCCGCGCCTGCGTCCGCTGGTGTGGCTGAGCGGCGGCCGCATCAAGTGGCGCACGATCCAGACGGTGATCGACGCCGGCTACTGCGACGCCTTCCGCATCCTGCATCCCGACGATCCGGGCATGACGATGCCGGCGTGGGATCCGCACGTGAGGCTGGACTACGTGTTCGTGCCGCAGGCGTTCCGTGAGCGGCTGGTGTCGTGCGACGTGGTGCGCGACGCCGGCAACGCGTCGGATCACCTCCCCGTCGTCGCCGACTTCCGCATCGCTTGAGATCGTCTCCCCATCGTCGCGGCGATTTGCGTTGCCTGAGATCGCCTCGCCGCGGTCGCGTCCACGGTCCGTGGCGCGTGGCATGGCAAACGTGCCCGTCAGCGCTTGTCCTCACGATGCGCACCCCGCCTGGGGTGATCCGGGCGACTGGCGAGAATCATCCCCGCTCACAGCTGGTCACGGCGCCATTGTCGAAACGGCGGCGGCGTGCGAATGACCGCTGACGGACACGTTTGCCGTCTGTCGCGCGAGACATGCCAGCTAACGGACCGTGGCCGCAACCGCGGCGAGGCTTTCGTGCGCGACGGCGACGCCGCGGCCAGCGCTCGAACGATCGCCGCGCGGGCTGGAGAGGCGGCAAGCCGTCTCGCGTAGCGAGCCGTGAGGCGCGGCCGTTCCGATCGCACGAAAAACAGCGCGGAGCGAGTTTTCGCGGCGGTCTCGTGGGTCTGGCTCGTTGGCGGCGTTACCCGAAGCATCGCTTTTCCAGTGCGCGGATGCCACGAGAACGCTGACCGCCGCGCAGCGGCAGGGCTGCGAGCGGCGCGCTGTTTTTCCGGCCGCGGCCGTCCCGGCTCGCGAAGCGAGATGGCTTGCCGCCGTCTCGCGCCGCGCTCTGCCACGCGCCACGGACCGAGGACGCGACCGCGGCGAGGCGATCGCAGCGACGCCGCGAGGCGATCTCAGCGATGCAGCGAAGGCGGAGCTAGTGGCCGTAGCTGACGCGGTAAATGAAGCCCTTGTTGTCGTCCGACACGTAGAGCGCACCGTCGCGCCCGGTTGCGAGGCCCGCCGGGCGGCCGCTCACGTCACCGTTCTTCAACCAGCCGGTGATGAAGTCCTCGGTACCGGCCGGCTTGCCGTCTTTCATCACCACGCGCACAACTTTGTAGCCGACCTTCGTCGGGATCGTCGACGACCCGTGCAGCGCGAGGAACAGCGCGTTGCGGTAGGACGCGGGGAACTGACCGCCGGTGTAGAAGCGCAGGTCCATCGGCGTCGTGTGCGCCGGCAACTCGAGCGCCGGCGCGACCGCCGCGTCGGCGGTGATCTCGGGTCGCGCGTCCTTCAGCTCCGGCACGCGGTTCGGCTGGTTGCGGGCGATGAAGAACGGAAAGCCGTAATGTTTGCCCGCCTCGATCTGGTTGATCTCCTCGGGCGGCACCTCGTCGCCAAGACCATCCTGGCCGGTGTCGCCGGCCCACATGCGGCCGGTCGCCGGATCCCAGTCGAAGCCGATGGCGTTGTGCATCCCCTTCGCAAACGTCGTCACGTTCGAGCCGTCGGCGTTGGCGACCAGAATCGAGGTGCGCCGCGGATCGGGCTCGACGCAGACGTTGCACGACGATCCGATGCCGATGTAGAGGCGGCCGTCGCGGCCGAATGCGATCGAGCGGGTGACGTGGACCGACGGCGTCGACGTCGGCAGGTCGACGATCTTCTCGGGCGCGCCGCTCGGCCGGCCCCCCATCCAGCGGACGCGCACCACCGCCGGCGTGGTCGAGACGTAGAGATAGCCATCGTTGAACGCGAGGCCGTGCGCGTTGGGCAGGTCGCTGAGCACGACCTCCGGCTCGGCGCGGCCGTCGCCGTTCTTGTCCGGCAGCGCGACGACCTCGTTGGCCCGCCGCCGCGCGACGAGCATCACCCCTTCCGGGCTGACGGCCATCATCCGCGCGCCTGGCAGATCGGACGCGAAGACCGAGAGGCGGAAACCGTCGGGCACTTTCAAGTCGCTCAGCGGGGCCACCGCCGGCGCGGGTGCCGGGGCGGGCGCTTGCGCGCGGCCGGCCGCGGCCGCGAGTGCAACGACAATAATTCCCGCCGTGAGCCAGGCAAATCGTGGCGCGCGGGCCACGAGCGCGTTTTTCATGATGGCCTACAATATCAGCTTATGCGACGCACTCTTCCCCTGCTGCTCATCCTCTCGCTCGTCGCGACGCTCGACGCGCGCCAACCGGTGCGCGCGCGCCAGGGCATGGTGGTCGCGATGGAGGCGACCGCCGCCGACGTCGGCGTCTCGGTGCTCAAGGCCGGCGGCAACGCGGTCGACGCCGCGGTCGCGGTCGGCTTCGCGATGGCGGTCACGCATCCGTTTGCCGGCAACATCGGCGGCGGCGGCTACATGCTGGTGCGCATGGCCGACGGCCGCGCCAGCTTCTTCGACTTCCGCGAGCGCGCGCCCGAGAAGGCGACGCGCAACATGTATCTCGACGCCAAAGGCGAGCTGACGCGTGACAGCATCGAGGGGTGGCGATCGTCGGGCGTGCCCGGCACGGTGCGCGGCTTCGAGATGGCGCTGGCGAAGTACGGCAAGCGGAAGTGGGCCGAGAACCTGGCGCCGGCGATCGAGTTGGCCACGCGCGGCTTCCCCGTCTCCTACGCGTTCGCCGAGAGCCTGAAAGGATCGAAGAGCCTCGCCGCATCGCCCGAGTCGAAGCGGATCTTCCTGAAGAACGGCCACTTCTTCGAGGTCGGCGAGAACCTCGCGCAGCCGGAGCTGGCGCAGACGCTGTGGCGGCTGTCGCGCAACGGCCCGAACGAATTCTACGAGGGCGAGACGGCGCAGCGCTTTGCCACCGAGATGGCGCGGCACGGCGGCATCATCACGCTGGCCGATCTCAAAGCCTACCAGGCGATCGAGCGCACGCCGCTCTCGGGGACCTATCACGGCTACACGATCCTCACCGCGCCGCCGTCGAGCTCGGGTGGCATCGCGCTGCTCGAGATGCTCGGCATCCTCGACGGCACCGGCTACGAGAAAGGCGGCCACGGCTCCGCCTCGGCAATCCACTACCTCGCCGAGTCGATGCGCCGCGCCTATGCCGATCGCAACGAGTACGTCGGCGATCCGGCGTTTGTGAAGGTGCCGATTGCCGGGCTGCTCGATCCGGCCTACCTCGCGCGGCTGCGCGGCACGATCGATCCGGAACGCGCCACGCCGAGCGATCAGGTGCGGCCGGGCAAGCCGTCCGGCACCGAGCAGATGGAGACCACGCACTACTCGGTGGTCGACGGCGAGGGCAACGCCGTCGCGGTTACCTACACGCTCAACGGCGGCTACGGCAACGGCATTACCGTTCCCGGGCTCGGTTTCCTGTTGAACAACGAGATGGACGACTTCTCGGCGAAGCCGGGCACGCCGAACATGTTCGGGCTGGTGCAGGGCGAGGCGAACGCGATTGCCCCCGGCAAGCGGCCGCTCTCGTCGATGACGCCGACGATCGTGCTCAAGGACGGCAAGCTGTTCATGACCGCCGGCGCGCCGGGCGGTTCGCGGATCTCGACCGCGGTCGCGCAGGTGATTCTCAACGTCATCGACTTCGGCATGAACGCGCAGGACGCGGTCGATGCGCCGCGGGTGCATCACCAGTGGCAGCCGGACAAGCTGTCGCTCGAGCGCGGCGTCTCGCCCGACACGGTGGCGCTGCTCCAGGGCCGCGGCTACGACGTCGACTACGCGCCGGGTGTCGTCCTCGCGCAGGTCGCGGCGATCGTGAGCGATGGCGGCTGGCTGCAGGGAGCGTCCGACGGACGATCGGCAGCCGGCAAGGCTGCTGGCTACTAGCAGGGGCTGGGGCTGGGGGCTGGGGGCTGGCGCATGTTGCTCGCGGCTCTCGGGTGCTTTCAGTGGCGACGGTGATCGATCGCAGCAACGTCGAAAACAGAAGATTAGAAGTAAAGAAGTTCACAAAGGTCATCAGGTGTTCACGATGAAGCGTATGCGCATCGGCATCGTTGCGATCGGGGTCGTGGCCGTGGCGTGGTTCGTCGGCGCGCGGGCGCAGTCGGCCCAGCCGCCGACGGCGAGCGCGCAGCAGCCGGCGACGCTCGTCCTGCGCGGCGGCAAGATCGTGACCGTCGACGATGCGAGGCCGGAGGCGCAGGCGATGGCGGTGCGCGGCGACACGATCGTGGCGCTCGGATCGAACCAGGAGATCCAGGCCTACGTCGGCGCCGGCACGCGCGTGATCGATCTCAAGGGCGCGCTGGCGATTCCCGGGCTGATCGACGCGCACGTCCACTTCACCGGCGTCGGCGAAGCGGCGCGCAACCTCAAGCTCGGCACCGCCAGGAACTGGGACGAGATCGTCCGGATGGTCGGCGACGCGGCAAAGAAAGCGAAGCCCGGCGAATGGATCATCGGCCGCGGCTGGCACCAGGAGAAGTGGTCCGAGGCGCCGTCCGCGACGGTCGAGGGGTTCCCGCTGCACGACGCGCTGTCGCGCGTCTCGCCCGACAACCCGGTGTGGTTGACGCACGCCAGCGGCCACGCCGGCTTCGCCAACGCGCTGGCGATGAAGATCGCCGAGGTCTCGAAGACGACGCCCGATCCCGACGGCGGCAAGATCCTGCGCGACAAGGACGGCAACGCCACCGGCCTGATGAACGAGCGCGCGCAGTCGCTGGTGGCAGGCGCGCTGGCACGCGACCGCGCGACCCGCAGCGCGCCGCAGATCGAAGCCGACCTGCGCAGCGTGATCGAATCGGCGGCGCGCGAGGCGCTCGCCAAGGGACTCACCTCGGTGCACGACGCCGGCTCGCCCCCCTCGACCATCGAGGTGATGAAGCGGGTGGTCGACGAGCGCAAGCTGCCGCTGCGCGTCTGGATGATGCTGCGCGAGGACGCGAAGCAGCTCGCCGCCGACATGCCGAAGTACCGCACCGTCAACTACGGCGACAAGCGGTTCACCGTCCGCGCCACCAAGCGCGCGATCGACGGCGCGCTGGGCTCGCGCGGCGCCTGGATGCTCGAGCCCTACGCCGACCTCGCGACCACCGGCATGGCCACCGATTCGCTGGACGATGTGCGGATGATCGCGGAGCTGGCGGTGAAGAACGACTACCAGATGGCGGTGCACGCGATTGGCGACCGCGGCAACCGCGAGGTGCTCGACATCTACGAGCAGACGTTCAAGAAGCATCCCGAGAAGAACAGCCGCGCCCTGCGCTGGCGCATCGAGCACGCGCAGCACATCAACGCCGCCGACATCCCGCGCTTCGGCCAGCTCGGCGTGATCGCGTCGATGCAGGGGATCCACGCCACCTCCGACGCCGTGTTCGTCCTCGCGCGCCTCGGCCCGAAGCGCGCCGAGGAAGGCGCTTACGTGTGGCAGAAGCTGAAGAAGACCGGCGCCGTCATCGCCAACGGCACCGACGCGCCGGTGGAAGACATCGATCCGATTCCGTCGTTCTACGCGTCGGTGTCGCGGCGGGTGAAGGATGGCTCCGTCTTCTATCCCGATCAGCGGATGAGCCGGATGGAGGCGCTGCGCTCGTACACGATCGACGCCGCATTCGCCGGCTTCGAGGAAACGATCAAGGGATCGCTGACGCCCGGGAAGCTCGCGGACATCACGGTGCTGTCGAAGGACATCCTGACGGTGCCGGAAGACCAGATTCCGTCAACGGCGGTGCTGTATACGATCGTCGGCGGCAAGGTGGAGTACAGCGGCGCGGCCGCGGCCGCATCGTCGGGGCGGGAGCAAGGGGCCGAGCAAGCTCGGCCCCTACGGAAGAACATATGACGTGGTTGGTTTGGCTCGCGCTG
>Ga0207648_10003591_pt1 | contig 16220 bp, 21 predicted proteins | sample KBSMisM32_FD_184310 | JGI IMG/M metagenome (GOLD analysis project Ga0207648, IMG submission 184310) | Miscanthus rhizosphere microbial communities from Kellogg Biological Station, Michigan, USA - KBS Miscanthus M3-2 (SPAdes) (version 2) | ecosystem: Host-associated > Plants > Roots >...
TGCTGCGGCACGAGCCCGAACGCAAGCCGGGCCGGTTCTTCGAATACAGCGAGCGCGCGTTCAACGCGATGCGCGGACTGTACGAGCGGACGCTGAAGTCGGCCCTCGCGGCGCCGGCGCTGATGATGTTCATCCTGCTCGTTACCGTGTGCCTGAACATTTTCCTGTACATCCAGATACCGAAGGGGTTTTTCCCGTCCGAGGATACCGGGCGCCTGGTCGGCGGCGTGCAGGCCGACCAGAGCATTTCGTTCCAGGCGATGTCGCAGAAGATGGTTGAGTTGATGAAGATCGTGAAATCCGATCCGGCCGTCGCCAACGTCGCCGGATTCACCGGCGGTGGCCAGCGCAACGGCGGCTTCATGTTCGCCGCGCTCAAGCCATTGGCCGAACGCAAGCTGTCGACCGACGCCGTGATCGCCCGGCTGCGCCCGAAGCTGGCGACGGTTTCCGGCGCCAGCCTGTTCCTGCAGGGCGCCCAGGACATCCGCGTCGGCGGACGCCAGAGCAACGCGACGTATCAGTACACCTTGCAAAGCGACAGCCTCGACGACCTGCGCACCTGGGCGCCGAAAATTTCCGACGCGCTGCAGAAAGTTCCGGAGCTGGCCGACGTCAACAGCGACCAGCAGGATCATGGCCTGGAAACCGCGCTGACGTTCGACCGCGCGACCGCATCGCGCCTCGGCGTGACGACGCAGGCGATCGACAGCGTGCTCAACGATGCATTCGGCCAGCGCCAGGCGTCTGTGATCTACAACGCGCTGAATCAGTATCACGTGGTCATGGAGGTCGCGCCGGAGTTCCAGCAGAACCCGGAATCACTGAAGGACATCTACGTGCAGAACAAGACCGGCGGCATGGTGCCGCTGATGGCGTTTGCCTCCTATGGACTCGGCTCGACGCCGCTGTCGGTCAACCACCAGGGCCAGTTTGTCGCCAGCACGATATCGTTCAATCTGGCCGAAGGCGTGAGCCTCGGCCAGGCGCAGGACGCGATCACGCGCGAGATGTCGCGCGTCGGCGCCCCGCCGACGATTCACGGCGGCTTCCAAGGCACCGCGCGCCAGGCGCAGCAGTCGCTCGGCAGCTTGCCGTGGTTGATCCTGACCGCGTTGCTCACGATCTATATCGTGCTTGGCGTGTTGTACGAAAGTTATGTGCATCCGCTGACGATCCTGTCGACGCTGCCCTCGGCCGGCGTCGGCGCGATCCTGGCGCTGCTCGTCTGCCGCACCGAGTTCAGCCTGATCGCCTTCATCGGCGTGATGCTGTTGATCGGCATCGTCAAGAAGAACGCGATCATGATGATCGACTTCGCACTCGAAGCCGAACGCATGCAGGGCCTGTCGGCGCGTGACGCCGTTTACCAGGCCTGTATCCTGCGTTTCCGTCCGATCATGATGACGACCTTCGCGGCCATGCTCGGTTCATTGCCGCTCGCGTTCGGCTTCGGCGAGGGCAGCGAAATGCGCCGGCCGCTCGGCATCTCGATACTCGGCGGCCTGCTCGTCAGCCAGTTGCTGACCTTGTACACCACGCCGGTCGTTTACCTGTATATGGAGCGGTTCCGCCTTTGGAGCAAGCGCCACTGGGCGCGCTTCTATCGTCCGCCCCAGGGTGCGGCGCCGCAGGTGGCGGCATGAGCACGCGCATCGGCCATGGATAAAATGATTACAAATATACAATGCGGCTTTTCGCATGCGCTGTGCATCTTTCCTTTCCCTTCAAGGGAAGGGCCGCGCTTTTCTCCCTCCCCTTCAAGGGGAGGGACGGGGTGGGGATGGTGTTCGTTTGCCCATACGACCTTGCCAACACCATCTCCACCCAACCCTCCCTCCTTCGACGGCGCTCAGGACGGGCTTGAAGGGGAGGGCTTTAGTCGCGCGCTTCGCCTTGGCGCGCTCGTGCTCTTTTCGGCGTTCCTCAGTGCTTGCGCCGTCGGTCCCGACTACCACAAGCCCGATCTGGCCGTCCCCGCGGCCTACAAGGAAAACGCCGACTGGCATCCGGCGGACTGGACGCGCGCGCAACCCGGCGACGCAATGAAGCGCGGCGCATGGTGGGAAATTTTCGGCGATGCGAAACTCAACGATCTCGAACAGCAGGTCGACGTATCGAACCAAAGCCTGAAGCAGGCCGAGGCGCAGTATCGCCAAGCCGCCGCGATCGTCAGCGGAGCGCGCGCGAACTACTTTCCGACCGTCGGCGTCAGCGCGAGCGGGCAGCGTGCCGGCCGGTACACCACCGGCAATGCTTCCTCGGGTGGCACCGTCGGCAGCGGGACGATCGACACGTCGGGATCATCGCATCCGACCAATACCTACTCGGTGCCGTTCACGGCGAGCTGGGAGCCTGATCTGTGGGGCCAGGTGCGCCGCACCGTCGAAGGCGACGTCGCCAACGCGCAGGCCAGTGCAGCGACGCTGGAGTCGACAAGGCTCAGTCTGCAGGCACAACTGGCGCAGACGTACTTCCAACTGCGTGTCGTCGACGAGCAGAAGCGCCTGCTCGACGAAACCGTCGCCGCCTATCAGAAATCCCTGCAGCTCACGCAGAACCAGTACAACGTCGGCGTCGCGGCGCGCGCCGACGTCGTGCAGGCCGATACGCAGCTGAAACAGGCGCAAGTGCAAGCGATCGACCTGGGTATCGCGCGCGCCCAGTTCGAACATGCGATCGCGCTGCTGGTCGGCAAGACGCCGGCCGAGTTCTCGCTCGCTCCCGAGCCGCTCAACGTTGCGCCGCCGCCGGTTCCGGTCGCGCTGCCTTCGACGCTGCTCGAACGCCGCCCCGACGTGGCGATCGCCGAGCGCCAGGCCGCCGCGGCCAACGCGCAGATCGGCGTCGCCGAGGCTGCCTACTTTCCGAACCTGCTGTTGTCGGCCACGGCCGGATACGAGAGTTCGACGTTCTCGAATATCCTCGCTGCACCCAGCCGGTTCTGGACGCTGGGCGCGCAGCTCGCCGAAACGATATTCGACGGCGGCGCGCGCGAGGCACAGGTCGCGCAGGCGCGCGCCGGATTCGATGCGGCCGCGGCGAACTATCGCCAGGTCGCGCTCGCCGCGTTCCAGAACGTCGAGGACAATCTTGCCGCGCTACGCATACTCGAAGCCGAGGCCGCGGCCCAGGCCGAGGCGGTCAAATCGGCCGAGCAATCACTGGCGATAGCGCTCAACCAGTATCGCGCCGGCACCGTGAGCTACCTCAACGTCGTCACCGCGCAGACGACGGCCTACGGCAACGAACGCAATGCGATCAGCATCCTCGGCAACCGGTTGAATGACAGCGTCGCGCTGGTCAAGGCGCTTGGTGGCGGCTGGGACGCAAAAGACCTGCCGGCGGCAGATACGATCGACAGCCACTCGAGCGCGCCGAAACCCGGCGGCTAAGCCGGCCCGCTACTGCCGGCCGAAGCGTTTCGCCGACCGCTCGATCGCGCGCACGCGCTCGATCTGCCGGTCCTTCGGCGGCGCCAGCGTCACCAGCGAATGGATCAGCGTCCGCGCGGCGACCGTGACCTGCTCGATGGCCAAGTCGAACGCGGCCTCGTTGATCTTCGACGGCGCGTTGAAGCCGCTGAGCTTGCGCACGAACTGGAGGGCCGACGCGCGAATTTCCTCCTCCGTCGCCGGTGGTTCGAAGTTGAACAGGGTCTTGATGTTCCGGCACATGGTGCGCTCCGGTGCTATGCGTCAGCCTAGGATACTTCAGCAGGGCTGCGCAGCTCCACGGTCTGCCTGTGCTGCGCCGATGTATCACGACGCCACGTACGCCCGGCGCGAAGCCAGTGCAATCGGTACGCCAAACAGGAACATGTGCACGAACAGACCCGTGGCCAGGATCGCCAGCGGATAGGACGGCTTGGTTGGAAAGCGCGACAGCGGAATCACGACCAGATTCATGAATGCGTATACGAAGACGCCGAACGCCGCCCCGCACACGATCGGCCGGCGCACGAGCAGCGGGATCCGGCCAGCGGCAATCACATAAGCCGCCGCCCACAGCAGCGCCATGAAGAAGTGCAGGCCGAGCCCAAGAGTGGCAGTCGGCGTGCCGCCGCTGTAGGCGTCACTCCCGAGCAGGCCGCTTGCCACCGATTGCAGGATGCGGCTCGGCGCGACGCCGCTGCGCAGGTTCGAGAAGATGATTGCGTAGGCGATGTCGAATGCGCCGCCGACGAGACCACCCAGGACGATCGAAGCGATTTTCCGATTCATGGTCGAGCATTTCCCCTGATCGAGAGCGCAGACGGTAATGCCACGCTGCCGCGGCTGCAAGGTCGTCGCGTTGCCGCCGTCACACCATCGGCCAGTTGGCAAGAACGGCAACACCAAAGAGCGCTTTCCGCGCCAACGACACTCATTCGGCGCGCAGGCGCAACCTGCGCAGCACCTCGAGCACGATTTCCGGATCGAGTTGCGCGTGATAGTTGAAGTGCAGGCGCAGCAAACCCGGCGCGCGATCCAGCGCATCGGGATTGTCGCTGACGCCGAACAGCATGCGCGGCGCCGGCCACTGTTGCGCGATGACTGCGAGCGGAATGCCGGATGCCACCGACCAGGTGGCCAGTCCTCCGCTTATCGACGGCAGGTAGCGTGCCGACATGACCGTCGCCAACGCTGTGTCAAGCGACGTCCCCGCTGGCAGCGCAAATGTACGTGCATGCGGCGCATCGATATCGTCGCCAGCGGCGACACTTTCGCGCGTGACGTAAAGGTTGGCGCCGCTACCCTGCACGACGCCCTCGCTTTCCGCTCGTCCACTTCGAAACAGCTTCCACATGCTGCGCTTCTCCGCTAACTCTTCGCGTGGCCGGCAACGTCGCCGCCAAAACGGACGATGTCGGCGCTGATCGCCTTTCCGGCTATCGACAGTTCGCCTGCCGCGATCGGCAGCTTGAATCGGCGCGGACCGGCGCTTCCCGGATTTACGTACAGTACGCCGCTCCGCTCGGTAATGGCCGGCACATGCGAGTGACCCGAGACCACGACACGCATTCCCGCGGCGTGCGGGTCGATGGCGAGCCTTGCGATATCGTGGATCACATAGATCGAAACTTCGTCGACTTGCAGGATCTGTGTCTCGGCCAGATCTTCGGCCCACTCGCCCTGATCGTTGTTGCCGCGTACGACGGTAAGCGGAGCGAGTGCAGCAAGCTGCTCGAGGATGTCGGGGTTGCCGATGTCGCCGCCGTGAATGATGCGATCGCAACCTTCGAGGAACGCCTTGGCTTCCGGCCGAAGCAGTCCATGCGTGTCGGAGATCAGGCCGACCCGGGGCATCGGCAATTCCTCGATCGGCAGGCATGCGTACTCGCCGACGCAATCATGGCGCGGTCCGTATCGCGTCCGGCTTCATGGCCTTGCCGCCACCGGCGCGCCACTGCAATCCGATCTCGCATAGGAACAATGGCACGACCCACGACAGCCAGATGATGCCTGCGCCATCGCCGATGTCGCCTGCTCCCGGCACGCGTCCGACCAGGCGGCACAGGACGAACGACCAGGTCAGCACGTAACTGCGGATCATCCAGGCGCGGTGCGAGTCGAAACGCTTGTTGCGCACTGCCCGGAATGCCATCGCCGCTGCGGCCATCCACGCGGCCGCCAGCGAGGCCAGGGCAATTCCCATGTCGCTGATCGTGGCCAGATGGAACGTGAAGGCCAGGTTCTTGTCGTGCACCTTGCCGAGCGCGAGGACGAACGCGATCGGCGCATTGACCGACCCGCCGATCAAGTACGAGTATCCAAAGATCTTGTGGTAGCGAAAATGCCGGCGCGTGCTGCCGATGTACAGATTGGCCGCACCGAGAAACAGCATCAGTGTGCCGCCGAGCATATGCACGTAGACCAGGTTGAAATGCCCGGTGTGCTTGTCGACGTTGGCGAAGCCGGCGACCGGCGCGGCTATCAGCCACCAAGCCATGGTGCCGGTCGCCATTGCGCCGATCAGCAGCAGGCCGGGAAGCGAGAGCCACCAGCCGCGTAAGTCGTTGGTCCCGCCCAATGTGCTCATGCAGTCGACAGCCCCTGGTCAACTCGAAGCAATGCGGATCGAAGTTTAGCGCAACTTCCACGGTAGTCTTGCCACGGCGGCCAGGTCGTCCCGGCGCCGACTGCTCAGGTTCCCGTCTCGCCTATGCGAACATCGGCGATCCAGTTGCGCGCGCGCCGCGCGAGGCGCGAGGATGTATCCTCGCCTTCGAAGTCCGTCGAGCCGCGCCGCAGGCGCGACGGGTCGAGGTTCTCGAATGCGTTGACGTTCACGACGGCATAGCGGTGGTTTTCGATCTCGCTGGTGACGAACGGCACCGCACCGCAATTGGCGCAGACGTGGAACGTGGCCGTTCGCGTGCCGAATGCGTACGGCGACACCTGCGCGGCGTCGCGCACGATGACGGTGAGACGGGCTTTCGGATTGGACGTCCAGACACCGCCATGCTTGATGCAGAAGGAACAGCCGCAAGCACGAGCGGGAATCTCGGGCAACTCATCCGGCCAGTCGAGCTTGAACGCGATATTGCCGCAGTGACACTTGCCGTCGATGCGCACTGCCGATCCTTCAGAGCATGAACTGCCGGATCGAGTCGCACACGGAACGCAATTGTGCGCTATTCATGCGGCCGATGATCTGCTGCACGACCGATCCCATGACCTGCTGGACACTTGCCAGACCGAAGCTGGCCGACTGTTCGACGAGAAGGCCGGGCTTGGTGAGCCGGAGCGGCTGCATGAAGAAGGCATCCATGCCGCTTTTCGTCAGCTCCATGACGAGATTCGAGAGCGCTCCGCGGTACGCACTTGCATCGTCGGCTTGCTCGATCGTGCCGATCAACGCAAGCGTCTTCTCGCGCAGCGCCGCGGAATGATGGAAGCGCAGGAATGGCGCCGACGCCGATTTGCGCGGCGGCGAACGCGTCCTGCCCGTCGGCTTGCGCTTCGCCGGATCCTCGCGTTTGGAGATGGTAGCCATCTGCTCATGATACGGGTTGACGTGGCCAAAGCGACAGCCACTGCGATCCGCGGCCGCTCGATGCCGTGCGAGTGAGCCTGATTTCAGGGCTTCGCCGGCGCAGGGTCCGCCGCCTTGTTCGCCTTAAGTCTCAGCGTCATCAGGCTTTCGGTGATGCGAAACACTTCCTGGATATCGGCGAACGTCGTCGCCGGATCGTTGTTGTAGTCCATCAACCGGTGATCGTAGTTCCTTTCCGCCGTGATCTCGTCGATCACGAAGCGCATCTCCTGCAGGGCCGCTGCGCGATGTTCGAAGTTCCTGCCGGACTGGACGGTTGCCGTTTCCAGTGCGCAGTAGAGGCTGAAGGTCTTCGCGTCGGCGGGACACTTCCGGTTGTCCGTGCGATTCCATTTCGCCGGGGAGTCGAGCAACTGGCGCGCGCGCTGCACGATCTGCAGGTCGGCCGTCGTCACCGGTGGGCGCGCATCCGAATCATCCGTGGGCTGCGCCGCGGGCGTTTGGGCTGCAAGGACGATCGGCAGCAACAGCGCGGCAATGACGAGACAGGGAATGCGTCTGTCCAAGCGGGAGTCTGTCATATCGATTCGTTTCAATGTTGTGCGGCTACCCGGCTGACGTCGGCGTGATCAGGTCAATGCAACCGCGATCCCTGCGAGATAACAAGCGAGCGCGACAGCGATGCCCCTGAAAGGGATGCTGAACCAGTAGACCTTGCCGAGCGCCAAGAAGCCGCCCAGCATCGCCAGCCCGACCACGAGCAGGAACATGGAATGGAAAAGCAGTTGAGCGTGGGCGACGGCCAGGAATCCGTACACGAGGCCGAACAGGATGGCGCCCATGCTGTGGCTGGCGTTGAAGCCGACCCAGCAATGCCACATCGTCGTTTCCTTCGTGATGACCGGCGACGTGCGGCTCATGGCGATCTGCAACGCCGGATCGCGCGGCGTGAGTTTGGATCCGCGGAACGTAAAGGCAAGGTGGATCACTCCGAGCGCCAGGATGATGCCGGCACTGAGTAACATGAGAATCTGTGCGGCGATCCTGTCTTCCATCCTTATCCGGTCTGCCTGCGTGGTTTCAGCGAGCAGCGTAGCAGGCCCGGAGCCATGATGGCTGAGCCGTTGTGTCCGCCCTGGACGTGGCCGCTTTGGCCTTGTTTTCGGCCACGGTCACTCCTTGCTGGTCTGCGCCTTGTCGAAGGGGCGAAGCTGCTCGGCGAGCGAGCGCGTATTGGCATTGACGGCGTTGCCGGAGTGAAGCGTCGACTTGCGCTCGATCAGCATGATCAGACATTCGTTTTCCGCGACCGGATTGTGACGAAGTCCCTTCGGCACGACGAACATCTCGCCTTCGCCGAGCTCGGCTGCTCCGGATTCCATCTCGATCCGCAGACGACCCTTGAGAATGAAGAACAGCTCGTCTTCGTGCTCATGATCGTGCCAACCGAAAGTGCCGTGCACCTTGGCGACCTTGATGTACGAGTCGTCCACTTCGCCGATGACGCGCGGTGACCACAACTCGGCAAGCGACTCGGCTATTTGCTTCGGCGACGCAACGTCGTGCATGTGCGCTCCTGCTGGCTGATTCCGTGGGTCTGCGGCGACGCTCAGGCAATCAGCCCACGCGCTGCCACGTCAACGTGCGCGTGACTGCCGCACCATCGGCTGCGGTCGTCTCGAGCCTGATGATGAGAGTGTCGTCCTGGACCTCCATCGCACGCGTCAGCACGGCGCCGACATTTTCCGGCGACAACGCTGCGAGCAAGGTTTGCGTCACCGTGGCTTTCTCGTCGTCGATCGTGTACGTGCCGAAGTACGCATCGTATCCGCCTTGCGCGCGGCTGTTGTTCTTCGCGCCGCCCGGCCCGTCGGGAATCATGACGGAGCGGTCGCGCCGCATGAACTGCGCGGCGAAATGGCCGCTGCGGTCGTAGATCAGCAACGCAACAGGATCTTCGCCGAGCGAGGGCTCGGGACGCCGCTCGCCAGACTCAGTGACGTCGATGCGGGACTGCAGCTGCCATGTGCCCGGAAGAGTGGCGGACAGAGCGGATGAGCCAAGTGAGCTGGAAGTTGTCATTCGCGAGAACCGGTTCAATGGCGGGTGCCCTTGGATCCTACCCGGGGCGCGCCGAAAATGTGCGGAATTCTGCCTGTCACATTGCTGTGCGTACGAAATCAGGATAGCGCATGCGAGTGCAAACCAGAACCTACGTGTGCCGCTTCCGGACGACTTCTTCCACCGCGAGTCCGATCGCCAGAATCCTGTGGTCGGAATTTTGCGTGCCGGCGATCATCAGGCCAACCGGCGCGCTGCCGGGGTCCTGGCACGGAATCGAAAGGGCGCAACCGTCGAACGCGTTGACGATCGACGTGTTGCGCAGCATGCGGCCGTTGAAGCGGAAATAACTCTCGTCGTCCTTGCTCGCTTCGGCGATCGTCGGCGCGGTGTCGGGCGTGGTCGGCATCAGCATCGCATCGTAATCGCCGGCAACGGCGTCGATCGTGCGAATGAAGCGCTGGCGAAGTTGCAACAGATCGATGTAGTCGGCCGCGCTCATCGTTTCGCCGGGTCGGATGCGAGTGATGACGCGCGGGTCGTATTGGCCGGCGCCATCCTTGATCCAGCGACGGTGCCAGGCAAAGGCTTCGGCACTGACCAGCGAGCCGCGCGAACTCACCGTGGCGGCTTGCGCGAACTCGGCCATCGGCAGTTCGACGATCGTCGCGCCGGCAGTGGACAAGCGGCCAAGAGCCTTGGCGAACGCACCCGCGACGGCCCGCGACAGGTCGTCCTGAAACACGGTTTTGGGCACGGCGAAACGCAAGCCGCGCAATTCGGCAGGCGCCGCAATGCCGCCGGTTTCGGCGGCCAGCACCTGGTCGAGCAATGCGCAGTCGGCGACCGTTCGGGCAATCGGCCCGGCCGAATCGAGCGAGAACGACAGCGGCAATGCGCCGTCGAGCGGCACGCGTCGCGCGGTCGGCTTGAAGCCGACGAGGCCGTTCAGCGCGGCCGGAATGCGGACCGATCCGCCGGTATCGGTGCCGATTGCGCCGGCTGCCATGCCGTCGCTGACCGAGATCGCTCCGCCGGATGTGGAACCGCCGGGAATGCGGCCGGCCGTGCGATCGAAAGCATTTTTCGGCGTGCCGTAGTGCGGATTGATGCCCAGGCCCGAGTAGGCGAATTCCGTCAGGTTCGTGCGGCCGATGATTATTGCGCCGGCTTTGTTCACGCGCTCGACGACGGTCGAGTCGCGCGCCGCGGGCGGCGTGCCGGCCAGGACGGTAGAGCCGCCAAGCGTGACGACGCCAGCCTCGTCGAACAAATCCTTGATCGAAACTGGAATGCCGGCGAGGACCGGCAGTTGCGCGCCGGCGCGACGCTGCGCGTCCACTTGGTCGGCAGCCGCCAGAGCCTCATGCTCGTGGACGAGAAGGAACACGCGCTTGCCTTCGCCTTGCGGATCGTTGATCGCGGCGAGCGATTGTTCGACGAGCTGGCGGCTGGTGATTTTCTGGCTTGTCAGAAGGCGCGACAACTCGGCGATCGTCATCGTCGCGAGTTCGCGGCCCTGGGCGTTGTGTGCATGAGCAGGGCCCATGTGCCCGAGCGCGGTGCCGGCAATTGCAGCGGCACCCAAGCGGGCGGAATCGTGCAGAAAGTCCCGACGATCCTGGTTCATGTTCGCTCCTGGTTTGCCGGGCGCGTGGTGCGAGCCGTCACTAGCCTGCAGACGCGCGAACGAGTCGAAGCAATAATGTAACCGAAACCGCCAGCAGAACTGCTGCCGCCACAACCTCGAAAGCTATCGTCGCGTTCATCGCCAGCGTGTGCGCCGACACCGGTGCCAGAACGTAATGATCGAGTCCGGCGAAACCCAGTGCGGCATAGCCCGCGATCAGTACCAGCCCGAATACGTGGCGCCCGGAGCCGGCAAGGGCAACGCCAATTGCTCCGACCGATGTCACGGCAATCCAGGCCAGATAGACCTTCGAAGAAGTCAGCGATGCCGGCAGGTTCGGATATTCGGATATGAACTGTGCATTGTGGACAAAGTGAACCAGGCTGGCGGCGCAATAGATCGCGACCAACGCGAACAAGTAGCCTGGAATACGGGAGATCGTACGGCTGTAGATCAAAGGGTCACTCCTGCGTAGTCATGTGGTCATTGGGCTTCACGCGCGCCTTCAACTCGATGCTGCGCCGCCCGACACACCGGGTAGCTCGCCACGAGGAACGCATGGTACGTGGTCCGGAACCGTACACCGTCTGGATCCCGCGTGAAAGGTGCAATCACGCCATCGAGGTTCCGGATGCAAGGCACGCCGAAACCCGCTTCCTGCGCCGCGCGGCGTGTTGCGCAGCGAACGCAGCGCGCCCAAACTGTCGAGACACGATCGCACGACCGTTGGGGATTTGCATTGCGCGGCAACGACGCCATTGCGGGCAACAACCGCGAACCGGTACTCAGTCCCGTGGATCGGGTTTCGGAAATGCTGTTCGGCCTGTTCATGGCTCTGACGTTCGTAGGCGTAGTATCCGTAGCGCAGGCCGGGCGTGAAGAGGTCCGCGAACTGCTGATCGCCGCGTTGGGCTGCAATCTCGCCTGGGGCCTGGTCGATGCGGTCATGCATCTGGTCGGGGCGATTGCGGATCGAGGCCGCTGGCTCACGCTCGTGCGCTCCGTGCGCAGTGCGCCGGACGCGGAAGTCGGGCACAGGCTGATCGAGCGCTCGTTGTCGCGGGCCGCAGCGGGCGACCTGGTCTCGCCGGTCGAGGTCGAGGCGATCCGCAAGCGCATCGTTGCGCTGGCCCACGTGCCGGCACAGCCGATGTTGGAGCGCAATGATCTGCTGGCAGCGCTGGGGATATTCCTGATCGTCGTGGCCTCGACGTTTCCGGTCGTGCTGCCGTTCGTCCTTATCCGGGATGTCGCGACGGCTCTGAACGCGTCGCGGGCGATAGCGCTTGCGATGCTGTTCTTCGGCGGATTCGCGCTTGGACGTTACGCGGGATATGGGCAATGGAAGGCCGGCATCCTGATGGCGGGAGTCGGCAGCGTGCTCGTTGCAGCCATCATCGCGCTCGGCGGATGAAGCTCGCGTTACATGCCTTCGCTGCGTTCGCGTTCCTCGCCACTGCGTCAGTGGCGGCGAGCGGAGCGTCCGACCCAGGCGCGTCTTCCGTCGCGGATCCTGCCTGGGAGATCGGACTCACCGCATATCCGACATTTGTCCGCAATGGCGACAACTACACGTCAGGCGTCGCGACGGCCGATCACGGGCCGCTGCACTTCGAGGCCAGGTACAACTATGAATCGGTCGGCGCGCGTTCGGCCTTTGTCGGCTGGACGTTCTCAGGCGGCGCCGAGACGACCTGGCAACTGACGCCACTGCTTGGCTGCGCCTGGGGCACGACGCAGGCCTTTACGCCGGGATTCGAGGCGACAGTGACTCATCAGCGTGTCGCGCTCTACATCGAGGCTGAATATGTGCACGACAGCCACGAATCAAGTAACAGCTACTTCTATGCATGGAGCCAATTGGGTGTCCAGACGGCTGAATGGCTGCAGCTCGGCGTGGTTGGGCAGCGCACTCGCGCCTACGGTGGCGATCGCGACTTCCAGCGCGGCCCGTTCGCGGAATTGACATTCGGCCCGGTCACGATCGGCGGCTACTGGTTCAATCCGGGATCGAGCGAACAGGTCGTCGTCGCTTCGATCGGCGCGACGTTCTGAGTGCCGCGGCATCTGCAACACGCTCCACGCCCGACGCCGGATTCACGTTGAGGGACCGGTCAAGCACTCGCGGCTTCATCGACGATCAGGAACGAGCCAAGGTTGGTCTCCCGATTCGTAAGCCCCTCGCAAATCCGGTCGATCGCCTGATACTGCGCGCTGAAGTTTTGGCGAAACAGGCGGTAGGCTTCGGCGCTTTGCCACCGATCGATCGTTACGTAGCGCCCTTGGCGTGAAGGATCGTGAAGCAGCAGCGTCTCGATAAACGCAGAATCACTGCGGAACAACGTGACCCAGCTGCCGCCGGGACCGTAGTGCCGCCGAAACTCCGACTCGGTGGCTGCTGGAACCTCGAATTCCCAGATGCAGGTGAATTGTTTTTCCATTTTCGACTCCAGCTGTTCGAAGGCAGCGTCCAGGCAGGATCATGCCTCGGCAATGACGGCGATGGAAACCTTCATGCCCGGTATGCGAACGGGCAGTTTCGCGCCTTGGCGTGCCGGTGGATCTGCCGGAAACCACTTGAGCCATTCTTCGTTCATTCCGGCGAAATCCGATTCCTCCAGAACGATGACGGTGGCGCTCACGATCCGGTCGAGCGAGGTGCCCGCAGCTTTGAGAATCGCACCGATGTTGCGCAGGCACTGTCCGGTCTGCTCCTGGATCGTCTCGCCAGCGACCTTTCCGGTTGCCGGATCGAATGGTCCCGTACCGGAGACGAAAACGAGACCCGCCGCGCGTACCGCCTGGCTGTACGCCGGAGGCGGGGCGGGGGCATCGGTTGTCCGAATGATGTCTCTTGCCACGAAAAGTTCTCCATCGCTGCGGGAGGCGGATTACGCTGCTGCGTTCTTCGCGGACAACGTTACGTTCAAGACAACAACGTCGGCAAGCTGAAACGTGTAGCGAAAACTACGGGACTTGGTTGTCGAGGGAAACTGCAGTGTGACATCACTCTATTGCCGAATCTCCGCTTCGACGAGCTTGAGCAAAAGCACGAGCGACTCCTGCCAGCCCAGATAGCAAGCCTCGGCCGGGATGACCTCGGGTATTCCTTCCTGCACGATGTTCATCTCGGTACCACAGAACACCGCGCGCAGCGACACCGTCGTCTGCATCACGCCTGGCAGGTTCGGATCGTCGAACTTGCCGGTGTAGCGAATCCGCTCGTGGGGCACGAGTTCCAGATAATCTCCGCCAAACGAATGACCGTGGCCGGTCGTGAAGTTCGTGAACGACATCTTGTAACTGCCGCCGACCTTGGCGTCCATGTGATGGACTTTGCCGGTGAATCCGTTCGGCGGAAGCCACTTGGCCATGGCGTCGGCATCGAGGAAGGCTCGGTAGATCCGCTCTGGAGTGGCGCGGATGACGCGATGAAGTTTTACAGTGTTTGTCGACATGATCGGTTCCCTGAAGAAGAGGACGGCCCTCACCTGTACCTGACGAACGAGCTGCAGCGAAATCGACAAATGCAGTTTGAGGTCAGTCGCCGGACGCGCGTGCCGCGAGGCGTTTTTGCGACCGAAGATTCAGGCCGCACTGCCGGGGGCAATGGATTTCAGGTCGGTCGGGTCGCCGTGGCGGACATTGAGCGCGACGGCTTCCTTGACCAACGCGACGATCGTTGCCGGCCCCAGCCGTGTTTTTTCCACAATTTCCAATGTTGCCATCTCGTACTTGCCGCCACGCTTCAGCCGCGGTTCGATTGCCTGCAGCCGCTGGCCTCGCCAGAACCCGAACAGCACGCGTTCATCCTCGGCTCGAATGACAAGCACTGGTCCGTTCGACAAATACACAAGGTTGCCCCACTTGATGACTTCCTGCAGCGACGCGGCCTTGGCGACCGCGGAACGCAGTGCCTGCACACGGCGCCGCCGCCACCCGGTGAGAGCGGCGACGTAAGCGTCGGGGTTGTCTGCTGGTACGGATTTCTTCATCCGAATCCCAATTCGAAGCGACCTCTTCCAGTGAAATTTTGTAGCATGAATTTCGACGGCCCGACATTGGACCTTGAGCCCCTCTCCGCGGCCTCGGGAACGGCTTTCCCTTCACCTGACGCTTACGCGTCGATGGATAGGCTGAAACGTGGGGGAAAGCGTCCCGCCGCTGCATTTGAAATCGCTGTCGGCGACGGGTGGACACCGATTCAGGGGGTCACCGGGATCAGAGAGGAAACGCTGATGAAGACGAAAATCCATATCTTGATAGCCTCTTTCGTAGTTGCAACCGTCGCCCTGATGGGTGGCATGGGAAGCGCCCGAGCCGACGCGTGGTTTGAACTTAGCTCGCAGACAATCAAGTCCGCTGATCCGAGCGTGTCGATCAAGAGCCAGGGCGGTCGCTGGGACAAGGATGTCAAGAAAGTGAAGCTCTCCGCGGAGGGGGCTGACGTGGAGATCACGAACCTCGTCCTCGAATGGGACAATCGCAAGGACGATACGATGGCGAACGTCGGGACCTTGAAGGCAGGCGGACAGACGGCGGAGCACGACGCTCCGGGACGCAAGGGTCGCCTGCTTGGAGTGGTCATCAACTACAAGATTCTTGGCGGTGCGCCGACGGCCACCCTGAAGGTCTGGGGATACGACTGAAAATGCCCTAAGGGCGGAACAGATTGAACGCCAGGCGACGCTTGGCGTTTGATCCAGGCGCTGCCGAACTGTCTGTCAGTTCCCGCAGCAGACCAAGACCCAGCTAGTCAGATTTGCTGCGGAGACCGGTCAGCCGGCCATTCATGCGTCCTGCTGGGCCAAAGGCAGGGCGACATAGAATGCGGCGCCGCGCTCGGCCCTGCGCTCCGCCCACAGCCTGCCGCCGTGGGATGTGACCAGCGTGCGGCAGATCGAAAGGCCCAGGCCCAAGCCACTAACCTTGGTGCTGTGGAACGGCTGAAACAACGTCTCGGGGTCGTCCGGCAAACCGATTCCGCAGTCCAGCACGCCGATGCGCATCTCGTTCTCCTCGATGGAACTCGTGAGCGTGAGCTTGCGGTCCGCCGGTGGGTTGGAGGCCATGGCGTCGCATGCGTTTACGATCAGGTTGAGGAAGACCTGCTGGAATTGAACTCGATCCGCTACGGCCGGCGGAAGGTCGCCGGCGGCCAGATTCGAGACCGAGACACCGCGCGCAATGAGATCGCTGCCGATAAGGCGGAGCAGTTCTTCGAGACTGTCCTTCACGCTCACCGGCTGTAGCGCAACCTCTCCGCGGCGCAGCATCGCGCGCAAGCGCCAGATGATTTCTCCGGCGCGGCGGTCCGCGCGGACGATGTCCGCGAGGATGGCGCGAACCTCGTCGAGGTCGGGCAAGTCGTGCGACATGAAGCGCAGGCCCGCCTGCGCGTTGCTGAGGATGCTCGTGAGCGGCTGGTTCAATTCGTGCGCAAGGGAACCCGAAAGCGTGCTCAGGGCGGCCGCGCGGGAAAGATGCGCCAGCTCCTCCCGCTGCAGTTGCGCCTCCGCGGCAGCCTGCTTTTGCCGCGTGATGTCCATCG
>Ga0207648_10003598_pt1 | contig 16209 bp, 15 predicted proteins | sample KBSMisM32_FD_184310 | JGI IMG/M metagenome (GOLD analysis project Ga0207648, IMG submission 184310) | Miscanthus rhizosphere microbial communities from Kellogg Biological Station, Michigan, USA - KBS Miscanthus M3-2 (SPAdes) (version 2) | ecosystem: Host-associated > Plants > Roots >...
GATGATCGGCGCGCCGCTGGCACTGGCGAGGGTCACGTCGCTCTCGGTGATCGCGCCGACGCCCGAGTGCAGGACGCGGACCTTGATTTCGTCGGTCGAGAGGCGGTTGAGCGCATGGACGATCGCTTCGACCGAGCCCTGGACGTCAGCCTTGACGACCAGCGGCAGCTCCTTGGTCGTCGAGGCGTGGCTGGCGAACATGTTCTCGAGCGTCACCGGCGCGGACGTCGTCCGCTTCCGGTCGAGGACGCCCTGGCGGTAGGCGGCGACTTCGCGGGCGCGCGCCTCATTCTCGACCACCGTGAACGGGTCGCCGGCGGACGGGACTGCGGAAAGGCCGAGCACTTCGACCGGGACCGACGGGCCGGCTTCCTTCACCTGGCGGCCGTGATCGTCGATCAACGCCCGGACCTTGCCCGATGAAGCACCCGCGACGAACACGTCGCCGACGCGCAGCGTGCCGCGCTCGACCAGAACGGTCGCGAGCGGTCCGCGGCCCTTGTCGAGCTTGGCTTCGATCACCGTGCCTTCGGCGGCGCGGTCGGGATTGGCCTTGAGCTCGAGGATCTCGGCCTGGAGCTGGATCGCCTCCAGAAGCTTGTCGAGATTGGTCTTCTTGGTCGCGGAGACTTCGACGTCCTGGACTTCGCCGCCCATGTCCTCGACGACGATCTCGTGCTGTAGGAGCTCCTCACGGACTTTTTGCGGCTTGGCCTCGGGCTTGTCGATCTTGTTGATCGCCACGATCATCGGGACGCCGGCGGCCTTGGTGTGGTTGATCGCCTCGATCGTCTGCGGCCTGAGGCCGTCGTCGGCTGCGACCACCAGGATGACGATGTCGGTGACGTTGGCGCCGCGGGCACGCATCTCGCTGAACGCCTCGTGGCCCGGCGTGTCGAGGAAGGTGACCTTCGACTTGTCGGGCAGGGTCACCTGATAGGCGCCGATATGCTGCGTGATTCCGCCGGCCTCGTGAGCGACGACATCGGCGCCGCGGATGGCGTCGAGCAGCGAGGTCTTGCCGTGGTCGACATGGCCCATGATCGTGACCACGGGCGGACGCGGCTTGAGGCTTTCGGGCGCATCGACGTCTGCTGACGAATCAATGTCGATGTCGGCTTCGCTGACGCGCTTGATGCGATGTCCGAACTCGGTGACCAGAAGCTCGGCCGTGTCCTGGTCGATGGTCTGCGTGAGCGTCACTGGGCTGCCCATCTTGAACAGCGCTTTCACAAGGTCGGCGCCACGCTCGGCCATGCGGTTGGCGAGGTCCTGGACGGTGATTGCCTCGGGCACGACGACGTCGCGGACCTGCTTGGCCGACGGGCCGGCCTCCATATGGTGCCGCTTTTCCTTCTCGCGTGCGCGGCGGAGCGCGGCGAGCGAACGGGCGCGGCTGTCGTCCTCGTCGGAGAGGGCGCGGGTGACGGTGAGCTTGCCGCGCTGGCGATGGTCGTCACCGCGGCCGCGGCTCGGACGCGCGGGTTCAGGCCGGCGCGGCGCCGGCGCATGGGCGCCGGGTCGGCGGGCGGTGCGCTCGACCTCATCGTCGAGGACCGGCGCGGCGGTGTCGGGCTCGGCAGGAGCCTCGGCAGCGCGCCTGGCTTCTTCCTCGGCCTTGAGACGCGCTTCTTCCGCGGCTGCCTCCTCGGCCTTTCGATTTTCGTCGGCGCGCCGGCGCTCGTCTTCGCTCTGGGCGCTGCGGACGCGCTCCTCGCGGCGGCGCGCTTCCTCGAGCGAGGCGAGGCGCGATTCCTCGGCTTCGCGCAAAAGCTTTGTCTGAAGCTCCTTGCGGCTGGTGATGTCGTCCTGCGGCGACGGCTTGCGCGCAGCCGGTGCCGGAGCGGCGGGCTTCGGCGCGGGCTTCGGGGCCTCGGCGACTGGCGCGGGCTCGGGTGCCGCCGGTGGGGCCTCGCCCGGGCGGCCGAGGATGCGCCGCTTCTTGACCTCGACGACGACCGTGTTGGAGCGGCCGTGGCTGAAGCTCTGCTTGACCTTGCCGGTCTCGACCGTGCGCTTGAGGCCCAGCGGGGGCCGGGTGCCAAGCTTCGGTTTTTCGGTCTGGTCTGCCATTCTATTCCTTCGTCAAATCGTCTTCAGCCGAAAGCGTCCCCAAGGCGGGTTCGCCGCCTCCAAGACCTCGATCGGGGCCATTAAAAGCCCGCCACCTGGCAAGCGCGTGCTGGACACGCGAAGCGGCGGCGGGATCGGTCAGCGCGACATGTACCACATTCTCGCGCCCAAGTGCCATGGACAAGATAGTGCGGTCGCAGGGGAATATCACCCCCCGCTCATCACCTCCGCCCACTCTCCACGCCTGGTCGAGCTTGCGGTTACCGTCCTCGCCGGCGTCCGCGGCGTGGACGAGCAGCGCGACCTTGCCAGAGCGGGCAGCGTTTTCGACCTTGTCCGAGCCGTTGATCAGGTTGCCGGCACGCGCCTCCATTCCGAGGCGGTCGAGCGCGGTTTGCCTTAGTGCGGCCTCGGTACGCTCACCAAGATCGCCAGGCACGGTGACGTCATTGGTCTTGAACGCCCGCTGCAGCGCGGCCCTGAGCCTGCCTTTCGCGTTGGCGGCATCGAGCTCGGCCCGAGTGACCCCGATCCATGCACCGCGGCCCGGCGCGCGGGCGCGGACGTCGGGTGCCACGGACCCGTCGGGGCCGAGCGCAAGCCGGATCAGCTCATCGCGGCCGCCTTTGCGGCGAGTGAGGACGCACGTCCGCTCAGGGACGTGCGCGTCACCTTCTTCAGCTAGCGCGAGGGTGTCATTCTGAGGATTCCGCATCGGCGGCCTCCTCGGTTTGCGGTTCGTCCTCGAACCAGTGCGCGCGGGCGGCCATGATGATCTCGTTGCCCTGCTCGTCGCTGAGGCCATAGTCGGCAAGGATTCCGCCCTTGTCCTCGGGCCGGTTGCTCGGCTCGCGCTGGCGGCGCTGCTCGGGCCGCTTCTTCTGCACCAGCTCGTCGGTGGCAAGGTCGGCGAGATCGTCGAGCGTCTTGATCCCCGCCTTGCCGAGCGTCACCAGCATTGCTTCGTTGAGGTGCGGCATTTCGGCCAGCGCGTCCTCGACACCGAGCTTGCGGCGCTCCTCGCGCGACGCGGCCTCACGCCGCTCCAGCGCCTCGGCAGCGCGATTCTGGAGCTCGGAGGCGATATCGTCGTCGAGGCCCTCGATCGAGGCGATCTCGTCGACCGGGACGTAAGCGACTTCCTCGAGGCTGGTGAAGCCTTCCGCGACGAGCAGCTGCGACAGCGTTTCGTCGACATCGAGCTCGTTCTGGAACAGGGCCGAGCGCTCGACGAACTCGCGCTGGCGCTTCTCGCTGGCGTCGGCCTCGGTCAGGATGTCGATTTGCGAGACGGTCAGCTGGGAAGCGAGGCGAACATTCTGCCCGCGGCGGCCGATCGCGAGGCTGAGCTGATCGTCCGGAACAACGACCTCGATCCGGCTCTCCTCCTCGTCGATGACGACGCGGCTGACGGTGGCCGGCTGGAGCGCGTTGACGACGAAGGTGGCGAGGTCCTGGCTCCACGGGATGATGTCGATCTTCTCGCCCTGGAGCTCCTGGACGACGGCCTGAACCCGGCTGCCCTTCATGCCGACGCACGCGCCGACCGGATCGATCGAGCTGTCGTGGCTGATGACGCCGATCTTGGCGCGGCTTCCGGGGTCGCGGGCCGCGGCCTTGATCTCGATGATGCCGTCGTAAATCTCGGGCACTTCCTGGGCGAACAGCTTCTTCATGAAGTCGGGGTGGGCGCGCGACAGGAAGATCTGCGGCCCGCGCGCTTCGCGGCGAACCGACATGATCAGCGAGCGGATGCGGTCGCCGACGCGGACCATTTCCCGCGGGATCTGCTGGTCGCGGCGGATGACCCCCTCGGCGCGGCCGAGGTCGACGACGATGTGGCCGAACTCGACGCGCTTGACGACGCCGGTGATGACCTCGCTGACGCGGTCCTTGAACTCTTCGAACTGGCGCTCGCGCTCGGCGTCGCGGACCTTCTGGAAGATCACCTGCTTGGCGGCCTGGGCGGCGATACGCCCGAACTCGATCGGGGGCAGCGGATCGACGATGAAGTCGCCGACCGCGGCGCCCTTCTGAAGCTTCTGCGCGCGGGTCGGGTCGATCTGCTTGAAATGGTCTTCAGGCTCCTCGACCACTTCGAGCACGCGCCACAAGCGCAGGTCGCCGGTCACGGCATCGAGCTTGGCGCGGATGTCGTTCTCGGCGCCGTAGCGGGCGCGGGCCGCGCGCTGGATCGCGTCCTCCATCGCCTCGATGACGATGCCCTTGTCGATCAGCTTCTCGCGAGCGACTGCGTCGGCAATGGCGAGCAGCTCGGCCTTGTTGGCGCTGACGGCAGCGGGTGCGGCGGTTGCCATGGTAGTTATTCCTCTATCGTCTGGATTGAGTCAGCGCCCTCAATGCTGAGCGGCGCGGTGGCGTTGATGAGCTTGTCGGTCAAGAGCAGCTTGGCCGACGCGATGTCGCGAAACGGCAGGAGATGAGCGGCGCCGCTCTTGTCGGTGAGCCTGACGCTGTCGCCCTCGAGCCCCTGGATCGTCCCCGAAAATTGCCTGCGGTTGTCTCGCGGATCCTTGAGCGCGATTCGCGCCTCGTGACCCGCCCAGTCGGCGAAATCCCCGGGCCGGGTGAGAGGGCGGTCGATGCCCGGCGAACTGACCTCGAGCCGGAAGCTGCCCTCGATCGGATCGTTGGCGTCGAGCCACTCGGACAGGCGGCGCGAGATCGCCTCGCAGTCGGTGAGGTCGAGCTGGCGCGTGTCGGGCCGCTCGGCCATGACCTGGAGCGTCGGGTCGGACGTGCCGCCGATCATCGCCACGCGCACGAGATCGTAGCCGAGGCTCTTCACCTCGGGCTCAATCTGCTGTGCGAGACCCGCAACGTCGGTCACTCGATACTCCCATGGAACTCAAACGTCTCTCGGACCGGGGCCGTGGGGCCCCAGCCTCAGGCATCTGGCGATGTCGAGGAGAGAGCCGGGATATAGGCGGGAGCGCGGGGACTCGCAAGGCGAACATGAAGGCGATAGGCTCGGCCTCATGATCGCTGCTGCAATCCTCCTCGCCGCCGCCGCGGCCGATCCGGTTGCGGGGACCTGGGAAGGCACGTCGCTGTGCCAGATAAAGCCATCGCCGTGTCATGATGAGCATGTGATCTATCGCTTCACGAAGACAGCGCCCCGGCGTTACCGGCTCAACGCTTACAAGGTCGTCAATGGCCAGGAGCAGTTCATGGGGGCCATCGACTTCGGCCTCGACGCATCGGGGCTTGCGCTCACCGGCTCGAACCGCGACCGCGCGGGGGTGGTGCACCCGTGGCTGTTCACGATCCGAGGCACGCACGTAAGCGGCAAGGCGCTCACGGGGCCGAACGGGCAGGTGTTTCGCCTGATCGAGGTCGACAAGCGCTAAGGGCGCGGTTCTCGGCGCTGATCCGAATTGTGAGCATCACCGCGTTCAGCAGGGTGAAGATCACCGCCACTTCCCACAGGCCGAATACCAGCGGCAGCATCGCGATCTCTGCGACGACCACTGCATAGTTCGGATGGTTCAGGAATCGGTACGGCCCACGCCGGATCAGCGTTTCGCCGGGCACAACGATGATCCGGGTCGACCAGCGTCGGCCCAGCGTCCGCAGCACCCAGATTCGGGCGCACTCGACCAGCGCGAAAAGGAGAAGCAGCGGCACGCTCACCAGGCGGCCTGGCGCCAGCCACCACAAGGCCGCGAGCCAGGACGCGTGAAGCGCGACGATCAGCGGATAATGGCCCCGTGCGAACTCTTGCGCGCCCGCCGCGACCAATCGCTTCGTGTTTCGGTTCGCGAGCCACAATTCACCCAGGCGCTCCAGCGTCACAGCCAAGAGAATGATGATCCCGAGGGTCACGCTGCTTCGAGCAGCAACCCGGCGCAGGTGAAGCCGGGGCCGAAGGCAGTCATCAGGGTCTTCTCGGGCAGCCCGCGCTCGAGCAGCCGTTCGAGCACGAACATCACCGTCGGAGCGCTCATATTGCCATAGTCGCGCAGCACTTCGCGCTCGAGGTTGAGCTCGCCCTGGTTGAGTTTCAGTGCGGACTCGATGGCGTCCAGGACCTTGATCCCGCCGGGGTGCGAGCAGAGGCTGTCAATGTCTTCCCGCGAGATTCCGATTGAGCTGCACATATCGTCGACCGTTGCGGCGAGATGCTCTTCGATGAACGGCGGGATGGCGCGATCGAACACTACCGACAGGCCAGGGTCCTCGACATCCCAGCCCATGATCCGCAGCGTGTCGGGAAACAGCTTCTCGGCCGAGCCCGCGATCCGCGCGAGCCGCGGCTCCCCGCTGGTCACGACGGCCGCCGCCGCGCCGTCGCCGAACAAGGCGGTGGCAACGACCGCTGCGGGATCCTCGCTATCGAGGCGGATCGAGATCGAGCAGGTTTCGACGGTGACGAACAGCCACTTGGTGCCGGGGTCGGTAGCAGCGAGGCTGGAGGCGAGGGCGAGTCCGTTGACCCCGCCCGCGCAACCAAGTCCGAACACCGGCACGCGGCGGGCATCGTCGCGGAAGCCGACCCGCGCTGCGCAGCGCGCGTCGAGGCTGGGCGTTGCAATTCCGGTGGTCGAGACCGTGACGACGCCGTCGATCTGGTCCGGCACCAGCCCCGCCTTTTCGATGGCTGCCGTGGCGGCGTCGATGAACAGTTGCTCGGCGGCTTCCAGATAGAGGGCATTGCGGTCATGCCAGCCGTGGCCATGCATGTACCAGTCAGGCGGAGCGACGATATGGCGGCGGGCAATTCCGGCATTGTCGAACACCCCCGAAATGCGGTCGAACAGCTCCTTCCTGCCGCCGAATGCCTCGCGCGCACGGCCCTTGGCGTCGGCTTGTTCCACCACGTACGGAGGAACCGCGGTGGCCAGCGATAGTAAACTGCGTTGTTTCACCACCAACTAACTAAGCGGAACGATGGTGGTTGCGTTTGCGCAACAGAGTAGGAGCACGAGGTGATGATCGGACGCGGGATGCAGATCGGGGTGCTGCTGATGCTCGCGGCATGCGGCGGCGGATCGAGCGGCAGCAGCGCACAGCCCTCGAACCCGCAGCCGGGCAGCCCACCGTCCGGGGGGCCGGCATTCGTCACCAGCACCGTCGCGACCTTCAACTCGCCGTGGGCGATGGCCTTCCTGCCTGGATCGAACCTCGCGCTCGTCACAGAAAAGCCGGGCCGCATCTGGCTTGTGAACATTGCGAACGGCACCAAGCAGTCTGTCACGGGCGCGCCGTCGGTCGTGCTGTCGTCGCAGGGCGGACTCCTCGACATCAAGACGGCACCCGACTTCGCCACCAGCCGGCTCGTCTACGTCACTTATTCGGAGCCGTCGGCGAACGGCGGCAGTAGCCTCGCGTTGGCGCGGGGGCAGCTAAGCGCGGACGGAACGCAGCTGACCGGCTTGCAGCGGCTGTGGCACGATCCTGCCGGAGGATCCGGAGGCCAGTTCGGCGCCATTATTGCCTTCGCTCCGGACGGCAATTCGCTGTTCCTCAGTAGTGGCGAACGGCAGCGTTTCACGCCTGCGCAGGACCCGAACCAGCCCCTCGGCAAGATCCTGCACCTGACGCTCGACGGAAAGCCCGCGCCCGGCAACCCGATGGCGGGCCAGACGGGTGCTGCGACGGTGACGATCACGGACCCGCCGGCCAACACGGAGGATGCCAAGACCGCTTCCGGCCGGTCCTTCACCTGGCCGGGCCTCAACCTGACTCCGTCCGAGACATGGAGCTCGGGGCATCGAAATCCCTACGGCCTGACGTTCGATGTGCAGGGGCGGCTGTGGGAAACCGAGATGGGCCCGCGCGGCGGCGACGAGCTAAACCTCATCCTGCCAGGCAAGAACTACGGCTGGCCCAACGTCTCCGAGGGCGAGAATTACGACGGCGTGCCGATCCCCAAGCCGGCGACGCAGCCGCAGTACGAGCGGGCGAAGCTTTTCTGGGTTCCCTCGGTCTCGCCGACCAGCCTGCTCATTTACAGCGGAAGCCTGTTTCCGCAGTGGCAGGGCAACGGCTTCATCGGAGCGCTGTCGGGTCAGGTCCTGATCCGGGTGACGTTCAACGGTGATACGGCGCAGAAAGCCGAGCAGTGGGATATGGGTCACCGTATTCGCTGGGTCGGCCAGGGGCCCGACGGAGCCATCTACCTGCTCGAGGATGAAGACGGGGCGCGGCTGCTGCGGCTGACGCCTCCTAAGTAACGAGCGATCGGATCGCCGCTGCAAGGGCGTCGCAGTCGCTCATCCGGGTGGCGAGCGCGGGCGTGACGCGGATGCATGATCCAGACGCAAGGCCGTCGCGGTGAACGGTGAAGATGCGGTGCTTGTCGAGCAGCGTCTTGGCCAGCGCGACATTGTCGTCGTGGCTCGTGCGGCCCCGCAGCCTGAACGACGTGATGGCGCCGTGCAGTTCCGGATCTTCGGGCGTGAGAATCTGAATCTGCGGCAGCCCTACGACCTGGCGCACCCATCGATCGCGCAGCGCCCGAAGCCGAGCCGCTCGTTTCGATGCGCCGATCGCGGCCTGGAACTTCAGGGCCGCCGGGACGGTCAACTGCGCGGCATAATCGGGCGTGCCCGTATGGACGCGAGTGAGAATGTCGGTGCTCTTGGGGTTTTCGGCTGGGTCGGGATCGATCACGCCGATGCGGTCGCGCCGGACATAAATGGCACCCACACCGAGCGGTGCTCCGATCCACTTGTGAAGGTTCATGCCGATGAAGTCCGACTTGAGATCCGGCAGACGGAAGTCGAGCTGCCCGACGCTGTGCGCTGCGTCGACGACCGCGTCGATGCCGCGCGAGCGGGCGAGCGTTGCAATTTCGGCGACGGGGACGACCAACCCGGTGCGGTGACTGAGATGCGTCAGCAGCACCATCTTGATCTTCGGGTTGGCGTCGAAGGCTGCACGATAGGCGTCGATCAGCGACTGCCGTGATGCCGGTTCGGGCAGGCCGATCTTGATGACTTTCACCCCCCGCCTGCTCGCAAGCGATTCCATGCTCGTCTGCATGCTGTCATAGTCGAGGTCGGCGTAGAGCACCGCGTCGCCCGGCGTGAGCCGATTGTACTGCAGGATCAGCGCCTTCATCGCCTCGGTTGCGTTGCGGGTGAAGGCGATCTCGTCGAGACCGACGCCCATTGCACTCGCCAGTTCGGCGCGAACCGCCTCAATGTCCGCGACCATCGTTCGCCGCGCATAGTAGCTGGTGTCGCGGTTCACGCGTTCCACGTGGGCGCGATAGGCGGCGAGGACGGGTCGAGCCATCATCCCCCAATTGCCGTGCTCGAGCTGGATGACCTCGCGGGTTACGTCATATTCGCGCGCAATCCGCTCCCAGCTGTCGGCCGGCCGGGCTGCGGCAAGGGGCGGCGCGGCGAGGGGCAGCGCGGCGGCGCCCAGCAAGGTCCTGCGATCCAATTCCATGACGCCTCCACTCAAAGCCGGACGTAACGCAGATAATAAGGACGCCGGCCCTCGCGGCGAGACTTGGCACCGTAGCGGGTTTCAATCCAGCCGCCGGACGGTTCGAGGAAGTCCTTCGGGGTCTTGGCTCGCCAGTCGAACTGATGACGATGCCGCTGCATGACCATCAGCGCCCAGGTGAGATAGGTCGGGTCGTCGGTCGCGATCCGAAACTCCCCGCCCGCCTTGAGCTTGGCCGCGAACAGGTCGACCGGGCGATCGTTGACCATCCGGCGCTTGGCGTGGCGCGCCTTGGGCCAGGGGTCGGGGTGGAGCAGGTAGAGGAAGCTCAGGGCTTCGTCGGGCACCCGGCCGAGCACGTCGAGCGCGTCGCCGCGCCACAGCCGGACGTTGGTGAGATGCTTGTCGCGAACATGGGCGAGCGCCGCCGCAACGCCGTTGAGGAACGGCTCCGCGCCGATGAAACCGTGGTTGGGAAGCATGTCGGCGCGGTCGGCGAGATGCTCGCCCGAGCCGAACCCGATCTCAAAGTGGAGCGGGCGGTCCTCGCCGAACAGGCGCTGAGCGGTGACCTCGCCCTCGTCGGGAACCTCGATCTGGGGAAACAGCTTGTCGAACAGCGCCTGCTGGCTCTTGCGCAGCTTGTGCCCGCTCGACCGCCCGTAGAGGCGGTTGAGAGTCAGCGGATCGCCGGATTTGTGGGCGGTCATCGTGCGCAGCGCTAAGGCTCCAATTAACTTTTGGGAACCTCCGCGCGACTTTCGCGTCAATTCTCTCAGAAAAGAGGGAAAACAGCCATGGACGATGCTGTAGCCCGTTCGGTCGCACGGCCGATTTCGATCGCGCGACGTCCGATCTACGCCATCCTGCTCCCGGTGCCGATCGTCTGCTTCATCGGCGCGCTGGTGACCGACCTCGCTTACCGATGCAGTGGCGGCAATCTGATCTGGGTGAACTTCTCGAGCTGGCTGATCGCCGCCGGCCTGCTGTTCGGCGCGTTGGCCGGGATCGTCCTGCTGATCGATGCGATCCGGTTGCGTGGCGGGTGGCTCCCGTTCGGCCTGCTCCTAGCCGCCTGGATCGTCGAGCTGGTCAATTCATTGGTACATGCCCGCGATGGCTGGACCGCAGTCGTTCCGCTTGGCCTGATCCTGTCGGTCATCGCTGTGATGCTCATCCTGATTTCCGGCTGGCTGTGGCAGTCGCTGCGTTATGCCGTGGTGGAGGTGCGGCCATGACCCGGCATCTTCTCGCGCTCTGCGCGATGCTTCCTCTCGCGGCGTGCGGCAACGTGCAGAAGATCGACCCGTCGCAGCAGGTCGGACCCAATCCGGTGTTGCCCAAGCCGGCCGAGGAATTGATCGCCGCCGTCGGGGTGCCCAAGGTAGTCGGATGGAAGGCGGGCGAAGCGCCGAACGTTCCACCGGGCTTTCGCATCGAGGCCTTGGCCACCGGGCTGAAGAACCCGCGCACCGTCTACCCGCTGCCCAACGGCGACATTCTCGTGGTCGAGACGGACCGCGTCGGAACCGAACCGGTCGATCGCCCCAAGGACCCGATTCGCGATTTCATCATGTCGATGGCGCACGGTGGAGGGGGAGCCAAGGAGACTGCCGGCGCGGGCGGCGGCACGCCGCAGCGGATCACGTTGCTGCGCGACGCCGACGGGGACGGAAAGCCCGAGCTCAGGACGATCCTGCTCGACCATCTCAATATGCCGTTCGGTGTCGTGGTGGTCGGCAATGATCTCTACGTCGCGGACACCGACGCGGTTCTCCGGTTCCCGTTTACGCCCGGCGAGACGACGATCACGGCGCCAGGACAGAAAATCGTCGATCTTCCTGCGGGCCTGATCGACCATCACTGGACCAAGTCGCTGACCGCCAGTCCCGATGGGTCAAAGCTCTATGCCGGCGTCGGCTCGAACAGCAATGTGCAGGAGCGGGGACCCGAAGCCGAGACCAACCGCGCCGCGATTTGGGAAGTGGACCCAAAGACCGGCGCGTACCGGGTGTTCGCAAGCGGGCTTCGCAATCCCAACGGGCTGACCTTCTATCCCGGCAGCAACACCCTTTGGGCAGTCATCAACGAGCGTGACGAGCTCGGCCCCAACCTGGTGCCGGATTATATGACGTCCGTCCGGCCCGGTGCGTTCTACGGCTGGCCCTACAGTTATTATGGGCAGCACGTCGATCAGCGGGTGCGGCCGCAGCGCCCAGACATGGTTGCGGAGGCGATACCGCCCGATTACGCGTTGAGCTCACACGTAGCGGCGCTTGGCCTCACCTTCTACACGGGCGCGAACTTTCCGCCGATGTTCCGCGGCGGCGCCTTCGTAGGTGAGCACGGCAGTTGGAACCGCACGCAGCTGAATGGCTATCGCGTCGTGTTCATCCGCTTCGCGGGAGGACGGCCGGTCGGCAAGCCATACAATTTCGTGACTGGCTTCGTCGGTCCGGACGGTAAGGCACGTGGCCGGCCGGTGGGCGTCGCCGTCGACCGCACCGGCTCGCTGCTGATCGCGGACGATGTCGGCGGCACCGTATGGCGCGTCACGTACGGCGGAGCTGCGGGCGCGCCGGCTCGCGTTTGATGAGAGAGGAGAGCACTGATGGCCTCGACGAATGAAGGACCGCGTGGCGGCCGGCCGCACAGCACTGCAAAGATCGCCGATCACCCGATCCATCCGATGCTGATCCCGTTCCCCATCGTCTGCTTCGTCGGCACCTTCGTCACCGACATCGTCTACACCCGGAACCACGACGCGGGCTGGGCGACGGCATCGCATTGGCTGCTGGCTGTCGGCCTCGTCATGGCCGCCCTTGCGGCTGTTACGGGCCTTACTGACTATCTGGGTGACGAGCGTCTTCGCAGGCTCGGCGATGCGCTCAAGCATATGCTCGCCAACGTTACCGCAGTCGTCCTCGAACTCGTCAATCTGCTCTTGCGGCTGAAGGATCCCGGCTTCATCGATTCGACCGGCGTCTATCTGTCGGGCATCGTCGTCCTGATCTTGCTGTACAGCGGCTGGAAGGGCGGCGATCTGGTGTATCGGCACGGCGTCGGCGTGCATGACACTTCGAATTTGTAGCGTGACTCAGCGGGGCAGGCTGCAGCGCTTGCCTTCATATTCGAAGCGGTTCTTGACGTACGCTTTGCCGTTCCAGCGGACGACGAGGAAGCAGAAACCGGGTCCGCCGATCGACATGTCGGGCATATTGTTGACGCCGCGCGTCTTGAGGAATTCCGCGATCCCCTGTGAATCATAAAGGACCGTCCAGCGGCCGTTTGGCTGCTTCGTCAGTAGCCAAAAGCCCGTTCCGGTGTTGCCGTAACAGTAGGTCCCGCCTTCCGTGACGACAGCCTCCGGTCGCCCATCACCATTGAGGTCGCCGTAGGTTTCGATTGCGCCGGGGGTGTAGCTCCCCTGATCGGGCGAATCGCATCCGGTGCGCCACTGGCCACGGATTTTTTTGAAGCCGGCGGCAGTAAAAATCGCTGCCTGCTCGGGAGGAGGAGCGGCGACTGCAGCAGCGAGCATCAGAGCCAGCATGCCGCAGCCTTATCGGACGCAGCGCGCGGTAGCTAGGCCGCGACGGCGGCCTTGAGATCCTCGACGAGGTCGACGCGCTCCCATGGGAAGAGCTCTCCTTCCGACTTCCGGCCGAAATGGCCGTAAGCGGCAGTAGCGGCGTAGATTGGCTTGTTGAGGTTCAAGTGCGTGCGGATGCCGCGGGGGGTCAGCTTCCCGAGCTTGCCGATGCGGCCGATCGCCGCCTCGATCGCATCGTCGCCAACAGTGCCGGTGCCATGTGTGTCGACGTAAAGCGACAACGGCTCGCTGACGCCTATCGCATAGGCGAGCTGGATCGTGCAGCGGCTGGCGAGACCCGCAGCAACGATATTCTTGGCGAGATAGCGAGCGGCATAGGCCGCCGAACGGTCGACTTTGGTCGGGTCCTTGCCCGAGAAGGCGCCGCCGCCATGCGGGGCCGCGCCGCCGTAGGTGTCGACGATGATCTTGCGGCCGGTCACTCCGGCGTCGCCGTCGGGGCCGCCGATCTCGAAGCTGCCGGTCGGGTTGATGTGATAGACGGTCTCGTTGCCGAGCAGCCGCGCGGGCATCACCCGGGCGACGACGTCCTTCACATAAGCGTGGAGCTGGGCCTGCTTCTCGCCCTTGTCATAGCCCGGCTTGTGCTGGGTCGAGACGACGATGGCGGTGGCCTTGGCCGGCTTGCCCTCTTCGAAGCGCAGCGTGACTTGGCTCTTGGCGTCGGGCTCGAGGAAAGGAGCGGCACCGCTGTGGCGGTCCTTGGCCATCTCCATCAGGATCTTATGGCTGTAGTCGAGCGTGGCCGGCATGAGGTCGGGCGTCTCGTCGCAGGCGAAGCCGAACATGATGCCCTGGTCGCCGGCGCCTTCGTCCTTGTCTTCGGCGGCATCGACGCCCTGAGCGATGTGCGCCGACTGCGGGTGGAGATGGTTGGCGAAGTCGAACCGGTCCCAGTGAAAGCCCTGCTGCTCATAGCCGATGCGCTTGACGACGCCGCGGACCGCCTCCTCGATCTCCTCGCGGATCCCCGGCGCCCAATTGCCGTCGGCGTCCATGATGCCCTGGCCGCGGATTTCACCGGCAAGGACGACGCGGTTCGTCGTGGTCATGGTTTCGCATGCAACCCGCGCCTCGGGATCCTTCGACAGGAACAGGTCGACGATCGCGTCGGAAATCTGGTCGGCGACCTTGTCGGGATGACCTTCGGACACGGATTCGGAAGTGAACAGGTACGAGCTGCGCATGAGTGAGAGGCGTCCTGGACTAGGGATATAAGGAAAGCTTTATATGACGCGTCCTAGCGGCGGCGGCGGCCAAGCACAATGCCGCCGATAATGAGCGCGAACGCGAGAAGCAGCGGGATGACATTGCCGAAGCGCGCGAAGGGCGGCGGCGCCTTGGCAGCGGGCGGAAGCATGGCGTCGATGACGCCGGCGGTGCGCCACGGCAACGATTTCACGACGTTGCCGCGGGCGTCGATCACCGCGCTGATGCCGGTCGGGGTCGCACGCAGCACCGGGAGGCCTTCTTCGGCCGCGCGCAGACGCGCCTGAGCAAGATGTTGGGGCGGGCCCCAGCGGCCGAACCAGGCGTCGTTCGACGGATTGAAGATGAAGCCGGGGCGGTTGTGCTCGTCGACGACGTGGCCGGAGAAGATGATTTCGTAGCACAGCTGGAAGCCAACCTTGCCCCATTCCCCGCCAAGATCGATTGTTCTGGGCCCGGGGCCGCTGGCAAAGTCGAGCTCGCCGGGCGCCAGCCGCGAGAGCCCGATCGCCGAAAGGAGCGGCCGCATCGGAAGATATTCGCCATAGGGGACGAGGTGCGCCTTGTCGTAGCGGCCCGCGACGCGCCCGCCGGGCAAGAGCACGAAGACGCTGTTGGCAGCGCCGTCGACATGGATCCCATCCTTCGACCCGATTGCGATCCCGCCGGTCAGCAGCCGGTCGTTTGGGCCGAGCAGGGACGCGGCGCGGGTGCGCTGGAACTCGGCGAAGGCGCTATGTTCGTCGGTTCGGGCGTCCTCGAGCGGGTCGGTAATCGCCGCTTCGGGCCAGAGCAGGAGGCGCGGCTCGGCGGGCGGCCCGGAGAGGTTCGCGAGGCGCTGCGCCGCCTCCACGTCGAAGCCGGGGCGCCACTTGTCCTCCTGGCCGATGTTCGGCTGGACGATTCGGACATTGAGTACGGTCAGCGGATCGGGCGGCACTGCCGAGGCCGGCAGAAGCCACAGCAGGGCGGTAACGGCGAGGATCACCACTAGCGGGAGCCATTGCCTGCGATACTCGAGCCAGATCGCGCCGCCGAGGAGCACGACCAGGCCGGACAGGCCGTAGGTGCCGATCAGCGCGCCGATGGTGATGAGCGGCGTCGGCGCGAGGACCGCCGCGGCGGGGTTCCACGGAAAGCCGGTGAACATTGTCCCGCGCAGCCATTCGGTGATCGCCCAGCCGCCGCCAAGCACGACCACGAGGACCGTCCGGTCTTCGCGGCCGAACCGCCACGCGAGCCCGGCGGCGAGCGCCGGATAGACGGCGAGGTAAAGCGACAGCAGGACGACGGCGAGCCAGCCGAGCCAGGCGGGCATCGCGGCCTGGTAGGTAAATGCCGTCGCGATCCAGTTCAGTCCGACGACGAACTGGCCCAGTCCGAACGCCCATCCGATCAGCAGCGCGCGCCGCATTTGCTTCGTGCGGCACAGCACCTCGCACAGCACCGCGAACGCCAGCAGCAGTAGTGGCCAAAGCCCCACGGGCTCGAACGCGAAGGCCGAGGCGGCGCCTGCGAGGAAAGCGTAAAGAACGAGCTTCATTCAAATTCGTCATTGCGAGAAGCGGCGCTTCGACGCAATCCAGCGCGCATGACGCTTCCGCCGTTCCACTTCGCCTTCCCGGTCGACGATCTCGCCGCCGCGCGCCGCTTCTATGGCGACCTGCTCGGCTGCCCCGAGGGACGGAGCGCGGAGCATTGGGTCGACTTCGATCTTTTCGGCCATCAGATCGTCGCTCACCTCGCGCCCGAGCGCGTGCAGGCCCGGATCACCAACCCGGTCGATGGTGAGCAGGTGCCGGTGCCCCATTTCGGCGTGGTCCTGGACAAGGAAAAGTGGACGCGGCTCGCCGAGCGACTGACGAATGCGCAGGCCGAGTTCGTGATCCCGC
>Ga0207648_10003599_pt1 | contig 16209 bp, 16 predicted proteins | sample KBSMisM32_FD_184310 | JGI IMG/M metagenome (GOLD analysis project Ga0207648, IMG submission 184310) | Miscanthus rhizosphere microbial communities from Kellogg Biological Station, Michigan, USA - KBS Miscanthus M3-2 (SPAdes) (version 2) | ecosystem: Host-associated > Plants > Roots >...
GGCCTATCGTCAATTTAATGCCATCATTGCTGATCTGAAATATACCTTACCCAGTACAAATGCTTTTGACAGGATCATCGATCATGATACTCCCTGGAACTCCGGGAATGATCTTGGTGGTGGATCAATTAATCTGGATGCTAAAATCGGTCCCGGTACACTCACTTCAACTACCGCCTGGCGCTTCTGGAAATGGGATCCATCAAACGACAGGGATTTTACCGGTCTGCAATCCCTGGCCAGATCAGCTAATTATTCCAAACATGCTAACTGGTCACAGGAAATCCGCTATGCAGGTGAAATCAATTCACACTTAAGCGGTGTGGTTGGTCTATATTATATTAACCAGGAAATACAATCTGATCCATATGGCATTGAAGAATCCGGAGATGCCACCTGGAGATTTTCACAAAGTACTACCAGCAATAAATGGCAAACTCCAGGTCTCTTTCAGGGATATGGTATCAAAACCCTTTTCGATATTAAAACAGTAAGCGCCGCAGCATTTGCCAATGTTGATTATGAGATTGCAAAAGGTTTCCACGTATTACCAGGTTTACGATTGAACTATGATAAAAAAGATGCTCTCTACAACAGGAAAACCTATGGTGGATTACAAACCACCGATCCTGAATTGCTCGCGTTAAAAGCTTTAGTCTATTCGGACCAGGCTTATGATACAGATGCAGACGAAACTAATCTTACCTATAATCTTACGGTGGCTTACAGGCCCAACAGAAAGATCAACGCATTTGCTTCCTATTCTACCAGCTTTAAGCCGATTGGAGTTAATGTAACTGGTTTGCCTACAATCAATGGTAAAGTAGCCACTGATCTGGCTGTAGTAAAACCCGAAGATTTAAAGCATTATGAAATCGGTATAAAGACTACGTTTACCGAGAATTTTACATTTAACGTTACCTATCATAACACAGATATAAAAAACTATCAGACCAATGTGCAATCGCCCGAGATCGGTGTAAATCGCGGCTATCTTGCCAATGCAGAAAAGGTAAATGTGAAGGGATTGGAGGTTGATGCCAATCTACGTGCTGGAAAGAGTTGGACGTTTTTCGGTGCACTTACATACACAGATGGAAAATATGTGAAGTTTACTAATGCTCCTCTTCCTTTGGAAGAAACCGGGTTGACAGTTAACGGACAGCAGGTTGCGTTTAAAGATATTTCTGGTGGAAGGCTACCGGGTATATCTAAGTGGGCTGGCTCATTGGGTGGTGAATTTTCAACTCCTGCTGTATTTATTGGAAAGCCCAGCCGGTTTTTTATGGGTGTGGATGCATTTTACCGTTCAGAATTTTCTTCCAGTCCAACACCTTCAGCTTTTTTGAATGTAGATGGATATACGCTTGTTAATGCCCGGACGGGTTTCAGGACCAATATCGGTCTGTCTGCCTTTGTCTGGATGCGTAATGTGTTTAATAAAGATTACCATGAGCAGCTGCTTGTAGCAGGCGGAAATGCCGGCCAATATGCATCAGTTTTAGGTGATCCACGAACACATGGTATTACAATTCGCTATGTATTCTGATGGTTTATTGAAATAAAGACTGGCATCTATACGGGTCCTGTCATTATTAAGTAATTTCGACAAATAATGATAAGGGACCGTTTTAACAGGATTCATAATTACCTCCGTATCTCACTTACGGACAATTGCAATCTGCGATGTCATTATTGCATGCCTGAAGAAGATTATGCATTTACGCCCCAGGCGAATCTGATGCAGCCGGATGAGATTGAAAAGCTGGCATCACTGTTTGTACAGGAGGGTGTAACAAAAATAAGGCTCACCGGAGGTGAGCCTTTGGTACGTAAAGATGCAGGTTCCATTATTCAACGATTATCGCGCTTATCCGCACATCTCACGATTACTACTAACGGGACCCGGTTACACGAATTTGTAGATGTATTATCCGATGCAGATATTCATTCCCTTAATATCAGCCTGGATACACTTGATGCCGATAAATTTAAAATGCTTACACGCAGGGACCTGTTTCAACGCGTGGTGGATAATATTGAATTGCTGGTGCAGAAAGGATTTCACGTTAAGCTGAATACCGTGGTAATGAAAGGATTCAATGATAATGAGATCAATGATTTCATTGCCTGGACGAAAAGAACCCCGGTTCATATTCGCTTCATAGAATTCATGCCCTTCTCCGGTAACCAGTGGAAGAGTGATAAAGTAGTGACCTGGCAGGAAATACTCCATGAAATTGCAAATGAATACTCTTTTCTCCCATTGGCGCATGAGGAAAATGAAACAGCCAAGAAATATATCGTGCCCGGCCATGTCGGAACGTTTGCCGTGATCAGCACAATGAGTGAGAACTTTTGTGGTGATTGTAACCGGATGCGGTTGACGGCCGATGGGAAAATGAAGAATTGCCTGTTTTCAAAAGATGAAACTGACCTGCTTGGCGCATTGCGCAATGGTAAAGAAATAGTGCCGTTGATCCATCAATGCATTATGGGAAAAGCAAAAGAACTGGGCGGACAGTTTACAGCAGATTTTAGTCATCTCCAGGCGGAAGCCATTCAAAACAGGAGTATGATTTCCATAGGAGGTTAGCACACGGGGTTTTGGCGAATGGAAAATATCACCAAAACCCCGTGTGCAATTTGTAGTAATAAGGCCCTTTGGGCCTTAGGGTCACTGGGTTTTGGCGAATGGAGAATATCACCAAAACCCCGTGTTCAATTTGTAGTAATAAGACCCTTTGGGCCTTAGGGTCACTGGGTTTTGCCGAATGGAAAATATCACCAAAAACCCCGTGTGCAATTTGTAGTAATAAGGCCCTTTGGGCCTTAGGGTCACTGGGTTTTGGCGAATGAAAAATATCACCAAGACCCCGTGAGCAATTTGTAGAGATAGGCCCTTTGGGCATAATTGCAGCAAAACGATCAGCATGATTAGCGTTAGCGAAGCCAGGAAAATTATTTCTGACAATGTTACAGCATTGACTGCTATCACTTCTTCCATTCAGAAGGCAGCTGGTCATGTGTTGGCAGCTGATATTTATGCCGCTCATAATATTCCGGCGTTTCCTCAATCCTCAATGGATGGATATGCATTTTCTTTTGGTGATTGGAAACAGGGAGAGGGATTACCATTAACCGGAGAAATGCAGGCCGGATCTGCTGATCAATCCAGGCTAAAACCAGGAACAGCCATTCGCATATTTACCGGTGCACCCGTACCAGAAGGAGCAGATACGGTTGTGATGCAGGAAAAGACAAAGCTTTCAGATAATAAATTGTTCATTGAAGATGCTGCAATCAGGACCAACCTTAATGTGCGACCAGAAGGTTCTGAGATCAGGGCAGGAGAGTTGGCTTTATCGGCAGGTACAATACTTACTCCGGCGGCCATTGGTTTCCTGGCAGCGATTGGTGTAACGGAGTTAAGTATCTATCCCAGGCCATCTGTCTCAATCATAATTACCGGTAAGGAGTTGCAGGAACCGGGGCTTGATCTCAAATATGGCCAGGTATATGAATGTAACTCATTTACCCTTGGCTCAGCACTGAATCAACTTCATTTTGATAAGCTGACAATTAACCAGGTGGACGATGATCTTGCTGCGTTAACTGAAGTATTATCAGCCAGTTTGAACAGATCGGATGTAGTTTTATTGACTGGCGGTATCAGCGCAGGAGATTATGATTTTGTGTTTCAGGCTGCCAATAATTGTGGAGTGGAATCAAAATTCCATAAGATCAAACAGCGACCGGGCAAGCCTTTGTATTTTGGGACAAAGGGGAGCAAACTGGTATTTGGATTACCCGGTAACCCTTCCTCCGTACTGACCTGCTTTTATGAATATGCAATGCCAGCTATTTTTCAATTAGCGAATCAGCAAAAAAGCCTGCAGGTTGTTCAGGCTTCCCTGGCAAATAATTTTAAGAAAGTAAAAGAGCTGACCCATTTTGCCAAAGGATTTTTTGATGGAAAGAAAGTAACGATACTGGATGCGCAGGAATCATATCGATTGAGTTCTTTTGCAACAGCAAACTGCCTGGTGGTGCTGGAAGAAGATAGAATTATTTATGAGGAAGAGGAAATAGTTGATATTCATTTGTTGCCTTAACGCTTATGACAGATTATCTATATCTTTTTTACATTTTATTATTCCTGGTTGCATTCCTGTATGCATCGGTAGGCCATGGCGGGGCCAGTGGTTACCTGGCACTGATGGCCCTCTTTAGCATTTCGCCAGATATAATGAAACCAACAGCATTGCTGTTGAATCTATTTGTAGCAAGCACCTCATTTATCCAGTTTTACAGGGGTGGTCATTTCAAATGGAAGGTATTCTGGCCTTTTGCTGTGGCTTCCATTCCTATGGCCTATTTAGGCGGGTTGATACACCTGGACGCATTTTATTACAATAAAATACTGGGCGTACTATTGTTGATACCGGTTATCCGATTCCTGTTCTTCAGTAATATTAAAACAGAGGAATTGAAACCCTCCAACCAGTATTTATCACTTGTAATAGGTGGAATTATTGGTTTGCTGTCCGGGATGATCGGAATTGGCGGGGGTATTATATTATCTCCTGTATTATTATTGCTGAAATGGACAGATATGAAACAGACAGCTGCGATCAGTGCATTATTCATATTTGTAAATTCAGTAGCAGGCCTTGCAGCTCAACTCCAGAAGGGTATTCATTTTAGTACAGAAATGTATGGTTTTGTGGCGGTAGCATTTGTAGGAGGCCTGGCCGGGGCTTATTTTGGAGCGCTTAGATTTAAACATGTTGTATTAAAATATCTATTGAGCATTGTGCTCGCAATAGCTTCCTATAAATTATTATTCGCCAACTTAACCAAAAAAAATGAAACACCTGCGAGGTCTAATTCTGTTGCTGATCCCAATAATCGTTAAATCGCAAAAGGATTTTACTCCAACGGACCAGGTAAAAATAACTGGCAATGTCAAAAGCAATATTGTTTTTACACTAAATAGCATCAATCAGTATCCGGTATACGCGCTGGACAGCCTGGTTATCAATAACCATTTACTGCAAAGGAGGAGAGTCATCCATAACATTAAAGGGGTCCGCATCAAAGATGTCCTGGAGGAGGCTGTATTAAGTGAGGAAAGCCCCAAACTATTCAGTGAATTCTTTTTTACCTGCGTGGCCACAGATGGATATAAGGTGGTCTATTCCTGGAATGAACTATTCAATACCGAAGTAGGTAAGCAGGTTTATATCATTTTGGAATCAGACGGCAAAAAGGCAAGCGAATCAGGAGATCGGATTGTGATGCTCTCGGGGGGAGACCAGGCAACAGGCAGGCGATATATCAAAAACCTTGCGGAAATCAAAGTGGAGCGGGTTAAGTAAATTTGTAGTCTTTCAATTTCATGCAGATAAACCTGATCATATTTGGACGGTTGACGGATATAACCGGGAAAAGTACAATGACTTTATCGGGTATACCAGATACCAATGCATTGGTGAAGCAGATACATGCGCAGTATCCCCTGCTTGCCGTAAATAAATATGTGATTGCAGTGGATAAGAAAATTATTTCTGGTAATACGATCTTAAATGAGAATAGCACAGTGGCGTTAATGCCACCATTTTCAGGGGGATGATATGAGTTTTGATTACAGCCGATATGAACGATACAGCCGGCAGATCCTTTTGCCTGGTTTTGGTGTGTCTACGCAGCAAAAGCTGGATAAGGCCAAAGTGCTGGTAGTGGGAGCGGGTGGATTAGGATGCCCTGCATTGCAATACCTTGCATCAGCAGGTGTTGGAACGATTGGTATTATAGATGATGATGTGGTATCAGTTAGCAATTTGCAACGGCAGGTGCTTTTTACTGAAGCAGATATAGGTTTTCCAAAAGCCCGGAAAGCAGCAGCTGTGCTGGAACGAATGAATAGCGGGATAGGAATAAATGTGTATAATGAACGATTAACTACAGCTAATGCCCTTGAATTATTTGAAAACTATGATGTGATCCTTGATGGTACGGATAATTTTTCTACGCGCTACCTTATTAATGATGCCTGTGTATTGTTAAAGAAGCCATTGGTATTTGGAGCAGTTTCCCAATTTGAAGGTCAGCTGGCAGTATTTAATGGAGAAAGGGAAGGCGAACAGCCAGTAAATTACCGCGACTTATTTCCTGATCCACCAAAAGATGGTGAAATAGCCAATTGTGCAGATGGAGGCGTGCTGGGTGTATTACCTGGAATTATCGGAACCATGCAGGCAAATGAAGTTCTGAAATTAATAACAGGTATGGGTGAACCGCTGATCAATCGACTGCTTACGTATAATGCGTTGACTAACCAGACTTATGAAATGATACTGGTTCCGGGGGATCGATCAAAACAGGAAATACCGGTAAATGAAGAAGAATTCAGATCTACAGACTATGCTGCTGCCTGTGCTGCGGACAATAATGGTATTTTAATATCTGCAAGCCAACTGGCCCAATTAATTGATGATAAGGATACAATTATAATTGATGTCAGGGAAAAAGGAGAATTGCCTCTATTGGCCATTCCCCATCAGCAGCTTCCTTTATCAACGTTGCAAACTGAAACCCCTGTTTTCAATGGCAAAACCTGGGTATTTCTTTGCCAGACGGGCAGGAGAAGCCTGCAGGCGATCAATTATTTTTCTGCTATGGAAGGAAACAGGAAAATGTATTCAGTAGATGGAGGTATAATTGCCTGGGAAAAATTCAACAACAAAAAGGAACATGACAAAGCGCACTCCTAAAAATATATTTGTACAGGGACCTATCTCTGCTGCTTTCATTGCTGAAAGTATTCAGAAGCATAGCACCCAAACAGAGATAGGAGGGCATAGCATTTTCCTGGGGCAGGTAAGAGCCGATGTAATTGAGAACAAAAAAGTCCGGGCAATTGAATATACTGCTTATGAGGACCTGGTGCTGGAAAGCATGCATGCCATCCGGGAGCAAATCTTTGAAAAATATGAACTCACCTGTATGCATGTTCATCATAGCCTGGGAAATGTTCAGGCCGGTGAGATCTGTTTATTTGTATTTACTTCCTCTCCACACAGGAAAGCAGCTATTGAAGCCTGTTCGGAAACAGTAGAAAGGATAAAGGCAGAACTTCCCATCTGGGGCAAAGAACTCTTTGAAGACGAATCTTATCAATGGAAAGAGAATAAATAGGAATATGGTCAACATTACGCATAAATCAAATACACTTCGAAAGGCAATTGCAACAGCAACCGTTAAGGTTTCTTCTTCGCAAACCATTGACCTGGTTAAGGAAAAGAAAGTTCCGAAGGGAGATGTGTTTGAGTTTTCCCGTGCAGCCGGATTACTGGCTGTAAAGAAAACGAGTGATGTTATCCCTGATTGCCATCCGCTCCCTGTTGAATTTACTTCTATTACCTATTCTATTGATGGATTGAGCATCTTTATTACTGTAGAAGTTCATACGATTTACAAAACAGGAGTGGAAGTGGAAGCCATGCATGGTGCTGCCATTACTGCTCTTACGATGTATGATATGCTGAAGCCAGTAGATAAAGGAATAGAAATCGGAACCATTAAACTGGAAAACAAAACTGGTGGGAAGACAAGCTATAAAGATGAACTGCAGGAGAAGCTGCGTTGCGCAGTAATTGTTTGTTCAGATAAAGTCGCTTCCGGAAAAGCAATCGATAAGGCAGGCAGAGCTGTAATTGAAAAACTGGCTAAGCATGATATTACTGATTGCCTGTATGAGATCATACCTGATGAACCTGTTGATCTTCGCTCAATGATCAATAAGCTGGTTAGTAGTGATTATCAGCTTGTTTTATGTACAGGAGGAACAGGCCTCTCACCGCGCGATCTTACACCAGATACAATAATCCCTTTATTAGATAGAGAGATCCCCGGAATAATGGAAGCAGCCCGTCAATATGGGCAGCAACGGATGCCCTATGCCATGCTTTCAAGAGGTGTGGCTGGCTTCATAAAAAATACACTGGTTATTACACTTCCCGGTTCCACCAGAGGAGCCATTGAAACTATGGATGCTCTATTCCCCTGGGTGCTGCACGTATTCAGTGTGGCTAAAGGGATGAGACACGATTCCTGATATTATCTGTTAAAATAGATAGAAATACTAGTCCACCTATTTGGTGGACTAAATAATATGCCCTTACTTTGTACTATCCCGTTTTTAATTATACCCTTAACCAACCAACATGATAGTTCAGAAACAATTAATAAATAGAAAACATTATCCTCACGATCCGCTCATGCGGGTTATCTACTTTTCCGGCTGTTGCTGTTGTCAATAGCAACCTTATTTAAACTGATCTTTTAATCATTCACCCTTAAACTTATTTTATGGCAAGGTTTATCACCACCATTGAACTTTTCAATGCAGATGAAAATGACTATCAAACATTACAAACCGAATTGAAGAAACATTCTTTTACCAGGCGTACCCTTCAGGCCGAGAATCTACCGGGAAAAGAAGAGTATAACCGGGAAGGAAATGTTAGTTTGCAGGATGTAACGTATGCGGTATTGCAGGCAGCCTATAAAACAGGAAAGAAATATTCATTTACCATTATACGAAATAAACCGGTTTATAATTAAAAGCTAATTATGTCAAATACAGGAACTCCACAGTCTCCGAACGATCAGGCAGGTGCTTTATCAACTGGAGCACCAGTAGCCGCTCGCAGACTGTGGCGTTTCCAACTGACTGAAGATGGCTGGGCCGTATTGATCGGTGGTGTTTTGATAGCCGCGGTTTTGGCTATTGTTTTTTTTGCAAACGGATATAAATTCCAGGTTCCGGTCTATCAATGGGTAACATCTTTTGATCTTACAGAAAAGGTGTTGTCCGTAAGTAACCTGGTTTTAATTGCCATCATCGGGATAATTTTTGCAATACTGTCTTCTTTGGCTATTGCTTTATCCGGGGGTAGCATAAAAAGATACATTCCAGGTTTTACACTGATCTTTCTCCTCGGACTAATTTCATTGATAATAGCCGGGAATAAAACGGTAAGCTATTATGGAGTTGAATATGTGGTATTCGGTTTGGTCATTGGTTTATTGATCAGCAATCTTACCAAATTACCAGACTGGATAAAGGAAGCCGCCCGGTCAGAGTTCTTTATTAAAACAGGTTTGGTTATTCTTGGTACCAGTATATTATTCACTGATATCATTAAAGCCGGCCTTCCAGGCATATTGCAAGCGGTAATTGTTGTGGCTGTGGTCTGGTTCTTCGCGCTGTGGCTGGCACGTAAATTAAAAGTAGATGATGAATTCGGCGTTATCCTGGCATCTGCCGTTGCCATTTGCGGTGTATCGGCAGCTATTGTTGCCAGTGGCGCTATTAAAGGCGATAAGAAGAAATTGTCATACGTTACCACATTAGTACTGTTGGTTGCGATCCCCATGTTGATCCTTCAACCCTGGATCGTCAAAAATTTTGGAATTCCGGAAATAGTAGGCGGCGCATGGCTCGGTGGAACATTAGATACAACAGCTTCTGTTACGGCAGCGGCTCAACTGGTAGGACCAACTGCATTAAAAGCAGGAGTGATCATTAAATTCTCACAGAATGTATTGATTGGTGTGGCTGCCTTCCTGATCGCAGCCTGGTGGATCGTAAAAAAGAATCCGGCATCAGCGGAAAGAACAGAAGGTAAAGGTATAGGTGTTATCTGGGAACGATTTCCCAAGTTCGTACTGGGTTTTATTGCAGCATCACTGCTCTTTTCATTCCTGATACCAGTGGAATCCACTATACAGGTGAGTGGGTTTCTAAATGCATTGCGAACACTCTGGTTTGCACTGGCCTTTGTATCCATAGGATTGGAAGCAAGATTTACTGACCTGGTTAAGATCCAGGGCGGTCGTCCGGCCCTTGCTTTTATAGGGGCGCAGCTATTCAATATATTATGGACTCTTCTTTGGGCCTATTTATTGTTTGGAGGGTACTTAATGCGTGTTCCAGATATTAAATAACAGAGATTGCATAATTTAGTGTGAGTAAAACAATATAAAGATGGACAAGATTTATTTAAGTGATTCAGGCCCCAAAGTTTCTCCGGCAGTATATGGTTTCTGGCGTTGGGAAGACACCAGTGCAACAGGCGCTGCCCTGATGGAAAAGATCATTAACCTGTGCCTTGATCTCGGCATTAATACATTTGACCATGCTGATGTATACGGAGGCTATCAGTGCGAAGAATTGTTTGGGAATGTTATAAAACAACGTTCATTTAAACGGGAAGACATTGTATTGTTTACGAAATGCGGTGTTCTCCTGCCACATTCCAATCGTCCGGATGTACGCGTGAAGTATTATGATACTTCTGCTGCTCATATAACAAAGAGCGTGGAGAATTCATTAAAGAAACTGAAAACTGATTATATCGATATATTCCTTCTTGATCAGTTGGATCCGCTTTCCAACCTGGAAGAAACAGCGCTTGCATTGGAAAGATTAAGGACAACCGGAAAGATCAGGAATATTGGAGTAGCTAATTTCTCTGTGTTCCAACATCAGTTGCTGGCATCTTATCTAAGGGCTCCTATTGTTACTAACCATATTGAACTGAACCTGCTCAATACAACAGCGCTGGATAATGGGCAGCTGGATTATATCAAGCAGCGCTATATGCGCCCATTAGCTGCTGCTCCATTAGCAGGAGGAAGAATTGAGAATGGAACAGATGAACTCGCTATCCGCGTTCATTACAAACTGGAAGAATTAGGAAAGAAATATGGAGGCAATGTGGAATCGATTGCTGTGGCCTGGCTGATAAAACTGGGAGCTCTTCCATTAATAGGTACATTGAATGAGCAACGCATACGCAATATTGTGAACGCATTTAAAATTGATCTTGACCAGCAGGACTGGTATGATCTGTATAATGCATCACGCGCCAAGGTGCATACCACAGAACCGGCGCTTTCGGAAGGGTAGTTTACGAAGGAGAAATACCTTTTAACGAATAAATGGCTTTAAAGCATGTTAAACCACTGTGCGTTATCGTTATTAGTGTGGAACTTTATACGTTCAAAATAAATGAACAGTAACATGATACTCCTGAAAACTGCCTTGCTGAAGTTTGCTTTTTTATTCGTGTTGTCTGGAGCAGTAGCTCAAAAACCTTCACCAACTATTATTGAAGGAAAGGTTATAAATGAAGCGACAGGCCAACCAGTAACACAAGCCCATGTATTTATCCTTGATGGTGAAGAGGAGGCTCTTACCAATAATAAAGGCGAGTTTAGAATAAAAACCTGGCAACCTGCGCCTTTAAAACTGACTGTTGAAAAGATTGATGGTTATCGTCGTGTATCTATTGTTATAAAAGACCCTGCTGCAAAACAGGTTATCCGGCTGCAATCGCGCTAATTACTCCTGGTCATTGTTGAATACTTAAATGATATCATTTATGAATATCAATATGCTCGCTTTTGCCATTCCACTTTTTACCAGTTTTATTTTGCTGGAATATTTTATTGCCCGCAAGAAGAAGCTTCCTTATTATAATCTTCATAATTCTATTGCCAATATCAGCATAGGTATAGCTGAGCGTTTATGTGATGTATTTGTTGCCGGATTGTTCTATTTTGTATATGATGACCTGCAGAAGAACTTTGGACTGTTCCATATCCGGCCGGGAGTATTGCTTTGGATATTATTATTCCTTCTCACTGACCTTATCTGGTACTGGTACCACCGGCTTGCGCATGAAATAAATTTACTTTGGATGGCACATGTGGTGCATCACCAGAGCGAGGATTTTAATTATACAGCATCTGCACGCATTACAGTATTCCAGGCATTTGTGCGAACAGGGTTTTGGGCCATTCTTCCCCTGTTGGGATTCCCGGCAGGAATGATCACGAGTCTCTTATTGATACATGGTCTTTATCCTTTTTTTATTCATACAAGGCTTATCGGTAAATTGGGTTTCCTGGAATATATCCTTGTTACTCCATCCCATCATCGCGTGCATCATGCCAGTGATGAAAAATACCTGGATAAGAACTATGGAGATGTGTTGATCATCTGGGACAAATTATTCGGCACCTTTCAAAAAGAAGAAGAGGAACCCAAATATGGCCTTACGAAGCCTCTCAGGACCTATAGTTTCCTGTGGCAACATTTGCATTTCCCAATAGAGTTGTGGCTGGCTGTAAAAAGCAAACCCACATTTAAAGAGAAGATCAGGCTGATATTCGGAAGGCCGGATAAACTGGAGCCGGGTTTCCGGGAAAAGGCGGAGGAGCTATTCAATGTACGCCAGAATCCCGCTCCAATAGATAAGCCCCTGAACAACTATGTGATCTGGCAGGTGGGGTTGCTGCTTACGGGACTGTTTGTGTTTATCCTGTTTGAATACCACCTTAAACTGCCCGTCAAGATTGAACTATCGCTCATTATTGTGCTTACCCTCATCAATTGCGGGGCAATTATGGAACAGAAGCGTTGGGTATTCCTCGTAGAGTTCCTCCGGCTGTCTGTGATACTTATGTTGCCGTTCTATTCCTTCCAGTTCTGGCAGACCAAGCTGTTTATAGCCTTTTTGCTGGCAGGCGTGCTGCTTATATATTACAAACCAATCAAAAGGAATTACCTGTCGTATATCTATAAATAAGCTCATCAGGCGTATCTTTGCACACTAATTCGATTTTATGGCACTGATGAACGCAGAACTGACCAATCCGGATTATGGGTTTACCGTAACGGATGAAAAAAATCACAGCACTTTTATTGATATCCCTGTTGAACAGGGTGGAAATGGAGCTGGTATGCGGCCCATGCAAACCGTGCTGGCAGCACTTACCGGCTGTAGTGGTGTGGATGTGGTAAGTATCCTCAAAAAGCAGCGTCAAACCTATACAAGCCTCAAAATATTTGTGGATGGTGAAAGAGAGCAGGGCAAGGAGCCTTCTTTATGGAAAGATGTGCGGGTGAAGTTTGAGCTGACCGGCAACACACTTGATGCAGGAAAAGTTTACAGGGCTGCCGAATTATCTATAACAAAATATTGTTCCGTTGCCGAAACACTTCGCAGGGCTGGTGCCAATATTACCTTCACTGTATTAGTCAATGGAAATCCAGTAAAATTCTAGATCAACATGTCACAACACCCCGAAACAAGGGCTATTCGTATTCAGACGGAAAAGACTAACCAGAAGGAACACGCAACTCCGCTGTTCCTAACCAGCAGTTTTACTTATGATTCAGCAGAACAAATGGCTGAGGCATTTGCAGATGATAACCTGGATATTAATATCTATTCACGTTTTTCTAATCCAACCGTAGATGAGTTCATCACAAAGATGGCTGACCTGGAAGGTGCGGAAGATGGTGTAGCTACAGGAACCGGCATGGCAGCGATCTTTGGAACCTTTATGACCTTTTTGGGAAAGGGTGATCATATTGTTTCTGCTTCTGCAGTTTTTGGTTCTACTCATACTATCTTAACCAAGTATTTGCCAAAATGGGGGATAGAGTCTACCTATTTTGATATGACGCAGCCTCAATTACTTGAAGCAGCGATCCGTCCCAATACAAAAATGCTCTACCTGGAAACACCATCCAATCCGGGTCTTGATATCATCGATCTTGAACTGGCTGCATCGATTTGTAAAAAGCATAAAATCCTCTTTGTAGTAGATAACTGTTTTGCAACTCCCGCAGCACAGCAACCCATTAAATTTGGTGCAGACCTGGTATTGCATTCTGCTACCAAATTCCTGGATGGGCAGGGCAGGGTATTAGGTGGTGTTGTTGTTGGAAGAAAAGACCTGATCAAGCAACTCTATTTATTTATTCGGAATACAGGCCCTTCATTAAGTCCTTTCAATGCATGGGTGCTTACCAAGAGCCTTGAGACCTTATTTGTCCGGATGGACAGGCATGCTGATAATGCATTGAAGCTTGCCAAAGCACTGGAGAAAGAAAAAGCGGTCAGTTCAGTCAAGTATCCATTTTTAGAGAATCATCCCCAGTATGCAATTGCCAAAAAGCAAATGCAGAATGGAGGTGGTATTGTGACATTTGATATTAAAGGCGGAGTGGATGCCGGGCGTACTTTCCTCAATTCACTTAAGATGATATCGGTGACCAATAACCTGGGAGATAGCAGAACCATCGCTTCTCACCCGGCTTCTACTACTCATTCCAAACTGACGCCTGATGAACAGAAGGCGGTGGGTATTACACCGGGGCTGATCCGTATATCAGTAGGTCTTGAACATGCTGATGATATACTGGCTGATATTCAGCAGGCGCTGCAAAAATGTAAGAGCTAAATTTCAATTTTAGCCTTTATATTTAATGCACCAACATGCTATATGAATAAAGGCAAACTCTTTCAATGGTCCGTTGTGGCCTCCCTTGCGGGATTCCTTTTTGGATTTGATACAGTGGTTATCTCCGGCGCCAATCTTCCTATCAAAGAATTGTGGCACACTACCCCCTGGTTTCATGGGCTTTTTATAATGTCCATGGCACTATGGGGAACAGTTGCCGGGTCATTATTAAGCGGTTGGCCTATCGAAAAATATGGGCGTAAAAAAGTATTGCTCTTTATTGGAGTATTGTATACCGTTTCAGCCATTGGTACTGCGGTGGCTCCTGACCCTTATACCTTTTCCTTTTTTCGTTTTTTAGGTGGAATAGGTATTGGCGTTTCATCGGTTGTAGTTCCTACCTATATCTCTGAAATATCCACTACAAAAGTAAGGGGAAGGTTGGTTGCAATGTACCAGTTCAATATAGTGTTTGGGATATTGATCGCTTTTCTTTCAAATTATCTTTTAAAAGGATTCCAGGGTAGCGATGACTGGCGCTGGATGCTGGGAGTAGCGGGCATACCATCATTTTTCTATACAATAATGGTCTTTGGCCTGCCGGAAAGTCCAAGATGGCTGATCACCCGCAAGAATGATAAAGTTGAGGCGATGAAGATCATGGATCAGATGGGCGTTGAAAATGTGGTGGTTGAAGTAAATGCGATCATGGCAGCGAATGCAGAAATTGACAAGAATAAGTCGTCTGGATTTTTCAGTGGGAAATACCGAAAACCCATAATGCTGGCATTTTTGATTGCGTTCTTTAACCAGCTATCTGGGATCAATTTTATTCTTTATTATGCTCCTGAAATTTTAGAAACCGCAGGTCTGGCGGCAAAAGAATCATTGGCTAACTCAATTGCTATTGGAGGAACCAATCTTATTTTCACTTTTGTAGGTTTATATCTGATCGACAGATTCGGTAGAAGGAAGTTATTGATCCTCGGTTCGCTTGGTTATATTTTTAGTCTGGCGATGGTGGCATGGTGTTTTTTTTCTAAGGCTGAACCAGGTATACTCCTATCTTTCCTGCTATTGTTTATTGCATCTCATGCAATTGGTCAGGGGGCTGTGATATGGGTATTCCTTTCGGAAATATTTCCCAATAAAGTTCGTGCTCTCGGACAATCATTCGGCGCCAGCGTACATTGGGTCTTTGCGGCACTTATAACACAGTTAACTCCCTTATTTCTTGATAAGGATAAAGGTATATTGAAGGATAAACCTTACATCATCTTCACTTTCTTCGCCGTTATGATGGTATTTCAATTGATCTGGGCCGTTTCCAAAATGCCGGAGACTAAAGGTGTTTCGCTTGAAGAGATAGAAGTGAAGATGGTTGGGCACTGAGTAACTGTTTAATGTTAACCAGGTGAGTGAATAATACAGCGGGTACTAAAAATCCAGGTAACCACACAAAAGGAAAATATAATACCGCAATATTGGGTTGATCAAATGCCAGCCTTTGTAATGGTCCCGGTACAGCCAGTACGGCATGTATCACTACATTCAGCAGAAGGCCAAGACAGATAAAGTTCCAGAGTAATAATGCAGGGCGACTGATCCTTCTTTTACTATACCCAAAATAAGCGATAAGTGGTGCGGACAGGCCTGAGAGGATATCAAAATTTCTTCCTTCAAAGGTCATTACCTGCGGAACAAGCTTATAAATAAACAGTGCCAGCAACACAAATTCTACCGGAACCCTGATCACACTAAGCCAGGTCATCCATCGTTGATCAAATGAATCAATTAGTTTTCTTCCGCCTCTTGTTGCAAAGAGTATGATTATCCCGATCAAACCTGGTCCAATCAGTAATGGCAAGGGAGGCGGGAATGAGG
>Ga0207648_10003602_pt1 | contig 16197 bp, 10 predicted proteins | sample KBSMisM32_FD_184310 | JGI IMG/M metagenome (GOLD analysis project Ga0207648, IMG submission 184310) | Miscanthus rhizosphere microbial communities from Kellogg Biological Station, Michigan, USA - KBS Miscanthus M3-2 (SPAdes) (version 2) | ecosystem: Host-associated > Plants > Roots >...
ATGCTCGCGGTCGGGATGCGCGCGGTGCGGGCGGGAATGGGCGAGGGCGCGCAGCGCGCCGACAATGAGGAGAAAGCGCTGCGCGCTTTTAAAGACGCCATCGCGCTGGAGCCGGTCGGCGCGCGCGACGACGACGCGCGCCTGGACGCGGCGGCGCTGGTGTTCGTGCTGGCCGCCGAGCGGGGCGACGCCGCGACGGCGACCAGCGCGCGTGCTCTGCTGGGCGAGTCGACCTCGGCGACGGCGGCGTTCTGGCGGGGCGAGGCGCTGGCGGCGCTGGCGGACGATTCGCCGGGCGCGGGCGACGCGCCTGCGACGATATCGCCCGTCGGTGCGCTGGCGTTGCGCATCGTCGCGATGCTGGAGCCGGATGATCGCGACCTGCCGCGGCTGCAAGCGCCGTCGCGCGACCTGCGCGGGGGCCTGCGCCGCCTGAAGGAAGGGCGCGACGCGCTGGAGGCGGGGCAGATCGAGGCGGCGGTTCGCGCGGCGCGCGCGGCGATGGCGACGCCGGAGGTCGGCGAGCTGGGCGCGGCGCAGGCGTTCCTGGCCGAGACGCTGAATGCCGCGCGCGATCCGGGCGCGGTGGCCGCCGCGAAGCGCGCGACGGAGATCAACCCGACGCTCGTCGACGGCTGGCGCGAGCTGGGCGACGCACAGCTGGAGGCGGGCGAGCTGAAGGAGGCCGAGGCGGCGTTCCGGCGCGTGGTCGCCATGGACGCGACCTACGGTCTCGGCTACGCGAAGCTGGCCCAGGTGCTGCTGGAGCAGGCGCGCACGCTGGAGGCGCTGGAAGCGATCAGCGAGGCGGCGCGGCGGGGCGGGGATCCGTTCTTCATCGCGGCGATTCGCGGCGACATCTTCGCCGAGATGGAGCGTCATCCGGAGGCGGCCGACGCGTACGACCAGGCGCTGGCGATCGATCCCGAAGATCACTGGGCGCTGCATCAGGCCGCGCTCGAGCACGGATTCGCCGGCCACCAGGGGCGGGCGTCGGAGCTGTTCCAGGCCGCGCTGGATCACGATCGCGACGGCTGCCACCAGACGCTGGTCGACTACGGCGATCACCTGCGCCGTATGGGCCGCATCGGCGACGCCGTGAAGCTTTACCGGCGCGCCGTCGCCGCCGTCCCCGGCGAGCAAGAGTGGAAGCAGACGCTGCGCGAAGCCGAACGCGAGCTCCTCGCGGCGCCAAACTAGGGCGCGCGTCGGCGGAGATCTTCGCCTCGCCCCCGAAGGGGGAGAGGCCGCCGAGCCGAAGGCTCGGCGGGAGAGGGGGCCCGCGGTGAAGGCGGACCCCTCTCCCTAACCCTCTCCCCGCTTCGCGGGGCGAGGGCAAACGGCTTCAACGGATCGCGTTCACGCCTTCAGCGCGGTGAGCTCGCCGGGGTCGAGGATGCCGTCGCCTTCCTTGACGCCGTCGAGCGTCCCGAACGTGGTGACGGGGCCGCCGTCCATCGCCTTGCAACCGAGGGCGTTCAGCAGGGTGACGTACAACTTGCTGATCGGAACGTTGCCGCCGGTGGAGCCCGTGTTGAAGGTGATCATGCCGGTGCCGCCGTCCATGCAACAGCCTTCGCTGTTGCCGGGGCCGATCGGCTGACCCTCGACGTTGACCGCCACGCCCTGCTTCAGCGCGCCGCCCGCGCTGCCCGCGATCAGGATCGGCAGGTTGTTCGTGTTCATGACGTTGCCGTCCGACAGCTCGGTGATCCACGTCGTCGCTGTGTTATCGAGCAGGGTGCCGCTCCCTTCCGGCAAGCTGTCCAGCAGCGCGATCAGCTTCGCGAACTTGGCCGCGTACCAACGGTCGATCTCCCCGAGCATGCCGAGCACGCCCGGGAAACACTGCCCGCCCGTGAAGGCCGAACCGCTGCGGTGGCCGAGGGCGTCGTGATCGACGGTGTGCTTGATCCCGTCCCAGTTCCAGACCACGTAGGCCGGGAAGCTGATCAGAAAGGATCGGTTCGCATCGCAGAGCATGCTGAGCGCCATCAGCTTGAACATCATGTCGGCGCCCGTGGTGAAGGCGTCCTCGTTGCGCGAGCTCTGGCTGGCGGCGTTCACCGCCGTCGCGTCCGTGCCCACCGCCGCCGGATCGCAGGTGGTCGTCGTGATCAAACCGCGCTCCGACTCGCGCAGCAGATCCAGCCAGGCGCTGACCCGCCGACGATCCGCGACGCTCATGTCCAGGCGCTGGTAGGACTGGAGGTCGTCGCGAACCGCGTCGATGACGCTCAGCTTGCGACGCTTGATGACGTCCAGCTCGCCGCCGCCGCCGCCGATCAGCCCGCCGAGCCCCGCGAACACCGCCGCCGGGCTGGTGACGGCTACGGCCGGCGTCAGGGGAGCCGAGTAGGACAACATCGTCTTGACGTTCTTGAAGAAGGTGCCGACGTGCAGGACGAGGGGCGGGACGCCGCCCGGATTTATCTGCCGCGCGATCTCGTGATCCAGCGAGTGAGACGTCGCGTAATGGTTGTTCTGCGGATCGAGCAGCGCGCAGGTCAGCTTCGACCCCATCGCCTGATCGTGCGGGTCCACGACCTGCGGTCGTCCGAAGGCGTTGACGGCGCGCAGCCCGCGCGGCACCAGCAGCTTGCGCACGAACGGCGTCAACACCTCCAGCGTCGTCCCCTGCAGCGCCGCCGCGTCCAGCGGACCGTGCTCGACCTTCGGGAACCAGCGGTTGGTCAGGACGCCGTTGGGCGTGGCGTAGATGACGCTGCGGCGGGGAAGGGTCGCCGACTGGCCGCGCGCCACGCGTTGCCACAGCGACGGCAGGAACGGGGCGGCGAGCGCCAGCCCGCCCGCGCTCTTCAGCCACAACCGCCGGTTCACGGGGCCTCCTTGGCGCGCAGACGAAACGAGTCGGGCTGGGTGAGCTCGATCAGCAGATCGAGGATCGGGAACCCCGACTTGCGGATGTCCGCCGCCAGCGCGTCCACCACGCACGCGTCCACCGCGTTCGCGTCGCGGCCGTAACCGCTGGCCACCCATCGCTGCGCGTAGGTTCGCTGCGCGTCGCGCGAGCCGGCGAGCTTGCGCATCAGGTCGCCGGGATCGCGGACGGCGACCGGGGCACCGTCGATGAACACCTGCGCGGCCGTGTCGATGGCCGCGCCGGTGTCCGCCTCGCTGGTCTGCCACCTGCCCGCGGCGTCATACGCCTCCAGCGCGAAGCCGGGCGGGTTGACGTATTTCCCATGGCACGGGTCGCACGCCTGCGCTGCGGTCTGCGCCTCCGCGCGCGCCCGGTTGGTCGCGACGCCGATGACGTCGGGCACCGCCGGGTTCGATCCCGCGTGGCCCGCCACATCCAGGCCGAGGATGTTCTTGCTGATGAAAGCGCCCCGCAGCATCGGCGCGGTGCGGTCCGGGTGCGCGTACGCGCTCAGGAACGCGACGCGCGTGAGGATCCCGGGACGCTGACTCGCGTCCAGCGTCACTTCCTCCAGCGTCGAGCCGTAGCCCGCCGGGTCCAGTCCATACCGCGGCGCCGTGTCCTTGTTGACGAACCCGCGCACGGTCGTGAACAGATCCTCGAACGCGCCGTCGTCACGGAACGCGATGGTGTCGACCAATCGTTCCGTCTCGGCGTCGGCGCCGGCGCCGAGGTAGGCGCGGTGAAATGCCGCCACCACCTCGTGGGCGCGTTCGTCGCGGATCATTCGCGTCGCCTGGGCGCGAAGCTGTTCCACCGTCGCCAGCTGGCCCGCGTCCGCGGCCCGATCCAGCTCCGGGTCGGGCGTGCTGCCCCACAACATGAACGAAAGCCGGGACGCCACCTCGTACGGCGACAGCACGAAGCGGCCCTGTCCGTCGGGCGTCTCCGCGATCTCGGCGCGCTGAAGGAATGAAGGCGACGCCAGGAACGTCTGCAGCAGCACCTCGGCGACCTCCGTCGCGGCGCCGGTCGTCGTGATCGTCGCGCGGCGGGCGACGATCCGATCGAAGCGCGCGATCTCGTCGCTGGTCAGGGGACGGCGAAACGCGCGCCGCCCGAACGCGACGATGGTGTCGTGCAGGCAGGCGGTGCCGTCGCCCGTGGGGTCGCACGCCATGAAACGCTTGCGCAGGACCGGGTCCGCGATCACCTGAGCGGCGACGGCCTCGCCGGCGGCGACGTAGCCATCCCAGGCTTTTGCGGTGAGGTCGCCGGATTGATCGGGCGCCAGGACGGAGGACGGCGGCCGGCCGCCGAGCGCGCCGACCGTCGCCACGCCCAGCAGATCGCGTACGGTCCGGTCGTACTGCTGATTCGTCAACCGCGGCAGCTGCGACGTCGCGGGAATCCCGCAGCCCATGAACGCCGAACCGCCCGCTCCCGCGCCGGCGCCGCCGTCGTTCGTGCTGTTCCCGCCCGCGCCCGCGCTTCCGCCGCCGGTTCCCGCCGGCAAGCCGCCCCCGCTACCGCCGATGACGCCGCTGTCCGGGCCGGCGGTGATCGCCCGGCGGCGACAGGCGAGCGCACCGGACGCGAGCGCGACGGCCAGCAACAGCGCGGTCAGGACGCGCGCGTGACCTCGAACCAACGGCGAGCTGACCATGCGACGTCCCCCCGATCAGTAGCGCGGTCGGGAGGAGTCGGGTCAGGTCAGTTCGACGGGGGGAGAACGACGCGGAAGATCGTGCCCGCCGTGGGCGGGGCGAGGACGATGATGTCGCCGCCCGAAAGCCGTGCGAGCTGCCGCGAAATCGCCAGGCCCAGGCCCGATCCCGTCGCCCGTCCGGTGTGTCCCGGCTCGAACAGGTGTCGCAGCGCCTCCTGGCCCAGGCCGGGTCCGTTGTCGCGCACCTCGATGACCACCCTGCCGTCTCCGGTCTCCAGCCGAACCTCGACGAGGTTGGCGCTCCAGGGGCGGTCCGCCAGCGCGTCCGCCGCGTTCAGCAGCAGGTTGAGCACGATCTGGGTGATGCGCGTCGCCGGGATGCGCACGCGCGGCGTGTCGCCCAGCTCTGAAGACACGGGCGTCACCGCCGAGAGGCGCGCGCGCGCCATCTGCAGCGCCCGCTCCACCGCCGGTTTGACGTCGGCGGTGCCGACGATCGGCGTGATCTCGTCGGGACGCAGGAAGAGCTGGAAGTCGCGCACCAGCGCGGTGATCGTCTGCGCGCTCACCATCGCCAGCTGAACGTCGGGCGCCAGGCGATCGAGCTGGCTCGCGTCGGCGCCGCCGCGCGCGCGCAGGCGTTCGACGCGCTCGTTGGTCCAGTCCAGCGCCGCCATCAACGTCGACAGCGGGTTGGCGATCTCGTGCGCGAGACCGGCGGCGAGCAAGCTCGCGGTGGCGAAACGGTCGAGGCGCGCGAGCGCCTGCGTGGGCACCGGCGTCACGTGGTGCTCGAAGGGCGTGGCGTCAGCGTGCGCGTGGTCCTCGTGCTGGGAGACGAGAGCGGTGAGTCCCATGTCTTTGTCCTCCTCCATTCGACTCGACGACGGAAGAGGTGAGGAGCAAGCGTTGGGCCAGGCGAAATATCGCCAAAAACTAAGCGGCAAGCTCTGCGGTTGCCGACGCTTCGCCACGAGGCGCCGTGGACCGCACCACGATCCCACGAATGGTCGTGGGCGCGATCAGTTCGCGTTGTGCGGTCGCATCACGCCCCAGCGCTTGAGGCGCGAGCGCAGCGTGTTCGGGTGCAGCCCCAGCCGGCGCGCGGCGCCGCGCTCACCTTCGATCACCCAGCGCGTTTCGGTCAGGACCTGCTCGACGTACCAGCGTTCCACCTCCGCGATGGTTCGCGGCGGCGACATGTCCGCCGGCACGGCCGCCGCCGTCACCGTCAACGGCGAAGACGGTGGCGCCGACAGGTCAGGCAGCGCGTCCAGGTCCAGCACGCGGTGGCGCGCGAACACGACGGCGCGTTCGATCACGTTCTGCAGCTCGCGCACATTACCCGGCCACTTGTAGGCGAGCAGGCGCCACATCGCCTCGGGCGAGACCTCCTCGATGCGCTTGCCCGCCTGCCGGGCGTAGCGAGCCAGGAACGTGTTCACCAGCGGTGGGATGTCCTCGGCGCGCTCGCGCAGCGGCGGGAGGGCGACCGGGAAGACGTTCAGCCGGTAGTAGAGGTCCTCGCGGAACTGGCCCCGCGCCACCAGCTGGGGCAGGTTGCGGTTGGTCGCCGCGACGACGCGCACGTCCACGCGGATGGTCTCGTTGCCGCCCACGCGCTCGAACTCGCGCTCTTGCAGCACGCGCAGCAGCTTGACCTGGGTCTCCAGCGGCAGCTCGCCGATCTCGTCGAGGAACAGCGTCCCGCCGTGCGCCAGCTCGAAGCGGCCCTTGTGCTTTCCGACCGCGCCCGTGAACGCGCCCTTCTCGTGTCCGAACAGCTCGCTCTCGACCAGCCCGGCGGAGATCGCCGCGCAGTTGACCTTGACCAGCAGACGCTCGTGGCGCGGGCTGGCTTCGTGGATCGCGCGCGCGACCAGCTCCTTGCCGGTTCCGGTCTCGCCCGTGATCAGCACGGTGGTGTTCGTCCCCGCCACCATCGCCACCCGCTCCTTCATGTGGCGGATGCCCGACGACGAACCGACGATCTCGGAGGCGACACCGCCGTCCAGCTCCCGGCGCAGATAGTCGCGATCGCTGGTCAGCTGCTCCTCGTGCCGGCGCCGATCGGAGATGTCCTCGAAGAAGAACGAGACGCCGGTCGGCGACGGGTAAAGGCGCACCTCGAACGGACGGCCGCAGCACTGCGTCTCGACGGTGATCGCGCGCTGCTCCGCCACCGCGCGCTCGAACGCGGGCCGCAGCGGTCCCTCGGCGAGCTGCGGATTCGTGGTCCAGGCGACCTGCCCGATCATCTGATCGCGGCTGTGCCCGCACAGGGCCATGGCGCGCTCGTTCGCGTAGGTGAAGCGGCCGTCGCGATCCAGCGCGATGAACGCGTCGGAGATACGCGACAGGATCGCCGCGACGTCGGCGCGCGCGGCCTCCGCCTCTTGCCGCGCGGCTTCGGTCCGCGCCAGCAGGTCCTGCCGTTCCTGCTCGTTCTGGATTCGCACGGTCACGTCCTCGAGGATGCCGACGAAGGTCAGCCCGTGAGGCTGGCCGGCGATGGGCAGCGCCCGGACCTCGACCGACCGGACCTCGCCGTTCTTGTGAACGAAGCGATGGATCGGCGTCTTGTACGCGCTGCGCGTCTCGACCGCCGAGCCCCAGCGCGCGGCGACCCGCTCGCGATCGTCGGGGTGCAGCGCGCTCATCCAGCCGTGTCCCAGCGACTCGCTGTATGTCAGGCCCATGATGGCCTCACCGGCCGGGTTGATGTAGAGGCACTGGCCCTTTTCACCGGCGATGAAGATCCCCAGCGGCGACGCGTCGCACATCGCGCGGAAGCGGGCCTCGGCGGCAAGCAGCGCGCCGTCGACGCGCTTGCGTTCCACCGTGCGCGCGACGCCCTGCGCGACCAGGTGCAGCAGGTCGAGATCGCCTTGCTCCCAGACCGTACCGACGCGCGCGGCAAAGCCCGCGATGCCGATCAGCACGCCGTCCACGACGACGGGCACCAGCGCCAGCGCGCGATCGCCGTCGGCCGCCACGAGCTTTTCCACCGACGTCGCCAGGAACTGGTGGGTGCGCGGGACGCGCACGACACCGCCGCGCCGCAGGCTGGCCAGGAACGGCTGCGGCAGCACGTCGACCGGGATGCGGGCAAACTTGGCGACCGGCTTCATCGGCCGCACCGTCGGCGCGTGCCACTCATGAGCGAGCGTCAGGCTCGCCGTGGTCTCGTTCAACTCGTAATAGAACGCGCGGTCGACGCCGCGTTGCAGGCCGACCGCCGCCAGCGCGCGCGTGATCGCCTCGTCGGCGGCCTGCGACGGCAGGCCCAGCAGAGCGGTGGCCACGATGGCGGCGACGCGATCGTCGGCGACGCCGTCGAAAATTTCGCTGCCGTTCCCCAGCGGCAGAATTCCGGCGAGCCACTGGAGCTCGCGCGCGAGCGCAGCACGCTGTTCGCTGCTTGCATCGATCGCCGTCATCCGGTCCTCCCTCCGTCGTTCATCCCACGCTGCCTCAGCTGCTCTCGGCCGTTCGTACCCCGTTCGTCGTCTTGGCGATCGCGGCCGGTAACAGATCAGCGAGCTGGGCCTTGTCCAGCAACTCGTCCGCGCCCGCCTCGGCCGCCAGCCCCGCCGGAATGGCGGTGGCGTGGTTGGTGAGCAACAGGATCCGCGGCGTCTCGCGGCTGGCGCGAATCCGACGCGTCGCCTCGAGGCCGTCCATCCGCGGCATCCTGACGTCCATCAGCACGACGTCGGGGTGCAGGCGCTGCACCTCCGCCAGCGCCTGCTCGCCGTCGGTCGCCTCGGCGACGATCTCGACCTGTGGAAGCGTTCCCAGGTACCACTGCATGAGCCCCCGAAATGCGGGCGAATCATCGACCAGTAGCACGCGCCGCTTTCGTTCCGTTTCCATGGGTCGCAGCTTCGCGTAGCCGCCCGGCACCGGCCATCGGGGCGTTACCGGAGGAATGGACGGATGAACCCCTAGTCGGGGAGAGATCGCTAGCGATCGGGCGAAACGAGTCCGGTTCGGATGGCGTAGCGGACGAGGCCCGCGAGGTCGTGGATGCCGAGGCGCTCCATGATCTGGCCCCGGTGGGTCTCCACGGTCTTCGCGCTCACGTCGAGCAGTTGCGCAACTTCCTTGGTCGACTTCCCCTCCGCGACCAGCTGCAGGATCTCGCGCTGCCGCGGCGTCAGCACGTCGGCCGCGATGTTGTCGCCGCCCGCGGCGGCCGGCGGCGCGGTCCGGCCGAGATAGCCGTCGACCACCTGCTTCGAGATCGCGGGCGAAAGATAGGTCTCGCCGCGCATCACGGCGCGCAGCAGCACCGGCAGCTCGTCCGCGGCGGCGTCCTTCAGCAGATAACCGCTGACGCCGGCCCGCAGCGCCTGAGCCACGTGCGCGGGCGTCCCGTGCATGGAAAGGATGACCAGGCGCGTCCCCGGCGCCTCGCGGGCGACGCGCGCGGCCAATTCCAGGCCGTTGAGGCCGGGCATGGCGATGTCGATCAGCGCAAGGTCGGGCTTGGTCTCGCGCAGCACGGCCAGTGCTTCCTGTCCGTCGCCCGCCTCGACCACCGTCTCGACGTCCGGAAGCCCGGCCAGGAGCGCGCGTATCCCCGCACGTACCAGCGCATGGTCGTCAGCCAACAGTACCCGCATCCCCAAGCTCGCCGTTGTACATGATACACCCTGAGTCCGCGAGGAAGAGTGAGCGAACGCCGTAACGACGAGCCCGCGAAGGCGGCGCCAGAGCCCTGGCGCGACACTGTTCTGCGCGGAATGTTGACGGTGGCCGCGATCATCGCGCCGGTGCTTTCTGCGCTGTCACTCTTCGTTCGCCGCTCGCCGCGATCGACGTTCGACGTCGCCATGATGGCGACGGCCGGCCTGCTCGTTCCCGTCTTTCGTCTCGCTCCAGGACTGACGGTGCGGCAGCGCGCGCTGGCGACGATCATCGCGGCGTTCACGGCGACCGTGTACATGCTCGCGCGCGTGGGATTCGCCGCGGGCGCGGCGGTCAGCCTGGTGGCGATCATGCTGGTCGGGGTCGTCGCGCTGGGCCGCCGGCTCGGCTTCGTGCTCATCGCCTTGTCCGCGATTGCGCACCTGGTGGTGGGCGCGATGGTGGTTCACGGGGTCGTGCAGCTCGACGCGCGCTACGTCGATCCGATGATCATGCAGAACTGGTTTCGCATGGCGGTCACGACGACGTTGCTCGCCTTGCTGCTGGCGCTGATGATCGACTCGGTCATCCGCCACGTCGAGGCCAGCTCGCGCGCCACCACCGAAGCGCTGACGAAGCTGCGCGGTGCGTACGAACGCCTCGGGCTGCTCCACGGTCGGCTGGAGGCCGCGAAGGAAGACGAGCGCCGCTTCCTCGCCCACGAGCTGCACGACGAGCTGGGCCAGACGCTGACCGCGTTGAAGCTGCGCCTGCAGCTGGGCGCGCGCGCGGCGGCAGCGGCCACCCCCGGGGTCGGCGACGCGATCGCGCTGGTCGACGATCTGATCGCGCGCGTGCGCAAGATGTCCGTCGATCTGCGCCCGCCCTTGCTCGATGAGGTCGGCCTGGTTCCGGCGTTGCGCGCCTATCTCGAAGGCCAGTCGGGTCTGTCGGGCGTGGTGATGGAGCTGGAAGAAGGCACCGAGAAGACGCCCCTTCACCTGGACGGCCGGCTGCCGTCCGACCTGGAGATCGCGTGCTTCCGGGTCGCGCAGGAATCGATCACGAACGCGCTCCGGCACGCCTCGGCGCGGCGGATCAGCGTCCTCATCGTGCAGCGTCCGGCGGGCATCACGCTGGCGGTCAAGGACGACGGCCGCGGCTTCGACGTCGCGGGCACCCTGGAGACGGCGGCCGCCGAGGGCCACCTGGGCGTCATCGGCATGCGCGAGCGCGTCCGTGGCCGAGGCGGGACGTTCCAGATCATCTCGCATCCAGGAATGGGGACCACCGTGACGGTCGACCTCCCGTTCAAGCTGAATCAGGACATGAAGGGATCGGGCGCGGCCAGGATGAACCAGGACATGACATGAAGGGATCGGGCGCTGCGGCGCGCTGAGAATTCTTCACTGGTTTAGTAGGCAATTGAGCCACTTTTTGGTGAGGTGATTGACGATCACGCTCTAGCATCGCGCGAAGGGTGTGTGTCAGAATCCGACCCAAGCAATGGACCATCTCGATCAACTGGAACAACAGAGCGTCTTCATTTTCCGTGAAGCTTTCCGCCACTTCGAGCGCCTCTGCATGTTGTGGTCGATCGGGAAGGATTCGACGGTGTTGCTGTGGCTCGCGCGCAAGGCGTTCTTCGGCCACGTCCCGTTCCCGCTCGTCCACATCGACACGAACTACAAGCTGCCGGAGATGATCCGGTACCGGGACCGGCTGGCGATGGAGTACAAGCTGCAGATGGTGGTCGGCCAGAACAAGGCCGCGCTCGCCGAGAAGGACACGTTCCCGGACAAGTTCGCGGCGAACCCGAACATGAGCGCCGAGGAACAGGCGCAGCTGCGCACCGCCTGCTGCGGTCGCCTGAAGACCGACGCGCTGGCGGCAACGCTGCACGGGACGGGGCAGCGCATGCGCCTCAATCTGGACACCGGTAAGTACGAGCCGATGGCCGACAAGCTGCCGTACACCGGCGTCATCGTGGGCGCGCGGTCCGACGAGGAGGGCAGCCGATCGAAGGAGCGCTACTTCTCGCCGCGCGGCAAGCACGATGACTGGGACGTGGGCGACCAGCCGCCCGAGTTCTGGAACCAGTTCAAGACCGACTTCGCGCCGGGCACGCACCTGCGCATTCACCCGCTGCTCGACTGGACCGAGCTGAACATCTGGGAGTACATCAAGCGCGAGAACATCCCGACGGTGTCGCTCTACTACGACCAGGGCGACGGCACGCGCTACCGCAGCCTGGGCTGCGGACCCTGCCAGCGGCCGATCCAGAGCAAGTCCAAGAACGTGGACGACATCATCGTGGAGCTGAAGAGCGGGTCGCTGAGGAACATCGCGGAGCGCTCGGGCCGCATGCAGGACGGCAAGCACGGCCTCGAGGAGCTGCGCCGCAAGGGCTACATGTGAAACAGAACCCGCTCGACCCCTCCGCCGCGGGCGAAGAGGGTGTCGATCGCGGGGCACGTGATTCGTGAGCATCCACTTTATTGGAGGATTCGTTGGCTAGCGCGGAACGAGATCGAGAACGCGAGAATTTCAACGTCGTCATCGTCGGCCACGTCGACCACGGGAAGAGCACCGTCGTCGGCCGGTTGCTCGCGGACACGAACGCGCTGCCGCAGGGAAAGCTGGAGTCGGTGCGGCGCGAGTGCGATCGCACGGGCAAGCCGTTCGAGTACGCCTTCCTGCTGGACGCGCTGTCGGACGAGCAGGACCAGGGGATCACGATCGACACCGCCCGCTGCTTCTTCAAGAGCGCGAAGCGCGACTACATCATCATCGATGCGCCCGGGCACATCGAGTTCCTGAAGAACATGATCTCGGGCGCCGCGCGCGCCGAGGCGGCGGTGCTGGTGATCGACGCCAAGGAAGGCGTGCGCGAGAACAGCCGCCGCCACGGCTACATCCTGTCGATGCTCGGCATCCGCCAGGTGGTCGTGGTCGTGAACAAGATGGACCTGGTCGGCTACAAGCAGGAGACGTTCGACGCGATCGAGAAGGAGTACCGCGCGTTCCTGGAGGGGATCGGCGCGTTCACGCCGCGCCAGTTCGTGCCGGTGGCCGCCGTCGCGGGCGTGAACCTCGCGAATCGGGGCAAGGAGACGCCCTGGTACAAGGGGCCGACGCTGCTCGAGCTGCTGGACACGCTGCCCAAGGCGCCGCCGCGCACCGACCAGCCGCTGCGCATGCCGGTGCAGGCGGTCTACAAGTTCACCGAGCACGGCGACGACCGCCGCATCTTCTCGGGCCGGATCGAGGCAGGGAAGGCCGCGATCGGCGACAAGGTGGTGTTCTCGCCGTCGAACAAGATCTCGACCATCCGGAGCATCGAGGGGTTCAACACGGCGCCGCGCACGACGATCGAGGCGGGGTGGTCGACGGGGTTCACGCTGACCGAGGAGATCTACGTGACCCGCGGTGAGGTGATGAGCCACGTCGGCAAGCCGCCGCTGGTCTCGACGCGGCTGCAGACGAACATGATCTGGCTGGGCAAGAAGCCGTTCGTCACCGGGCGCGATTACAAGTTGAAGCTGGGGACGGCGGCGATCCCGGTGCGCCTCGGCAAGATCAACAAGGTCATCGACGCCAGCGCGAAAGGGGACAGCCGCCTCGAGAAGAACGAGGTCGGGCGCCACGACGTAGCCGACGTGATCCTGGAGCTGAAGCAGCCGCTCGCGTTCGACCTGACCGCCGACTGTGAGGCGACCGGGCGCTTCGTGATCGTCGACGAGTATGACGTCGCGGGCGGCGGCATCATCACCGGGGCGGTGAAGGACGATCTGCGCGATCTGCGCGACGAGGCCCAGCTGCGCGACTTCAACTGGGTCGAGGGCGGCGTGACCGCGGCCGATCGCACCAAGCGCGCGGGCCACCGCGAGGCGCTGGTGATGTTCGTCGGCAAGCAGGAGAAGGGGAAGCACGAGTACGCGCGCGCGGTCGAGCGCGCGCTGTTCGAGGCGGGCCGCAACGTCTACATGCTCGACGGCAAGAACGTGCTCCTCGGCATCGACCACGACCTGTGGGTCGACGCGGCCCTGTCGGAGCTGGTGCGCCGCTTCGGCGAGGTCGTCCACCTGTTGTTGAACGCGGGCCTCATCGTCGTGTCGACGACGAACGCGATCGGCCTGGCCGACGGCGCCGCGGTCCAGGCGCTGATCCCCGATTCACCGCTGCTGCTGATCGACATCGATCCGGACGGCTCGAGCGCGCAGGACTGCGACCTTCGCATCCGCGGCACCGAGCCGGAGGCCGAGGTGATCGCGAAGATCAACGACCTGCTCGCCGCCCGCAAGATCACCACGCTCGGCTGATCGCGGACCCTCACCCTAACCCTCTCCCGCAAGCGGGAGAGGGGATCAGACCTCCCTCTCCCGCTTGCGGGAGAGGGTCGGGGTGAGGGCAAGCCGCCTGAGGCAACGCGCGCTCAGGGGAGGCGGTAGGCGGCGAGCGGAAGGCTCAGGGCGACGACGCCGTCGGCGACGAAGCCGGCCATGAGGCGGGCGCCGTTCTGCTGGAAGTGGGTGCCGTCGCCGACCAGGTAGAAGTCCGCCTTGGCCGCGACGCAACCGATCATCTGGACGTAGTCCAGCGTGGCGGCGTTGAGATCGATGAGCGCGACGTCCTTCGCGGCCGCGACGGTCTTCATGGCCATCGAGTAGCCGGCGAGACCGTTGCCGAACGTGTGGCTGTCGCCGGTGCAGGTCGCGCGCGGGGGCGGCGTCACCAGGATCGGGATGCCCTGTTTGCCGCGCACGCCGTCGACGTACATGTTCATGTACATCTGGAAGTCGGTCGTGCTGACGAGGTAGGGCTCGCCGTCGTCGTACGTGGCGGTGGTGTTGCCGTCGTTGGTTCCGAACTGAACCATCAGGTAGTCGCCGGGCTTCATCGCGTTCAGGATCGTGGTCAGGCGTCCTTCGTTGATGAAGCGCCGCGACGTTCGCCCGCCGATCGCCTGGTTCGAGACCTTGACCTGGGTGGTGAAGTAATCGGCGAGGAACTGGCCCCAGCCGGCCTGCTTGTTCGCGAGCGTCAGCGAATAGGTCGACGCCGTCGAGTCGCTCGCGATGAACACCGTCACCGGGGCGGTCGCGCCACCCGCACCGCCGCCCGTTCCACCGCGTCCGGCCGCACCGCCGCCACCGCCCGTTCCGCCGCGTCCGCCGCCAGCCGCGCCGCCTCGCCCGGCGCCACCGGTGCCGGCGGTCGCGCCTCCGCGTCCGCCGGCGCCACCGGCAGCGCCTCCGCGGCCGCCGGTACCGGCCGTCGCGCCGCCCGCTCCCGTCGTGCCGGCGTTTCCTCCACCGCCCGTCGTACCCGCGCTGCCCGTCGTACCCGCGCTGCCCGTCGTACCCGCGCTGCCCGTCGTACCCGCGCTGCCCGTCGTACCCGCGTCGCCCGTCGCGCCTGCGCTGCCCGTCGTACCCGCGCCGCCCGTCGTACCCGCGCCGCCCGTCGCGCCTCCGTTGCCGGCGCTGGCCCCCGCGCCTCCGAGGCCCGTACCCTCGCCCGCATCGCCGGGCGCGCAGCCCGCGACCAGCGCAACCGACGCGAGCACCAGCGCCGACATCCACGGTAATGGGCGGGTCATCGCCACCGTTCATGTGCGCACGGCGCGCGCCCTTCATTCGTTCCCCGTTTCTTCCTCTTCCTCTCCCGGAGGTATGCTCCGCGCCGATGCGCTGCTGGCTCCCCACGCTACTTCTCTGCGTCGCCTGCGCCACACCCGCCCCACCGCCCGCGGCGCCGCCGCCCGCGCCGCCACCGCCCGCGCGTGACTTCACGCGGCCGGGCGAGCCGCACCTTCAGAACGTGCGCCAGTTGACCTTCGGCGGCGAGAACGCCGAGGCGTACTGGTCGTGGGCGGGCGACGCGCTGACGTTGCAGGCGCGCGGGCCCGAGGCGGCGTGCGACCGCATCTTCCGGCTGCCGCTGACCCCCGCCGGACTTCCCGCCGCGGCGATGATTCCCGTGTCCAGCGGCCGGGGCGCGACGACGTGCTCGTTCTTCCTGCCCGGCGATCGCGAGCTGATCTACGCGTCGACCGAGGCGGGCGGCGGCGCTTGCCCGCCGCGCCCCGATCACAGCCAGGGCTACGTGTGGGCGCTGTATCCCGACTACGACATCTACCGCGCGAACGCGGACGGCTCGGGCGCGCGCCGCCTGACCACGACGCCAGGCTACGACGCCGAGGGGACCGTCTGCGGCAAGGACGGCTCGATCGTGTTCACGTCCGTGCGGGACGGCGACATCGACGTCTACCGCATGGACGCCGACGGCAAGCACGTGAAGCGGCTGACGCACGACGTGGGCTACGACGGCGGCGCGGTGTTCGACGCCGACTGCACGCACATCGTCTGGCGCGCGTCGCGTCCGAAGCCGGGCAAGGACCTGGACGACTACAAGCGCTTGCTCGCGCAGAACCTGGTGCGCCCGAGCAAGCTCGAGCTCTATGTCATGGACGCCGACGGAGCGAACGCGCGCCAGGTGACGTACCTGGACGCGGCGTCGTTCGGGCCTGCGTTCATGCCCGGCGGCAAGCGCATCATCTTCGCGTCGAACCACGGCGATCCGAAGGGCCGCGAGTTCGATCTGTGGGCGATCGACGTCGCGGGCACGCGCCTGGAGCGGATCACCGACGCGCCCGGGTTCGACGGGTTCCCGCTGTTCTCGGCCGACGGTAAGCGGCTGGCGTTCGCGTCGAACCGCGCGACGGAGCCCGGCAAGCACGACACGAACGTGTTCGTCGCGGACTGGAGACCCGACCCCGTCACGCCCGCGGCGGCGCCGACCGCCGCCGATCGGATCCTGGAAGACATCCGCTGGCTGGCGGACCCGGCGCGCGAGGGGCGCGGCATCGGCACCGCCGGTCTGGAGGCGGCCGGCGCCTTCATCGAGGCGCGCTTCAAGGAGCTGAACCTGCTGCCCGCCGGCGACGCCGGCGGGTACCGACAGGCGTTTCCGGTGCGCACGGGCCTGAAGGTGGAGCCGGGCACCTCGC
>Ga0207648_10003604_pt1 | contig 16196 bp, 20 predicted proteins | sample KBSMisM32_FD_184310 | JGI IMG/M metagenome (GOLD analysis project Ga0207648, IMG submission 184310) | Miscanthus rhizosphere microbial communities from Kellogg Biological Station, Michigan, USA - KBS Miscanthus M3-2 (SPAdes) (version 2) | ecosystem: Host-associated > Plants > Roots >...
CGTCATCCCGTTGCACGTGCCCGACTTGTCGGGCTTCGCGCGCCAGCTGCGCCGCTCGCTGGCCGACCACCTGGCCGAGCACGCCGAGCTGCCCGGGCATCAAGCGATGCTCAATCAGGTGGTGCGTGCCGCCGGCCACCGCAACCTGCAGACGCTGCAGGCGCACACGCCGCGCCGCGCGCCGGCAGCTGCTGCGCCGGCGACGCCGCCGACGCTGAGCGCGGCGGCCGCCAAGGCGCTCGGCTCGTTCGATCACCTCGGGCGCATGAGCCGCTGGCCGCACAAGTACTCGGTGCAGCGTCTTGCGTTGTGGGTGATGTGGATGCAGTTCGAAGCACGCCGCGTCTACACCGAGCGCGAGGTCAACGCGGTGCTGAGGGCCTGGCACACCTGGGGCGACCACGTCACGCTGCGGCGCGAGCTGATCAACGACAGGCTGCTGACGCGCAAGGCCGACGGCTCGCAATACCGCAAGCTGCCGGCGCGCCCGAGCGACGAGGCCCGGGCACTCATGGCGGCCTGGCGCGCCAAGGCGGGCACGTCGAAAGCCGTGACGGCGCAGTCGCCGCACTCGTCGCGGGTCGCGGCGGCTGCGTGAGCGCTCAGCTCAACCAGTGCGCGCGGTAGTACAGCAGCTCGTCGATCGACTCGTGCACGTCGGCGAGCGCGGTGTGCGCCTGGTTCTTCTTCACGTTGTCGAGCAGCGCGGGGCGCCAGCGCCGCGCCAGCTCCTTCAGCGTGCTGACGTCGAGGTTGCGGTAGTGGAAGAACGCCTCGAGGCGCGGCATGTGATTGGCCAGGAAGCGTCGGTCCTGGCAGATCGTGTTGCCGCACATCGGGCTCTTGCCGGCGCCCACGTAGCGGCGCAGCCAGTCGATCACGGTGTCCTGGGCGCTCGCCTCGTCGATCGTCGAGGCGCGCACGCGCTCCACCAGGCCGCTCTTGCCGTGTGTGTTCTTGTTCCACGTATCCATGGCGCCGAGCGTCGCGTCGCTCTGGTGAATCGCCAGCACCGGCCCGTCGACACGCCGCGTCAGCTGCGGGTCGGTGACCACAACCGCCAGCTCGATGATGCGGTCGCGCTCGGGCGACAGGCCGGTCATCTCGAGATCGATCCAGATCAGGTTCTGGTCGTGCGGCGCGAGCGCGGTGGCAGGGTCTTCGGCGGCAGCGTTCATGGCGGCATTGTGGCAGGCCTACACTGCGCGCCATGGCGCTCCATCCGTTGACTTGGCTGTTTGCCGTGGCGCTGCTGGCCGCGCTGGCGACGCGGCTGTGGCTGGCCACGCGTCAGATGCGCCACGTGGCGGCGCATCGCGACCACGTGCCAGCGGCGTTTGCCGCGCGCGTGTCGCTGGAGGCGCACCAGCGCGCGGCCGACTACACGGTCGCCAAGACGCGATTCGGCTTGCTGACCACCGCGTTCGGCAGCGCCCTGCTGCTGGGCTGGACGCTGCTGGGCGGCCTCGACGCACTCAACGAGGCGGTGCGCGGCGTGCTGCTGCCCCGCTTCGGCGCGCTGCCGTACGAACTCGGGCTTCTGGCCGCGTTCGTGCTGATCGGCGCGGCTGTCGACTTGCCGTTCGAATGGTGGCGCACCTTTCGCATCGAGCAGCAGTTCGGCTTCAACCGCAGCACCTGGCGGCTGTTCGTGGCCGACCTGCTGAAGAGTGCGCTCGTGGCCGCCGTGCTGGGCTTGCCGCTGGCCGCGCTGGTGCTGTGGATCATGAAGAGCACTGGCGGCTGGTGGTGGCTGTGGGTCTGGGCCGCGTGGACCGCGTTCAACCTGCTGATCCTGGTGATCTACCCGACGGTGATCGCGCCGCTGTTCAACAAGTTCGAACCGTTGCGCGACGAAAACCTGGCCACCCGCGTGCACACGCTGATGCAGCGCTGCGGTTTTGCCGCCAAGGGCCTGTTCGTGATGGACGGCAGCCGCCGCTCGGCGCACGGCAACGCGTACTTCACCGGCCTGGGCGCGGCCAAGCGCGTGGTCTTTTTCGACACGCTGCTGAGCGCGCTGACACCGGGCGAAGTCGAAGCCGTGCTGGCGCACGAGCTGGGCCACTTCAAGCGCCGCCACGTGCTCAAGCGAATGATCGCGATGTTCGGTCTCAGTCTGGCGGGTCTGGCGCTGCTCGGCTGGCTGGCCTCGCGCAGCTGGTTCTACACCGCGCTCGGTGTGACGCCCAACCTGGCGGCACCCAACGACGCGCTCGCGCTGCTGCTGTTCGCGCTGGCGCTGCCGGTGTTCGGCATCTTCGTCTCGCCGTTGGCCGCTCTGCTGTCGCGCCGCCACGAGTTCGAGGCCGATGCCTACGCGTGCGCGCAGGCCAGCGGCGCCGACCTCGCGAGCGCACTGATCAAGCTGCATCAGGACAATGCGTCGACGCTGACGCCCGACCCGGTGTACGTGCGCTTCTACTACTCGCACCCGCCGGCCGGCGAACGGCTGGCGGCGCTGACGACGCGACCGGCATGACGCTCGCGCTCACCGCGCGGCAGACGACCACGGCATCGGTGCGCTGCGCGTCGATGGCGGCTGAAGCGCTGGCGTGGCGCTGAACCCCGGCCTGGTGGTGGGCGCCCACGGCCGCCACTACTTCGTCGAGACCGCCAACCGCCAGCGCCTGCTGTGTCACCGCCGCGGCAAGAAGGTCGATTGCGTCGTGGGCGACCGCGTCCAGTGGGACATCGCGGGCGACGGCGGCGTGATCGAGGCGGTGCTGCCGCGGCGCACCCTGCTGTGGCGGCAAGACCGCTGGCGCAGCAAGTCGTTCGCCGCCAACATCGACCAGCTGCTGGTGATCGTCGCCACGTCGCCGCCGTTGGCGGAGTCGCTGCTGGCGCGCGCGCTGATCGCCGCCGCGCACGCCGGCATCGCAACGCAGGTGCTGCTGAACAAGATCGATCTGCCCGAGGTCGACGCGGCGCGCCAGCGGCTCGCGCCCTATTGCCGCATGGGCGTGCCGGTGCTCGAGGCCACGTTGAAGCACGACGACGCGGCTGCGCGTGCGCTGCTGGGACCGCTGCTGAGCGGCCGCGTCACATTGTTGCTGGGCGCCAGCGGCGTCGGCAAGAGCACGCTGATCAACGCCGTGGTGCCCGACGCCGCGGCGCAGGTGGGCGAGATCTCGCGCGCGCTCAACGCCGGGCGTCACACGACGACCACCACCACCTGGTACTGGCTCGATGTGCAGCACGAGGGTGCGGTGCTCGATTCGCCTGGGTTTCAGGAGTTCGGCCTGCAGCAGATCGAGGCCGCCGACCTCGCGACCTGGCTGCCCGACGTGGCGGCGCACGCCGCGCAGTGCCGCTTCGTCAATTGCACGCACCGCAGCGAACCGGAGTGCGCGGTGCGCGCGGCCGCCGAGCGCGGCGAAGTGGCGCCGAGCCGGTTGCGCCTGTACCACCAGCTGTACGAGGAGCTGGCGCGGCCGCGCTATTGAATGCGTGGCCCGTCAGCCGAGCAGGTTGGCCAGCGTCAGCAGCGCGAGCAACAGCATCCACAGCACCACCGAGCGCCATACCAGGCCGACGATGCTGTCGAGATGGCCGATCTGCGGGTCGGCGCCGGGCGTCGAGCCGGCGGCGCTGGCGACCCCTGGTGCCGCACCGCTTTCGAACGTTTTCGAGCGGTCCGGTGTCACGCCCGGTGCGGCTGCGCCGCCAAGGCTGACACCGACGGCACCGGCCGCGGCCGACAGGATCACGCCCTCGTTCGCATGCCGCCACAAGCCGGCGTCGCGGCGCCAGCCGTTGACAGCTTCTTCGAAGTTCCCGACCACCGCGAAGCCGAACGCGGTCAGGCGCGCAGGCAGGTGGTCGATGAGAGCGAACAGGCGCTGCGACAACGCCATCAGCTTGTCGTTGGCCGGCGCACCGAGCGCCTTGCTCTTGAAGGCCCAATAGCGGCTCGCGAACTCGGCCATCCGGTACAGCACGGCACCGGCAGGCCCGAGCCCGAGTGCCGCCAGCACGACGAACCAGAAGAACACGCCGAACACATGACGGTGCGCTGCCAGCAGCGAATGCTCGATCACGTGGCGCAGCAGCTCGGTGCGCGGCAGTTCGCTGACGTCGAGGTGGCACCACTGCGCGAGCTGGCGGCGCGCCATGTCTTCGTCGCCCTGGTCGAGCGCCTTGCGGATGTCGGTGAAGTAGTGGCTGAACTGGCGGAAGCCCAGCGTCAGGTACAGCACGACGATGTCGAACACCAGCGCCGTCACGGCATGCAGCCAGCCGAGCCAGATGTGCAGCAACGCGGCCGCCACGGCCGGCGCCACCACCGAGACGAACCACACCACCCAGGCATGGCGCTCGCGACCGGCGTCGAAGTGGCGTCCCGCCCAGCCGACCCACGAGATCAGGCCATCGTGCACCCAGTTTTCGCGCGGCAGCGGGCGCAGCTGCTCGAACATCAGCGCGAACAAGACGGCGAAGAAGCTCATCGGGCCCTCATCGGCCGCCGATGATACCGAGCGCTCCCGCGGGGCCGCCTCAGCGCAGAAAGTGGTACAGGTTGCGCAGCATCGCCGCGGTGGCGCCCCAGATGAAGTACTCGCGCGGCTGACCCTGCGCATCGACGCTTTGCCACGGCATCGACAAGAACTGCCGCTGCACGCCTTCGAACTCCGCGGCATGTCGATGGTGGTGTGCCGGCGTCATCAGGTACTGCAGCGGCACCTCGAACGCCTCGGCCACTTCGAAGGCATCGAGCGCCAGCTCGAACGGCGGCTGCACCAGGCCCACGATCGGCGTCACGACGTAGCTGCTGACGGTGGAATAGGTGTTCAGCGGCCCCAGCACCTGGACGCGCTCGCGCGGCAGGCCCACCTCTTCCTGCGTCTCGCGCAGCGCGGTGTCGATCACGTCGGCGTCGCCGGGGTCGGCGCGGCCGCCCGGGAAGCTGATCTGGCCCGCGTGGTCGTGCAGGTGGTCGGTGCGACGCGTCAGCAGCACATGCAGGCCGTCGTCGCGCTGCACCAGCGGCACCAGCACCGATGCGGCGATGGGCGCACGCTCGAGCGCAAACAGCCGCGCGTCGCCGTGGAACTCCGGCTCCCAAACGCGTGCAGCGTCGGCAAAGCGCGCGCGCACCGCGTCGGCCGTCAGCGCGTCGAGCGGCAGCGGCGGCAGGTGATCGTCGATGCCGACCACCGGATAGATCCGGGGATCGCGGATGCGAGGCGGTCTGACGCCCATGGCGACGGGCCCTCAGGGGCCTGCACGGCCCAGGTTCAGGCCGGCATGTGCGCTTCGCGCGAAAGCCGGCTCTCGCACTGCGCGCGAGGCGATCGCTGCGCGCTCGCGTGAGCTGCGCTCACGCCAGCTTTTGCATCCCGCGAAGGCCGGCTCTCGCGCTGCGCGCGAGGCGATCGCTGCGCGCTCGCGTGAGCTGCGCTCACGCCAGCTTTTCCTTGATGCGCGCCGACTTGCCCGAGCGCTCGCGCAGGTAGTACAGCTTGGCGCGGCGCACGTCGCCGTGACGCTTGACTTCGATCGACGCGATCAACGGGCTGAAGGTCTGGAACGTGCGCTCCACGCCTTCGCCGCTGGAGATCTTGCGCACGATGAAGCTCGAGTTCAGCCCGCGGTTGCGCTTGGCGATCACGACGCCCTCGTAGGCTTGCACGCGTTTGCGGTTGCCTTCGACGACGTTGACGTTGACCACCACGGTGTCGCCGGCGGCGAACTGGGGGATCTTCTTGCCGAGCCGGGTGATCTCTTCCTGCTCGAGGGTGCGGATCAGGTCCACTGGGGTTCTCCTGCGATCGTGCGCGGGCCCATTCGGTGTTGTTTGGCGGGCCGGCAGAGGATCGGAAAGCCGCGGATTATAAGCCGCGCGAGCGCAGGTAAGCCTCGTCGGCGGCGTCGAGGCGCCCCTCGGCGCGCGCCCGCGCGATCAGGTCGGGCCGCCGCCGTGCCGTTGTGCGCAACGCCTGCTCGCGCCGCCAGCGCGCAATCTCGGCATGGTGGCCCGACAACAGCACCTTCGGCACCGCCAGGGGCCCCTCGCGTGTGTCGAGCACCTCGGGGCGACTGTAGTGCGGCCCTTCGAGCAAGCCGTCGGAAAAGCTGTCGCTCTGGTGCGACGGCTCGCTTAGCACGCCGGGCAGGAGCCGCGCCACCGCATCGAGCAGCACCAGCGCCGCCAGGTCACCGTTCGACAGCACGTAGTCGCCCAGGCTCACCTCGAGGTCGACGTGGCGGTCGATGAAGCGCTGGTCGACGCCCTCGTAGCGCGCGCACAGCAGCACAGCGCCGTCGCCGTGCGCCAGCGTCTGCACCAGCGCCTGCGTCAACGGCTGCCCGGTGGGCGCAAAGTGCACCAGTGGCGCGGGCTGCGCGCGATCGGCGCGCACCGCCGCCAACGCGCGCTCGAGCGGCTCGGCGAGCATCACCATCCCGGGCCCGCCGCCGAATGGCCGGTCGTCGACGCGCCGATGCGCGTCCTCGGCGTGCTCGCGCAGTGGCCACAGCTTGAGCTGCAAGGCGCCGCTGTCATAAGCGCGGCGCGTGACGCCACTGGTCTGATGCGCCGCGAACAGCTCGGGAAACAGCGTGATGGCGTCGAAGCGCACGGGCTGCTCCTCAATAGTCGAGCGACCAGTCGACCTGGATGCGGCGCGCCGCGATATCCACAGCATCGACGTACGCGGCCACGAAAGGGATCAGCCGCTCGGCCTGCACATCGGGCACCTCGGGGCCGGCATCGGGACGCCGCACGCACAGCACGCTGTGCGGCCCGGTGTCGATCAACGCGCTCACCTCACCCAGCGCCTCGCCTTGGCGGTTGATCACCTGCGCGCCGATCAGGTCGACCCAGTAATACTCGTCGTCGCCGGCGCTCGGAAAGTGGCTGCGCGCCACGAACACGCGCGCGCCGCGCAGCGCGCGCGCAGCTTCGCGATCACCCAACTCGCGCGCGCACGCCACGATCACGTCACTGTGCGCTTTGACCTCGGTGACGTGCAAAAGCGGCGGCAGGCTCGAAGGCGTCACGGCGTGAGCCGCCGGCTTGAGGTACCAGCGAGGCGACGCGAACAGGGCTTGCGGGTCGGACGCGAAGGGCTGCAGCTTGATCCAGCCCTTGACCCCCCAGGCGTCGAGGATGCGGGCCACTTCCACCGCATCGGCCGGCCACGCGTCGACGGCCGAGCCTTCGGAATGCCGCTCCATCGATCAGGCCGGGCGTCCTGAGCGCGGGCCCCGCGGCGCGGCTCAGGCGGCCGCGGGCGCGGTCTGCTTCTGGGCTTCGCCGATCAGACGCTTGACGGTGGGCGACAGCTGGGCACCGACGCTCGACCAGTAGGTGATTCGATCGAGCGCCACGCGCAGCGGCTGCTCGCCACCAGCGGCCATCGGGTTGTAGAAGCCCAGGCGCTCGATGAAGCGGCCGTCGCGTCGCATGCGCGAGTCGGTCACGACTATGTTGTAGAAGGGGCGCTTGTTGGCACCGCCGCGCGCCAGTCGAATCACGACCATGGTGTCAGTCCCGGTGATCTGACCGCGGGCGTCCTGTCGAGGCTGGCGCGGTCGGGTTGCTTATCGTGCTGTTGGCGCTTGGAAAATTCGAGCGCGCCTCAAGCGGGCGGTCGGCGCCGAAAACCGGGCATTATAAGCCCCCGGCCGGGATTGGCCCGTGCCCTGCTCACCGATGGACGCGTCAGCCCTGCTCATCCGCCCGACCGAGGAGGCCGACCTGCCGGCGATCACCGGAATCTACGACCTGGCGGTGCGCACCGGCACGGCCAGCTTCGAGCTCGAGCCGCCCGACCAGGCCGAGATGGCGCGCCGACGCCAGGCCGTGACGCAGGCCGGGTTGCCATGGCTCAGCGCCGAACGCGACGGCGCGCTGCTCGGCTATGCGTACGCTGGGCCGTTCCGGCCGCGCCCGGCCTACCGCTTCTGCGTCGAGAATTCGATCTACGTCGACCCACGCGCGCGCGGCCAGGGCGTGGGCGGCTGGCTGCTGGCCGAACTGATCGCGCGCTGCGAGGCCTGGGGCGCGCGCCAGATGGTGGCGGTGATCGGCGACTCGGCCAACACGCCGTCGATCCAGCTGCACGCGCGGCTCGGGTTCCGCCACGCCGGACGGGTCGAGCACGTGGGCTGGAAATTCGGCCGTTGGCTCGACGTGGTGTTCATGCAGCGCGCGCTCGGTGCCGGCGCCGGCATCCCAGCCGACTGAGCACGGCGCGCATGCGCTACCGCTCCAAGACCGTGGCCACCTGGGTCGGCGTGCTCGCCGGCGCGCTCGGAGCGCAGCGCTTCTACCTGCACGGCGCGCGCGACGTGTGGGGCTGGGCGCATCCGTTGCCGACGCTGCTCGGGTCGTGGGGCGCGTGGCGCATGCACGCACTGGGACAGGACGACCGCCTCGCCGCGCTGCTGGTGCCCGTGCTCGGCGTGATGCTGAGCATCGCGATGCTGACCGCGATCCTCAGCGCGCTGACCCCCGATGCGCGCTGGGACGCACGCTACAACCCGGGACTGCCGCCGCGCGAGACGCGTTGGGGGCCGGTGCTCGGCGCCGTGCTCGCGCTGATGATCGGCGGCATCGTGCTGATGGGCACGATCGCGTTCGCCGGCCAGCGTTTCTTCGAGTGGCAGATGCAGGCGGCGCTGGCCGGCACGCTCACAGCAGCATGAGGCTGGCCCAGTAGGCCACCGCGGCGACGAAAGCGGAGGCCGGGATCGTGAAGATCCAGGCCCACACGATGTTGCCCGCCACGCCCCAGCGCACCGCCGACGGATGGCGCACGGAGCCGACGCCGACGATCGCGCCGGTGATCGTGTGCGTGGTGGACACCGGAATTCCGAGGCCCGAGGCGATGAACAGCGTCACCGCGCCGCCGGTCTCGGCACAGAAGCCGCCCACCGGCTTGAGCTTGGTGATGCGCTGGCCCATCGTCTTGACGATGCGCCAGCCGCCGAACAAGGTCCCCAGGCCGATCGCGAGGTAGCAGCTCCAGATCACCCACACCGGCGGGTACTCGTCGCTCGCTGCCACGCTGCCCGCGGCCACCAGCAGCATCCAGATGATGCCGATCGTCTTCTGCGCATCGTTGCCGCCGTGGCCGAGCGAGTAGAGACCGGCCGATATCAGTTGCAGGCGCCGGAACCAGTTGTCGACGCGCAGCGGCGAGCTGCGCCGGCAGATCCACGACACCGCCACCATCATCAGCGAGGCGAACAGGAACCCCAGCAGCGGCGACACGAAGATGAACGCCACGGTCTTGAAGACGCCGCCACCGATCAACTGGCCGGCGCCGGCCTTGGCCATCACGGCGCCGACGATGCCGCCGATCAGCGCGTGCGACGAGCTCGACGGGATGCCGTACCACCAGGTCAGCACGTTCCACGCGATGGCGCCGACCAGCGCGCCGAACACCACGTAGTGGTCGACCACGCCGGGCTCGACGATGCCCTTGCCCACGGTGGCCGCCACCTTGAGGTGGAACACGAAGATGGCGATGAAATTGAACAGCGAGGCGAACGCCACCGCGTGGTGCGGCTTGAGCACCCCGGTGGACACGACGGTGGCGATCGAATTGGCCGCGTCGTGAAAGCCGTTCATGAAGTCGAACGCCAGCGCCAGAGCGACCAGCAGCGCGATCACCCAGAAACTGAGCGGAACGGCTTGCATCGACGATCGACGCGCGCCGCGCTCAGGAATTCTCGAGGACCACGCCCTCGATCAGATTGGCCACATCCTCGCAGCGGTCGGTGATCGACTCCAGGTGTTCGTACACCGCCTTCAGCTTGATCAGCTCGCGCGTGTCGACCTTCTCGTCGCGGAACAGCCGCGAGATCGCCGAGCGCATCACGCGGTCGGCGTCGGACTCGAGACGGTCGATCTCCTCGCAGGTCTTGAGCGCCGCATCGGCCACCGAGGCTTCGCTGATCTTGGGCAGCAGGCTCACGGCGTGCTGCACGCGCTCGCAGCAGCGCACCGACAGTTCGCCCAGGCGGATCACGTCGTCGTTCATCTGCTTCACGTCGTAGAGCGACAAGGTCTCGGCGCTGTCCTGCAGCAGGTCGAGCACGTCGTCGAGCGCGTTGATCAGGCCATGGATCTGCTCGCGATCGATCGGCGTGATGAAGGTCTTGTGCAGCGCGCGGTTGACCTCGGCGGTGATTTTGTCGGCGGCGCGCTCGGCGGCGTCGACATCGGCAGCGTACTTCTCGCGCAGCGTGGCGTCCCCGTAGTTGCGGATCAACTCCATGAACGAGCGCGCGCCGCTGGCGATCAGGCGGCCGTGCTCGTCGAACATCTCGAAGAAGTTGCCTTCGCGCGGCAGCAGCTTGCCGAACAGCATCGTGTGGTCCTCGATTGGCGGCGTGGCGCGGCGAGCGCACGACGCGCAGCCAGACCCCTCAGCCGGCGATTGTAGGCGGCGACAACAGCGACTCGCGCGGGCCCTCGAAGCCGGCGATGCGCTCGATCAGGTACTGCAGATCGGCGGGCTTGCGCAGCGGATCGAAGCGATCGACGTCGACCACCAGCAGCGGCAGGTCGGTGTGCGTGTCGAAGAACTGGCCGTACGCATCGGCCACCGCGCGCAGGTATTCGCTTTCGATGCGGCGCTCCATCGCGCGGCCGCGCCGACGGATGCGGTCGCGCAGCACGACCATCGAGCCGTCGAGCCAGATCACGAGGTCGGGGGTCGGCAGCTTCGGCGCCACCTGGTCGTGGATCATCGAATACAGGCGGTATTCGTGGTCCGACAACGTCAGGCGCGCGAACAGGCGATCCTTCTCGAGCGTGAAGTCGCTGACGATCAGCGGCGCGAACATGCCCGGCTGCGCCAGCGAGCGCGTCAACTCGACGCGCTGGAACAGGAAGAACAGCTGCGTCTGAAAGGCGTAGCGCGGTCCGTCGGCATAAAAGTCCCCCAGGAACGGGTTCTCGTGCGGCCGCTCGAGCAGCAGCTCGGCACCCAGCGGTGGCGCCAGCAGCGACGCCAGCGTGCTCTTGCCGGCGCCGATCGGCCCTTCGATGGCGATGTGCCGCAGTCGTTTCATGGCAGCCGTTGTTCAGGCGCGGAAGATGAAATACACCGCCCCCACCAGGCACAGCGCGGCCCACAGGTAGTCGAGCTTCAGTGGTTGCTGCATGAACACCACGGCGAACGGCACGAAGACCGACAGCGTGATCGCTTCCTGCATGATCTTGAGTTGCGCCAGGCTCAGGCCCGCGCCAAAACCGATTCGGTTGGCCGGTACCTGCAGCAGGTATTCGAACAGCGCCACGCCCCAGCTCGCCAGCGCGGCGATCGCCCAGACGCGGTGATTCAGATACTTCAGGTGGCCGTACCAGGCAAACATCATGAACAGGTTCGAAGCCGCCAGCAAAACCGCGGTGGTGGCGGTCGGCGACCAGGCGGCTCTCATCGCGCGACTTTCTCGTCGGCCAGCCGCGTGACCTGTTGATCGCCGGCACGCTGCAGCCAGGTCGTCAACGCGCCGAGCCCGTCGACCTGCAGCCGCGGGGCGATCTCGAGCAGCGGCTTCAGCACGAAGGCGCGCAGATGCAACCGCGGATGCGGCAGCGTCAGCGCCGGATCGCCACTGCGCTGTGTACCGTACAGCAGGACATCGAGGTCGAGCGTGCGCGGCGCGTTGCGCGTCGTGCGGGTGCGGCCATGCCGTGTCTCGATGCCCTGCAGCGCGTGCAGCAGCGCCGTCGCCGTCAACGTCGTATCGAGCGCGACCACCGCGTTGACATAGGGCGGGCCTGGCGCATCGATCGGCGCCGAGGCGTACAGGCTCGAGCTGGCGGCAAGTCGCGTGTGTGGAAGCGCGCGCAGCGCTGCAATGCCGCGCGTCACCTGCGCGCGGGCATCACCGAGGTTGGCGCCGACGCCGACGTAGGCACGCACCGCGACGCTCATGACACCACGGGGTTCGGCGCGCTTCCGTCCTCGCCGCGCGCGCCGCCCGAGCGCCGGCGCCGCCGCCGCCGCTTGGCCGGCGCGCCACCGGCGGCCGGCGTCGGCTCGGGCTGGCGGCGCTGCCGATCGCTGTCGCGCGCCAGTTCCAGCAGCGCGTCGCGTTCGTCGGCGTCACCGAGCGAAAAGTCTTCCCACCAGTCGGCCAGCTCGCCCTCGAGCTCCTGCGCATCGGCGCGCAGGCGCAGGAAGTCGTAGCCGGCACGAAAGCGCGGTTGCGCGATCAGCGCGCCCGCCGAGTTGCCCTGGCGACGTTCGAAGCGCGGCTGCATCATCCAGATCTCTCGCATGTCGCCGGCCAGGCGGCCGCGTCCGGACACATCGCCGATGCGGGCGTCGAACACCGCGTCGATCGACTGCTGCAGCGCCGGCATCGGATGCTCGCCGCGCTTGCGCAGGTCGTGCCAGCGCGTCTGCACGTCGTGCCACAGCAGGCACGCCAGCAGGAAGCTCGGCGCCACGGCGCGCCCTTCGGCCACGCGCCGGTCGGTGTCGGCCAGCGCGAGCTCGATGAAGCGATGGCGCTGCGCGCTGCCGCGCTGCTCGTCGTACACCGCCTCGAGCACCGGGAACACGCCGCGGTGCAGGCCGTGCGTGCGCAGCGCCTCGATGCTGGCCAGCGCATGGCCGGTCTGCAGCAGCTTGATCATCTCGTCGAACAGGCGCGACGTGGGCACGTTGGCCAGCAGCGGAATCGCCTCGGCCATCGCGGCCGCGGTCTTCTTCTCGATCGTGAATCCGAGCTTGGCCGCGAAGCGCACCACGCGCACCAGGCGCACCGGGTCTTCGCGGTAGCGCATCGCCGGGTCGCCGATCATGCGCAATACGCGCCGCTTGGCGTCGGTGATGCCGTGGTGAAAGTCCACCACGATGCGCGTCTCGGGGTCGTAGTACATCGCGTTGACGGTGAAGTCGCGCCGCGCGGCGTCCTCGATCTGCGGCCCCCAGACGTTGTCGCGCAGCACGCGGCCGCTGGCATCGACCACGTGCGTCTTGCCGGCGAGCTCGGCCTTCGACGTGCGCTCGTTGCCCTGCACCGTGTCGGCCTCGCTGGCATCGCGATAGGCGCGGAAGGTGGACACTTCGATCACCTCGTGCTCGCGGCCGCGCCCGAACACGACGTGCACCAGGCGAAAGCGCCGGCCGATCACGAAGGCGCGGCGAAACAGCGATTTGACTTGCTCGGGTGTGGCGTTGGTGGCGACGTCGAAGTCCTTGGGGCGGCGCCCCACCAGCAGGTCGCGCACGGCTCCGCCGACGATGTAGGCCTCGTGCCCGGCCTGCTTGAGCGTGCTCACCACGCGCACCGCATGCTCGTCGAGCAGTGAATGGTCGATGCCGTGCTCGCTGGCGGGAACGTCAACCCGTTTGCCCAGCGGTACCCCCGCGGGTTTGCCGAGCAGCTTGTCGATGAATTTCTTGATCATTCGAAGAGTTTGAGGATACGCCAGCCGCGCTCCCGCGCGATCGCCTCCAGCGCCGGGCTCGGATTGGTGGCCACCGGGTCGCTCACCGCCTCGAGCAGCGGCAGGTCGTTGGTCGAGTCGCTGTAACAGACGCTGACCGTGAAGTCGCGCAGCACGAGGCCCTGTGCGGCCAGCCAGTCGGTCACGCGCTGCAGCTTACCTTCGCGCAGCGACGCGATGCCCTGGATTCGCCCGGTGACCCCGCCTTGCGCGTCGCGCTCCAGCTCGGTGGCGATCAGCGCGTCGACACCGAATGCGCGCGCGATCGGCCGCGCGATGAACTCGTTGGTCGAGGTGGCGATCGCGACGCGGTCGCCCGCATCGAGGTGCACGCGCACCAGCGATCGCGCGCGCGCGCCGATGGCCGGTTCCATGCGTTCGCGCATGAAGCGCTCGAGCACCTCAGCTTGCTCGACCGCCGTGCGGCCGCGCCACGGCCGGGTCGCGAAGTCGACATAGGCAGCGACGTCGAGACGGCCGGCCTGGTACTGGCGGTAGAAGCGGTCGTTCTCGCTGGCGAATTCGGCGCCGTCGGCCCAGCCGATCGCGACCATGAACTCGCCGAACGCGTGGTCGGAGTCCTGGGCGATCAACGTGCCGTCGAGGTCGAACAGCGCGAGCTTCATTCGCCCCCTTCGACGCGGCGCGCGCGGGCGTCCAGGAAATGCGACGGCCTTCGCAGCGGCCGGGCGGTCTTCATGCGCCGGTGGACTCTTGCTCGAGCAGCATCTTCTTCAGCAGCGGCACGGTGACGCCGCGGTGTTCGGCGAGCGCGAAGTCGTCGAGCCGATCGAGCAGTGCCATCAGGTGCGACAGGTCGCGCGCGAAGCGCGTCAGCAGGTAGTCCATCACGTCGTCGGACAGCAAGATGCCGCGCCGGTCGGACTCGCGGCGCAACACGGCGCGCGCCTGGTCCTCGGGCAGCGCACGCAGCGCGAACACCGGCCCCCAGCCCAGGCGCGTGCGCAAGTCCTCGCGCACCCGCAGGTCCACCGGCGGCACGCGCGCGGCGGCCACCCACGGCACCGCGTGCGTCTGCGCCTCCACCAGCAGCGCGAACGCACTGCGCTGCTGCGCCTCGTCGAAGCGGTCGCAGGCGTCGAGCAGCAGCACGCTGCAGCCGGGCTCGATCGACCACGGCGGACGCACCGACGGATCGAACCAGCCGACGCGCTCGCCGCGCTGCTGACGCTGGTGCGCCAGCGCATGCAGCAGATGTGTCTTGCCGCTGCCCGCCGGGCCCCACAGGAACACCGGCGAAGCTGCGCCGTCGAGTTGCTGCAGCTGCTGCAGCGCCGCGGCATTGGCGCCGGGCACGAAGGTATCGAAGCGCGCCGTGGCCGGCGCAACGATCGGCAACGGCAGCTGCTTCATCCGCGCCGTGCGTTCAATGCAGGCGCGGCATGCGGCGCAGTTCGTCGAGCCGCTCCGCCATCGCGAGCGCATCGTCGGCGTCGGGCCGATGGGCCAGGTACGCCTCGAGGTCGGCAATCGCGGGCTCGACGCGGCGCAGCTCGATCAACGCCAGTGCGCGGTCACGCCGCTCGTCCCAGTTCTGGGGCAGCAGGATCACCAGCCGCTCCTGCACCGCGAGCCAGCGTTCGCCGTCACGGCCGCTGCGATGGATCTCCTTCAGGTTGCGCAGCATGCGTGCCAGCACGTCGCGCGGCTGCGCCGCCTGCAGGAACAGGCCGAGCGGCGCCTCGAACTCGCCCACCAGCCCCTGTCGCCGGCGATACGGCGCTAGCCGCTCGTCGAGCTCCTCGCGCGACAGCGAGCGGCCATTGAACGGATCGAGAACCACCTCGCCCTGCGGCATGCGCAACTTGATCAGGAAGTGCCCGGGAAACGACACGCCGCGCGCGGTCAGGCCCAGCTGCCCGGCCAGTTCGATGTAGATCAGCGCCAGGGTCAGCGGGATGCCGCGGCGCTGCGACAGCACGTCGTTGATGAAGCTGTTGCGGCGATCGTAGTAGTCGTTGACGTTGCCCGCAAAGCCGAGCTCGCGGTAGAAGTAGCGGTTCAGCAGCCGCAGCCGCTGCACCGGCGCCGCGTCAGCCGGCACGCGCGCCTTCAGCTTGGCGCCCAGCTTATCGATCTCCGACAGCACCGACTGCACGTCGAGCTCCGCGTATTCGTCCTGCGCGATCGAGATCGCTGCCTCGAGCAGCGCAAGACCGGAGTCCTCGGCCACCAGGGCGGCAAAGTACTGCAACGGCGTCGGCGCACTGAACAACGACTTGGGCGGCATCGATCGGCGCTGGACGTGCGGTCCAGCCCCTCCAGTGTAGGGGTTCGTCGGCGGCGTACCGCGCCGCGCGCGCTCGCACAGCGTCACGCCCGGCGCATGAATTCGCGCAAACGCAAGCCGCACGCGGCGAGCACGCCGAAGTACAACAACGCCACCCCGGCCAGCACGCCCGCCAGCACACCGGCGCGCCACCACGGCCGCGCCTGCGCGCCGATCCAGTCGATGGCGCCATTGGCCCACACCAGCACCGCGCCGAGCGCCAGACAGCCCAGGAGCACGCTGAGGCCGAAGCGCGCCCAGCCAGGTGCCGGTCGGTAGACCCCGTTGCGCGTCAGGCCGCGCAGCAGCCAGCCGGCATTGATCAGCGCGCCCAGCGCGATGCTCAGAGTCAGCGCCGCATGCGCCAGCCATGGCACCAGCACCAGGTTCATCGCCTGCGTGATCGCGAGCACCGCGATGGCGATGCGCACCGGTGTGCGCACGTCCTGGCGCGCGTAATAGCCCGGCGCCAGCACCTTGACC
>Ga0207648_10003607_pt1 | contig 16185 bp, 16 predicted proteins | sample KBSMisM32_FD_184310 | JGI IMG/M metagenome (GOLD analysis project Ga0207648, IMG submission 184310) | Miscanthus rhizosphere microbial communities from Kellogg Biological Station, Michigan, USA - KBS Miscanthus M3-2 (SPAdes) (version 2) | ecosystem: Host-associated > Plants > Roots >...
AGAACGGCGCACAGTCCCGGGTTCGCCTGCTGGACCTCGAAGCCCGCGGGCTGCGCCGGCGACATCTCGATCAGGCTCGCGCCGGTCACCGTGATGTCGCTGCCGGCGGGCTCGACCATCGGCCGCTCGGCCTTCGCCGTGCGCCCGGCCTCGCGCTTGCCCGTCGAGCCCTGCGTGAGTTCGCGTGCCGACGGCCGCGCGGGCGCGGGCGGCACCGGCCGCGCCGCGGGGGCGGGCGGGGTGGGCTTCTTGGCCGGCGGTTTGGAAAACAGCGCCATCGATTCCGGGAGTTAGCGCGGCCCCAAGGGGCCTCCTACAGCGATTATGGTCCCGCGACGGGGCGCGGGACAACCGTGGGCGGCACCCCCCGGCCGCCGCCCGCCGGTCAGCCCTTGGCGAGGTTGGCCGCCGCGAAGTCCCAATTGAGCAGCTTGTCGATCAGGGCGTCGACGTACGCGGCGCGCTTGTTCTGGTGGTCGAGGTAGTACGCGTGCTCCCACACGTCGATCGTCAGCAGGGGCTTCTGGCCCTTGGTGAACGGCACTTCCGCGTTGGGCGTCTTGACGATCTTGAGCGTGCCGCCCTCGGCGACGAGCCAGCCCCAGCCCGAGCCGAACTGCGACACCGACGTGGCGGACAGCTGCTTCTTGAACTCGTCGTAGCTCCCGAACGCCTCGTCGATCTTGTGCGCGAGCGCGCCGGTCGGCTTGCCGCCGCCGTTGTGCTTCATGCTGTGCCAGTAGAACGTGTGGTTCCACACCTGCGCCGCGTTGTTGAAGATCGGCGCCTTGTCGGCCTTGCCCGCCGTCGCCGTGACGATGTGCTCGAGCGACTGGCCCTCGAACTCGGTGCCCTTGACGAGGTTGTTCAGGTTGTCGACGTAGGTCTTGTGGTGCTTGCCGTGGTGGAACGACAGCGTGTTCGCCGAGATGACCGGCTCGAGCGCGTTGTCGGCATAGGGAAGCGGCGGAAGCGTGAACATGGCGGTAAGGCTCCGGCGTTATTGGTCTAATCGATGGGACGCCCGCGGGGCGCGCGCGGGCGCGCCTCGCCGAATGGCCATGATACTCGCGGCGACTACTGCGCCTGGATGACCGCGCACGCGACGCGCGCGCCGGCGTTGCCCGTGGGCTGCGTCTTGTAGTCGTCCGGATCCTTGTGGACGATCAGGCCTCGGCCCACGACGCTCTTCGGGCCCGCGGCGACGGTGACGCCGTCGAGCGAAAAGCTCGCCTTGGCGTTTCCGTTCGCATCCGCGACGAGGCTCGGCATGTCGCCGGCATGGTGGGCCTCGCCCTGCGGACCGTGCGGGGTGCCGTCCGGGTTCCAGTGGCCGCCGGTGCTCATGCCGTCGCCCGAGCTGCAGTCGCCCTTCTCGTGCATGTGGAAGCCGTGCTCGCCCGGCGCGAGGCCGCGCACGTCGGCGGTCACGACCACCCTGCTCATGCGCTGCGCGAACGTGACGGTGCCGGTCGTCGTGCTGCCCTTCGTCGGCTCGAGCTTCGCGATCGCGACCGCCGAGTCGAAGGGCGTCGTCGCGCACGCCGTGACGACGAGCGCAGCCGCAGCGACTGCCGCTGCCAGGATGTTCTTGTTCATGGTTGCCTCCGGGGAGGCCGGGCGCATCGGGCGCCCGGCGGAATGGGGACGCTCGCGCCGCGAATCGACGCTGACCGCTAGTCGTCGCCGTACATCTTCTGGACGCGCTCGCGGCGCTCCTGCGCCTCGAGCGAGAGCGTCGCGGTGGGACGCGCGATGAGGCGCGCGACGCCGATCGGCTCGCCGGTCTCCTCGCAGTAGCCGTAGTTGCCGCTGCCGTCGTCGATCATGCGGATCGACTTCTCGACCTTCTTCAGGAGCTTGCGCTCGCGATCGCGCGTGCGGAGCTCGAGCGTGTACTCCTCCTCGAGCGTGGCGCGGTCGGACGGATCGGTCGTGACTTCGTTCTCGCGCAGGTGCTCGCCGGTGTCGTCGGCGTTCTGCAGCAGCTGGTCGCGCAGCTCGACGAGCTTGCGCCGGAAGAACGCGAGTTGCGCCTCGTTCATGTAGTCCTTGTCCGGCGCCGCGAGGACGTCGTCCTCGCTGAGCTCCCGGATCTTCTTGACGGCGGTAGCGCTCTTGCCTGCCATGCTGGATTTTCCCTTTCTGCGCGCGTCCCGGGCAACCATGCGACCCGGACGCGATAAACGGGCGATTATAACTGTCCGGGCGGACCGGGAGCCAGCGCCTTCGCCGCCGCGACCCGCAGTCGGCGACCCGCCGACGCCGCCATCGTATAATCGTTCAAATTCAAGGATTTCCCGTTGGCTCCCGCTCCCCGCATCACGCTTCGCCGTCCCGACGACTGGCACCTGCACTTGCGCGACGGGGCGGCGCTCGCCTCGGTCGTCGGCGCGACCGCGCGCACGTTCGGGCGAGCAATCGTCATGCCGAACCTCAGGCCGCCGGTCACCACGGTCGACGCGGCGCTCGCGTACCGCGACCGGATCCGAAGCGCCGCGGGCCCGTCGTCGCGGTTCGTGCCGCTGATGACGCTATACCTGACCGACAACACGAGCGCCGACGAGATCGCGAAGGCGAAGGCCTCGGGTGCGATCGTCGCGGTCAAGGTCTACCCGGCGGGCGCGACGACGAATTCGGACGCGGGCGTGACCTCGCTCGATCGCGCGCGCCTCGCGATCGCCGCGATCGAGAAGCACGGACTCGTGCTCTCGCTGCATGGCGAGGTGACCGACGCGGACGTCGACGTGTTCGACCGCGAGCGCGTGTACGTCGAGCGCACGCTCGGGAAGCTCACGCGCGATTTCCCGGGCCTACGAATCGTGCTCGAGCACGTGACGACGCGCGAGGCGGCCGAGTTCGTGGCGGCCGCCGGTGCGAACGTCGCCGCGACGATCACGCCGCAGCACCTCCTGTGGTCGCGCAACGCGATGCTGGTCGGCGGCGTGCGGCCGCATTTCTACTGCCTTCCGATCCTCAAGCGCGAGAGCCACCGGCACGCGCTCGTCGCCGCGGCGACCTCGGGAAGTCGTAAGTTCTTCCTCGGCACGGACAGCGCGCCGCACGCACGCGACCAGAAGGAGCATGAATGCGGCTGTGCGGGCTGCTATTCGGCGCCGCTCGCCCTCGAGCTCTACGCCGAGGCGTTCGAGGACGCCGGCGCCCTCGACCGGCTCGAAGGCTTCGCGAGCCTGCACGGCGCGGCGTTCTACGGGCTTCCGCCCCACGCCGACACCGTGACGCTCGTGCGCGAGCCGTGGACGGTCCCCGCCGCATACCCGTTCGGCGACGCCACCGTCGTTCCGCTGCGCGCGGGCGAGCGCATGCGCTGGCGCATCGACGGAAACTGATGCGACCCGGGTGCTATCCTAGCCGTCGAAGTCCGCCAGACCGTCGCTGCCCGCTTTACGCGGGGAGAGGAAAGTCCGGGCTCCAGAGAGCAGGATGCCGGGTAACGCCCGGCCGCAGCAGCCGCGGCTTCGCCGCCGCGGTCAAGGCGAGGAAGAGGGCCACAGAGACGAGTCGCTCCCCGTCAAACGGGAGCGGGTGAAACGCGGCAACCTCCATCCGGAGCAACGCCAAGTAGGCGGACCATGACGCTGCTCGCGTCGTCCGCGGGTAGGCGGCTCGAGCGTTCGGGTAACCGAACGCCTAGAGGAATGACGGCCATAGCGCGCTTTCGGGCGCGCCGTAACAGAACCCGGCTTATCGGCGGACTTCGATTTACACCACGACGCGGAGCGAACATGGACGAGGAAGCCTTCAACATTTCGATCCGCAAGTTCCTGAAGATGGTCGGCATCGGCTCGCAGCGCGAGATCGAGCGCGCGGTCGCGAAGGCGATCGAGACGCGCGCCATCACGGACAAGGACGGGCCGTTCCCGATCACGATGACGCTGCGCAGCGCAGCGCTCGGCATCGACGAGACGTTCGACGGCGATATCGAGCTCCATCGCGCGCGAGACTAGGAAGCGCGCTTCGCGTCCTTCAGGATCTCGCGCGCCGCGTTGCGTCCCGGGATCCCGGTGACGCCGCCGCCGGGATGCGCGCCGGCGCCGCACAGGTAGAGCCCCTTCACCGGCATCCGGTAGTTCGCCGCACCGAGCACCGGCCGCGTCGCGTAGAGCTGGTCGAGCCCCAGCGCGCCGTGGAAGATGTCGCCCCCGGTCAGCCCGAATTCGCGCTCGAGGTCGAGCGGCGTCAGCGCGCGGCGCCCGACGACGCTCGCGCGGAAGTTCGGCGCCATCGCGGTCACCGTGTCGATCATCAGGTCCGCGACCGCGTCGCGCGCGTCGTCCCAGGTCGTGTCGGGGCGCACCGCAGGCAGGTCCGGGTGCACGTGCTGACAGAACAGGCTCGCGACGTGCATGCCCGGCGGCGCGAGCGAGTCGTCGACGACCGACGGGATGAGCACCTCGACGATCGGCGCGCGCGACCAACCGGTGCTCTTCGCATCGAAATACGCGCGCTCCATGTACGCAAGCGATGGCGCGACCACGATGCCGCTCGCGTGGTGCGGCGCGCTCGCGCCTTCGCTCGGCAGGCAAGCGAAGTCCGGAAGCGCCGAGAGCGCCACGTTCATCCGGAACGTGCCGGAGCCGCAACGGTAGGCGTCCATGCGCGCGCGGAAGTCGGCGTCCACGTGCTGCGCGTCGACGAGCTTGCCGAACAGGAGCTTGGGGTTGACGTTCGCGACGACGCGCTTCGCCTCGACGACGTCGCCGCCCTCGAGCTCGACGCCCGCGGCGTGCCCCGCCTTGACGATCACGCGCGCGACCGATGCCTGCGTCCGGATGTCCACGCCGCGGGCGGTGCATTCCTTCGCCATCGCCTGCGTGATCGCGCCCATCCCGCCCTTCGCATGGCCCCACTGGCCGCGCTTGCCGTTCACCTCGCCGAACACGTGGTGCAGCAGCACGTAGGCGGAGCCTGGCGCGTACGGCGAAGCGAAGTTGCCGACGACCGCGTCGAACCCGAACGCCGCCTTGATCGGCGCGGATTCGAACCGCCGGTCGAGGATCTCGCCGGCGCTCTTGGTGAAAAGGTCGACGACGTCGCGACGCTCGGCGAGCGAGAGCGCCTTGAACGAGCGCAGCGTCTTCCACGCCTCGAATAGCGCGCCCACGTCGCGCCGCTCGGGATTCGCGACGTCGGGCGGCGTACGGTGCATGAGGTCGCGCAGCACGTCGGCGACGCGGTCGAGCATCGCGTAGTACGCGGGCAGCGCCTCGGCGTCGCGGCGCGAGAAGCGCGCGACTTCCTTCTGCGTCTTCTCGAGGTCCCCGCCGACCTTCAGGTAATCGCCCGGCGTCGTCGACAGCGGCAGGAAATTCGCGAACGGCCGCTCGACGATGGAAAGGCCGTGCGCCGCGAGCCTGAGATCGCGGATGACCTGCGGATCGAGCAGGCTGACCGTGTAGCTCGCGGTCGAGTTGCGGAACCCCGGGTGGAATTCCTCGGTGACCGCCGCGCCGCCGACGACGCCGCGTCGCTCGAGCACGCACACGTCGAGACCCGCGGCGGCGAGATACGCCGCGCACACCAGGCCGTTGTGGCCGCCGCCGATCAGCACCGCGTCGAAGACGCGCGACGTCATGGCGGCGGAGCGCGCGGGGCTTGGGATCAGGCGCCGGCGTCGCCGGCGATCGCGACGGTCGAGTAGCCGGCGTCGACGTAGGTGATCTCGCCGGTCACCGCGCTCGCGAGGTCGGAGAGCAGGAACGCGGCGACGTTGCCGACCTCGTCGATCGTGACGCCGCGGCGCAGCGGCGCCGTCTGCTCGAAGCGCGACAGGAGCTTGCCGAAGCCGCCGATCCCGGCGGCCGCGAGCGTCTTGATCGGCCCCGCCGAGATGCCGTTGACGCGGATGTTCTCGGGCCCGAGCGCCGCGGCGAGGTAGCGCACGTTCGCCTCGAGGCTCGCCTTCGCGAGGCCCATGACGTTGTAGTTGGGCACCGAGCGCACGGCGCCGAGGTAGGTCATCGTGACCAGCGCGCCGTTGCGCCCCTGCATCAGCGGCCGCGCGCCCTTGGCGAGCGCCGCGAAGCTGTAGCTCGACACATCGTGGGCCACCGAGAACGCCTCGCGCGTCATTCCCTCGAGGAAGTCGCCGGCGAGCGCCTCGCGCGGCGCGAACGCGATCGAGTGCACGAGCCCGTCGAGCCCGCCCCAGTCGCCCTTGAGCGTGTCGAACAGCGCGACGATGTCGGCGTCGCGCGTGACGTCGCACGGCAGCACCGGGCAGGGGCCGAAATCGGACGCGAGCTTGACGACGCGGTCCTTGAGGCCGTCGTTGACGTAGGTGAACGCGAGCGTCGCGCCTTCGCGCTTGCACGCGCGCGCGACGCCGTACGCGATCGAGCGGTTCGACAGCACGCCCGTGACTAGGATCCTGCGGTCGGCGAGGAAACCCATGGCTATTGGAACGCCTCCATGAACGAGCGGATGCCGCCGAGCGCGCCGCAGAGCACGACGGCGTTGGGCACGTCGGGCACCAGCGCCGGCGGAGCGGTGTCGCCCGCGTAGACGAGGACCGAGCGCCCCGCGGCGCTGTCGGGACCGCTGAGCCTGACGCCGTGCAGCCGGTAGGTCATCTGCCCGTGCGATTGCGCGCCGACGGTCATGACCGGCAGGAGCTCGGTCGCTTTGCGCGGATCGCCGGGCGGCGCCCACGGCCGGCCCGCCGAGAATGCGTTCGGCGAGCTGCAGTTGTCGCGCTCGTGCAGAACGACGCGGTACGGGCCCGGGACAAGATTGCTGAGCGACACGAGCACCCACAGCACGTCGCCGCGCTGCATGATCTTGACGTCGCCCTGCGCGGCGCTGCCGTTTTTCGGGATGAGCGTGGCCTCGACGCCGGGGACCGGCGCCGCGCCCTTCGGTGCCGCGAGCGGACCCGTGTTCTGCGACGTGCATGCGGCGAGCGCGAGCGCGGCGGCAAGGACGAGGCGGCGAGCGTTCATCGGAGCGCCATGATAGGCGAAGTCGGCTGCCGCCGGGACGCGGGCGTTACAATCGACGCATGTCGTCGATGACGCCGCAGGAGATCGTCTCCGAGCTCGACAAGAACATCGTCGGGCAGCACGACGCGAAGCGCGCCGTGGCGATCGCCCTGCGCAACCGCTGGCGGCGCCTGCAGGTGCCCGATCCGCTGCGCGGCGAGATCACGCCGAAGAACATCCTGATGATCGGTCCGACCGGCGTGGGCAAGACCGAGATCGCGCGCCGCCTCGCGCGGCTCGCCGACGCGCCGTTCGTGAAGGTCGAGGCGACCAAGTTCACCGAGGTCGGCTACGTCGGGCGCGACGTCGACACGATCGTGCGCGACCTGATCGACGTCGCGGTCAAGCAGACGCGCGAGTCCGAGGCGCGCAAGGTGCGCGACCGCGCGGCCGACGCGGCCGAGGAGCGCATCCTCGACGTGCTGCTGCCGCCGGCGCGCGAGGTCAACTTCGACGACATGAAGCCGGCCGACACGGCGACGCGCCAGAAATTCCGCAAGATGCTGCGCGAGGGCCGCCTCGACGACAAGGACGTCGACATCGAGATCGCCGTGCTGCCGCCGTCGATGGAGATCATGGCGCCGCCCGGCATGGAGGACCTGACCGCGCAGCTCCAGGGCATGTTCCAGCAGGTCGGCGGCGCGCGGCGCAAGGTCCAGCGCATGAAGGTCGCCGAGGCGATGAAGGTGCTGACCGACGAGGAGGCCGGGCGCCTCGTCAACGACGACGAGATCAAGGCGAAGGCGCTCGCCGCCGTCGAGCAGAACGGCATCGTGTTCCTGGACGAGATCGACAAGATAGCGACGCGCTCCGAGCTTCACGGCGCGGACGTCTCGCGCCAGGGCGTGCAGCGCGACCTCCTGCCGCTGGTCGAGGGGACGACCGTGTCGACCAAGTACGGGATGGTGCGCACCGACCACGTGCTGTTCATCGCGTCGGGCGCGTTCCACCTGTCGAAGCCCTCCGACCTGATTCCCGAGCTGCAAGGCCGCTTCCCGATCCGCGTCGAGCTTTCGTCGCTGACCGTCGACGACTTCGTGCAGATCCTGACCGCCACCGACGCGTGCCTGGTCAAGCAGTACGAGGCGCTTCTGCGCACCGAGAACGTCGAGCTCGAGTTCCGGCCCGACGCGATCCGGCGCATCGCCGAGATCGCGTTCGCCGTCAACGAGAAGCAGGAGAACATCGGCGCGCGCCGGCTCTACACGGTGATGGAGCGCCTGCTCGAGGAGGTCTCGTACGCCGCGTCGACGCACGACCGCGAGACGATCGCGATCGACGCCGCGTACGTCGACGCACGGCTCGCGGACGTCGCGGGCGACGACAACCTCGCGAAGTTCATCCTGTAGCCGACCACCGATGCTGGAACGGCTGCTCGGGATCATCGTGCCGGTCTTCGCCGTGATCGCGCTCGGCTGGGTCTGGGGACGGCGCGCGAAGCCGGACATGACCGTCGTGAACCGGCTGTCGATGAACGTGCTCTCGCCGGCGCTCATCTTTTCCGCGCTGTCGTCGAAGGGGTTCGATGCCTGGGACCACCGCCTGCTGATGCTCGGCAGCATCGGCGTCGTGCTGGGGTCGGGGCTCCTCGCGTGGCCGGTCGCGAAGCTCCTGCGCGAGAAGGCGCGCACGTTCGTGCCGCCGATGATGTTCAACAACTGCGGCAACATGGGGCTGCCGCTCGCCGTGCTGGCCTTCGGCGACGCGGGCTTCGCGCCGATGGTCGCGCTGTTCACGATCAGCAACCTGACCCACTTCACGCTGGGCGTCTGGATCGTCGACCATCACGCGCGCTTCGGCAACCTGGTGCGCAACCCGATGGTCTGGTCGACGATCGCCGGCTTCGCGTTCGCCATCCTCCATCCGCCGCTGCCCGAGATCGTCGCGGTCACGATCAAGCTGGTCGGCGACGCGCTGATCCCGATGATGCTGCTGTCGCTCGGCGTTCGCCTGACCGACGTCAGGCTGCGTGACGCCCGCCTCGGCGTCATCGGCGGCATCGTTTGCCCGGTCACCGGCCTCGTCATGGCCGCGCTGCTCGCGCCATTGCTCGGCCTCGACGCGCTGCAGACGGGCCTCCTGTTCCTGTTCGGCTGCCTGCCGCCGGCCGTGCTCAACTTCATGGTCGCCGAGCAGTTCAAGTGCGAACCCGCGAAGGTCGCGTCGATCGTGCTCGTCGGCAACCTGCTGTCGGTCGTCTTCGTGCCGATCGGCCTCGCCATCGCCCTGCGGTAGGAGCGCCGTGCCGCCTCGCATCGACGCGATCCTGTTCGACCTCGGCGGCGTTTTGATCGAGCTGGCCGGCGTCGAGCGGATGCTCGCGTGGAGCCCGTCGCTCGGCACGACCGAAGAGCTGTGGCGCCGCTGGCTCGGCTCCCCTGCCGTGCGCGGCTACGAGACCGGGCGCACCGATCGTGCCGCGTTCGCCGACGCGATCATCGCCGAGTTCGGGCTGCCCGTCGGCCGCGACGCGTTCCTCGACGAGTTCGCGTGGTGGCCGAAGACGCTGCATCCGCAGGCCAAGGGCCTGCTCGCATCGCTCGCGCCGCATTACACGCTCGCTTCGCTGTCGAACACCAACGAGCTTCACTGGGAGCGCTTCGAGCGCCAGTGGTCGCTGCCGTCGATGTTCCATCACAACTTCCCGAGCTACGCCGTCGGCAAGCTCAAGCCCGACGCCGACTACTTCGAGCACGTGCTCGACGCGATCGACGTTCGGCCCGAACACGCGCTGTTCGTCGACGACAACCGCATCAATGTCGAGGCGGCGCGATCCGTCGGGCTGCATGCCGCACGCGTGCCGAGCTTCGACGACCTCGCGCCGGCGCTGGCGGCGTTCGGCGTCGCCGCGCCGGAAGGACCCGTGCCATGAACCTGCACCGCCTGCTCGAAGCCCGCGCCGCCGAGCGCAAGCCGCTGCGCGTCGCGCTGATCGGCGCCGGCAAGTTCGGCTCGATGTACCTCGCGCAGGCGAAGCACACGCCGGGCATCCACGTGACCGCGATCGCGGACCTCGCGCCCGACCGGGCGAAAGCGTCGCTGGCGCGCGTCGGCTGGCCCGCGGAGAAGTTCGCGCCGCGCACGATCGCCGAAGCGGCGCGCATCGGAGGCACATGCATCGTCGACGACGCGTCGCTCGCCATTGCGTCCGGCGACGTCGACATCGTCATCGACGCCACCGGCAGTCCCGCCGCGGGCATCCGGCACGTTCTCGCGTGCTGCGCGCAGGGCAAGCACATCGTGATGGTGAACGTCGAAGCCGATGCGCTCGCGGGTCCGCTCCTCGCGCGGCGCGCGCGCGAAGCCGGCATTGTTTATTCGTTGGCCTATGGCGACCAGCCCGCGCTGATCTGCGAGCTCGTCGACTGGTGCCGTACCGCGGGCTTCGAGGTCGTCGCCGCCGGCAAGGGGACCAAATATCTGCCGGCGTACCACGAGTCGACGCCGGCGACCGTGTGGCCGCACTATGGCTTCACGCCCGGGCAGGTCGCCGCCGGCGACTTCAACGCGCAGATGTTCAATTCGTTCCTCGACGGCACCAAGAGCGCGATCGAGATGGCCGCGGTCGCGAACGCGACGGGGTTGCTGCCCGCGCCGACCGGGCTCGCGTTCCCGCCGTGCGGCGTCGACGACCTGCCGCGCGTGCTGCGTCCGCGCGACGAGGGCGGCCACCTTCACCACGCCGGGCAGGTCGAGGTGATCAGCTCGCTCGAGCGCGACGGGCGGCCGGTGTTCCGCGACCTGCGCTGGGGCGTCTACGTGACGTTCCGCGCGGGCGCCGCGCAAGGCGAGGACTACGTGCGCCGCTGCTTCGGCGAGTACGGCTTCCCGACCGACCCGTCGGGCCGCTACTCGGCGATGTACAAGCCGACGCACGCGATCGGGCTCGAGCTCGGCATCTCGGTCGCGTCGGTGGGCGTGCGTCGCGAGCCGACGGGCGCGGCGACCGGATGGCGCGGCGACGTCGTGGCCACCGCCAAGCGCGCGTTGCGCGCCGGCGAGACGCTCGACGGCGAAGGCGGCTACACGGTGTACGGCAAGCTTGCGCCGGCGGCGGACTCGCTGAAGCTCGGGGCGCTGCCGCTCGGGCTCGCGCACCATGTCACGCTCAAGCGCGACGTCGCCGCGCACGCTCCCGTGCGCTGGGACGACGTCACGGTCGATGCGTCGAGCGAGGCCGTGCGCTTTCGTCGCGAGATGGAGCGACTCTTCGCGTCATAGCCCCAGGCGCTCGGCGCCGCGCGGCAACGTCCGCAGGCCGACGTCGCGGAGGAACACGTTCTCCTCGACGATGCGCTGGCCCTCGCGCACCGGCGCGCAGGCGATCACCGCAAGCGGAATCGCGCTGCTCAGCGCGTAGACGTTCGCGCCCGCCGCCGCGGCGAGGTGGCGAATGCCGTTGTCGACGGTGAGCACGCCGGCGCATTGCGCGCACATCGCGGCAATGTCGCGCAGCGGGTGACCGTACAGTCGCTTCCCCGGCCAGCGCACGTAGCGCGGATCGTCGACCTCGTCGCGGCTGCCGACCGCGAGCGGCAAGTAGCCGCGCTGGATCAGCTTCTCCGCGCATCCTAGCCAGTACACGTTGTCGACGCACTTGTTCGCGCGCCGGACCGCCGGGTGGTTGGACATGCAGCTGACCGAATGCCGCGCGACGATGACGACCGGCCGACCCTCGCCCAGCGTGCGCAGCGTCGCGTCCGCGTTCGCGCGCTCGTCCGGCGTCACCAGGTAGTCGTAGCGCACGCTGTCGATCTCGACGCCGAGCATGCGTCCGTAGGCCCAGGCGAACGGCTTCCTCACGGACCAGCCGTGCTCGAGCGCGATGCTTGGGTCGAGCACGAGCTGCGGGCCGGGCAATGCGGCGGGATCGCCGGCGACGAGCGCGTCGATGTAGGGGTTGTGCAACAGGACCTGGTACGGGCCGCCCTCGTCGGCGCAGCAGACCGTGAGGCGTGTCCCGGGATGCGCGCGCTTGTAGGCGCGGATCGCCGGCGTGGCGAGCAGCGTGTCGCCGATCTGCTTCGGCCCGACGAGGACGAGCTCGCTCATCCCCGCCCCGCGACTCAGGCGGCGCGGCGGAACGTCGCGAGCACCGCGCCCGCGGCGACGAACAGGCCGCCGAACGTTCGGTTCACCCAGCGGACGTGGTGCGGCTCGCGCAACAGACGCAGCACCCTCGCCGCGAGGCCGGTGTAGCCGCTCATCACGACCAGGTCGGTGAAGAACAGCGTCGCGCCGCACACGACGTACTGCGGGAGCTGCGGCAGCGCGGGATCGATGAACTGCGGCAGGACCGCGAGCATGAACACGATGCCCTTCGGGTTGGTCGCGTTGACCAGGAAGCCGCGCGTCACGAGCTGCCGCGGGGTTCCGGTCACGTCGGCGCCGGCATCCGTGACCGGTGCGGCGGGCGCGCGCCATTGGCGGATCCCGAGGTACACCAGATAGGCCGCGCCCAGCCACTTGACCGCGGCGAACAGCGTCGTCGACGCGGCCATGATCGCGCCCAGGCCCGCCGCGACGATCGCCAGCACGAACAGGATGCCGAGCTGGAGCCCCAGGATGTTCCACATGGCCCGCGCATAGCCGTAGCGCATGCCGGCGGCCATGCACGAGATCGCGCCCGCCCCCGGCGACAGGCTGATGAGCCACGCGGCGACGACGAACGCTAGCCAGGTCTCGAGCGGCATAGCGGAATTGTACCGGGCACCACCGCCAAGGCCGGCACCCCGCGTTGCAGAACGCTCGGGGTTTCGTAGCCCTTGCTGCTCGACGAGCGCCGGGCCGCCCCAAGCTCGTCGAGCTGACTTTCCCCCGGACGAGAAACGCGGGCGTCGCCCGCGTTTCTCGTCCGACATAAAGCAAAGGGCCGGCATGGACCGGCCCTTTGCCTCACCCACGCGGCGGTGATCGCGCCGCGCCCTTCAAGGTAAACGTCTGACAGCGGCCTTTTCCGGAAGGTTCCTCAATACTTGACCGAGCACCCGTACGGGGTGGTGCTCGCGACCGTGACCGGCTTGCCCGCCTTCGCCTCGGTGAGCGCGGCGCGGACGTAGTTGTTCGCGGTCTTCGCGTCGGCCGGGTTGCTGCTGCGCTTGTCGTCGATCGCGCCGTTGTAGAGCACCTTGCCCTCGGGCGAGATCACGAACATGTGCGGCGTGGTCTTCGCGGCGTAGGCGTTGCCGACCTCGCTCTTCGCATCGATCAGGATCGCCTTCTGCGCGGCGCCCTGCGACGTCATCCATTCCTGCATCTGCTTGCCGTCGCGGTATTCGTAGTGGCCCTGCACCGTCGAGTTGACGGAGAGCCACACGACGTCCTTCGCGCCCCACTCCTTCTGCAGGTCCTGCATGTTCTTCGAGCTGTAATGCTTGCGCACGAACGGGCAATCGGGATTGGTCCATTCGAGCACGACGAACTTGCCGCGGTACTCGGACAGCTTGACCGGCTTGCCGGTCGCGTCCGCGACGGTGAAATCGGGGGCGGCGGCGCCGGGCGAGGCCGCGCCGGCAATTCCCACGGCGGCCGCGCACGCGAGCGCGGCGGCGGTGCGGATGAAGACGGAAGCCCTCATGAGTCGTCCTCCGGGGATGGATCGGACAGGTTACAGCGTGGCGAGGGCGTCGGCCACGGTCCGGGCGGTAAGAACCTCGGGCAGCAGCAAAGGTTCCCGGCCCGGCCGGTACAGCGCGTAGACCGGCACGCCGTTGCGGCCCAGCGCTGCGAGCGCGCGCGTGATGTCGGGGTCGCGGCGCGTCCAGTCCGCGCGCACCAGCGTGACCTTCTTCGCCGCGAGAGCTTCCAGCACGGCGGGGTCGTTCAGCACGAGCCGCTTGTTGACCTGGCAGGTGACGCACCACGCGGCCGTGAAATCGACGAACACCGGGCCGCTCGCCGCGAGCGTGGCGAGACCGTCGGGGGTGTAGGCCCGCCACGGACCGGTGGCGGATGCCGAGGCCTTCGCGGGTGAGGCGTCGGCCGGCGGCGGCGAGGCGAGCGGGCGCGCCACGAGGACCGCGCCGACGAGCGCCGCGAGCGCGACGACCTGCCAGCCGCGGCGCCCGCCAAGGCGCCATGCGTGCCACGACCACAGCGCGAGCGCGACCGCGATCAGCGCGATCGCGAGGCGCAGCACCGCGTCGACGTCGATCTGCGTGCCGAGCACCCACGCGAGCCACGCGACCGTCGCGTAGAGCGGGAACGCCAGCAGCTGCTTGAATCGCACCATCCATGCGCCGGGCCGCGGCAGCGCGCGACGCCAGGCCGGGAACCACGCGAGCAGCACGTAGGGCAGCGCCATGCCGACGCCGAGCGCGAGGAACACCGCGACGGTCTCGGACGCCGGCTGCGCGAGCGCGAAGCCGAGCGCCGCGCCCATGAACGGCGCGGTGCACGGCGATGCGACGACGACCGCGAGCACGCCGGTGCCGAACGCGTCGAGCGTGCGGTTGCGCGACGTCCAGCCGCGCACCGACGAGGGCGCGACGTTGCCGAACTCGAACACGCCCGACAGGTTGAGGCCCATCACGAAGAACAGGAGCGCGAGCAGCGACACGAACAGCGGCGACTGGAGCTGGAAGCCCCAGCCGAGCTGCTCGCCCGCGGTGCGGAACGCGATGAGGGCGAGCGCGAGCCCGACGAACGTCGCGAGCACGCCGGCGCCGTACGCGAGGCCCTCGCGGCGCATCGTCGATGGCGAATCGTGGTGCTCGGCGAAACCCAGCACCTTGATCGAGAGCACCGGCAGCACGCAGGGCATCAGGTTCAGGACCGCGCCGCCGACGAACGCCAGCACGAGCGCGAGCAGGAGCGTCATCGACGCGCCCGGCGCCGACGACGTGATGACGAGCGTCGGCGCCTTCGCGTCGACCGGTTTCGGCCCCGCGACGACGGCACCGGCGAGCGGCACGTCGATGGTCGCGGCCTTCGCATCGCCGATGCCGCCCGCGGCGCTGATCACGCCGGCGACGCGCGTGAATCCCGGCGCGAGCTGGTAGGCGACCGGCAGCGCGAGCACGTACGCCGCGCCATCGCGCGACACCGTCTGCGGCGACGAGGCCTCGATGCGCCCTTCCTGGAACGGGAAGAAGCGCAGCACCCCCGGATCGGCGGCGCCGTCGGGGGGCGTCAGCGCGAGCTGGACCTGCTGACCGTCGCCGCGCGCCTCGACCGTCCACTTCGCGAGCGGCTTCGGCAGCGACGCGAGCGTCGCCGCGAGCGGCGCGCCCCACTTGGGATGCGGTTGCGCGCCCGGCTTCACCGGCAGCGCGAGGTTGAGGTCCGCGCCCTCGGGGATGCACGTCTCCTTGCAGACCAGCCATTCGGCGCGCGCCGCGACGGCCAGGTCGCGACCGGCCTTGACGCCGGGCGCGACGGTGAGCGTCGTCGGCAGGTAGACCTCGCCCTCGTAGCCGTAGTTGACCAGCGGCCCGGCGGGCAGCGCGTTGGGCGCGGGCCACTGGATCGGTCCCGCGGTCACGCCGGCCGGAAGCTTCCATTCGATCGTCGTCGGGAGTCCCGAGTCGCCGGGGTTCTGCCAGTACGTGTGCCAGCCTTCACGCATCTTGAGGCGCAGCGCCACGGTCGCCGGGGCGCCCGGGGCGGCGGACGTCGCCGCGGAGACCAGCTCGGCCTCGACGTTCGGCGTGCGCACGGGCGCGGCCTGCGCTCCCAGGGCGAGGGAGAAGGCCAGCGCAGCCAGGATCGATGGGCGAAGCACGAAATTGAGGGTCGGCATGGGCAAGGCGTAGAGCGGGGCAACCCGGAGACGGTTCCCGCCCGAGAGTGCGATTGTGCCATTCCGGCGTCATGACAACGGCATGAAACCCGCCGTCGGGCGGGCGAAGACGCCCGCTTGCTACAATTGCGGCTCCTTTCCCGGGGCCTTCCGCGGCGACGGGACCCCAGATGGAAGCATTCCTCGTCTCGACGGGCGTCGTCGCGATCGGCGAGATCGGCGACAAGACCCAGCTCCTCTCGCTCGTGCTGGCCGCGCGCTACCGAGCGCCCTGGCCGATCCTCGCGGGCATCGTCGTCGCCACGCTGGTCAACCACGCGATCGCGGCGTGGGCCGGGGGCCTGGTGCGCGCCGCGGTCCCGCCGGACGTCCTCAAGTGGCTGCTCGCGGCGTCGTTCTTCGCGGTGGCGTTGTGGGCGCTCAAGCCCGACACGCTCGACGAGC
>Ga0207648_10003609_pt1 | contig 16173 bp, 16 predicted proteins | sample KBSMisM32_FD_184310 | JGI IMG/M metagenome (GOLD analysis project Ga0207648, IMG submission 184310) | Miscanthus rhizosphere microbial communities from Kellogg Biological Station, Michigan, USA - KBS Miscanthus M3-2 (SPAdes) (version 2) | ecosystem: Host-associated > Plants > Roots >...
CGTCTTCACCAGCGTCGACTTGCCGCTGCCGTTCGGACCGACGATGCCGACCTTGTCGCCGCGGTAGATGTTCGCGGCGACGTCGCGCAGGATCGGCTCGACGCCCGGGTAGCCGACGGTCAGCTTCGGCGCGCGGATGGTCTCCTTGCTGCCGAGATCGCCGCCGGTCTGGAACGAGAGCGCGATCTTGCCGGCGTGCTCCCATTCGTCGTCGGGGCGTTCCAGTCGTTCCAGCTTCTCCAGCATCTTGCGGCGGCTCTGCGCCTGCTTGGTCTTCTGGCCGGCGAGGTTGCGGCGGATGAAGTCCTCGGTCTTCTCGACGTGCTCCTTCTGGCGTTCGTACGCCGCGCGCGCGCGTTCCAGGCGCGCGTCGCGTTCGACGACGTACTTGTCGTAACCGAACGCGTACTTGACGAACTTGCCGCTCTCCAGCTCGACGATCTCCCGGCACACCGCGCGGATGAAGGCGCGATCGTGCGACACCAGCAGGAACGCGCCCGTGTACTCGGAGAGGAAGCTCTCCAGCCGTTCGATCGCCGCCAGGTCCAGGTGATTGGTCGGCTCGTCGAGCAGCAGGAGATCGGGCTTCTGCACCAGCACCTTGGCCAGCTCCAGCCGGCCGCGCTCGCCCCCCGACAGCGTGTCGACCGACCGCGAAAGGTCGGATTCGGCGAAGCCGACGTCGGTCATCAGGCGCTTCACGCGCGCTTCCAGCTCGTAGCCGCCCTGGTGCTGGTAGCTCTCCTGCATCTCGCCGTAGCGCGCCAGCGTCGCCGCGTCGCCCGTGTGCAGCTGGGCTTCTGTGGCGATGAGCTGCTCGTGCAGCCGCTGCAGATCGGCGAACGGCTCGAGCAGCGCGTCGAGCAGCGTGCCCGCGCCCGACAGCTCCTGCGACTGGCGCAGGTACGCGACGCTGGCGCGGCCGAGCACGCGCACGTCGCCCGCGTCCACCGCAATGTCGCCCGCCAGCAGGCGCAGAACGGTCGACTTGCCGGCCCCGTTGGGCGCCAGCAGCGCCAGCCGGTCACCCGGACGGATCAGCAGCGACGCGCCCGCGAGGATCTCGGTGCCTGGATACGCGAACGTCGCGTCTGAGAATTGCGCCAAACTCATGATTGTCGCGGTGGCTCATTTGTAATAGAACACGAGCCGCCGTCCAGGCGACAAGCGCGTGCCATGAAAGAGTATTTGCTGACCGCTGGCCCCACGCCGGTACCGGACCGGGTGCTGCAGGCGATGGCGCGGCCGATGCTCTACCACCGGTCGCCTCCGTTCACGGAGTGCCTGCGCGAGGTGCAGGACGGCCTGCGCTGGCTGCTGCAGACCAAGCAGCTGCCGATGCTGATGTCCGGTTCGGGTACGGTCGGTATGGACGCCGCCGTCTGCAACTTCCTGCGCACGGGCGACAAGGCGGTCGTGATCCGCGGCGGCAAGTTCGGCGAGCGCTGGGGAAAGATCTGCGAAGCCTACGGGATCGAGTGCGTGTACATCGACGTCGAGTGGGGCAAGGGCGTCGACCCCAAGGCGGTCGCGAAGGCGATCGACGACAACCCCGGCGTGCGCGCGGTGTACGCGACCGCTTGCGAGACGTCGACGGCGACCAAGCACGACGTCGAGGCGGTGGCGAAGGTGGTGAAGGCGAAGGACGACGTCATCATCTGCGTCGACGCCATCACCGCCGTGGGCGTGTACGACGTACCGGTCGACGAGTGGGCGCTGGACGTGGTGGTCGTCGGCTCGCAGAAGGCGTTGATGTTGCCCCCGGGCCTGGCGATCGTCGCCGTGTCCGACAAGGGCTGGAAGGCGAACGAGCGCGCCAACCTGCCGCGCTTCTATCTGGACCTGCTGCGCGAGCGGAAGAACCAGGAGAAGGGCGAGACCGCGTTCACGCCTCCCGTGTCGCTGGTGGTGGGCCTGCGCGAATCGCTGCGCATGCTGAAGGAAGAGACGCTGGCCGGCGTGTGGAACCGGCACGAACGGCTGGCCAAGGCGACGCGCGCGGCGTCGGGTGGCCTGGGCCTGGAGCTGTTCTCGTCGTCGCCGGCGAACTCTGTGACGGGGTTCCGGATGCCGAACGGCATCGACGGCTCGGCGGTGATCAAGCAGATGCGGACCCGCTACGGCATCACCATCGCGGGCGGGCAGGATCACCTGAAGGGGAAGATCGTGCGAATCGCTCACATCGGTTACATGAGCGAGTTCGACATCATCACCGCCATTTCGGGGTTGGAGATGACGCTGTCGGACCTCGGCTTCGGCATTCGGCCGGGCGCCGGGGTGGCGGCGGCACAAGCGACGTTCGCCGAGACCCGGCGCGCGTGACCAAATAGGAAGGGAACAGAGCCATGTCCGAGCCGATTCGCGTTCTGATTGCCGATGACATGTCCAAGAAGGCCGTCGAGGTCCTCAGCGGTGCGGGGTTCTCGGTCGACGTGAAGACGGGCATGAAGCCCGAGGAGCTGGCGGCGGTCATCGGCCAGTACCACGGCGTGGGCGTGCGCTCGGCCAGCAAGATCAAGGCGGACACGCTGGCCAACCCGGGCAAGCTGAAGATCATCGGCCGCGCCGGCGTCGGCGTCGACAACATCGACGTCAAGGCGGCGACGGAGAAGGGCATTCTCGTCATCAACACGCCGCAGGGGAACGCGGCGGCCGCCGCCGAGCTGGCGATCGGCCTGATGTTCGCGCTGGCGCGCAAGATCCCGCAGGCGGCGGACACCATGCGCCACGGCATCTGGGAGAAGAAGAAGTTCATGGGCGTCGAGATCGCCGGCAAGACGCTGGGCGTGGTCGGTCTGGGCAACATCGGCCGCCAGGCGGCCGAGCGCGGCGTCGGCCTGAAGATGAACGTCATCGGCTTCGATCCGTATCCGCCCAAGCAGCTCCCCGACGGCGTGAAGCTGGTGTCGTTCGACGACCTGGTCGCCAAGTCCGACTTCATCACGCTGCACATCCCGCTGGTGGCGGAGACGAAGAACCTGTTCTCCGCGGCCACGTTCGCGAAGATGAAGAAGGGGTCGTACCTGATCAACTGCGCGCGCGGCGGCGTCGTCGACGAGGGCGCGGTGCTGGAAGCGCTGACGTCGGGCCAGCTGGCGGGCGCGGCGCTGGACGTGTTTGGCAAGGAGCCGCCGGATCCGGCGCCGCTGTTCCAGCACGAGAATCTGATCGCGAGCCCGCACCTGGGCGCGTCGACGCGCGAGGCACAGGAGAAGGTGGCGATCGAGCTGGCGGAGGTGTTCGTCGGCTTCCTCAAGGACGGCATCGTCCGCAACGCGGTCAAGTAAGGCCGCGGCGAAGCGGAACGAAAGCGAAACGGGAAGGGCTGCCTCGGCCATGGCCGAGACCACTCCGATATTGAGACTGCCGACCGGCATGCGCGACCACGCGCCGGAGGCGGCGTCCGCGCGCCGGCGCATCGTCGACGGCTTGCTGGCGACGTTCGAGCGGCGCGGTTTCGCGCGCGTCATCACGCCCGCGTTCGAGTACGAGGAGGTGCTCGCGCTGGGGCTGGGCGACGCCGCGCGCGCCGCGACGCTGCGCTTCGTCGAGCCGAGCTCGGGCGAGGTGGTCGCGCTGCGGCCGGACATCACGCCGCAGATCGCGCGGCTGATCGCCACGCGCTACCGCCACGAGAAGGGGCCCGTGCGGCTGTGCTACGAGGGGACGGTCGTGCGCCTCGAGCGCGGCGCGCGCGGGCAGCGGGAGGTGATGCAGGCGGGCGTCGAGCTGGCGGGCGTCGCGGGCGCCGCGGGCGACGCCGAGGCGATCGCGCTCGCCGTCGAGGCGCTGGCGGCCGTCGGTCTGGTGCGTCCGACGATCGATCTCGGTCACCTGGGGCTGGCCCGCGAGGTGCTGTCTGCGCTCGAGCTGCCGGCGCCGCAACTGGAGCTGGTGCGCCGCCGCATCGCGAAGCGCGACGTCGCTGGACTCGGCGAGCTGCTCGGCGACGCGCTTACGCCCATCCGCAAGTTCGTGATGTCGCTGTCCGAGCTGAACGGGCCGCCGTCGCTGCTGTCGAACATGGATCGCGTTCCCAAGGCGGCGCGGCCCGCGTTCGCGGAGCTGCGCGAGATCGTGTCGGTGCTGGAGAAGAAGAAGCTCGACGCGCGCCTGCACGTCGACCTGGGCGAGGTGCGGGGCTTCGACTACTACACCGGTGTGCGATTCCAGGCGTTCGTCCCGGGCGCGTCGGATGCCGTGCTGCAGGGCGGCCGCTATGACGGGCTGCTCGCGCGCTACGGCCGCCCCAGCCCGGCCGTCGGTTTCGCCGTCGACGTCGACGCGGTGGCCGGCGCACTCGAGGCCAGTTGATTATGAGAAAAGAGATGACCAGATGGCCGTCGTAATCGTCGTCGGGGCGCAGTGGGGTGATGAAGGGAAGGGCAAAGTCGTCGACCTGCTCACGGAGCGGGCACGCTACGTCGTTCGCTGGGCCGGCGGCGCCAACGCCGGTCACACGCTGGTCGTCGACGGCAAGAAGTACGTGACGCGCCTGATCCCGTCGGGCGTTCTGCGCTCGGGCGTCACCTGCGTCCTCGGCGAGGCGATGGTCGTCGATCCGACGGTGCTGGTCGACGAGGTGCGCGCGTTCCGCGCGCAGGGCTTCCTGGCCCGCCACGAGGATCTGGTGGTCGCCGCGCGCGCGCACCTGACGCTGCCGTACCACCGCGAGATCGATCGCCTGCGCGACGAACGTCCGGACAACACCATCGGCACCACGCGCAAGGGCATCGGCCCGACCTACGAAAGCAAGGCGGCGCGCACCGGGCTGCGCGTCGGCGATCTGCTGCACCCCGATCGGTTCCGCGCCCAGCTCGCCCGTCAGATCGAGGCGCTGCTTCCTTTGCTGACGGCGCTGGGCGGCGCCGCGCCCGACGCCACCGAGATCGCCGCCCACTACCTCGCGCTCGGGGAAGAGCTGCGGCCCTACATCGCGGATGCGTCGAAGCTGGTGCACGAGGCGATCACACGCGGCGACAACGTGATGTTCGAGGGCGCGCAGGGCGTCCTGCTCGACATCGATCACGGCACCTATCCGTACGTGACGTCGTCTTCGGCGACCGCGGGCGGCGCCTGCGCCGGCCTGGGCATCGGCCCGACGGTGATCGACACCGTGCTGGGAATCGCAAAGGGTTACGCGACGCGGGTCGGGGGCGGACCGTTCCCGACCGAGCTGAAGGATGCGACGGGCGATCTGCTGCGCAAGCGCGGCAACGAGTTCGGTTCGGTGACGGGCCGGCCGCGCCGTTGCGGGTGGCTGGACCTTCCGGCGTTGCGGCTCGCGATCCGCACCTCGGGGATCGAGGGGCTGGCGCTGACCAAGCTGGACGTGCTGTCGGGGCTGGAACACGTTCGCATCTGCGTCGGCTATCGGGTGGGTGGCCAGACCCTGGAGGAGATGCCCCTGGACATCGACGACCTGGCAGCGGCCGAGCCGATCTACGAGGACATGGAGGGCTGGCCCGCGGCCGGTTTGTCGGACACGCCGCCCTCGGCGACGAAGGCCGCCGCGCGGTTCGTCGCGCGGGTGGGCGAACTGGTGGGCCGGCCCGTCTGGGCGACGTCCTGGGGCGCCGGGCGCGCCGAGACCATCCTGACCCTCGATCCTTTCGCCCCCGCCGACGGTATCCTGTAGCTCGGGCGGACGTCTCCGACGCGATCCGGCTCATCAGCCTTAAGCTGCGGAATTCCGGGGAAATCCCCGCCGCCATGCTTGCACGGCGCGGCCACCTCAATATAATGGGCGTCTGTTCCGGACAGCCGCTTCGCGCTCTTCGTACAAGGACCTTTGGCGGGGGCGCGCGAGCTCCGAATCGAGGCGTTGATGAAGATCATTTGTGACTCCTGCGGGACGAAGTACTCGATTTCCGACGACAAGGTTCGGGGAAAGGTCTTCAAGATCCGCTGCAAGAAGTGCAGCCACATCATCGTGGTGCGCGGCGGCGAATCGCAGGACGAAGCGTCGGCGGCCCCCGCCGCGGCGGCCGCCGACGGCGGCTGGCACATCGTCGTCGAGGGCGAGCAGGTCGGCCCGATCTCCGAAGCGGACGTCCGCTCGCGTGTCGAACGCGGCGAGATTCGCGCCGACACGTATATCTGGAAGGAAGGGTTCGCCGATTGGTTGAAGCTGTCGGCGGTTCCCGAGTTCGCCGACCTCGCGCCGGCCGAGAGCGGGTCGGTCAACATCGGCGACGTGTTCAGCTCGTCGGCCAGCGACGGCGCTGTGCAGCCGACCAACGGCACCGAGCGCAGCGGCGGTCGGCGTCGCTCCGGCGCGAACCGCCCGTTGTTCGGTGACGGCGGCGGAGACATCTTCGCGGCGCCGGCGGCGGCGTCTCCGTCTTCGGGCGGCGATCTGTTTGGCTCGGCGGGCGCGCATTCGACGGCGTCGAACTGGCCGAGCTCGTCGGGCGGCGGCGCTTCGATGGCGGGGCACGACGGCGGTCGGGTCGAGAACCTGACCGGACAGCGCCACGAGAACTCGGTGCTGTTCTCGCTGTCGAACCTGCAGTCGCTGGCGATGCCCGCCGCGAAGCCGGCGTCGGCGTCGGCGATCCCGTCCACTGCGCCCACGACGGAAGGTTCGGGCCTGATCGACATCCGCGCGATGGCGGCCAGCACGCGTCCCGCGTCGCTGGATGGTCCGGGCGTCACGGCGGATGAAGATCTGCCGTCGTTCGGCGCGTTCTCGCCCGCGGCGCCGGTGCTGCTGCCGATGCCGTCGTCGAGCGGCCCGCCGTGGTGGATCTACCTCGTCATCCTCGCGATGCTGGCGCTGGTCGGCGGCATTGGATTCATGGCGTGGCGGGTGATCAGCCCGAAACAGGTCGTCGTCGTGAAAGAGGTCCAGGTTCCCGCGCCCGCGCCCGCGCCGACGACCGTCGCCGCGAAGACGCCCGGCGACGAAAAGGACAAGAAGCCGAGCACGATCGACGAGAAGGATCTGCCTCCGCGCGAGGGCGGCAAGGAAGCCAAGGACGACAAGGGCAAGGAGGGTGGCAGCAAGGACAGGAGCAGCCACCGGTCGTCCAAGGGCAGCAAGGAAAGCAAGGGCGACAAGGGCGACAAGGGCGGCACGAAGGTCGCCACCGAGGACAAGGGCGCGAAGCCGACGGGCCCGGTGCCGGGCGAGCCTCCCAAGCCCAAGCCCGGATCGCTGGAAGCGCTGCTGAACGACGCCTCGCCGCAGAAGCCGAAGCCCAAGGTGCAGGAGGACAAGGGCGGCGGTGGAGGCGGCGAGGGCGCCGGGCCGCTGCCGAAGAACGCGCTGGTCGCCGGCCTGAACAGCGTCCGGCCCAAGGTCGGGGCTTGCTACAACCAGTTCAAGGTGCCGGGCACTGCGATGGTCAACATCACCATCGGCAAGAACGGCAAGGTCAGCAAGGCCGAGGTGACCGGCAAGTTCGCCGGGACGCCCACCGGTACGTGCGTGGAGGCCGCGGTCAAGACCGCCAGCTTCCCGCCGTCGGATGGGTTCTCCACGCCGTACCCGTTCCAGCTGAAGTAACGAAGGCGCGCACGACGTCGACGGGCGACGCAGCGGTTCTCACGGCGCTCGAGCGCGCGCTCGGGGTGGTGGGGCTGAACGTCGTCGCGCCGCTGACCGCGTCCGCGTTCGATGCGGCGTGCGCGCCGGTGACGGCGTTGACGCTCGGTGGCCTGATGCCCGGGGCGCAGGCTGCCGTCGTCGTCGGCTCGGGGGGACCGGCGTTCTTCGATCGCTTCGCGAGCGAGAGCCCCGAAGCCGCCGACGGCGCGCCGCATCCGCTGGACCGATACACGAAGCGCATCGCCGGGACGACCGTCGCCGACGCGATGGCGCGAGTCGGCGTCGCCCACGCAATCTACTTTCCGTTCGACGGCGCAGAACCTTTGATCCCCTTCCAGCGCCTCGGTCGCGCGGCCGGCCTCGGCGGTCCCGGACCGCTCGCGTTGCAGATCCATCCCGTGTTCGGTCCGTGGTGGGCGTACCGCGCGCTGGTCGTCGTCGATCGCGCGCTGCCGCCGCGGCCGCCGATCGGGGACGGATGCGCCGGTTGCGACGCCCCCTGCGTGGACGCCTGCCCCGCGCACGCGGTGGCGCGCGCGGGCTTCTCGGTCGCCGCCTGTCACGAGCGCCGGCTCGCCGCCGAGCCCTGCAAGCTTTCGTGCGCGGCGCGCATCGCCTGCATACGCGGTCCGGAACATCGCTACACCGACGCCGAGCTGGCGTTCCACATGGCCGCGTCGATGCCGAGACCGCGCTTGCCCCGCGCGTGACCGTTCACTACTCTCCGTCGCCATGGCTCAGGTGAAAGCGCACATCACGGGCACGGTCTGGAAGATCGAGGTCAAGGTCGGCGACGCGGTCGCGGAAGGGCAGACGGTCGTCGTGCTCGAATCGATGAAGATGGAGATGCCCGTCGAATCGCCCAGCGCGGGAACGGTCTCCGCCGTTCTGATCAAGGAAGGCGATTCCGTCGAAGAGGGCGCCCCGCTCGTCGAGCTGAAGTAGCGAGCGCGTGGGCGTAGACGGGCTATGCCCGTCGCAGCCCTTCGCGGGAGGTGTGGAACCCTCTCAGGGTTCCACTGTTGATGTTCAGACGCGCGGCGCGTCCGGCATCTCGCCCGCGAGCAGCCGGCGCGTGTTCTCCGCGAGCATCTGTTCAAGCACCTCGGCGCCGAGTTGCTTGCGAATCCACGTCATGCCGGCGGCGATCCCCTTCTGATCGTCGGGCCGGTGGATGTCGGTGGCGGCGGCGTGCGCCAGACCTTCCTGCACCAACCGGCGCGCGGTCTTCATCTCGGCCCGCCCGTGCGCGCCGTCCAGCGCGCCGAGATCGACCATCATCACCGCGTGGCGGCCCAGGCGTTCCGCCAGGTCGACGTCGCGCTGGATCGCCGCGTAGCGCTCGGGGTGCGCCATGACCGGCAGCAGGCCCGCGAGCCGCAGCTGAAACAGCTCGTTTTCCAGTCCGGTCGGCATGAACTGCGGATGCACCTCGAACAGGAACGCCGGACCGTCGCCGTAGACGGGCACGGTCCGCTCGCGCAGTCGGCCGTGCAACACGTCGTCCCAGAAGTTTTCGGCGCCCAAGCCCAGCCGCACACCTGGCCCCTGAGCGGCGACGTCCGCGGAAACGGCCGCGAAGGCGGCGTCGATCGATTCGCGGGCGGGCATGAACATTCCGCTGCGCTGGTGCGGAGTGGCAAACAGCTCGCCGAAACCGAGCGACGCCACCGCCCGGACCATATCCATCGACATCTCCCGACTCGTCGCACCGTCGTCCAGGGCCGGCAGGTAATGCGCGTGAAGATCGACGAAATGGGGCACGGGGCGCACTAAAGGGGTAGCCCGTTCGCGGGCGAAATGGCGGGCAAAAATAGCTCGATGAAGGCTCCAGGAACGAACTTTGTTTTCACCCGGGGCCTGCAGGACCGAAATGAGGGGGACTGTCGCCAGGGATCGGCCGGTGAGGGACACGGGTTCGGAATGGATTGCATCTGAGTTTCCAGAGACTTAGACTACAGATCCCGTTGGGGAATACATTTTGCTGACCTCCGTTCCACGAAGGAGCGAGTTCAAAAAATGAGCGAGAAAGTAGTCCTTCCGAAGTTCGACCTGCCCGGGAAGCAAATGCATCCCGCGGTGAAATTGTTGCTGACCGTCGGCGGCCTTCTGGCTCTGTCGATCGTTGCGCTGGTCGGCGCCCTGTGGCGGCACCACGCCCAGGAGGTCGCGGAGGAAAATCGTAAGCAGGCCGAGATCGCGGCGAAGACCGCGCAGGCGAACGCCGATGCCGAGGCCGCGAAGGCGCGCAAGGCCGAAGCGGAGGCGAAGGTTGCCTTGGCCCAGGCGGACGCAAAGGCGAAGCTCGCGGCGAAGATGAACCCGGCAGCCGCTGCAGCGGGCGACCCGAAGGCGGGACCGGTCGCGAAGCATCACGGCCACCACGCGAAGAAGGATTCGAAGACCACCGTCGCCAAGGGCGGCGCCACGGATGAGAAGGCCAAGAACGGCGCGAAGGCCGGCGGCGGAAAGAAGGGGGACGACGTCGTCGACAAGTTGCTCGCGTCGTTCAAGTAATCTCCCCGGTGCCTCTCCGACGGTCGCGCTGGCCTCGAATTAAAGGGTCAGCGCGAATTACCGAATTGAGGTCGCATTGAAGTCGACGGATAATCGTGTTACGGGAATTGTGAGGCCCCGTCCATGAGTAGCAGTCAACGTCCAAGTGAGAACTCGGTCCTGTTTTCGCTGCGCGAGCTGCGAAGGATCGAAGACGATCGCGTCAAGAAGGAGCAGGATGCTGCCCGCGCCAAGGCGGAAGCCGAGCGCCAGGCGAGGGAGGCCGCCGAGCGCACCGCCCGCGAGGCGGAGGAGCGCCGGAGGCAAGATGAGGTCGATAAGACCCGTCGTGCGCAGGAAGACGCGGAAGAGAGAACGCGGCAGGACCACCTTCGCTTGCAGGAGGCCGAGCGCCGCGCCCGTGTCGAAGGCGAGATGCGCATCAACGAGGAGCGCATGCGCCTCGAGATGCAGCACAAGAAGAAGCACTCGCCGGTCAAGGCCGTTCTGGGTGTCACCGGCGTGGTCGTGCTGATCGCGGCCGGCATCGGTTACAAGATGTACAGCGACCACCAGAAAGAGCTGGCCGTCGCGCGCGAGGAGAAGGCACGCGTCGAGATGGACGCGAAGAAGAAGCAGGCCGAGCTCCAGGCGCGGATGGACAACGTCGAGAAGGAATTCAAGGAGCGGCTCGCGAAGGCGAAGTCGAAAGAAGAGATCGCGCAGCTCGAGAAGGAGCGGATCCAGGCGCGGCTGGACGCGCAGGCTGGCCGTTCTTCTCGCCCGCACTCGGGCGGCGGCACCAAGACCGAGCCGGAAAAGAAGGCGCCGGTCGTTCCGAACTTCAAGAAGCGCGACATCCCCGACGACCCGACCCTCGGGTTGTAAGCGACCGCGATCTTTCCGAGCGCATGTCTCTGGCCGACGAGCTCTACGAAGCGCAGCGCGCCCGACTGCTGGCGCTGCTGCAACGCCTGTCGTACGAGCAGCGTGAGGTGACGCTGGCGTCGGGCGCCAAGAGCAACTTCTACATCGACTGCAAGCAGACCGTGCTGACCGCCGAGGGGCACTTCCTCGTCGGCAGCCTGTTCGGACGCGTCCTCGCCACGCGCGCGCCCGAGGTGGAAGCGATCGGCGGCGTCAGCGTCGGCGCCGATCCGCTCGCATCGGCGGTGTCGACGCTCAGCTTCGTGGCGGGACGGCCGCTGCCGGCGTTTTACGTCCGCAAGGAGGCCAAGGGTCACGGCACCGGCGCGTGGATCGAAGGCACGAAGTCGTTGCGCACCGGAATGCCGGTGGCGATCCTCGAGGACGTCGTGACCACCGGCGGCTCGGCGCTGAAGGCGATCGCGCGTGTGCGCGAGCACGGACTCAAGGTCGGCATCATCCTGGGAATCGTCGATCGCGAAGAGGGTGGGCGCGAGGTGCTCGAAAAAGAGGCGCCGCTCGTCACGCTGTTCCGCCGCAGCGATTTCTTATAATGGCCGCATGACCGTCCCGGGGCGGAGCGCGCTGTTGGTGATCGCGGCGGCGGTGGCCGCCTGCCAGAGCGACAAGGCCGCTCGCGTCGACTTCTCCGAGTCGCCGCGTAACTTCGTCGCCACCGACTACAACGACGTCTACGAACGCTGGACCCGGCACGACTATGCGTCACGCGACGTCGAGAAGGCGCTGGAGGTGTGGGCGACCTTCAAGAGCTGGGAATTCCGCGAGGCGTTCATCGAACGTTACGCGGCGACCTACAGCTTGTCCGACGCCGACCGCAGCAAGCTGCGCGCCGGGCAGATGAGCGCTTTTCGCGAGGCGTACGAATTCAACGTCACCGCGCAGAGCGCGAACTACAAGTGGAACGATCTCGACAAGGCGAACTCGCCCTGGGTGGTCACGCTGCTGGATGCGCTGGGACACGAGCTGCCGCGCGAGGCGGTCACCATCAAGGTCGAGAAGTTCCCCGACATGTTCGAGCGCGAGTTCTTCCCGGCGAAGACGCCGTTCTCGAAGACCTACAACATCCGCTTCGTCGCCCCGCCGAACGCCGACTTCGTCGGCATCAAATCAGGTGCGATCACGGTTCGGATCGCCGGGCCGCTCGGCCGCATCGAGTTGACCTGGCGGTCGTGAACGCACGACTCGCCGGATGACGTCCAGCAGCTCGCTGCGCTCGATCGGTTTTTCGACGTAGGCGGCCGGGCGGAACTGGGTCCGGATCGATTCGCGGCTGAAGCCCGACGCGCTGACGACCACCACCGGTACTGCCGCCAGCTTCGGATCGCGCATCTGCTCGCTCCGGAAGTCCCATCCGTCCATACCCGGCATCATCAGGTCCAGAAGGATGACCGCCGGATGAGCCGCGCCGTCGCGCAGGCGGGCGAGGGCGGCGCGGCCGTTGGGCGCGCCCTCGACGGCGAAACCTTCCTCCTCGAGCAGCTCCGCCAGGGCGCTACGAACGTCGTTGTCGTCGTCGACGATCAGGATTGCTTCTGAGCCCATGGCGGCGTTTGTACAACTTTTTCTCGCGGCCGGTTTTGTCAAGGGCGCAACCCGTAGGGATTTGCCCGAGGCTTACATGTCGTTTTTGGGCCTACGCAGCCGTTGCGCGCGTGCGCGCGGGGTTCACGGGGCCGCGCGGAGGGCGGCGTACGCTGGGGACGCTCCCAGAAGGCGCTGGTGAGTGTCGGCGGCGGACATCTGGCCCGGCGCGGTCGCCTGTTCGAGGTAGCCGTAGGCGAGCAGCGAGCCGCGCGCCGCCAGCTCGATCCGCAGATCGGCGGAGGCACCCATACCGATGACGCAGGTGCGCTCGGGCCGCCGCGACAGCAGCTCGAGCAGGGTGTCGCGGTCCTCCTCGCGTTTGACGGCGGTGGCGATCTTCGCGATCGCGCCCGGGATCGAGTGGCAGCGATCGACGACGGCGAGCAACGCATCCAGGGGCGGCGTGCGCGCGAAGTCGTGATGCGACACGATCAGCTGAGCGCCCTTGCGCGCCGCGACCGCGGCCGCCAGCGCGTCGACGATGGTGGCGTCGTTCTCGACGTCGACCCAGGACGCATGCCCGCCCGCGAGGGCGGCGGTGAAGGCCGCCAGGCGCGCGGCGTCGAGGCCGGCGAAGCGGCCGCCTTGCGCGGCGCTGCGGATCGTGAGGATCACGGGCGTACCGCTCGATTCCAGGCGCGCGCAATCGTGGGCGCAACCGTCCAGGCTCTGCTGCGCGAACAGATCGACGCGCGCTTCCACCAGATCGAACGCGCGCGACGAACGATCCGACTCAGCGGTGTTGATGATCGCGGCGGGCCGGTCGGCGACGGCGACGAGCAGAGGTCCGCGACGCAGGTCGAGCATCGAGCACTACTTTAGCCGAAGCGCACGTCCGCGGAGTCTGCGTCGAACCGGGTAGCCAGGGTATTCTTGCGGGATGCGCCCGCGACGGGTCTGGCTCGCCACCGCCTTTGTCGGCGCGCTGGTCGCGTGCAGCCGGCGGCCGCTGCCGTTCGACGAGGAAATGCCGGTCGAGGACGCCGGGAGAGACGTGGGTCAGGCCGTCGACGCGGGCGCGGACGCGGCGTCGGAGGCCCGGCCCGGCGTGCTGGACTGGGCCGTGGCGGTCGGGTCGCAGCCGGCGCCGGACGCCGCAGGCTCGACCACGTTGAAGGCGGTGGTGGCCACCGACGACGGCGGCGCGATCGTTGCCGGGTCATTCACCGGAAGCGTCGCGTTCGCGCCCGACGTCGTCCGCGACGGGTCGCCGGGCGCCGGTTTCGTGGCGCGTTACCGCAGCGACCAGAGGCTTGTCTGGTTGCAGGTGCTGAACGCCGATCGTCTGGGGATGGATGACGGACACGTGGTCGTCGCGGATATGGCCTGGCTGGGCGACGGCGAGATCGTGGTGGCGGGCTGGTTCGACGGCCGACTCGCCGCGCAACGCGACGTTTCACCGATGGGCGCGACCAGCGCGGGCGGGTTGGACGCGTTCGTCGCGCGCCTCGCCAGCGACGGCAGCGTGCGCTGGATGAAGCGCGCCGGCGGCACGGGCGACGACATCGCACGCGGCGTGGCCGCATCGATCGACCCGAGCGGCTCGACGTCGATCGCGATCACGGGCGCAATCTCCGACGGGGCGGTGTTCGGCCAGGGCGAGGCGGGGGAGACGCGCGCGCCGGTCGCGGGCGGGCCGATCTTCGCGGCGCGGCTGAACGAAGATGGACAGCTGGCGTGGGCGCGGTTCGCGGGCGGCGGCGTCCCCGCGCAGGGGTACGGTGTCGCGCACGATTCGGCGGGCGCCGTCGTGGTCACGGGTTACGTGAACGGTGTGGCGGCGTTCGGCGACAACATCAGCGGCGCGCCGATCTCGATCGATCCGGCCGACGGGCGCGCGTTCGTCGCGCGCTGGGACGTCGCCGGCCGCTTGCTGTGGGCGCAGCCGATGGGCGGGCCGGACGGGGAGGGCGACGCGATCGCCGTCGCCGCGGGCGGCGCGATCGTCGCGACGGGACTGTTCAAGGGACAGGCGCGTTTCGGCGCTGGTGCCGGGGCGCCGACGCTGACCGCCGATTCTCCAGGGCGCGAAGGCTGCTACGTCGCCGCGTTCACGCCGGCGGGCGCGACGATGTGGGCGCGCCGGCTCGTCGGGATCGGCCTTCACCCGTGGCGGCTGCGCGCGGGCGCCGGCGGCGATCTGCTGGTCGCCGCGTCGTTCGGTGGCGGGATCGTCGTCGATCCCGATGGCGCGTCGCCGCTGACGATCTTCGCGAGCGGAGGCACGGACGCGGTGTTCGTGCGGCTGGATCGAAACGGGGCGCTGCGCTGGGCGACCGCGGGCGGCGGTCCTGGCGACGACCTGGGCGGCGACTTCGCGGACGCGCGCGACGGGACGTCCTGGGCCGTCGGCAAGTATTTCGGCCCGGCGTTGTTCGGGGAAGGCTCCGCGTTCGGTGCCGGCGCGTCGGCCCGGCTGGAAAGCGGGACCGACGGAAGCAGCTTCCTGCTGCGCCTGCTGGCGCCGTCACCCTGATCCGATCCGATCTGATCCCCTCGCCCCGCGAAGCGGGGAGAGGGTTAGGGAGAGGGGCCGCGTGTTAGCCCGTGCCGCCCGAGCCGGTCGCGCCGCCCGAGCCGGTCGTTCCGCCGGCCGCACCGCCGGAACCGGTCGTGCCGCCCGCGCCCGTCGTTCCGCCCGCCGCGCCGCCCGAGCCGGTCGTTCCGCCCGCGCCGCCACCGCCGCTGCCGTCACCGCCGGTGCCACCACCGCCGGTGTCGCCGCCGCCGCCGCCCGATCCGTCGCCGCCGGTACCGCCGCCTCCGTCACCGGCAGCTCCGCCCGAGCCCGCGGAGCCCGCGACCGTCGGCTGCTTGAAGTTGCCGTTGCCGCTGTTGTCCGTGCAACCGGCCGCGAACAGCGTCGTGGCCCCGACGACGAGAGCGCCGGCGACCAGCAACCGCAACCGGAAGCAACCTGCGACCGTCCTGCCGACCGACTGCGAAAGGGTGCGCTTATCGGGCATCGTTGAGCTCCTGGGGAGAAAGGAACCGGCGGGTTGAGAGTACGTCAGTCGGATGACAGTCCGAAAAATTTAGGTCCCCGCGCCGCCGCCGGTCCCGCTGGTACCCGACGCGCCGGTTCCCGCGGCTCCCGTGGTTCCGCCGCTGCCCGTGGTCCCGGCCGTACCCGTGGTCCCGCCGCGGCCGGTCGTTCCGGCGGCGCCCGTCGTTCCGGCGGCGCCGGTCGTTCCGCCGCGGCCGGTGGTGCCCGCGGCGCCTGTCGCTCCGCCCGCGCCGGTGGTGCCGCCGCGGCCGCCCGCGCCTGTCGTTCCGCCTGCGCCGGTGGTGCCGCCGCGGCCGCCCGCGCCTGTCGTTCCGCCCGCGCCGGTGGTGCCGGCGGCGCCCGTCGTCCCGGCGGCTCCTCCCGTGCCCGCAGAGCCGGTCGTGCCGGCGTTGCCGGTGGTTCCGGCGCCGCCGTCGTCGCCCGCCGCGCCGGTCGTGCCCGCGGCGCCCATGGTGCCACCCGCGCCCATCGGGTCGGGCGTCGTCATCGGGTCGGCGTAGTACTTCGAGTCGTCCTCGCAGCCGGGAACGGCCAGCGTGGCGCCGACCGCCAGCACGAGAAAGGACCAGACGACGAGGGGCCGCAC
>Ga0207648_10003620_pt1 | contig 16155 bp, 14 predicted proteins | sample KBSMisM32_FD_184310 | JGI IMG/M metagenome (GOLD analysis project Ga0207648, IMG submission 184310) | Miscanthus rhizosphere microbial communities from Kellogg Biological Station, Michigan, USA - KBS Miscanthus M3-2 (SPAdes) (version 2) | ecosystem: Host-associated > Plants > Roots >...
GACATGTTCGGGACCACCTGGTAGTCCAGCGCGAAGGGAACGAATTTCTCGGCGAGCATCCCGGCGATCCCGGGATCGTTCAGGACATTCTCGCGGGCGACGATCGCGTTCGCCCCCGTGTAGCCCAGGGGATGGCCCACGGCCATGATCATGAAGATCGGCTTCTGCTCCCGCGCCGCCTTTTCCCGGGCCTCGGAGAGCGACCCGACCCACGGCAGAGTCGCCCACGTCTTCGAGCGCAGCCGCAGCATCCCGCGCAGCGCCGCGTAGTCCAGCTGGAGCAGGTCCGACGGCGCCTTCCCCGTGGATAGCGGCCGCAGCGCCAGTTCGACGCCGTGATGGTGCACGACGCCGTCGCGTACATGACCTCGCGCGCCGATCTCGCGGCGGTCGCGGCGACGGCGTTCGCGCACACGCGGCCGGGCGGCGCCGCCGTGTTCGCGCCCGACTACGTGCGCGAGACGTTCCGCGAGAAGTCCGAGCTGCACGCCGGCGACGACGGCGCGCGCTCGCTGCGCTGCCTGGACTGGACGTGGGATCCCGATCCCGCCGACGACACGTACGCCGTCGAGTACGCCTTCCTCCTCCGCGACGGCGTCGACATGAAGGCGGTCCACGACCGCCACGTCGAGGGCCTGTTCGCGCGCGCGACCTGGATGGAGATCCTCGGCGCCGCCGGCTACCGCGTCGAGCTGGTCGACCGACCGTTCGACGACACCACGACCGACTCGATCTTCCTCTGCCGCCGTCCCTGACCGCCTGACGCCCGGCTAGCGCGGGCCGGAAAGCTGGTCGACAAGCGCCAGCAACGCGGCGCGCGCGTCGTCGATCATCGGCGTCACCTGGCTGTCCAGCGCGGCGCGGAAGTTCGCGATCGCGGCGCCCAGGACATCGCGCGCCGGGCCCACCAGCTCGACGTACAGCGCGTCGGCCCGCGCCATCGCGGTGGTGTTGGGAAGCGCCTCGCGCGGGTGGAACTTCAGCCGCTCCAGCGCCTTGCGCGCGTCCGCGATCTGCTTGGCGGTCAGGCGGCCGGGCGTCTGCTCGACGACCAGCGTCTCGCGGAGGCCCGTCGTCAGGATCGTCATGTCGACCTCCAGCAGGCCGTTCAGGTCGTAGCTGAATCGCACGTCGATGCTCTGGCTGCCTGCCGGACCGGGCGGGATGTTGCGCAGGCTGTAACTGCCGAGCTTGCGGTTCTTCTCGCAGCTGGCGTGCTCGCCCTGGAAGACCTCGACGAGGATCTCCTTCTGGTTGTCGGCCATCGTCTCGAACGTCTTGACCCGGCTGGCGGGGATGACGGTGCCGCGTTCCAGGATCGGCGCGAACATGCCGCGGATCTGCTGCCCGCCGAACTGCGCCGCGACGGCGATGCCCAGCGTGAACGGGGCGACGTCGGTGACGACGACGTCCTCGACGGCGGCATGCCCCTGCTTCAGCGCCGCCTGCACGGCCGCGCCCAGCGCGACAGCCTCGTCGGGCGGCAGCCGCCGATCGGGCACCCGATCGAAGATCTGCGACGCCAGGCGGATCACGCACGGCATGCGGGTGGCGCCGCCCACCAGCAGCACCTCGCCGACGTCGGCGGGGCCCAGGCCGGCGTCGCGCAGCGCGCGCAGCGTCGGCGCGCGCAGGCGATCGAGCAGCGGCGCCCACAGCACCTCCGCCTCGGCGCGCGTGATGGTGGCGTCGATGTTGCGCAGGCGCCCGTCGACGGAAAGATCGGGCAGGGCGACGCGCGCCGTCTCCGCGCCTGTGAGCGCGCGCTTCGCCTCGTCGCAGGCCGCCAGCAAGCGCGCCCACGACCGCGGCTCTGTCCGCAGCGTCTCCAGCGGCAACGACAGCCGCGACGCCACGCCCGCCGCCAGCGCCTCGGCGAAGTCCTCGCCGCCCAGCCGCGAATCGCCCGCCGACGACTGGATCTCGATGACGCCCTCGATGATCTCCAGGACCGTGACGTCGAAGGTTCCGCCGCCCAGATCGAACACCACCGCGCGCATCTCGCGGTGGCGCTCGTGCAGGCCGAACGCCAGCGCCGCCGCGGTCGGCTCGTTGATGATGCGCTCGACCCGCAGCCCGGCGATCGCGCCCGCGTCGCGGGTGGCGCGGCGCTGCGTCTCGTCGAAGTAGGCCGGCACGGTCACCACCGCTTCCTCGATCGGCTGCCCCAGCGCCGCCTCGGCGTCCGCCTTCAGGCTGCGCAGCACCATCGCGGACAGCTCGGGCGGCGTGAAGGACCGATCGCCCATCCGCCACAGCCGCGACGTCCCCATGTCCCGCTTCCAGACCAGCGCGGTCCGTTCCGGGTGGGTGGTGGCGCGGGCGCGCGCCGCCTCGCCCACCAGCAGGTCTCACCCGTCGAGCACGTTGACCGCGCTGGGCGTCAGCCGCGCGCCCAGCGCGTTGGGCAGCACCACCGGGCCGTCGTCGCGCATGATCGCGACCAGCGAGAACGTGGTGCCCAGGTCGATTCCGACGATCACTCGGTGTCCTTCTCTTCCCCGCCCTGTCCGCCGCAGAGCTGGAACTGCGCGATCGTGGCGCCGCCGAAGAACCGCGCGTCCTCGGTCTGAGTCTTGCTGTTGACGAGCGCCCGTTTGATCGCCTTCAGGCGCTTCGGGAGCTCCGAGCATTCAGCCGCCCGCAACGCCTCGCCGTACGCGAGGATGTCCGCGCAGACGAGCTGTCCGTTCCGGGGCCCCTCGGGCCCGCACAGCGCGGCCGATGCCCGCTCGACCATGTCCAGGCCGATGCGGGCGGTGGATCCGGGGCCCCCCGACATTGGCGTCCGCGTCAGGTAAGGCCGCGCCGTGACGGTGCTGGTGTTGGTGACGATCGAGCCGTAGTGGGTGTCGTGCGACGAGGAACAGACCCGCACCACCGCCAGCAGCACCGGGATCAGCAAGTAGCCGAGGCGCGAGACCTGGAAGCCGGCGCGGTCGACAGTGTTCGACGTGTCCTGCGCCAGCGCGCTGCGCAGGATCCCCGACACGTTGGGCGCGGAGGTCACCAGGTCGGTTGCCCAGCGGCGAATCGAGGCGCGATCGCGCTGGATGACGCCGATCGTGTCGACGAACGCGCTGCTCAGATCGCCCGACCGGGTCGAGATCGCGAACGCCGTCCGGAGCGGCTGGGGAAAGTCGCGGGGAAGCGCGGCGATCTCCTCGGCCAGCGTCCAGACGCCGCCCAGCGGACCGTGAACCATCGCCAGCTCGAGGCCGGTTTCGTGAAGGCAATCCCGCAGCGCCGCCTGCGCCTGGTTGGCGGCGTCGACCGCGCCGGCAGCGTGCAGCGCCAGGACGACGTCCAGCATGCGTGGAACGGGCAGGTCGCGCACGCGATCCTCGCGCGCTTCCAGGGGGGCGTCCATCGCGGATCGGCACAGCTCGGCCACCAGTGCCCCGCTGCGATCGGCCGCCCAGCTGGCGCCGGCCGCCGCCGCCGCCAGCCTGACCGTCGGTTCGGGCGACGCGAAACCGGCGTCGATCTCCTCGCGGCTGGCGCGCGCGGGCAGCCTGACCAGCAACGCCTCGAGGAATTCGGGGAAGCCGGCGCGCCAGCCGGCGCGCAGGGCGTCGGCGAGGGCGCTGTCGGGCCCCAGCCGCGACAAGGTGGTCGCCAGCAACCAGTGCGCGCGTGGATCGTTGGGTAGAACGGCGACCGCCTCGCGCGCGATCTCCAGGCGCTGGCGCTGGTCGGCCGACGCGGGGATGCTGTGCCACGCGCTGCTGAAGCCCTCGAACACGATGTCGCTCTGCGACTCGCCGTCGGCGGGCGCGGCGTCCGAATCGGGCGGCGGCGGCGCGCCGGCCTCGCCGGTCGGAGCGGCGGTGGACGGCGTGGAGAACGCGGGCGCGTGCCGGCGCGCGCTCGAGGCGGCCAGCGATTCGATCTCGCCGCCCGCGCGGGCGATCTCGAACGCCTCGCGCGCGCGCTGGAAACCCATCGGATCGGACTCCGGCTTGCGCGTCTTGATCAGACGCAGGTACGCCCGGCGGACGGTGTCAGCGTCGGCGCCCGGGTCGATCCCCAGCTCCGTCCAGGCCTCCGTCAGCGTCACCGCGGCAATGTTCTCAGTCTTGCGCCGCTCGTGCAATCCAGCTGCTGGGCGCTGCTAGAAACCCGTGCCGCTGATCGCGCGCGTCGCCAGCAGCGGCGACATGAAGGTGTCGTTGTAGCTGATGCCCAGCGTGGACGACGCGGTCCCGGCGGCCTGCGGCGTGAACACGACGACCAGCTGGCACCAGGCGCCCGCGGCCAGCATGCCGCTGCAATCGCCGCCGCTGCCCGGGTAGCCGCCCGGGGCCTTGTATGCGAACGGCGTGCTCGGCCCCGACGCCGACATCGCGGTCGCGGGCAGCGCGCCCGTGTTGTACACGGTGAACGTGTGCTCGTTCGAGGTGCCGACCGCCGTCGCGCCGAAATCGAACGGCGAACAGTCACTGCAGTTGTTCGGGCCGAAGAACTCGGCGACGGTCACGTGCGCGCGCGCCGTCGGCGTTCCGCTGATGGCGCGGATCGCGGTCCGGGTCGCGCCGCCGTCGTTGTAGGCGACGCGCACCTGTCCGAACAGCGTCGCGCTGCCGCTGGGCGTGAAGGTGACCATCAACTTGCAGGTCGCGCCCACCGCCAGCATGCCGCCGCAGTCGCCGCCAATGCTGCCCGGGTAGTTGACGTTCTTCCAGCCGAAGCCGGTGCCCATCGCGCCCGCGCTGCCCATCATGGTCGCCGGTCCGCCGCCGTCGTTGCGGACGGTGAACTCGTGGTCGACGGGGACGCCCCACACGCCGAAGTCGTAGGGCGGGCCGTTGCCGCCCGAGCTCTCGGGCCCGTTCTGTCCATTCCAGTCGTAGATGTTCAGCATCGCCTTCGTCGTCGCCGTGGCGGTGAGCGCGCGCGCCACGACCTGCGTGTTGGCGCCGTCGTTGTACGACACCGACAGCGTGCTGGTGCGCGCGGCGTCGCCCATGGGCGTGAACGTCACGCTGACGGTGCAGGTCGCGCCCGCGGCGAGCATCGACCCGCAGGTGCCGCCGCCGAAGGTGCCGTTGTTGGTCCAGCCGAAGCCGTTACCCAGCGTGCCGCCGTCGGTCATCATCGTCGCCGGCACGGCGCCGCGGTTCGTGATGATGAAGGTGTGCTCGCGCGCCGTCCCCGCGACGCCGTAGTCGAACGGCGGCTGGTTGCTGTCGTTGTTCGGCGGTGAATTGGTCCAGTCGGTGATCTGCAGCAGCGCCCTGTCCGTGGCGGTCGCCGAGAGCGAACGTTTCGCGTACTGCGTGTTCGCGCCGTCGTGATAACGGATCAGCAGCTGGCTGGAACGATAGCCGCTGCCCGATGGGGTGAACCGGACGACCACCGTGCAGTGTGCGCCGGGCGCGAGCATGTTCATGCAGGTGCCGTTGGTCCCGGGATAGCCCGTCCCCTTCCAGCTGAATCCGTTGTCCAGCCCGCCGCCGTCGACCATCATCGTGGCCGGCTGCGCGCCGTCATTGGTGATCGTGAACGTGTGATCGACAGCGACGCCGACGACGCCCAGGTCGTAGAACTCGCCTCCGCCGGTGTCGGTCTCGGACCAGTCGTGGACCTTGAGGAGCGCGAGGTTCGTCTGCGAGCCGGCGAGGGACCGCGTTGCGGTCGCGCTGACGCCCGTGCCGTCGTCGTAGGCGATGCCCAGCGAGCCGGCGAAGCTGCCCGGCCCCGTCGGCGTGAACGTCACCGTCACCTGACAGCTCATCCCGGGCGCCAGCGTGTTGCTGCAGGTGCCGTTCGCGCCGGGATAGCCGCCGCCGCCCGCGAACGCGAACGGGCCCGTCAGCGTGCCCGCGTCGCGCACCATGGCGGCGGTCAGCGCGCCGTTGTTGCGCACGGTGAACCAGCGCGTCGCGGAGGTGCCGACGGTGCCGAAATCGGCCGGGCGTGAATCGCTGCCGCAGCCATCGCAGTCGGACACCACCAGCAGCGCGTTGGTGGCGCGCGCGCCGATCACGTCGCGCGTCGCCTGGGCATTGTTGCCCGCGCCGTCGGCGTACGTGAGGGTGACCTTGCCGCCGCCGGTCGCCGCGCCCGAGAACGTGACCACCACGCTGCACGAGGCGCCGACCGCGAGCGTGCCGTTGCAGGTGCCGCCCGCGCCGGGGAAGCTCCCGCCGCCCGCCCACGAGAACGGCGCGGCGAACGCCGCGCCGGCGAGCGACGACGCCGCCTTGTTACCCGAGTTCCAGACGTAGAAGGTGTGGCTGGTCGCGACGCCCCAGGTGCCGAAGTCGAACGCGCCGCCGCCGTTGTTGCCGCCGCCCGACCAGTCCGTGATCGTCAGGCGCGCGCCGTCGATCCCTTCACCCACCAGCGAGCGCGACGCGCCCTGCGTCGCGGTGCCGTCGCTGTAGGTCAGCGACAGCAGCGCCGAGACGTCGCCGACGACGGTGGGCTTGAAGGTGACGTCGACGGTGCAGGTCGCGCCCGCGTTCAGCGTCAGGCCGCAGGTGCCGTTGGTCCCGGGGAAAGCGCCGCTGCTGCCGGACCAGGCGAACGGCGCGGCGGGCGCGGCGAAGTTGATTGCAGAGACGGGACCGCCGCCGATGTTGCGGACCTCGAACACGCGCTGCGCGTTGCTGCCCAGGCCGACCGCGCCGAAGTCGGTGACCAGCCCGTCGCCGTGATCGGATTTCTCGCCGATCTCGACGAGACCGACGGTGGTGCCGACGCCGCGGACGAGGCGCGTCGACGTGTAAGGCATGCCCAGCCCGTCCTGATAGTTGATGCGCACGGTGCCGATGGCGGGGCCGGCCGTGGTCGGCTTGAACTCGACGTTGATGGAGCAGGCCGCGCCCGGCGCCAGCGACATCGTGCAGCTGCCGCCCTGGCCCGGAAAGAATCCGCCGACGTAGCTGAACCCCGTGCCGATCGCGGGCGCGGTGATGAAGCCCGCGTACGCGCCGCCCGTGTTGAGCACCCAGAACTCGTGCGTCGTCGACTGGTTGATGCCGCGCGAGCCGAAATCCCAGACGTTCGGCAAGAGGTTGGTGATCTCGAAGTCCTGCACGACCAGCTGCGGCGCGGTCGTTCCGCTGCCCGACAGCGGGCGGCTGGCGATCGCGGGCGCGGTGCCGTCGTCGTAGACGATCGCCATCGTCGCGGTCGCGGTGCTGGGTGTCGTCCCGGTGGGCGCGAACGCGACGACGACCGTGCAGTTGTCGCCGGGGGCGACGGTTCCGTTGCAGGTGCCGCCCGCGCCCGGGAAGGTGCTGCCCAGATACGAGAACGGCGCCGACAGCGCGCCGCCGCCCAGCCCGGTCGCGGGCGCGGCGCCCATGTTCGTCAGGTAGAACGTGTGCGTCGTCGTCGACCCGAGGCCGTGGCTGCCGAACGCGAACGTCGTCGGGTCAGCCTGCAGGCCGTACTGCTGGTAGTACTGCATCGGGAAATCGGTGACGGCCAGGGAGGCCTGGCTGGTTCCCTTGCCCGAGAGAGTGCGCGAGGCGACGGCCGCCTGCGCGCCGTCGTTGTAGGCGATGGTCAGCGTCGTCATCACGGTGCCCGTCATGGACGGCGTGAACGAGACGTTCAGGATGCAGGTCGCGCCGGCCGGCAGGGTCGCGCCGCAGCTCGCGCTGGCGCCGGGGTAGTTTCCGCCGACGTAGGCGAAGGGCGCGGTGAGCATCGATGCCATCGTCGTCGCCGTCGCGGTTCCGGTGTTCGTGACGAAGAAGATGTGATTCGTCGTCGTTCCGGTGGCGAGCGTTCCGAAGTCGTAGGCCGGGCCGCTGGAGATCACCAGGAGCGCCGTCGGGCCCGAAGCGCCGCCGGTTCCTGCGCTGCCCGTCGTGCCGGCGGCGCTGCCGCCGGAGCCCGTCGTGCCAGCGGCGCTGCCGCCGGTGCCTGTCGTGCCGGCGGCGCTGCCGCCGGTGCCCGTCGAACCGCCAGCGGCACCGCCAGTGCCGGTCGAACCGCCGACGGCACCACCGGTTCCTGTCGAGCCGCCGACTGCGCCACCGGTGCCTGTCGAACCGCCAACGGCGCCACCGGTGCCTGTCGAACCGCCGACGGCACCACCGGTTCCTGTCGAACCGCCGACTGCGCCGCCGGTGCCTGTCGAACCGCCGACTGCGCCGCCGGTGCCGGTCGAACCGGCGACTGCGCCGCCCGTTCCTGTCGAACCGCCGGTGCCTGTTCCGCCGGCGCCGGTCGTGCCGCCGCGTCCCCCGCCGCCGGTCGTGCCCGCCGATCCGGTCGTGCCCGCAGTCCCTGTCGCTCCCGCCGCGCCCGTCGTTCCAGCCGAGCCTGTCGTGCCCGCCGATCCAGTCGCTCCCGCCGCGCCGGTCGCGCCGCCCGTGCCGGTCGCGCCCGCCGATCCGGTCGAACCGCCTCTCGCCGCCGAGGCGCCGGCCGCGCCCGTGCTGCCCGCCGAGCCGGTCGTCCCGCCGTGACCGCCGCCGCCTCCGCCTCCACAACCCACGAGTCCGACCACGATGGTCGTGGCGCAAAACGCCGTCAGCCTGGTCCCGAGCATTCGTTTTCAATCGGCGCCGCCGACGGGAAACTGAAACTGTTGCTTGCGAAATGCGCGTGGGGAGCCGGCGAGCTTTGCTCGCCGCGTACCATCGCGGGAGGGTTCGGGAACCCTCTCAGGGTTCCCGAGACAATTGCCGGCCTGTCAGAAATGCGACGGACTAGATTCAGGGGATGACGGCAAAGCTCCCGCCGTACCGGCCGCAGCTGGCGCTGCTGGTCAAGACGCCGCCCGAGGGCGACGAGTGGCTGCATGAGCTGAAGTTCGATGGCTTCCGCATCGGCGTCGCGATCGAGCGCGGGCACGTCACGCTGCTCAGCCGCCGCGAGAAGGACTGGACCGCCGAATTTCCGACGGTCGTCGCGGGCGCGACGAAGCTGCCGGTGAAGAACGCGCTGCTCGACGGCGAGCTGGCGGGCGTGCTGCCCGACGGGCGCACCAGCATGCACGCGATGGGCGGCGGCGGGACGCTCGCGTACTTCGCGTTCGACATCCTTCACCTCGACGGCGAGGATCTGACCGCGCTGCCTCTGATCGAACGCAAGCAGCGGCTACAGCGGGCGCTGGGGCCCAAACCGCCGGCGCCGTTTCGCTACGTCGAGCACATCGCGGGCGGTGGCGCGGCGTTCTTCCGGGAAGCGTGCCGGATGAAGATCGAGGGGATCGTCTCGAAGCTGTCGTCGTCGCCGTACAAGTCGAACGCGCGCAACGCCACCTGGCAGAAGATCAAGTGCGTCGAACGCCAGGAGTTCGTGATCGGCGGCTACGAGCGTTCGGTCCGCGGCGACCTGGGCGCGCTGTGGCTGGGGACGTACGAAGGCGGACAGCTGATCTTCGCCGGCAAGGTCGGCACCGGTTTCCAGCGCGAGTCCGACGCGCTGCTGAAGACGCTGGTGAAGCTGGAACGGCCGCAGTCGCCGTTCGCCCCGATCGGCCTGCCCATCGGCGCAAAGATCCGCGACGCGCGCTGGGTCGCCCCGACCCTGGTGTGTGAGGTCGCCTTCATGGAGTGGACCGGCCACGCGCACATCCGCCACGGTTCGTTCCAGGGCATGCGGCCCGACAAGGATCCGCGCCGCGTTGTGCGCGAAGTACCGAGGTAGGGCCTCAGACGCGAATCGACAGCTCCTCGATCAGGAAGTCGCGCACGGCCGCGACGCGGGCCGGCACCAGCCGCCGCGACGGCCACAACAGATAAAGGCCGGCGCCGCCCAGGCGAAAGCGCGGCAACACCCGAACCAGTCGCTTCGCGGCAACGTCGGCCGCAACGTTCTGGGCGGGCAGCAACGTCAGGCCGACGCCCGCCAGCGCCATCTCGCGCAAGAACAGCATGTCGTCGCAGACGACCGGGCCGGTGACAGTGACGGTCTCATCGCCGCGCGGGCCGGTGAGCCGCCAGGGGCGATCGCCGCCGCGGCCGCCGTAACGGAGGCATGGGTGGTGCGCCAGGTCCGCGAGCGTCCGCGGCGGATCGCGCCGGGCGAGGTAAGCGGGCGACGCGAAGATCCCCAGCTCGCTGTCCACGATCTTGCGCGCGACCAGCGACGATTCCTCGAGACGCCCGCCGCGCAGCGCGAGGTCGATCCCTTCTTCGATCAGATCGACGCGGCGGCTGGTCAGCACCAGCTCGATCACCAGCCCGGGGTGGCGTTCGGTCAGCTTGGCGACGATGCGCGGCAATACGTGTAGTCCGAGGTCGACGGGCGCGGTCAGGCGGACGACGCCGCGCGGATCGCGCGCGAAGCCGGCGATCGCCTCGGTGGCCTCGTGGGCCTCGCCCAGCACCGCCTGCATGCGCTGGAAGTACTGCTCGCCCGCGTCGGTGAGACTGAGCTTGCGCGTGCTGCGGTTGATCAGACGCGAACCCAGCTCCTCCTCCAGGTTCGCCACCGCGCGGCTGACCGACGAGGTGGGCAGGCGCAATGACCGCGCCGCGGTGGTGAAGCTGCCCGACTCCGCCACGCGGACGAACGTTGCGACGCGATTCAGGTCGATGCGCGACATCGCGCCGACTGTACATCGTTGCCCAAACAGCAACGGAGATTTGCCGACGCGGCGGCTACTGGCGCGTGCGGGCGGCGCGTAGCTTCGTCTTTGTCAGCGCACGAAACACCAACCACCACGAAAGGAGCTTCCGATGCACACGAAGACCAGCAACCCGACCACGATCGAGGCCCGCAACCAGGCCGTCGCCCGCCGCTGGACCGAAGAGCTGTGGGGGCAGGGACGCCTCGCCACCGCCGACGAGATCATCGCGCCCGATTACGTTCGTCACGACCCGGGCGATCCGTTTCCGGCGCGCGGCCCCGCCGACGTGAAGGTGATCGTGACGCGGCTGCGCGCGATGCTGCCGGACCTGAAGCTGGAGATCCAGGACATGATCGCGTCCGGCGATCGGGTGGTCAGCCGCTACCTGGCGACGGCCACCGACCGCAGCGGATACATGGGGCTGCCCGCCACGGGCAAGGTGACGCACACGCAGGCGATCCAGATCTTCCGCTTCGTCGACGGAAAGATCGCGGAGAGCTGGGCGGCGCGCGACGATCTGGGCTTGCTCATTCAGCTGGGCCACTTGCCGCGGCCGGGAACGCCGGAGCTGGCGTCGCGGCTGGCGGCGCCGGCGTCGCAGGCAGGTGCGCGGTGACCGCCCCAGGCAGCATCGGGATCGATCCGGGTGTCCAGATCGGCCACGTGCACCTGCGCGTTGCGGATCTGGAACGGGCGACGGTGTTCTATCGCGACGTGCTCGGCTTCCACGTCACGGGCAGCGGCGTCGAGGCCGGGTTGCCGCTGACGTTGCTGTCGGCGAACGACTACCACCATCAGATCGCGCTGAACACGTTCCGCAGCGCGGGGGGAACGCCGCCGCCGCCCGGGCACACCGGCCTGCACCACGTCGCGATCGTCTACCCCGATCGCACGGCGCTAGGCCGCGCGGTGGCGCGGCTGGGCGCGCACGGGCACCCGATCGACGGCGTCGAGGACCACGGCGCCACCGTGTCGGTCTACCTGCGCGATCCCGACGGCAACGGGCTGGAGCTGTACTACGACCGACCAGCGTCGGAGTGGTACGGCGCTGACGGCAAGCCGGTGTGGAAGGCGGTGCCGCTGGATCCCGCCAGCTTGCTGAGGTAGCGCTCGGGTGCCGCGATCAGCTTGTCGCGGCACTCGCGCGAACAGAAGCGGAGGGTGACGCCGTCGACGGTCATGGTTTCCTCCGCGCCCTGGATCGCCATGCCGCACACAGGGTCGCGTTGCGACAGCCATTCGAAACCGCGGGCGGCGGCGCCCGCCGCCAGCTGGCGCATCAGCGACAGCTCGTCGAGCACCAGCCGCGGGATCAGGAAGTGGCGGCGGACGCGCTCCCGCCCGCTGTCACCGAGCGCGCGCGCCTGCGGCCCGTTGCGCAGCAGCGTGGCGACGGCGCGCGCGCATTCCTCGACGCTGTCGACCAGGAGGCCGCCGGTGCCGTCCGCCATCTGCAAGGGGATCCCGCCGGCCCGTCCCGCGACGACCGGCGTTCCTTTCCACAACGCTTCGGCCACCACCAGGCCGAAGCCTTCCCGCAGCGACTTCTGGATCACGACCTTGGACAGCGCCTGGAATGCGTTGACCTCGACGTTGCCGACGCCGACCAGGTTCGTGAACACGTGGATCTGCTTGTCGTCGCCGATCGCGGCGCGGATGGCACGGTACATGTCCCAGCCTTCTGGATCGTCGGTCGCCATCGATCCGACCAGGGCGAGCTGCAGATCGGGCACCTCCTGTCGGACGATCCGGTACGCGGCGATGACGCCCAGCGGATCTTTCCAGGGATCGAAGCGCGAGACCTGCGTCACCAGCGGCCGCTCCGTGCGCACCCCGATCCATTCCAGCACCTGGCGTGCGGTCTCCGTCGGGAGCGCGAGGTTCTTCGGATTGCGTGGATCGATCGCAGGCGGGATGATCGCGACGGTCTGTGTCGGTAAGTCGCTGGGTACGAATTCGGCCATCGTGAAGACCGACGCGTCGAACTCGGCCAGGAAGGGACGCAGGAAGCTCCAGACGGCGGCGTTCGCATTGGCCGTGTCGATGTGCGATCGCCAGATCCAGCGCGCATCGCCCTTGCCGGTGAACTCGAGCAGCGCGGCAGGCTGAGGATCGTGGACGAAAATGAAGTCGTACGCCTTCGTGTCGAAGCCGGCGGCGTTCGCGCGCGAGGTCGCGAGGTAGCGCGCCTTGTCGGCGTCGCTGAGCTCGACCGCGGCGCCCTGCAGGCCGTTGTGGATCGCCTTCGTGACCTGGAAGAACGGCTCGTCGCCGCTGATGATCCGCCAGTCTGCGGCGACGCCCAGGTCGATGAGCAACGGCACGACCGAGCGCAGCAACTCGGAGACGCCGCCCCCGTAGGGCGTCGCGTTCAGATGCAGCACGCGCGCGCCGCGCAGCGGCCGCGCGGCATCGGCGACCGCGTCCAGGAGATCGTCCGGGGCCAGGCCCCGGTACGACGCGAGCGACGAGGCGCCGACATCCACACTGGCGAGCATCGGGAAGAATATGGGGCCGGGTCGCGGGCCCGACCGCGCGCCGCGTTCGCTTCAGCCGTAGGCCTACGGGCGCGACCCGGCGCCGGCCCTTGATCGCCGCAAAGAAAACCGTCTCGCGCGACTTTGGACTGCGCGCCCGTTTACCGATATCAAGATGATGGATGCGTGCCGCCATCTTCATCCTCGCGTTCGCGGCCGCCGCGGGTGGGGCGGTCTGGCTGCTGGTGTCCCGGCGCAGCGACGCCGGCGCCGAGCGGCTGCTCGCGGATCTGACGGCTGACATCGAGCGGGGCGGGGTCGCCGATCTCGGCCGCGCCCAGGCGGTGGGCCGGCGCCTCGCCTTCTCCAGCCCGCGCGATCGCGACGCGGCCGCCCGCTGGGCGTTCGCCAGCGCGACGCTGGCGGCCGACTACGGGGTCGATACCTCGCGCGAGACGGCTGACGCGCTCGGCCGGGTCGGCTCGACCGCGTCAGATGACACGGCCTCGGTCATCGCGGCGGCGGCGCGCGCGCTGGATCTGCTGCACGCGGGCGATCGCGACGCGGCGGGCCGGCTGGCCGCGGACGGCGCCGGGGCGGCCACCGAGCAGCCGCACCCGCTGTACGCGCTGGGCCGCGCCCGCGCGCGCAACGGCGATCTGCCCGGATCCGCCCGCGCCCTCGAGGCGGCGATGATTCGCGCCCCGGCGTTCGCGGCGGCGCGCACCGCCTGGGCCGAGGTGCAGCTGGATCTCGGCGATGCGAAGACGGCGCGCACCACCTTGCAGGCGCTGCTCGCACAGTCGCCCAAGGACGTGCGCGCCGCGCTGCTGCTGAACGAAGCCGAGGACGCGCTGGGCGAGCCGGCCACCGGTTCCACCGCCGCCAGCTGTCCGAACGAGCGCTGGCTGCCGCCGGCCATCCTCGCGAGCTGCACGCTGGCGCGCGCCACCCGCGCGCGCCGGGACGGGGCGCGCCTGCAGGCGCGGGCGCTGGCCGAGACCGCCGCCGGGATCGCGCCCGACGAGCCGCGCCTGCTGGCGCGGACGGGGATGGTGCTTTGCCAGCTGGGCGCGGTCGATCGCGGGGCCGCCCTGGTCGAACGCGCGAAAAAATTCATGGCGCCGGGCGCGCCGGCGCTGGCGTGGGCCGCCGCCGCCGTGACGCTGGGACGCGGCCACGCCGGTACGCTTCCCGCGGGCGCGCGCCCGGCCGATCCCGAGCTCCGCCTGCTGGTGGCGCGCGAGAGCCTCGCGGCCGGCGGCGTCGGCGCGCTGTCGGCCGCGCTGGACGAGCTGGGATCGAGCGCGCGCGCGCACGACGTCGATCTGGCGACGCTCGCGGCCTTGCGCCCCGCCAGCCCGGCCGTCACGCGCGGCGCGGGCGACGATCCCGTGCGCGCCTACGTCGAAGGCCTGCGCGCGCGCCTGGACGGCAAGCTGGACGTCGCCGCCGATCGCCTGCGCCACGCGCTGGCCGGGCACGCGGACGCCTGCCGCGCGGCCGGCGAGTACCGCGCCACGCTGCGCGCGCTCAAGCAAAAGCCCGAACCGTCGGCGTTCGCCGCGCTGCGCGCCGAGAACTCCGGCTGCGTGAACTTACCTCGGCCCTGAACGTTCAGATGGGCGGCGTACCCGTCCCCGCGGCGACCTCGCCGCGGCGGACGTCCTCGCCGTGAGAGGGGCCGTGCTCGGTGCCCTCGCCGTCCTGGCGGTTCTGCCCGTAGTCGGTCCAGCGCGCGTTGTCGTCGCGCACGTCGACGTGGATGAAGCCGGAGACCGGGTAATAGCCCAGCCCGTGCACGCCCATCGATTCGGCGAGATCGCGCGCCATCAGCGGCGTCATGCCCGGGATGCGGATGTCGGCCGCCATGCCGCGCGTGTGATAGCTGAGCGTGGCGAGCGAGAACATCGGCGCGCGGAATCCCGACACCAGCTGGAGCTTCTGATGCGTCCGCTGCGCGATCCGGTACAGAAGGTCGATCAGCCGCGGATCGATCGGCGTCTCCGCGGTGGTGCGCTGACAGCGCATCATGTGGCGCAGGCGCGCGTATCCGGCGGCGTCGACCTCGCCGGTGTCGAGGTTCAGGGTCACCTCGACCTCCTCGCCGGTGTTGACCGACTGAAGCGTGAACTTGCCGAAGCGGGCGCCCGGCGTCTGGACCACGCGCGCCGTCCCCGCGGTCATGAGCTGGTCGTTGGCGCCGCCGCCGCGCCCGTTCCCGCCCGGCGCCAGCGCGACGCTGTCGGCGGCCTGCACCATCGCGCGCACGCGGCGCTGGAGCGCGCCGAGCGATCCGGACAGTTTCCACGATCCGAACGCGAGGACGACGGTCGCGATGATCAGCGAGGTCGCGAACAGCGAGATCAGCGTGGGCAGCAGACGCGGGAGCGTGAACGTCCGCACCGGACGGCTCGGGTCGCTGGCGACCATGATGCGCCAGCGAGCCTTCGCCTTGGTGGGCTTGTCCTTCTGCTTGAGGATCCGGGCGAGATCGAGGGTCGGGTCGCTGGGGCCCCGCGCCATGGTGCTGCTACGCGACGGAGCTCAGGTTCGCCGAAACCGGGATCGCGCCCGGCACGTCGTCGTGTCCGCCCATGCGGCTGGTTCCGCGGAACACGCCGCCGGTCTCGATGCGCATGCTCTTCGCCGCGATGTCGCCCTCGACCGTGCCCTTGGCCAGGATCTCGAGGTGGCCGGAGCAACTCACGTCGCCCTGAACCGTTCCGGCGATGACGACGTCGGTGCCGCGCACGCCGCCCCGGATGACGCCGTTCTCGCCGACCACGACAGACGCGCGCGATTCGACCGACCCTTCGATCGTCCCGTCGATTCGGAACGCGCCCTCGGCGGCCAGGTCGCCGCGGATGACGCAGGATGGGCCGATGATGTTCTCGATGGCGTCACTCTTGGTGGCGGCGCCTTCTTTACCGGGCTTTGATCCCCATGCCATGCGGAACCTCCGGTTGTGCATCGAGCGATTCCACGGGGAACTAAAGACGAAATCGCAAACATGACGCGGGTTCCGCGCGCCCTGAACGGGCGAGCAGGAAACGGGTCTCGTTGACTCAGCGCTTCTTGCGCGTCAGGGCGTGGCCGCCGTCCACCCTTTCACCGGAAATCGGAGCTGAAACAGGA
>Ga0207648_10003621_pt1 | contig 16155 bp, 15 predicted proteins | sample KBSMisM32_FD_184310 | JGI IMG/M metagenome (GOLD analysis project Ga0207648, IMG submission 184310) | Miscanthus rhizosphere microbial communities from Kellogg Biological Station, Michigan, USA - KBS Miscanthus M3-2 (SPAdes) (version 2) | ecosystem: Host-associated > Plants > Roots >...
TACGCGCAGTTGTGGAGCGAGCTGACGGACACCGACGAGTTCGAGGTCGACGAGATGTTCCGGATCGAACAACGTCTGCAGCGACTGCACGAGCTCGGCTTCGACGCGGCCGAGTTCGAGCTGTACACGACCCCCGACGGCTCGAAGGTGCGATTGATCCCGCGGGTCGTCGAGCACGGCTTCCACGGGCAGCGCCTGAAGACGCTGACCGGGTTGGAGACCGGCGAGAACCAAGCGCGACGCCTGCTGAACGACATCAGCGCGTACCGCGCCATGCTCGAACGGCAGACCCTGCGCAAGATCCCGGAGACCGTCGCCGCCGCCAAGTGGCTGGACGACCGATTCGAGCCGACCATCGACGGCGTGCCACCCGACCTCGTCGGCAAGCTGCAGCCGGCAGAGCTGTACCACCAGATCCTCGAGCACCTGTGGTTCATGTCGGAGGAGGCGGGCGGCGACGTCGGGCTCGGAGAAGCGGTCACGTCGTACGTGCGCGACGTGCTGACCCCGCTCCCCGACGAACACCGTCAGGCCGACGCGCTGTGGGAGGACGACGAGTGGGATGTCGCCGGCTGGACCGCCAAAGGTTGGGCGACGGAAGAAATTCCGGTCGTTCGAGACGACGGATAGTCTCGCCTCCGTGAAACGACGTCGTTCGTCCCTCGCTACGGCCGCTCTGGCCACGCTCGCCGGTGCACTGGCGCTGTCCACGCTGTCGTCGTGCGCCACGTTCAACCGCAACGACGTCGCAGCCAAGGTCGGCACGCACGAGCTGTCCGAGAAGGAAGTACAAGAGCTGGCCGGCGGTAGCAAGGACGATCCGGCGACGGCCGCTGCACTCCGGGACGAGCTGACCAAGTGGATCCGCGTCGCCGTCATCGAAGACGAGGTGGGCACCACCCCACCGACCTCACCGTCGTCGTCCGAAGAGCTCGACACCCGCCTGTCCGAGGCCATCTCGGCGCTCGGCGCCGACACCGCCCAGAGCACGTACGAGACCGGCATGGCCGGCAGCCCGGTCGTGTGCCTGGCGGCGATCACGGTCGACAACATCGACGACGCCAACACCGCTCTGGCGGCCGTCAACTCCGGCACGTCGTTCGCCGACGCCGCCCATCAGTTCTCCACCGACACGGCGATCGCCGACGCCGGCGGAGTGGTGAAGGGCCGCGACGGCAGCGAGTGCATCGCTCCCAACACGGTCAATCCGGCGGTCACCGCGGCGTTGAAGGACACGCCCGTCGGTCAACCGATCGCCGCCGACCTCGACACGTTCTCAGCCGTGTTGATGCTGCGTCCCTATGACGAACTCTCGCCGGAATCGAAGAAGCTGATCGCCAGCGCCAGCGTGCCGCAGACGGAGCTCGACGCGGTCGTCAACGCCGCCGACATCTTCGTCGACCCGCGCTACGGCCGGTGGGATTCCGCCACCGGGTCGGTCGTCACGCTGACCTCGTGACGGGTCACATCACGATCGTCGGTCTCGGTCCCGGCGGCCGCGAGTACGTCACACAACAGACTCTCGACGCAATCGGCGCGACGCGCCATCGGTTCCTGCGCACCACGAAGCATCCGTCCGCCGCACTCGTGCCCGACGCAACCTCGTTCGACGACGTCTACGAGGCCGCCGACACGTTCGCCGACGTGTACGCCGAGATCACCCGGCGCCTCGTCGACGCCGCGGGCGAGCACGGCGACATCCTCTACGCCGTGCCCGGATCACCGCTGGTGTTGGAGCGGTCGGTGGCACACCTGCGCGCCGACCCGCGGATCGAGTGCACGGTGCTTCCCGCGTTGTCGTTCCTCGACCTCGCGTACGCGGCGCTCGGCATCGATCCGGTGGAGTCCACCGTGACGCTGATCGACGGCCACGAGTTCGCGACCGCGGCAGCGGGTCGCAGCGGCCCACTGCTCGTCGCTCACGCTCACGCCAACTGGGTGCTGAGCGACATGAAGCTGGCGGTGGACGAAGCCGACGGCGACGAACCCGTGGTGATCCTGCAGCGGCTGGGCACGCCGGAACAGCACATCGTCCACACAACGTGGGCCGAACTCGATCGAGTCGTCGAGGCCGATCACCTGACGTGCGTGTACATCCCGCATCTCGGGTCGCCGGTCGGCCATTCGCTGGTGCGCTTCCACGAGCTCGCCCGCACGTTGCGCGAGCAGTGCCCGTGGGACAAGGAGCAGACCCACCAGTCGTTGGTCAAGTACCTGCTGGAGGAGACCTACGAAGTGGTCGACGCCCTGCAGGATCTCGACCCCGAGGACGCATCGACCGACTCGGCGTTGATCGAGGAGCTCGGTGATCTGCTGTACCAGATCGAGTTCCACGCGACGATCGCCGAGCAGGAAGGGCGGTTCACGATGACCGATGTGGTCGACGGCGTCCACGACAAGCTCGTTCGGCGCCATCCGCACGTCTTCGGTGAAGTGATCGCCGACGATGCCGGCACCGTGGTCGCCAATTGGGACGCGATCAAGCACGCCGAGAAGGGTCGCACGAGCGTGTTCGACGGTGTCGCGACGTCGCAGCCGTCGCTCAGCTACGCGTACCACGTGCAGCGCAAAGCCGCGAAGGTCGGCTTCGATTGGCCCGACGTCGGTGGCGCCTTGCCGAAGATCGCCGAAGAGGCAGCCGAGTTGTCGGACGCGATCGCCGACGGCGATCAGGCGCGGATGGACGACGAACTCGGCGATCTGCTGTTCGCGGTCGTCAACGTCGCCCGGCATCTCGACGTCGAGCCGGAGGCCGCGCTGCGCGCTGCCGCCCACAAGTTCCGCCGCCGGTTCGAGCACGTCGAACAGCTCGCCGCGCAGCGCGGCGTCGCTCTCGGCACCGCCGACCTGGCCACGCTCGACGCCTTGTGGGACGAGGTCAAGTCGAAGGAGTGACAGTCGGTCAGTGGTGAGCGTGCGCCATGAACGCCGGCAGTTGGTTCTCGACCGAGCTGTATCGGTCTCGAGCGCACGCCGCGTCGAAGGAGTGCATCGCCCGCCAGACCGACAACGCGGTAGCCATCATCAGCATGATGTCGATCGCCACCAGCACGGCGAACCACGTCGAGTTGTCGAAGCTCGTCTCGGGCAGCACGACGATGGCGATCGAGCGGTATCCGAGCGATGCCAGCGGCAACCAGAACAACCGACTGAACTGTTCGGAGGCAGCCCCGATGCGTTTGGCCGAGCTGCGCAGCGACAGCAGCACGAAGCAGTGGCCGATGCAGACCCAGACGACGGCTCCCGCCAACCAGACACCGTTGGACTCCGGCTTGTAGAGCGAGGCGACGGCCGCGGCGACCGGGCCGACGACGTAGGCCAGCGGGGCCATGAACGGTGACGACGCCAGCGGCGCGACCCTGTGGCCGTTGATCGCTGCCAACGTCGCCCACACGACCCAACCGAGGTAGGCCATGCCGAACGAGGAGATGGCGAACGGCATCAGCCACCGGATCTGGTCGAAGGCACCCCGCCAGTTGTCGGCCGTGATGTGCCGGTACGACCTCGACAGGGCGACGGCAGCGAGGGCATAGCAGACGGCGCTACCGAGCCATCCTGCAGCAGCGAGCACGCGGATCGCGCTCGTCCCGACGAGCTGCGGATTGGGATGCTCGGTGTGTTCGTAGGCGCGAGTGATGACCGGCGCCTGAATCGGCTCCGGCTCGATGTGCTCGAGTGCCGGCGGCAGGCTCGGCGAACCGAGGAACAGTTCCGGCGCAGGACTCGCGAAGTGTTGTAGCGGGGGCGCCGGGGGCGCGGGAAGAGGCGCCGGACCCGCGACGGGTGGCGGCGGCACGACAGTCGGAGACGGCCAGGCCGGCTGAACTTGCAGAGCATCCACGTCCACTTCATCGGCACCATCCGTGAGACCTTGAGGCCGAATTGGGTCGAAGGGCTACCCTCTTGCCCCGTATGAGAGAGATCGAATGAGCGAGATCGTCAGCATCGTCGGCCGCGAGATCCTGGACTCGCGGGGCAATCCCACTGTCGAGGTCGAAGTCGAACTGGAGAGTGGCGCGTCAGGCCGCGCGGCGGTGCCTTCCGGAGCCTCGACCGGCGAGCACGAGGCGGTCGAGCTCCGCGACGGCGGGGCGCGCTACATGGGCAAAGGCGTGCGCACCGCCGTCGGGTACGTCAACGGCGAGATCGCCACGGCGCTGCGCGGCATCGACGCGATCGAACAGCGACTGATCGACACCGAGCTTGCCAACCTCGACGGCACCGACAACAAGGCGCGGCTCGGCGCCAATGCCATCCTCGGCACCAGTCTGGCGGTCGCCAAGGCGTCGGCGGCAGAGTTGGAGCTGCCGTTGTACCGCTATGTCGGCGGCCCCAACGCGCACGTGTTGCCGGTGCCGATGATGAACGTGTTGAACGGCGGCGTGCACGCCGACAACTCGGTCGACTTCCAGGAGTTCATGGTCATGCCCGTCGGTGCGCCCAGCTTCGGCGAGGCGCTGCGGTGGGGCACCGAGACGTACCACACGTTGAAGAAGCTCCTGCACGACCGGGGCCTGTCGACCGCCGTCGGCGACGAAGGAGGCTTCGCCCCCAACCTGGCGACCAACGAGGATGCCGTCAAGATCCTGATCGAGGCCATCGAGAAGGCCGGCTACACGCCGGGCGACGAGATCGCGATCGCGCTCGATCCGGCAGTCAGCGAGCTCTACCGCGAGGGCAGCTATCACCTGCCGGGCGAGGGCAAGGTGCTGTCGTCGGTCGACCTCGCCGGCTACTGGCAGCGATTGGCAGGGCAGTACCCGATCGTCAGTCTCGAAGACGGCATGGCCGAGGACGATTGGGACGGATGGTCGGCGCTCACCGAAGCGCTCGGTGCCAAGATCCAACTCGTGGGCGACGACCTGTTCGTCACGAACACGGCGAGGTTGCAGATGGGCATCGACCGCAAGGTCGCCAACAGCGTGCTGATCAAGGTCAACCAGATCGGCACGTTGACCGAGACACTCGACACCGTCGAGCTGGCCTCACGTCACGCCTACTCGAGCGTCATGAGCCACCGGAGTGGCGAGACCGAAGACGTCTCCATCGCCGACCTCGCCGTCGCCACCAACTGTGGACAGATCAAGACCGGTGCACCAGCACGCAGCGATCGCGTCGCCAAGTACAACCAACTGCTGCGGATCGAACACGACCTCGGCGAAGCGGCTGCCTACCGCGGCCGCAGCGCGCTCGCCCCGCACTGACGCCGTCGACGTGCATTGACGCCGTTTCGCAGTGCGGAACTGCGACAATGTGAGCCGTGAGCGACGGGCACCGCACCACTCTCATTCAGCGTCCCCGTGACATGACCGCGTCGACCGCGGCCATCACCGCAGCGCGCTCGCGCGACGACTCGCGCTTCGCCGAACTCATCAGCCCGGTCACCACCGCGATCAAGCGCGACAAGCGACTGGTCAAAGGGCGGGGCAAGCGCCTCGTGTTCGCACTCGTCGCCGTCGTCATCGCCGCGGCGTTGGCCGCCTCGTTGTTCGTCCTGCCGGTGAAGAGCTGGTTCCAGCAGCGCGACGATCTGGCCCGCAAGCGCAACGAACTGGCAGTGTTGAGCAACGCCAACGCGCAACTGGCCGCCGACGTCAACCGCTTGCAGACGCCGGACGGCATCAAAGAGGCGGCGCGTCAAGAGGTCGGCTACGTCGGCATCGGCGAGCAGAGGATCTCGGTCCTGGGAACCCCCGATGCGCCCGTCGCTCTGCCGGCCGGTTGGCCGTACGACGCCATCACTCAGATCGTCGCCGTCCGCGCCGGACTCGCCGCCGCTGCCCCGGCGAACCAACCGGCCACTCCGTAGTCCCGACGCGGCGTCCGACCGCACTTCCTGGTTCGAGTCGGTGACGTCTATTGTCGGCGGCAATCGCTCGGCGCACCTTCGCGCAACTCGACGCACCCCAGGGGGTCTACGCGTGGCTGGCAGCATTCTCGGAAATCGGGTACTTCGCAAGGAGGATCCGAAGTTCCTCACCAGTGGCGGGAAGTACGTCGAAGACCTCCTCGACGAGCCGCTGCTGGCCAACGCCGCGTACGTCACCTACGTCCGCTCGTCTGTGGCTCACGGCAAGATCGTCGGCATCGACACCTCGGCGGCCGCGGCAATGCCCGGAGTGCTCGGCATCTACACCGCCGCCGACCTCGGGTTGACCGAAGAACCGGCGACGTTCAATCCGGCAGCAACCCGCGGACGGCTGGCCATCGGCAAGGTGCGGTTCGTCGGCGAGCCGGTCGCCGCGGTCGTCACCGAGACCCGTCAGCAAGGCGCCGACGCGGCCGAACAGGTCGTCGTCGATTACGAGGTGCTGGAGGCACTGGTCGACCCTGAAGAGGCGATGAAGTCGAGCACTCTGATCTTCGAAGGCGCCGGCAGCAACGTCGTCTTCGACACGACGGCGCTCGGCATGCCCGACAACACCGGCGACGAGTACTTCGCCGATTGTCCGGTCGTCGTCACCGGCCGGTTCGTCAACCAGCGCGTCGCACCGTGCCCGGTCGAGCCACGCGGTTCCGCCGTTGCCTGGGTGCCCTCCGAGGACGGGTCGACGCGGTTGTACCAGTGGCTCAGCACCCAAGGCGCACAGGGCGCGCGCGACACCCTCTTGGCGGGCAACGGCCTGACGGCCGAGCAGCTGCGGGTGATCACGCCCGACGTCGGTGGCGGATTCGGGGCCAAGATCACGTGCTACCCGGAAGAGATCCTGTTGGGTCAGCTGTCGAAGATCGTCGGGCGGCCGCTGCGCTGGCGCGAGACCCGAACCGAGTCGATGATGGCGCTCGGCCACGGCCGTGCCCAGATCCAGTACGTCACGATCGGCGGCAACCGCGACGGCAAGGTCACCCACTACCGGCTGCACGCGATCCAGGACTGCGGTGGCTGGGTGGAGCTCGGCACGATCCTCGCTCCGTTCATGACCCGCCCGATGTCGTCGGCGGTGTACGACATCCCCAACATCGAGTGCCGCACGACCAGCGTGGTCACCAACACGACGCCGGTCACCGCATACCGCGGCGCAGGGCGTCCCGAGGCCACCGCGGCGGCGGAGCGGGCGATGGACATGTTTGCGATGGAGATCGGCATGGATCCCGTCGAGGTCCGTCGCAAGAACCTCATCCCCAAGTTCGATGAACCGCACACCACGGTCATCGGGCAGACGTACGACGTCGGCGACTACGAGGCCGCGCTCGACAAGGCGCTCGCCGCGGCCGACTACCCCGCGCTGCGCGCCGAGCAGGCGTCGCGACGTGCCAGTGGCAACAACAAGCAGCTGGGCATCGGCGTCAGCGTGTACGTCGAGATCACCGGCGGTGTCGACCCGTTCGGCGAGCACGCCAAGATCGAAGTGCTCGACGACGGACGTGCCGTCGTCTACACCGGCACCTCGCCTCACGGCCAGGGCCACGTGACCGCGTGGAGCATGCTGGCCCACGAGCAGACCGGTATCCCGATGGACAAGATCGACCTCGTGTGGGGCGACACCGATCTGGTCCCGACCGGTTACGGCACGATGGGTTCACGATCCCTGCAGCAAGGTGGCGCGGCGGTGTGGACGGCATCGGCGGAGCTGGTCGAGACCGCTCGCAAATTGGCCGCCAAGATGCTCGAGGCCAACGACGCCGACATCGTGCTCGACAAGGACAATGCCTCGTTCCACGTCACCGGCACACCCGCAGTCTCGAAATCGTGGGCCGAGCTGTCGGTCGCCGCCAAGGCCGACAGCGACTTGGAGAACGGTTTGCAGGCGGCGACCTACTTCCAGGCGTCGAGCCCGACGTTCCCCTTCGGTTCCCACGTCGCAGTGGTCGAAGTCGACACCGAGACGGGCCAGGTGCGCCATCTCCGCCACGTCGCCTGCGACGATGCCGGAACAGTGCTCAACCCTCTGTTGCTCGAAGGCCAGATCCACGGCGGCGTCGCTCAAGGAACGGCGCAGGCGTTGCTCGAAGAGGTGCGCTACGACAGCGACGGCAACCCGATCACGTCGAACCTCGCCGACTACGCGTTCATCTCGGCTGCCGAGTTGTCGAGCATCGAGGTGGTGCACATGGAGACTCCGACCTTCGTCAACCCGTTGGGCGCCAAAGGCATCGGCGAGAGCGGCACCATCGGTTCCACACCCGCCGTGCAGTCCGCCGTCGTCGACGCCCTCAGTCACCTCGGGGTGCGACACGTCGACATGCCGTGTACGGCGGAGCGCGTGTGGAAGGCGATCGCGGCCGCGCGCTAGGAAGCCCATGGAGAACAACGAACAGAATTGGCGAGCGCCGATCGTCGCCGAGGGTCTGGTACGCCACTTCGGCGACGTGAAGGCGGTCGATGGCGTCGACCTCCAAGTCGACCACGGCGAGATCTTCGGATTCCTCGGTCCCAATGGCGCCGGCAAGAGCACCGTCATCCGCATGTTGACGACGCTGCTCAAACCAACAGCTGGGCACGCCCGCGTCGCCGGCTACGACGTCGTGACCCAGGCCAACGAGGTTCGCAGGAACATCGGCGTGGCACTGCAGGACGCGGCGATCGATCCGTTGATGACCGGCAACGAACTGCTGCGTTTGCAGGCCGTCCTCTACGGGCTGCCGGTCGCGCAGGTGCAGCCCCGTGCCGACGAGTTGCTCGAGCGTGTCGGCTTGACGGGGGCAGCCGATCGCCGCGTCGGCACCTACTCGGGCGGAATGCGTCGCCGCCTCGATCTGGCACTCAGCCTCGTACACCAGCCGACGGTGTTGTTCCTCGACGAACCGACCACGGGCCTCGATCCGATGAGCCGCATCACACTGTGGGAAGAGGTGCGCCGCCTCAACAAGGAGGGGACGACGGTCCTGCTCACCACCCAGTACCTCGAAGAAGCGGATCAACTGGCCGATCGCGTGGCGATCATCGACCACGGCAAGATCGTCAAGGAGGGCACGCCAACGGCGCTGAAAGCGGCCGTCGGCGCGCCGACGTTGTTGATCTCCGTGCCCGCGGCAGAGGCGTTGACCGCTCGCGACACGCTGGCCCGCTTCGGCGAGATGCGCACCACCGCCGAAGGCACGCTGGGCGTCGGCCTGGAGGGAGGCGCAGGCGCGGTCACCGACGTCGTCCGGGCCCTCGACGAGGCCGGCGTCAGGGTCCAACACCTCGAACTCAACGAGCCGAGTCTCGACGACGTCTTCGCCGAGTCGACCGGCTATCGCTTGGAGGGTGCCACGAACACGATGAGCGATGCCGGCGGGCCTGCACCGTCGGAGCCGCAACGATCGAAGCGCGGCCGCGGCAAATGACGACCGTGGTGCTGACACCGGCGCCGTCGATGCGCACGCGAGCGGTCTGGTTGTCACAGACCATCGCAATGTCGAAGCGGTCGGCGCTCGCCATCGTTCGTCAACCGGCGTTGGTCGTGCCGTCGCTGATCTTCCCGTTGTTCTTCGCCGCGCTCGGCACATCGTCGTTCGGGCAGGCCGTCAACCTGCCGAACTTCCCGAAGGTCGACAACTTCCTGGACTTCTCGATCGCCGGCACGATCATCCAAGGCGTGCTGTTCGGCAGCGTCCTCGGTGGTGCGGCGCTGGCCACCGACATCGAACAGGGCTTCTTCGATCGTCTGCTGGCCACACCGACCTCGCGCATCAGCATCCTCGTCGGGCGGCTGATGGGCGCAGCGATGTTCGGCGCCTTTCAAGCGATGATCTTCATCCTGATCCTGTTGCCGTTCGGCATCAGCATCAAAGCCGGGTTCCTCGGCGCCGTGGTGATCGTGATCTGCGGCGGCCTCACCGGGATCGCGATCGGTGGCTTCACGGCGGCGATGGCGTTGAAGACCGGCTCGTCAGAGGCAGTGCAGGGCAGCTTCCCGCTGCTGTTCATCGCCCTGTTCTTCTCCAGCGCGTTCTTCCCGCGCGAGACCATGACCGGCGCGTACCGAGTGATCGCCAACCTCAACCCGATCTCCTACCTCGTCGAAGGGATACGCGGTCTGGTCGTAGATGGCTTCACCGCTGGCAACGCTGCCAAGGCCATCCTGGTGCCCATCGGCATCGGGGTCTTCTCGATCGCCCTCGCACTGCGCACGCTGTACTCGCGACTGGCTGCCCGATGACGGCGATCACGTCATCCGCTCTCGGCGCCGATGGCGGCACGGTGCTGCGGTCGTCACGCGGACTTGCGCTGCGCGGGATGCGCAGCATCCGCCGGCTGCCGTCGGCATTCGTGCCCGCGCTCGCCATGCCCGTCATCCAGACCATCGCCTTCAGCGGCACGTTCTTCGCCATCACCAAGATCCCTGGCTTCCCCACGGACCGCTCGGTGAACTGGTACCTGCCACTGGCGTGCTGCATGGGTTCGGGCTTCGCCGGTGTCGGGCTGGGATTCTCGACGGTGCGCGACATCGAGAGCGGCTTCTTCGACCGATTGCGCATGGCCCCGTCACCGCGATCGTCGCTCGTCGTCGGCCCGCTGTTCACGGCGTGGTTCCGAGTCGTCATCGTCATCACGACCACAGTGCTGGTCGGTTTCCTGTGGGGCGCCCGCCTCACCGATGGGCCGATCGGATTGGTCACGCTCTACATCGCCGGCTTCGGCATTGCCACGATCTCTACCGGATGGGGTCTCGGGTTGGCATACGTCTTCGGCGACATGCGGGCCGCGGCACTGATGCAGTTGACGCTGTTCACGTTCCTGTTCCTCACCAACGCCCAGGCGCCGCTGTCGGTGATGACCGGTTGGCTGCACTCCGTCGCTCGCATCAATCCGTTCACCAACATCTTGCGACTGGCTCGCCAGGGTTGGCTCGGCGAGGTCACGTGGGAGAACACCTGGGGTGGGCTCGTCGCCATCGTCGTGATGAGCGCGTTGACGCTGACGTTTGCGTACCGGCGACTAGCCAAACTCTCGAATTAGGGATCGACAACGAGCGATTCCATCGTGAATACTTTCATTCATGATTGATCGACAAGTGTTACGACAACTTCGCGCCGAAGAGGACGAACGGTTCGTGGCGCTGCACCCGACGTCCGCCGTGCTGGCCAAGGAGGCCCGCGCCAACCTGTTGGGTGGCGTGCCGATGGCATGGATGACGAGGTGGCCGGGCTCGTTCCCGATCTTCTTCGACAGCGCCAACGGTGCCCACTGCACCGACGTCGACGGGGTCGACTACATCGACTTCTGCCTCGGCGACACAGGTGCGATGACCGGGCACGGTCTGGTGCAGGTTGCCGACGCGCTGCACGCCCAGGCGCTGCGCGGCATCACCACGATGCTGCCGTCCGTCGACGCGGCCTGGGTCGGAGGCGAACTGGCCAGGCGGTTCGGTCTGCCCGCGTGGCAGATGGCGATGACGGCGACCGACGCCAACCGGTTCGTGTTGCGGTTCGCCCGAACACTCACCAGACGCCCGAAGGTCGTGGTGTTCGACTGGTGCTACCACGGCTCGGTCGACGAGACCTTGGCAACACTCGCCGACGATGGGCGCACCATCCTGCGGCCGGGCACGCTCGGCGCGGCCTTCGACCCGGCGTCCACCACGGTCGTCGTGCCGTTCAACGATGTCGACGCTCTCGAGCGCGCCCTGGCCACCGGTGAGATCGCGTGCGTGCTGGCCGAGCCGGCGCTGACCAACATCGGCATCGTGATGCCCGATCCTGGCTTCCACGATGCGTTGCGCCGACTCACCCGACAATACGGCACGCTGCTGGCGATCGACGAGACCCACACGATCTGCGCCGGTCCCGGCGGCGCGACCGCGGCGTGGGGCCTCGACCCCGACTTCTTCGTCATCGGCAAGACCATCGGTGGCGGCATGCCGGTGGCCGCCTACGGCATGACCGCGGAGATCGCCGATCGACTCGCACCCATCATCACGTCGAGCGCTGTCGACGTCAGCGGGGTCGGCGGCACACTGACCGGCAACGCCCTGGCGATGGCCGCGGTACGCGCCACCTTGAGCTCGGCACTCCGCGAGGAGGACTTCGCCCACACGATCCCGTTGGCGACGGCGTGGACCGATGGCGTGCGCGCCACGATCGACCGCAACCACATGCCTTGGCACGTGCAACAGCTCGGCTGCCGGGCCGAGTACTGGTTCTGTCCGCCGCCCCGCGACGGCGCCGCGGCAGCTGCCGCGGTCGACGACGAGCTCGATGCCTTCATGCACCTCTGGGCGATCAACCGCGGCATCCTGCTGACCCCGTTCCACAACATGGCGCTGATGTCGTCGCGCCACACGATGGCCGATGTCGACGCTCACACCGCGGTGTTCGCTGCTGCGGTCGAAGCACTCACTTCGCGAGACTTGCCCGGATGAATCTCACGGGGCAGGTTGCGTTGGTCACCGGCGCGGGTAGCGCCGACGGCATCGGATTCGCCTGCGCCAAGTCGCTCGCCGCCGATGGTGCACACGTCGTGATCGCCTCGACGACCGACCGGATCAACGACCGCGTCGCCGAGCTCGAATCGATGGGCTGCTCGGCCACCGGCTTCGTCGGCGACCTGATGGTCGACGGTGTCGCCGCGTCGCTCGTCGACACAACGCTGGCCGTGGCCGGGCGTGTCGACATCTGCGTCAACAACGCGGGGATGATCGCCCTGGGCATCTCGCCGCGAAGCCGAACGACGGCCGAGGTCAACGCCGAGGACTGGGCCGACAGCCTCCACCGCAACCTGACGACCTGCTTCAGGGTCACGCAGGCATGCCTGCCGCCGATGCGCGAACGCAGCTATGGACGCATCGTCAACGTCGCCTCGACCTCTGGCCCGGTGCAGGCGTTTCTCGGCGACCCCGGCTACCACGCGGCGAAGGCCGGAATGATCGGCCTGACGCGGGCGATCGCCCTCGAGGTGGCCGACGCCGGGATCACCGTCAACGCCGTGTCGCCCGGATGGATCGCGACGGGCGCGCAATTGATGGGCGAGCACAACGCCGGCAGCTTCACGCCGCTCGGTCGCAGTGGCAGGCCCGACGAGGTTGCCGCCGCCGTGCGTTTCCTCGCCGACCCCAGCGCCAGCTTCGTCACCGCACAGCAGATCGTGGTGGACGGCGGCAACTCACTTCCCGAGGACCGGTCGTGGCGACCGGCACGGTGACATGCCGGTTGCGCTGATCACGGGTGCCGCCAGCGGGATCGGCCAGGCGACCTCGGAGAGGTTCTTGGCCGGTGGCTGGCGCGTCGCCGGTGTCGACATCAACGCGTTCGACACCACTGCCACGCCCGACCGACTGACATCGATCACTGCCGATCTACGCCAGGTGGTTGACTGTCGCCGAGCGGTGGCCGAGGCCGTCGACTGGGGTGGCCAGCTCGATGCCGTCGTCAACGCCGCGGGCGTGTGGACCGAGGGTCCCAGCGCCGCTACGACCGAGGACGAGTGGGACCGCGTCGTCGACGTGAACCTCAAGGGTCTGTACTTCGTGTCGAGCGCGGCGATCCCTCACCTCCGATCGACACGCGGTTGCATCGTCAACATGTCGTCCGACGCGGGCATACAGGGCAACGCCTTCGCCGCGGTGTACTGCGCGTCGAAAGGAGGCGTGTCCAATCTCACCCGTGCGCTCGCGCTCGAACTGGCTCCCGACGGCATCAGGGTCAACGCTGTGTGCCCCGGCGACGTCAACTCGGCGATGTTGCGCGGGCAGGCGACCGCCAGCCCCGACCCGCAGGCCTATCTCGACAAGTTGCTGCGCGGCTACCCGCAGGGTTCGTCCTCGCGGTTCATCGAACCGACCGAAGTGGCCGAGTTGATCTGGTTCCTCGCCCAACCCGCGGCAGCCGCCATCACCGGTGCCAACCTGTCGATCGACTTCGGCCTCTCAGCAGGCATCACATGAACAAGTCGATAGCGCCTTCTGTGCAACTCGACGAGATCGATCGGACATTGATCGAAGCCCTCCAGCGCGACGGACGGGCCAGCTATGCCGACCTCGCCGAGCTCGTCACGCTGTCGCCAGCGGCCACCCGCCTGCGAGTGCAGCGCCTGCTCGACAACGGCGTCGTGAAGATCGTCGGCGTCACCGACCCACTGGCGCTCGGCTATCCGGTGATGTCCGCGCTGGGTGTACGCGTCGAGCGCAACGTGCGCGAGGTCGCCGATCGCATCGCCGACATCGCCGGCGTGATCTATGTGGTCTTCACGTCCGGCTCGTTCGATCTCCTCGTCGAAGTCGTGTGCGAGGACTCGGCACGTCTGCTGACCGTCATCGACGACGAGATCCGAGCCATCGACGGTGTGCGCAGCGTCGAGAGCTTCACCTACTTCGGCATCCACACCCATCGGTTCGTGTGGGGGGCGCGATGAAGCGCGGGGCGCTCGCTGTTCTGGTCATCGCCGTCACGTCATGCGGAGCCGACAAGGCCGCCGACCCGACGATCGTCACGACGTCCGCACAAGCGCCCGCGGTCGCGCCTGCGACGACCGCGGCTGCGCCTCGCGCCAAGCCACGCGTGCTGCTGATCGGCGACTCGACCCTGTTGGCCATCGATCACTACGACGCGTACCGCGCCTTGAAGGGCTTCGAGTACGTCTACGACGCGAAGTCGTGCCGGACCCTCGGCATCCCGTCGTGCGGCAAGCGGCCGTTGCCGCCCAACGCGGTCGAGGCCATCAACCACTCGGACGGCAACTTCGACGACGTCGTCATCATGGCCGGCTACGACGAATGGTGGACCTCGTTCCCGCAGAGCTTCGACGAGGTCGTCGCCGCGGCGCGAGCGAAGGGCGCCCGCCGGATCATCTGGCTGACCTATCGCGAAGGCGTTCCCTACAAGCTGTTGACGGGCGAGCGGGCCGACGAGGCGTTCATCAAGAACAACCAGACGCTGCGCGACAAGGTCGCCTCCGGCAAGTTTCCCGATGTCGTCCTGGCGCAGTGGTATCCACACACCCCGCTGCACATCGGTTGGCTGACCGAGGACGGCATCCACCTGACCATGAAGGGCGCGCTCGGCCTCGCCGACTACATCTCGCGATGGGTGGCCCATGCCGAAGGCCTCCCGTGCCCGATGCCCGCCACCCCCGGCGGCGCCATCGAGCCGGTGTGCTCCAATCCCGACCCTCAACCGCCGATCGCTGACCTCATGACTCTCTACCCGCAGTAACCCCCGCGCCCGCGGCGTCAGGAGCCGAAGGTTTCCACCGTTCGTGAGCACCCAGATCGTCCGGGCAGCCGACCCGTGCGCGCGCTAGTCCGAGTCGGGGGGCGATTTCAGCCTGAGGTACAGGGCGATCAGACCGACGATCACGACGACGATCACCAGGGTGCGGAACAGCCACAACACGGTGCCGACCACCGCGTGGAACAGCACCAGGACGATGATGGCCACCAGGAACCATCCGACGATGGTTGCCAGCAGCGAGCGTCCACCACTCTGTTCCGACGCCATGTGGCGAGGCTACGTCAGGGCGAGCACCTGCCGCAGTACGGCCGTGACGCGGTCCGCCGCATCGGCGGTGTGGGCGGGAGCCCGCCAAGCCACGTAACCGTCGGGACGTACCAACGCCGCGCCCGACGGACCGACTCCGTAGGCGGTCGCGAAGTCGCCGTCGTTCGGTCCGACGGTGTACGACACCACTTCCACACCGACTTGCGACTGCGCCGCTGCGGCCGCGTCGGCCCACGCCGCGCCGTCCGGGCCGGCGATCAGTACGAAGTCGCCGATGTAGAGATCGAGTGTCGAGATCGTCTTGCCGTCGCGGTTCAACTCGACGTGCGGTGCACGAGTTCCTGGAAGACCACGTGACTCGCGGGGATCGATGTCGAGCACACCGTCGTCGACGTAGCCCTCGTCGGGGATCACTGCGTCCGAGCGGTAGCGGTTGAACTCGACGTGCATGTCGGGCACCGCGTCGTGCATGCCCTCGGTCCCGAGATCGGGATCGGAGCGCGTGACGTAGCGGTTGTAGGCCTGCTCGATCGCGAGCGTGCCGGACGGTTGACGCTCCTGGTCGTACGTGTCGACCAACGCGCTGCCGGCGTGACCCTGCAGCACCAGCGCCAACTTCCACGCCAGGTTGTGCGCATCCTGGATGCCCGTGTTGCCACCGAAGCCGCCAGTGGGCGGCATCGTGTGTGCGGCATCCCCGGCGAGGAAGATCCGGCCGGCCTGGAACGTCTCGGCTACGTCGGCAACGGCGCGCCACTTGTCGACGTCGAGGATGTTGACCTCGAGTTCGTCGTC
>Ga0207648_10003622_pt1 | contig 16152 bp, 11 predicted proteins | sample KBSMisM32_FD_184310 | JGI IMG/M metagenome (GOLD analysis project Ga0207648, IMG submission 184310) | Miscanthus rhizosphere microbial communities from Kellogg Biological Station, Michigan, USA - KBS Miscanthus M3-2 (SPAdes) (version 2) | ecosystem: Host-associated > Plants > Roots >...
CGACAAAAACGCGAAGTCGATCGTCCCGTCAGTGAGCAGCACGTGGACGATCGCGAGCGCGAGCAGGCCGTCGGTGCCCGGCCGCACCGGAATCCACTCGTCGGCGATCGCCGAGTAGCCGGTGCGCACCGGGTTGATCGACACGAACTTCGCGCCGTGGCGCTTGAGCTTTTCGAGGCCGATCTTGATCGGATTGGACGAGTGATCTTCCGCCACCCCCCACAGCACGAAGTACTTCGCGAGGTCGAAGTCGGGCGTCCCGAACTCCCAGAACGAATAGCCGATGGTGTAGAGACCCGCGACCGCCATGTTCACCGAGCAGAAGCCGCCGTGCGCGGCCCAGTTGGGCGTGCCGAACTGTTGCGCCCACAGTCCGGTCAACGCCTGCATCTGGTCGCGGCCGGTGAAGAATGCGAGCTTGCGCGGGTCGGTCGCGCGGATCGCGGCGAGACGCTTTTCGACGATCGAAAGCGCCTCGTCCCACTCGATCTCCTCGAACGCGCCTTCGCCCCGCTCGGCGCCGGGCTTGCGGCGCATCGGCTTGCGGAGCTTCGCCGGCGACAGCTGCTTCATGATGCCGGCCGAGCCCTTCGCGCAGATCACCCCGCGGTTGACCGGGTGCTCCGGATTGCCCTGGATGAAACGAATCTTGCCGTTCTCGAGCGTGACCTTGATGCCGCAGCGGCATGCGCACATGTAGCAGGTCGAGTACTCGACCTTCTGCTGCTCGCGCGGTTCGCTCGCGAGCGGACGGTTCTCGGGACGGATCGTCATGGCGATGAGGGCCACGCGATCATACCGGCGGGCAGTAGAATCGCCGTCGCATGGACGAATTCGCCGCCATGAAGGTGATCGCGGTCCGCGCCGTGGAGACCGGCGAGAGCGCCCGGTCGGCATGGAGCGACGCCGACCGCGCCTGGGCGAGCCGCGCGGCTGCCGAGGTCGTCGGCGCGAACGCCACGCCCGACGCGTTCCTCGCGCGACGCGCCGCGCTCGCCGTCGAGCGCCTCGGATCGCGCGAGGGCGCGCTCCGTTCCGCCATCGCGGCGCTCTCGTGGCGGCCGTGGCTCGGCGCGGCGATCGTCGGCCTCGCGTTCGTGCTCGGCCTCGCGCTCGACCAGATCGACGGCACGCAGCGCGTCAACATCCTGGCGCCGCCGGTGATCGGCCTCCTCGCGTGGAACCTCGCCGTGTACGTCGCGCTTGCGGTCGGCTACGTCGTGCGCTACGGCGAGGCCGCGTCGACGCGGGGACTGCGCGCCTTCGTCGCGCGCCTCGGCACCGGCGTGGCGCGGCAACGCGGCGACGATGGCGTGCGAGGCGCCGTGTCGAGCTTCGCCGACGACTGGGTGCGCCGCGCGGCGCCGCTGTACCGCTTGCGCGCCGCGCGCATCCTGCACCTCGCCGCGGCGCTGCTCGCGACCGGCGTGCTCGCGGGGCTCTACCTGCGCGGCCTCGCGTTCGAGTACCGCGCGACCTGGGAAAGCACGTTCCTCGACGCGCAGGACGTGCGCCGCCTCGTCGCATTCCTGTACGCGTCCGGCGCATGGGCGACCGGGATTTCCGTGCCGACGGTCGCCGAGATCGCCGCGCTCCGAGCGCCCGGCGGCGAGAACGCCGCGCGCTGGCTGCACCTGATCGCCGGAACGGTCGTCGCCGTCGTGATCGCGCCCCGGTTGCTGCTCGCGTTCGCCGCGGGCGCGCTCGAGCGATGGCGCGCGACGCATTTCGGCCTCGGCCTCGACGAACCCTACTTCCAGCGCCTGCTGCGCGGCTACCGTGGCGGACCCGCGCGCGTGCGCGTGCTTCCCTACAGCACGACGCCGTCCGCCACCGCGCTCGCCGGGCTCGAAGCGATCGTCGTGCGCTCGTTCGGCGGCAGCGCGGCGCTGGTCGTCTCGCCGCCCGTCGCCTATGGCGCCGACCATGCATTTCCAAGCGATGTGTCGCTCGCGGGCACGACGCTGGTCGCGCTCTTCAACGCAACCGCGACGCCCGAGCGCGAGACCCACGGCGCGTTCCTCGCTGCGCTCGCCGCGCGGCGCGGCGACGTCGAAACGCTCGTCGCGCTCGTCGATGAGGGCACATGGAACGCCCGGTTCGCCGGAGACGCCGTGCGGACGGCCGAGCGGCACGAGGCCTGGGAGCGCCTGGGCGACGAGCATCAGGTCCCCACCGTCTTCGTCGACCTCGGGCAACCCGACCTCGCGGCGACCGATGCCGCGCTCGACGCGGCGATCGGCGATAAGAACGCGTGAGCGAACCGGCGAACATCGCCCTTTCGCTGATCTCGCACACCAACGCGGGCAAGACGACGCTCGCGCGCACGCTGGTCGGGCGCGACGTCGGCGAGGTGCGCGACGCGCAGCACGTCACGCAGGAAGCCTCGTCGTACCGGCTGATCGAGACGCCGCAGGGCGATGCGCTCGAGCTCTGGGACACGCCGGGGTTCGGCGACAGCGCGCGGCTCGCGCGCCGGCTCGCGCAGCAGGGCAATCCGGTCGGCTGGTTCCTGTCGCAAGTCTGGGACCGCTTTCGCGACCGCGCGTTCTACCTGACCCAGCTCGCCGTGCGCAACGTCCGCGATCACTCGGACGTCGTGCTGTACCTCGTCAACGCGTCCGAGGCGCCCGACGACGTCGGCTACCTCGCGGCCGAGCTCGACGTGCTCGCGTGGATCGGCAAGCCGGTCGTCGTCGTGCTGAACCAGACCGGAAGGCCGCGCCCGCACGAGGAGGACGAGGCGGACGTCGAGCGCTGGCGCCGCGCGGTCGGCGCGCGGCCGGTCGTCCACGCGGTCACCTCGCTCGACGCGTTCGCGCGTTGCTGGGTGCAGGAGGTCGCGCTGTTCCGGCTCGTCGAGGGCGCATTGCCCGAGGCGCGCCGCGCGTCGTTCCGCCGCCTCGTCGACGCATGGCAGGCGCGCCGGCGCGCGCAATTCGACGAGGCGATGGCGATCGTCGCCGCACCGATCGCCGCTGCGGCGTTGGACCGCGAGCCGCTGCCCGATGCCGGCGTCGGCGGCGCGCTGCGCCAGATCGGACGCGGGCTCGGTCTCGGGAGCGGCGACGACGAAGCGAAGACGCGCGCGGCGCAGGCGCTCGCGGCGCGGCTCGACGATGCATTGCGCCTCAGCACCGACAAGCTGATCGCGCTGCACGGCCTCGACGGCCGCGCGAGCGGCGACGTGCTCGCCCGCCTCGCGGCAGGCGTCGCGGTCGACGCACCGGTCGACGAGCGCAAGGCCGCCATGCTGGGGGGCGTCGTGTCCGGCGCGCTGTCGGGTCTCGCGGCGGACCTCGCGGCGGGCGGCTTCACGTTCGGCGCCGGCATGCTCGCCGGTGCCGTGCTCGGCGCGATCGGCGGCGCCGGCATAGCGCGCGGCATGAACCTCGCGCGCGGCCGCAGCGGCACCGCGCTTCGCTGGGACGACGCTTTCCTGACCGGCCTGATCAGCGCGGCGCTGCTGCGCTATCTCGCCGTCGCGCACTACGGCCGCGGCCGCGGCGGCTACGTCGAGACCGAGTACCCGCCGTTCTGGCCGCCGCTCGTCGCCGGGATCGTTCTCGCGCGCAAAGCCGCCATCGACGCCGCCTGGGCGCATCGCGAAGGCGGAGACGACGAGCACGCGATCGCCGAGGCGCTTCGCGAGATCCTCGCCGGCGCCGCGCGCGAGACGTTCGCTCGGCTGTATCCCGGCGCGCAAGTCTAGGCGGAGGCCGGTCAAGGCGCGAAGCCTTCGGCGAGCTTCATGCGCTGCACCTTGCCCGACGGGCCCTTGGGCAGCTCGTCGACGAAGCGGACGTAGCGCGGGCACTTGTAGCGGCCGAGCTCGCGCAGGCAATGCGCGTCGATTTCGTCGCGCGAAAGCGTTCGCTCGGGCTTGACGACGATGCACGCCAGGATCTCCTGGCCGTACGCGGGGTCGGGCACGCCGACCGCCGCCGCCTCCAGCACGGCAGGATGCTTGAGCAGGGCCTCGTCGATCTCGCGCGGCGCGATGTTCTCGCCGCCCTTGATGATCAATTCCTTGAGGCGCCCGGTGATGAAATAGAAGCCGTCCGCGTCGCGGTAGCCGAGGTCGCCGGTCGCGAGCCAGCCGTCGCGCAACGACGCAGCAGTGAGATCCGGTGCCTTGTGATAGCCGATCGTGACGCTGGGTCCGCGGATCTGGATCTCGCCGCGCTCGCCGTCGGCCAGCGCGCGGCTCTCACGGTCGACGACGCGCGCCTCGACGCCGAACGGCAAGCCCGGGCTTCCCAGCCGCTGCCGCTCGCGCGCGATCGGGTTGCAGAACGCGATCGACGCCGATTCGGTCAGGCCCATAGCCTCGACGATCGGTATGCCGAAGCGCGCCTCGAACGCACGCTGCTGCTCGGGCGGCAGAGGGGCGGACGCCGAGCGCGCAAACCGCACGTCGCGCATCGCTTCGCGCTCCTCCGGCGTCGGATCGGGCGCGTTCAGGAGGTAAGCGACGATCGTCGGGACGAGGTTGAGCCACGTCGGCCGCCAGCGCGCGACCGTCGGCCACCATTGCGACACCGAGAAGCGGTGCGGCATCACGATGCTGCCGCCCGCGCACAGCGTCCCGACCGTCGAGATGCACTGGCCGTTGATGTGGTAGAGCGGCAGCGACGACAGCACGCGGTCGCGATCCGACAAGCCGTGGTGCGACGCGACGGTGCGTCCCGCGTGCAGCATGTTCGCGTGCGAGAGCAGCACGCCCTTGGGCAGGCCGGTCGTGCCCGACGTGTACATGAGCATCGCCGCCCGCGCGGGATCGCGGTGGGTCAGGTGCGGCGGCGGCGCTTGCGGCACATCGAGCCGATCGGCGTCGACCTCGAGCAACGCAGGCGACGCGCCGATGCGCGCGAGCGCCGCGCGCACGCGGGCGCCGTGCTCGGCCGACACGACGACGACCCGCGGCTCCGCGTGCGCAAGCGTGTGGTCGAGATGAGCGTCCTGCGCGAGCAGGTTGACCGGGACGACGACGCGTCCCGACGCCATCGTGCCGATGAACGTCGCCGCGGCCGCGAGGCCGTTGGGAAGCATGAACGCGACCGTCGAGCCTTCGGCGGCGCCGAGTCGCGCGTACGTTGCCGCGAGCGCGTCCGCGTGCCGCCGAAGCGCGCCGTACGACAGCACGGTGCCGGTCTCCGGCGCGCACAGGAACGGCGCGTCGGGCGCGGACGCGGCGCGCGCCTCGATCAGCGCGCGAAAGTCGGCCGGCGCGTCCACCGGCTAGGTCCGGAATTTCTTGCGGTACGCGCCGAACAGCTCGTCCTCGGTCGGCTCGCGCACCTTCGCGGGCGCGAGCGGATGGACGACGCGCGTGACGTTCAGGAAATGGCGGACGTTGAGGTTGTCCGAGAAGCTGTTGCCGCCCCAGGTGCCGCAGCCCATCGACAGCGAGAACGGCAAGGCGTTGTCGTACGCGCCGCCCGTCGCGAAGCAGTGCGCCTGGTTGACAATCACGCGACACACCGGCAGCGTCAGGCCGAGTCGCGTCCCGCGCTCGGGCATCGCCGTGTACAGGCCGACCGAGTGGCCGGCGCCCTGGTAGCCGAGGATCTCGTCCGCGCGCGCCACGGCCGCATCGAAGTCCTGCGCCCGGTAGAACGCGAGCACCGGCGAGAGCTTCTCGCCCGAGTACGGGTGCTCCGGGCCGACGCCGTCCTCGTCGACGATCAGGAAGCGCGCGTCCGCGACGGCGGGACGCACGAGCCCCGCGAGGCCCGCGATGGTCGCCGCCGATTGCGCGACGACGGCCGGCGACAGCTTGCCGTCCGGGAACATCGTCTGTCGCAGGCGCAGCGTCTCCTCGCGGTCGAGCCGCACGCCGCCTTCGCGCGCGAGCGCCGCGACGAGCGCGTCGGCGACCGCCGCCACCGCGATCACGCTGTTCTCGGACGAGCACGACGTGGCGTGGTCGAAGGTCTTCGACGCCGCGATCTTGGCGGCCGCGTCGGCGAGGTCCGCCGTTTCGTCGACGATCACTGCCACGTTCCCGGCGCCGACGCCGAGCGCGGGCGTGCCGCTCTGGTACGCCGAGCGCACGTTGCTCTGCGACCCGGTCGCGACGACGAGGTCGGCCTGGCGCATGAGCTCCCGCGTGTGCTCGCGCGAGACCGGCGCGGGCAGCATCTGCACCAGGTCGCGCGGCGCGCGCACGCGGTCGAGCTCGGCGTGCACGTATTCGATCAGCTTCGCGAGCGTCGTAGCGCCCTTCGGCGAAGGCGCGAGCACGATCGCATTGCGCGCCTTCAGCGCGTTGACGATGTTGTTCGCCGGCGTCGCGCCCGGGTTGGTCGACGGCGTGATCGCGGCGACGACGCCGACCGGCCGCGCGATCTCGATCAGCCCGCGCTCGCGGTCCTCGGCGATGATGCCCGCGGTCTTCATTCCCGCGAGGTCGCGCAGCAACCCCATCGTCTTGCGGCGATTCTTCGCGATCTTGTCGGCGACGTCGCCCATGCCGCTGTCGCGCACGGCCAGCTCGGCGAGCGCGCGGTTGCGCGTCGGCTCGACGATCGCCCAGGCGGCCGCGACCGCGAGCTCGTCGGCACGCGCCTGGGTGGCGTCCGCGATCGAGCGCTGCGCGATCCGCGCGCGCGCCACGATCGCCGCGACCTCCTCGCGGATGCGCGTCGCGTGCAGGGCCTCGTCGCGCGTGTTCATTCGGGGGTGATCTTCGCCTCGCGGATCACGTATTCCCACTTGCCCAATTCTTCCTTGATGATCGCCTCGAACTCGGCCGGCGTGTTGGAGACCGCCTCCGCGCCCTGCGCGAAGAGCTTCTCCTTGACGTCGGGCATCGCGAGCACCTTGACCATCGCCGCATTGAGCCTCGCGACGATCGGCGCGGGCGTCTTCGCGGGGACCAGCACGCCGTACCAGGATTCGACGACGACATCGAGCCCGCCCTCGGCGATCGTCGGCACGTCCGGCGCCGACGCGCTGCGCTTCGCGCTCGCCACGGCCAGCGCCTTCACGCGCCCGGCCTTGACGAACTGCAGCGCGGCCGGCATCGAGACGATCGCAAGCTGCACCTGGCCGGCGATCACGTCGGTCATCGCCGGACCGCCGCCCTTGTACGGGACGTGCGTCATCTGCACGCCCGACTTGAGCTTCAGGAGCTCCCCCGCGATGTGGGCAGGCGACCCCACGCCGACCGACGCGTAGTTGACCTTGCCCGGGTTCGCCTTCATCCATGCAAGGAGCTCCTGCATGTTGCTCGCGGGCACGGCGGGATTCGCGACGAGAATCTGCGGGATCGATGCGGCGAGGCTGATCGGGGTGAAGTCGCGCTCGACGTCGTAGCCGAGCTTCGGGAAGAGCTTCGGGTTGATCGTATGCGACGAAAGCGTCAGCAGGATCGTGTAGCCGTCCGGCGCCGCCTTCGACGCGATCTCGGTCCCCACGCTGCCGCCGGCGCCGCCCTTGTTGTCGATGACGATGGCTTGCCCGAGCTCGAGCGAGAGCTTCTCGTTGACGATGCGCGCGACGACGTCGGTCCCGCCGCCCGGCGGGTACGGGACGATCATCCGGATCGGCTTCACCGGATAGTCCTGCGCGTGCGCGAGCCCGGCGGCGATCAGGAGTGCTGCGACAAGCATGCGGCGCATTGCGGGCTCCTCGCCGCTACCGGGCGACGGTCGACTGGTACTTCGCGAGATGGCGCTTGGGCAGCGCGAGCGCGTCGCGGCGGAACGGATCGCCGAGCTCGCGCGTCACCATCATCTCGAGGACGGTGGTCTTGCCGTCGCGCTGCGCTGCCGCCGCGGCGCGCAGCGCCGGACCGACGTCGGAGAGCTTCTCGATGCGGTGGCCCTCGGCGCCCATCGCCTTCGCGACGGCCGCCCACGACGGCTGCTTGTCGAGGTTCACGCCGACGAAGCGGTTCGCGTAGAAGTCGACGTGGTTCTTCTTCTCGGCGCCCCACTGGCCGTTGTTGAACACGACGGCCGTGACCGGAATCTCCTCGCGCACGCAGGTCTGCAGCTCGCCGAAGCTCATGCCCCACGCACCGTCGCCGACGTAGGCGATCGCCGGCCGGTCCGGCGCGGCGACCTTCGCGCCGACGATCGTCGGGAACGCGTAGCCGCAGTTGCCGAAGCTCATCGCGGCGAACATCGAGCGCGGGCGGTCGAAGCGCAGGTAGCTGTTCGACACCGAGCAGATGTTGCCGATGTCGGTCGACACCATCGCGCCGTCGGGCATCGCGCGCTCGAGCTCGCGCAGCATCTGGCGCGGGTGCATGTGCGACGAGGCTTTCGACTGCTCGAGCGACCAGTGATCCTTCTCGTGCGTCCAGCCGTCGAGCTCCCCTTCCCACGCGGCCTTCTCCGCCTTCACCTTCGAAAGCCGCTCCGCCTGGTTCGCCTGCGAGGCGAGCGACCGGCCGTGCAGCCTCGCGATCAGCGCGAGCGCCGCGGCCTTCGCGTCGCCGCAGATGCCGACCGTGATCGATTTGACCAGCCCCAGCATCTTCGGATCGGCGTCGACCTGGATGATCTTCGCGTGCTTCGGCCAGTAGTCGATGCCGTGCTGCGGCAGCGTGCCGAACGGCCCGAGCCGCGTGCCGAGCGCGAGCACGACGTCGGCCTGGCCGATGAGCTTCATCGCGGCCTTGCTTCCCTGGTAGCCGAGCGGGCCGCACCACAGCGGGTGCTTCGACGGGAACGCGTCGTTGTGAAGGTAGCTGCAGGCGACCGGCGCCTGCAGCAGCTCGGCGAGCTTGACCGCCTCGGCCTGGCCGTTCGCCATGACGACGCCGCCGCCGCACAGGATCACCGGGAAGCGCGCGGACGCGAGCAGCGACGCGGCGTCGTCCAGGCTCTTCTCGCCGCCCGCCCCGCGCTCGATCGTGAGCGGCTTCGGGATCTCGCATTCGATGTCGCCGTAGAAGAAGTCGCGCGGGATGTTGAGCTGCGTCGGCCCGAGCTCGAGATGCGCGCGGTCGAATGCACGAGCCGTGAGCTCGGCCATCCGCGCGCGATTGTTGACGTGCGCCTGGTACTTCGTGATCTTCGAGAAGATCGGCAGCTGCTCGGTCTCCTGAAAACCGCCCAGGCCAAGCGTGCCGCTGCCCGTTTCCGGCGTGATGACGACCACGGGGGAATGCGCCCAGTACGCCGCGGCGGTGGATGTGACGAAATTGGTGATGCCGGGACCATTCTGCGCGATGCAGACACCGTGCCGGCCCGAGACCCGCGAGTAGCCGTCGGCCATGTGACCGCCACCCTGCTCGTGCGCAACCGAGATGAAGCGGATGCCGGCGAGCGGGAAGAGATCGAGCGCATCCATGTACGCCGACCCCACGATGCCGAACACGTCCGAAACACCTTGCGCGACCAGCGTCTCGACGAATGCTTCGGACGGCGTCATCTTCTGCTTGCCGGTGACGGGCGTCGGCAGCTCGGTGGGCTTGTTCATGCCTTTCTCCTCGTACTCGTTTGCGCTGGGAGGGTCGAGTTTTTCATAGCGGCAGCCCCCTTGCAACCCTCGGTGACGTCTCAGCGGCGTTGCCAAGCTGTCGGCGAACGTCTACATTCGCCGGGCGCGAGACGGCGAGCCACGCGAGGACGCTGGACGACCGCGAACGCGACCGAGGATGCCGGCACGAAGCCGCACCTTCACTCGACCATTCAGGAGGATCGATGAATCGACATTGGCTGTTGACCCGCACGGTCGCGTTCGTTGCCGCGCTCGTCGTGTGCGGAACTGCATTCGCGCAAACCGCGGCCGCACCCGTCAGGATGCGCATCCAGACGGCCGTACCGTCCGCATCGATCTACTTCGAGTTGCTGAAGCGAATGGGCGATCGCATCGACCGGATGTCGGCAGGGCGTGTGAAGATGGAATTCCTTCCCGACGGCGCCGTCGTGCCCGCCTTCGAGATCCTCGACGCCGTCGACAAGGGAATCGTCGAAGGTGGGTATGCGTGGACACACTACTGGTCGGGCAAGAATCCGACCGCGGGACTCTTTTCGAATCCGATGGCGGGCGCGGGGGTGGGCCTCGACCAGCTGTCGCACATCGCGTGGATCTACGAAGGCGGCGGCTACGATCTCTACCGCAAGCTGTACAAGGACGTGCTCAAGGTGAACGTCGAGCCGCTCTTCGTGCAGCCGATGGGACCCGACCCGCTCGGCTGGTTCAAGACGCCGATCGCGAGCGTCGCCGACTTCAAGAAGATGAAGTACCGCTCGCCGCCCGGGATCACCGGCGAGATCTTCAAGGAGATGGGCGTCGCGGCGGTTGCGCTTCCCGGCGGGGAAATCGTGCCGTCGGCGCAGCGCGGCGTGATCGACGCCGCCGAATGGATCGGCCCGGCCGACGACATGAATCTCGGTCTGCAGACCGTGTGGAAGAACTACTATCTGCAGGGACTGCACCAGTCGACCGACATCGGCGAGATCCTGATCAACAAGACCGTCTGGGACAAGCTCTCCCCGGATCTGAAGGAAATCATCCGCACCGCGGCGATGGCGTCGATGACGGAGACGTACACGTTCAACGTCTACAAGAACGCGCAGGCGATCGTCAGGCTGCGCAACGAGTTCAAGGTCACGATCCACGACACGCCGAAGGACTTCTTCCCGGAGTTCGTCCGGGCGACGAACGTCGTCCTCGACCGTTACGCGGCGAAGGATCCGTTCTTCAAGGAAGTGCTCGATTCGCAGCGCAACTTCGCGAAGATCGTCGTGCCCTACTGGACCAAGATCAACGACCTGTATTCGAACCTCGGCAATGCGGCCCTCGCCGCGCCGCCGAAGTGACGCCCTGAAGTCTTCTCCGTGCTGCGCCGGCCGGTCGCTTTCGCGACCCGGCCGGGTTGCGCGTTCCGTTCGAAAGTCGTGACATGCCCAAACCGGATTCCGCCGTCCTGCGTGCGGCAAGCGCGATCGACCGCTTGACCGAAATCGTCGGGAAGCTCGTCGCCTGGCTCATCATTCCGATGGTGCTGAGCCTCGTGTGGGAGGTGACCGCCCGCTACGGCTTCAACGCGCCGACCGAATGGGCGTACGACATGACGTTCATGTTGTACGGAACGTTCTTCATGCTGGGCTCGGCCTGGACGCTGCAGCGGGGCGGTCACATCCGCACCGACTCGTTCTACTCGAAATGGTCGCCCCGTACGCAGGCGCGCGTCGACCTCGCCTGTTATCTCGTTTTCTTCTTCCCTGCGCTGGCGATCTTCTGCTCGCTCTCGTGGGAGTTCTTCGTCAAGTCGTATGGGCAAAACGAGCGGATCGTTACGAGCCCATGGCTGCCGATCGTATGGCCGTTCAAGTTCATGATGCCGCTCGCAGCGGCGCTGCTCCTGCTGCAGGGCCTCGCCGAGTTCGCGCGTTGCTGGAGGCGTGCGTTCGGACGCGACGACGCCCTGCCTTCGAGCGGCGTCACCACTGTCGACGGCGAGGTGATCACGTGACCCCGGAGTGGTTTGGCATCCTTCTCCTGGGAGTGCTGTTCGTCGCGATATTCATCGGCTTTCCGATCGCGTTCACGCTGATCTCGGTCGCCGCGATCGGCGGCTACTTCATGCTGGGACCGCTGGCATTGCATCTGATGACGCTGCAGGTGTTTTCGGTGATGCGCGATCCGACGCTCGCCTCGGTGCCGTTCTTCCTGTTCATGGGGTTCCTGCTCGAGCAATCGGGACTGATGGAGCGCTTGTTCCGCGGCGTACAGCTGACGTTCGCGTCCTTGCGCGGGTCGCTGTATCTCGCGGTGCTGGTGACCGCCACGATCTTCGCGGCGGCGACGGGCATCGTCGGGTCGTCGGTGACGTTGCTCGGCGTGATGGCGGCGCCGGCGATGAAGCGCTCCGGCTACGACATCCGTCTGTCGGCCGGCGCGATCGCCGCCGGCGGCACGCTCGGCATCCTGATTCCGCCCTCGGTGATGCTGATCGTGATGGGGCCGGTGGTCGGCGTGCCGGCGACCGATCTCTTCGCCGCCGCCGTCATCCCCGGGCTCGTGCTGGCGTTGCTCTACATCATCTACACCCTCGTACGAAGCTACTACGATCCATCGCTCGGCCCGGCGCTGCCGATCGAGGATCGCGCGGAATCGGTGGGTGAGGTCGTGCGCGAGCTCCTGCTCGGCATCGCGCCGGTCGTCGTCATCATCTTCGCGACGCTGGGCGTCATCCTCGCCGGCATCGCGACGCCGACGGATGCCGGCGCCGTCGGCTCGTTCGCCGTGCTGCTGATGACGCTCGGCTACCGCAAGATGACGTGGGACAAGTTCAGGAAAGCCGTCTATTCGACACTGCTCACGTCGTGCATGATCCTGCTACTCGTCGCTGCGTCGAACTACTTTGGCGCCGTGTTCTCGCGACTGGGCAGCGCGACGCTGATCGCCGAATCGTTGTTGCAGCTCGACTTGCCGCCCACGGTGATGCTGCTCTTGATCCTGGGCATCATCTTCGTGCTTGGCTGGCCGCTCGAATGGGTGCCGATCGTGCTGATCGTCGTGCCGATCATGCTCCCGCTCGTGCAGAAGCTCGGCATCGACCTCGTCTGGTTCTGCACGCTGGTGGCGGTCTGCCTGCAAACCGCGTGGCTGTCGCCGCCGGTCGCGCTGTCCGCCTACTTCCTCAAAGGCGTCGTGCCCGACTGGGATCTCTCCGACATCTACGCGGGCATGATGCAGTTCATGGTGTTGCAGGTGGTGGGCCTTCTGCTGCTGCTCGCCTTCCCGCAGATGGCATTGTGGCTGCCCGCCGTGTTACGCGATTAAACGAGGGGGCTCGCCGCGGGAGACGGCGGGCGCCTGGGGTATGAAGCCCGACGGCTGCCGCGGCGAGCCGCCTAAGTGGGGCGTTAACCCATTAGCTGCGCCGGCTCGACGTATGGATAACCCAGCGCCTCGGCGACGGGCTGGCACGTCACTTTGCCGAACGCGATGTTGAGACCGTTGCGCAGGTGCGCGTCGTCGGCGAGCGCTTGCTTCCAGCCCTTGCCGGCGAGCGCCAGCACGAACGGCAACGTTGCGTTGTTGAGCGCGAACGTCGACGTGCGCGGCACCCCGCCCGGCATGTTCGCCACGCAGTAGTGAGTGACACCGTCGACGACGTAGACCGGATCGGCGTGCGTCGTCGGGCGTGACGTTTCGAAGCAGCCGCCCTGGTCGATCGCGACGTCGACGATCACCGAACCCGGCTTCATCTTCTTCACCAGCGCCGCGGTGACGAGCTTGGGCGCCGACGCGCCGGGAATCAGCACGCCGCCGATGACCAAGTCGGCGCTCGTCACGTGATTCTCGATCGCGTCGTGCGTCGAGAACACCGTGTTGAGGGGCCGGCCGAATTGCCGCCACAGCGCGCGCAGGACGTCGACGCTGCGATCGAGCACCCACACTTCGGCGCCCATGCCGAGCGCGATGTGGCAGGCGTGCGACCCGACGACGCCACCGCCGAGGATCACGACCTTCGCCGGATCCACACCTGGGACGCCCCCGAGCAGCATGCCGAGCCCGCCGTGCGGCTTCTCGAGGTAATAGGCGCCGGCCTGAACGGCCATCCGTCCCGCGACTTCCGACATCGGAGCGAGCAGCGGCAAGCCCCCCGTCACCGACGTGACCGTCTCGTAGGCGATGCACACGGCGCCGCTCTCCATGAGCTCGGCGGCCTGCTCCGGGTCCGGCGCGAGATGCAGATACGTAAAGAGGATTTGCCCTCTCCGGAGCATCTTCCGCTCGACGGCCTGCGGCTCTTTGACTTTCACGATCATCTGGGCCGCGGCGAAGACTTCGGCCGCTGTGGCAACGACCGTGGCGCCCGCCTTGCGGTACGTGTCGTCGTCCATGCCGATGCCTTGGCCGGCGTTGCGCTCGACGATGACCTGATGGCCGTGCGCGGTGAGCTCGCGCACGCTGCCGGGCACGAGCCCGACGCGGTTTTCCAGGACCTTGATCTCTTTGGGAACGCCGACGCGCATGGGATATCCGGACGGTTGTTTTTAAGGACCGGCGCGAAGACAGCGCCTCGCTTCGACGAGTGTCCGGCGTGCCGAAGCAGCCCGGTCGCAAAGAGTGTAGGATTCCAATTGATCCTAGCATATGCCGCCCGGTACCGTCGTACCGCCGCGACGACACTACGGGACCGGAGGAAGGAGAACACGATGGGCCATGCTGAACTCACGATCCAGGAACAGGCTGTGTCGAAGCGCCTCTCGCTCGACGAGTACTGGATGCCGTTCACGCCGAACCGCGATTTCAAGTCGGATCCCCAGATGTTGGTCCGCGCCGAGGGGATGTACCTGTGGAACGATCGCGGTGACAAGATCATCGACGCGTCGTCGGGACTTTTCTGCGTCTCGGCGGGCCACGGCCGCAAGGAGATCGCCGACGCCGTCGGCGCGCAGCTGCGCGAGCTCGATTTCTGCGCACCGTTCCTGCGCGCGCACCCGAAACAGTTCGAGCTCGCGACGCGCGTCGCCGAGCTGACGCCCGGCGACCTCAACAGGATCTTCTTCGTGAACTCCGGTTCGGAAGCCGTCGACTCCGCGATGAAGATCGCGCTCGCCTACCATCAGGCGCGCGGCCAGGGGGGACGCAACGTCTTCGTCTCGCGCGAGCGCGCCTATCACGGTGTCGGCTTCGGCGGCGTTGCGCTGTCGGGTCTCGTCAACAACCGCCGCAAGTTCGGCACCGGCCTACCGGCGGCTGTGCACATGCGGCACACGCACTTGAAGGAAAATTTCTTCACGAAGGGCGAAGGTGCGCACGGCGCCGAGCTCGCTGAAGACCTGCAGCGCTTCGTGACACTGCACGGCGCGGAGAACATCGCCGCGTGCTTCGTCGAGCCCATTGCCGGATCGAGCGGCTGCCTCGTCCCCCCGAAGGGCTATCTGAAGCGCCTGCGCGAGATCTGCGATGCGCACGGCATCCTGCTCGTGTTCGACGAAGTGATCTGCGGCTTCGGCCGCACCGGCCAGAACTTCGCCGCGCAGAGCTTCGGCGTCACCCCGGACCTGCTGACGATGGCGAAGGGCCTGACCAACGGCTCGCAGCCGATGGGCGCTGTTGCGGTGAGCGAGCGCATCCACGACACGATCATGGGCGCGGCACCAGAAGGTGCGATCGAGCTCTTCCACGGCTACACGTATTCCGGGCATCCGGCGTCGTGCGCCGCGGGACTCGCGACGCTCGACATTTACAAGAATGAAGGGCTGTTCGAGAAGGGTCGCGAGCTGTCGCCATATTTTCTGGACGCGATCTTCTCGCTGCGCGACGTGCCGGTCGTGGCCGATATCCGCGGCTACGGAATGTTCGCGACCGTCGACGTGCATCCTGACGGCGCGCCAGGCAAGCGGGGCCACGTGTTCCAAAAGAGGCTCTTTGCGAACGGCCTGAATCTCAAGACGACCGGCGACTCCGCGATCATCGCGCCGCCGCTCATCGCGGAGGAGAAGCACGTCGACGAGATCGCCGACGTGCTGCGCCGGACGCTCAAGGCGCTTTGACGCTTTCGGGCCTTCGGGTGCGCCGCGGGCCGCCCGGTCCGGTGTAAGGTAATTGCTTCACTTCAGGAGGGAGATCGCATGAAACGCATCGTTGCAGGATTGCTTTTTGCCGCGTTCGCGGCGGCCCCGGCGTGGGCGCAGAAGGAAGTCACGATCGGCTACCAGGACATGGTGGTGCCGTACCGGATCGCGCAGGAAGCGAAGGAAATCGAGAACGCCACCGGCTACAAGGTGAACTGGAAGCAGTTCGGCGGCGGCGGCGAAGTCATCAAGGCGATGGCGTCGGGCGCGGTGCAGATCGGCGAAGTCGGCTCCGCGGGCATTGCGGCTGCCGTGTCGCGCGGTGAGCCGCTCGAGCTCTTCTGGATCCTGGACGACATCGGCTCGGCCGAAGCGCTGGTTGCAAAAAACGGCTCGGGCATCAATTCGATCGCCGATTTGAAAGGCAAGAAGATCGCGATGCCGTTCAACTCGACGACGCACTTTCACACGATGGTCGCGCTCGACCAGTACAAGATCAATCCGGCCGACGTGCAGATCCTCAACATGCGCCCGCCCGAAGTGCGCGCCGCATGGCAGCGCGGCGACATCCAGGCGACGTTCATCTGGGACCCGGTGCTCGCCGAAGTGAAGAAGGACGGCAAGGTGATCCTGACGTCGGGCAAGATCTCCGCCG
>Ga0207648_10003625_pt1 | contig 16145 bp, 16 predicted proteins | sample KBSMisM32_FD_184310 | JGI IMG/M metagenome (GOLD analysis project Ga0207648, IMG submission 184310) | Miscanthus rhizosphere microbial communities from Kellogg Biological Station, Michigan, USA - KBS Miscanthus M3-2 (SPAdes) (version 2) | ecosystem: Host-associated > Plants > Roots >...
GATGCGCGAAGCCCGCGCGTCGCCCTCGCGAAGCTCGCGCAGCGTCGGGCCCTGCGGGCCTTCGCTCGGCGTGCCGCCTCGCGCGCTGCGCTCACTCCCACTCCAGCGCACCCTTCTTCCATTCGTAGATGAAGCCGACGACCAGGATCAGCACGAACAGCATCATCGCCCAGAACCCGAACAGTCCGATCTCCTGCAACACGACGGCCCACGGGAAGAGGAAGGCGATCTCGAGATCGAACAGGATGAACAGAATCGCGACGAGGTAGTAGCGAACGTCGAATTTCATCCGCGCGTCCTCGAACGCTTCGAATCCGCATTCGTAGGGTGAGAGCTTTTCGGCGTCCGGGCGGTTGGGTGACACGAAGCGGCCTACGGAAAGCATCAGCGCGCCCAGGCCGAGACCGAACAGGATGAACAACAGGATGGGAAAGTATTGGTCTAGCATCGCTTGGCGTTGACACGCAGTGCTTGCGAAAACGTCCGACCCGCCCACTTCCACTGCCACGCGCCGGCGGTGAGCCCGGCGCATGTCTGATTATGGTGCCGACGGGGAGACTCGAACTCCCACGGCTTTCGCCACTGCCCCCTCAAGACAGCGTGTCTACCAATTTCACCACGTCGGCGTGTTTCACGGGGCAGGCCACCCTTAGCAGCGACCATTATCGACCACTGCCCCGCCAATGAACTTGACCGCTACTTCGTCGCTTCGTTTCCGCTACTTCGGAACGTCGGCCGGCGCGTTGCCTGGTACCGGCGCCGGCGCGGGCACCCCGCCAGTCGCAGGCACGCCGCCGGTCGCGGGCGACGGCAGCGGGACGTCGCCCGGCTTGGCCGGAACTACCTGCTCCATCACGCCTTTTTCCATCACGCCCTGCGGGACGCCATGCTTAGATCCGAAATACGTCAGCGCTACGCTCGTCACGAAGAACACGGTCGCGAGGAGCGCCGTTGTCCGGGACAGGAAGTTGGCGGATCCGGCGGCGCCGAACAGGCTGCCCGACGACCCACTGCCGAACGCCGCACCCATGTCGGCGCCCTTCCCGTGCTGCAAGAGCACGAATCCGCACACGGCGATTGCCGCCAGCACGTGAAGCACCAATGTTGCCGATTCAATCAGATTCATCCGTTACCTTCCAGGGCCGTGGCCTTCAGGCCCGGCCGATCGCCAAAAATTCGCCGGCATCCAGCGACGCGCCACCCACGAGCGCACCATCGATGTCCGGCATCGCAAACAGCATCGCCGCATTCGCCGCCTTGACGCTGCCGCCGTACAGAATGCTCACTTCGACAGCGCCCACCGACGCCAGCTGCGCCCGCAACGCCGCATGCACCACTTGCGCCTCGGCTGGCGCGGCCGTTCGACCGGTGCCGATCGCCCAGACCGGCTCGTAGGCGACGACCGTATTGCGGACGTTATCGCCCAACGCGTCGATCACCGCGGCCAGTTGCCGCGCTACCACGGCCGCCGTCGCATCATGCTCGCGCTCCGCCAGCGTTTCGCCGACGCATGCGATCGGGGTCAGTCCCGCTGCATGCGCCGCGCGTGCCTTCGCGCCAACGATCGCGTCGCTTTCGCCATGCAGCTGCCGCCGCTCCGAATGCCCGACGATCGCATACCGGCAACCGAACTCCACCAGCATGCCTGCCGCCACTTCACCCGTGAAGGCGCCCGCCGCGTGCTCGCTCACGTCTTGCGCACCCCATCGAACGGAGGTTCCCGTCAATGCGGCTTGCGCCTGCGCCAGGTATGGGAACGGCACGCATACGGCAAGCGTCCGCGGTTCGGCGGCCGTCCATTCGCCCGCGAGCCGATCGAGCAGGCGCGCATTGGAGGCGAGCCCGCCATTCATTTTCCAGTTTCCGGCGACGAGCTTGCGACGCATGTTCGACCGTTCCGCGCGGCGCGCTGGAAGCGGCGCCGAAGCGCGTCGAACGAAGCCGATTCGAGCTTCGCCGCGCGCGTCCTGCGACGTCGCCAGGAGTGCCTGTCAAAACCTGACGATTTTACCGCGTCGCAGCATAGGGGGTCAATTCTGGGGAGGGTCCCGAGTCGCTCGCGTCCCCAATGCGACAAAGTTCGGCTACGCGCCCGCCAGTCGCCTCAGCCGCCGGATGACGGGTGGCAGGAACCACGCGGACAGCGTCAGCACGCCAAGACTCGCGGCGATCGGACGGCTGAAAAAACCGAGCAGGTTGCCGTCGGACTTGATCATCGAGCTGATGAAGTTCTCCTCGAGCATTCCGCCCAGCACCACACCGAGGATCGCCGGCGCGCTGGGAAAGCCGTTCTCCTCCAGCACGTAAGCAACCAGGCCGGCGATCAGCATGACGCCGACGTCGAACACCGTGTTGTTGATCGCGAACGTGCCGACGATGCAGAACAGCAGAATCAGCGGCATCAGCACGTTGCGGGGCACGCGCAGGATCTGCTTCGCCGCCTTGATGCAGAGCCAGCCGAGCGGGATCATCAGGATGTTCGCGACGATGAACAGCAGGTAGACGGCGTAGATGTTCTGCGGGTTCTGCGTGAACAGCGTCGGACCCGGATTCATGTTCTTCATGTACAGCACGCCGATGACGATCGCCGTGATCGAATCGCCGGGAATGCCGAACACGAGGGCGGGTATCCACGCGCCCGCCAGCGCACTGTTGTTGGCCGAACCGGATTCGACGATGCCCTCGACGTGGCCGGTGCCGAACTTTTCCGGCTCCTTCGAGAACTTCTTGCTGATCGCGTAGCTCATCCATGCAGCGATGTCGGCACCTGCGCCGGGCAGCGCTCCCACCAGCGTGCCGACGACGTTGCCGCGGAAAATCTGCAGCGGGTAGCGCTTGGTCAGCGTCCACATGCCCTTGAACACGTTGCCGATCGGCTGGTCGACGATGAGCATCTGCGGCGACGTGTCGACGGCAAAGCGGATGATTTCCGACACGGCGAACATGCCGATCATCATCGGGATGAGACCGATGCCTCCCATCAGCTCGATGCTGCCGAACGTGAAGCGCGGAAAGCCCGCCGGATTGCCGAGGCCCACGCATGCGACGAGCAAGCCGAGGATCAGCGACACCATGCCCTTCAGCGGCCGCTCCGACGTGATGACGATCGCGCACGACAGGCCGAGCAGCACGAGCCAGAAATATTCGAACGAACTGAACCGCAGGGCGAAATCGGCGAGTGCCGGCGCCGACACGATGAGCACCGCGGTGCCGAACAGTCCACCGATCGCGCTGAAGACGAGACCCGCGCCGAGCGCGAGTTCCGTCTGCCCCTTGCGCGTCATCGCATACGCTTCGTCCGTGTATGCGGCGGATGCCGGCGTGCCGGGCATTCGCAACAGGCATCCGGGCACGTCGCCGGCAAAAATCGCCATCGCCGTCGCGGATACGATCGCAGCGATGGCCGGGATCGGAGCCATGAAGAACGTCACCGGCACGAGCAGCGCGGTCGCCATCGTCGCGGTCAAGCCCGGGACGGCACCCACGAAAAGACCGAACAGCGACGCCGCGAGCATCACCCACAGGTTGTACGGGTCGAATACGAGCTGGAACGCAAGGCCGACGTCGTGCATCGCGCTAGCCCCTGCGCCCGCAGCGATGCGGTCGCGCGATCAAAACGCGAATCGCTCCAGCACGCCCCACGGCAACGGCACGCGCAGCAGCTTGTAGAACGCATACCAGATGACGATCGTGCCGACGACGGCAACGACGACGGCCATGCCGCGCTGCACGCCGAACGCGACGAGCATCGCGAAGAGCCCGAGCGACGCGACGATCACGAACCCGACGGACGTCGAGAACAGGATGTAGGCGATCGTCGACAGCACGAGCGCAACGAACGCGGCGACGTGCCGCGGCGAGTGCATCCACGCCGGCGCTTCGAGCCACGCGACGCGCGGCCGGCTGCGCAAGCCGCTGACGATCAGCAGCAGCGCGCAAACGATCAGTCCGGCCGCGATGCTGCCCGGGAAGAGCGCCGGGCCGACCTTCTGGCCCGGGATCTTCGGAAATGACTGCACGTGCCAGAGCACGACCACGCCGAGTGCCAGCAGCACGACGCCGAATACGGCATCGTTTATTTTCACTTCGCGATGCCGACGGCCTTCATCACCACACCCATGTCGGCGTCGCCCTTCGCCATGTACTTCGCGAAGTCGTCCTGCTTCGCCCACTCGCCGCCGAAACCGCGCTGGGTCAGGAAGTCCTTGTATTCCTTGCTGTCGTACGCCTTCTGGATGGAGGCGGTCAGCTTGTCGACGACGTCCTTCGGCGATCCCTTCGGCATTGCGAAGCCGCGCCACGCGGCCGTCTGCCAGTTGCTGCCGGTTGCCTGCTTGATCGTCGGCAGGTTCGGATACAGCGCGGGCGCCTTGTCCGCGAAGATCGCCAGCGACTTCACCTTGCCCGCGTCGATCAGCGCGCGCGCTTCGGGGATGGAACACGGCACGATGTCGACGCCACCGGCGACGAGATCCTGCAGGCCGGGGGCGGCGCCGTTCGACGGCACCCACGGCACCGAGTTGGGATCGATCTTGAGATCGCTCAGCAGGCCGGCGATCGCCAGTTGCCAGATGCCGCCCTGCCCGGTCCCCGACGCCTTCAGCTTGCCCGGATTGGCCTTGATCGCATCGATGACGTCCTTTACCGACTTGTACGGCGAATCGGCGCGCACCTGGAAGCCGGCCGGATCCGCGTTGACGAGCGCGAGCGGCTGGTATGACGCCGGCGTTAGCTCGGTCAGGCCCTGCCAATGCATCATCGAAATCTCGACGGTGATGAGGCCGATCGTGTAGCCATCCGCCCCCGCCTGTGCGATCGCGCTGTGTCCGACGACGCCATTGCCACCGGTCCGGTTGACGACGTTGACGGGCTGGCCGAGATCCTTCTCCATATACGCGGCAAAGAAGCGCGCAACGGCATCAGTGCCGCCCCCAGCACCCCACGGAACGATCATCGTGATCGGACGGTCGGGGTATGCGGCAAGTGCGCTCGCGGCGAAGGACGCGAGCAATGCGGCAGCGAACAGGCGAACGAACGATTTCATGACTCCTCCTTGATTCACGGGCCATTTGGGGCGCACGACGCGCCGGCACGACCATCGCGGCGGACGTTATCACAGACCGGCGCCGCCGGCACCCGGCTCCGACAGCCAGCACGCACTCGTACGTCCGGGCCCGACGTCGAACAGCGGGGGCGCGCTGTCACGGCAGCGCGGCATGACGAACGGACAGCGTGGATGGAAGTGACATCCGGACGGCGGATCGAGCGGGGACGGTATCTCGCCCTTGATCGGCACGTACGTCCGCTTCTTCGGCTCGACGCGACCAACCTCGGCGAGCAGCGCCTGCGTGTACGGGTGGCTCGGCGCTTCGAACAATGCTGCAGTCGGCGCGGTCTCGACGATGCGGCCGAGATACATGACGAGGACGCGATCGGACAGGAAGCGCACGACACCCAGATCGTGGCTGATGAAAAGATAGGTCAGGTTCAGCGCACCCTTGAGATCCATGAACAGGTTCAGCACCTGCGCCTGGATCGACACGTCGAGTGCCGCGACCGATTCGTCGCACACCAGAAACTCCGGCCGTACGGCGAGCGCGCGCGCGATGCCGATGCGCGCGCGCTGACCGCCCGAGAATTGATGCGGATAGCGGCGCATCAGCGTCGGATCGAGCCCGACGCGATTGAGCATCGTGCCGACGTACTCGCGGCGCTGTCGCGGCGCGATCAGCCGATGCGCGACGGGCGCCTCGCCGACGATGTCGACGACCCGCATCCGCGGATTCAGCGATGCATACGGATCCTGGAAGATCATCTGCAGCTTCAGTTGCTGCTTGCGCGCATCCGACGATGCGAGCTGGCCAAGCGGCGCACCGCGCCAATAGCGCTCGCCGTCCGACAGCGACAACAGTCCTGCCGCGAGCCGGCCGAGCGTCGACTTGCCGCAACCCGACTCGCCGACCAGGCCAACGACCTCCCCGGGCAAGACCGCGAGGTCGACGTTGTCGACGGCACGCACGACTTCCTCGCGCACGCTCGCGCCGAGGCGGTTGCCGATCCTCGCCGCAAGGTCGAGCGACTTGACGAAGCGCTTGGACGCGCCGCGCAGTTCGATCAGCGGCGTCGCCGAATCGCTCACGACGCGGTTGCCGTCGCGGCGCCGTGCAGCGGCGCGAGCGGGTGATGACACCGGATTGTCCGGTCGCCGCCGTCGGCGAGCGTGACATCCGGCGTGACGATGCAATCCGGCATCGCCTTCGGGCACCGCTCGCGAAACGGGCAACCGGGCGGCAGGTCGAGCAGCGACGGCGTCATGCCCGGAATCTGCGCCAGCCGGCCCCCGCGCACGTTGTTCGACGGCACCGAATCGAGGAGCCCGCGCGTGTAGGGATGCCGCGGCGCTCCCAATACGGCCTCGGCGCTGCCCTGCTCGACGATGCGCCCCGCGTACATCACGCAGACGCGATCGGCGAGACCGGCGATGACCGACAGGTCGTGCGTGATCCACATCAGTGCCGTGCCCGTGTCGCGCGCCAGCGTCTGCATCTCGTACAGGATCTGCCCCTGGATCGTCACGTCGAGCGCCGTCGTCGGCTCGTCGGCGATCACGAGGTCGGGCCGGTTCAGCAGCGCGATCGCGATGGCCACGCGCTGGCGCATGCCGCCGGAGAACTGGTGCGGATAGGCGGCAAGACGCGCGTCGGGCGACGGAATGCCGACCCGCGCCAGCGCGTCGCGCGCGCGTGCGCGCGCCGCCGCGACGCTGGTCTTCTCGTGCGCGAGGATCGCCTCGATCATCTGCGCATCGATGCGCAGGACCGGGTTCAGCGTCATCATCGGGTCCTGGAAGATCATCGCGACGCGATTGCCGCGAACGCGACGAATCCCTTCTTCGGGCAGCGCCCGCAGGTCGACGCCGTTAAGCCGTATCCGTCCTTCGACGATGCGTCCCGGCGGATCGATCAGGCCCATGATCGAATAGCCGGTCATCGATTTGCCCGAGCCGGATTCGCCGACCAGGCCGACGACCTCGCCGCGGCCGACGGTGAACGAGACATCGTCAACGGCCTTGACGACGCCCTGCTTGGTGAAGAAATGCGTGCGCAACCCCTCGACTTCGAGGACCGGGGTCATCGCGCGCCGCAAGCCTTCGTCGTCATCTTTGCAGCCGCGGGTTCAACACGTCGCGCAACTGGTCAGCGACGAGATTGATGCTGACGATCGTCAAGAGCAGCGCAAGACCCGGGAAGAAGCTGATCCAGTACTTCCCCGACAGCAGGTACTGGTAGCCGTTGGCGATCAGCAACCCGAGCGACGGCTCGGTGATCGGCAGGCCGAGACCGAGGAACGACAGTGTGGCTTCCAGTGCGATCGCCGCTGCAACCTGGACGGTCGCGACGACGATCATCGGGGGAAGGCAATTGGGCAACAGGTGCCGGAAGACGATGCGCGCCGGCGACAGCGCGAGACAGTGCGCAGCCTCGATGTATTCCTTGCGCTTCTCGACGATTGCCGCGGAGCGCACCGTCCGCGCGTAGTACGCCCACTGGACGGTGACAAGCGCCGTGATGACCTTCCCCGTGCCCTGCCCCAGCACGGCGATCAGAATCAGCGCGATCAGAATCGACGGAAACGACAGCTGGATGTCGACGATGCGCATGATCAGCATTTCGAGCCGGCCGCCGAAATAAGCCGCGGCCAGCCCGGCGGCGAGGCCGATGATCAACGCGACGACCGTGCTGATGACGCCGACGGCCAGCGAGATCCGCAACCCGTAGAAGATCGCGGACAGCATGTCGCGCCCCTGGTCGTCGGTGCCGAGCCAGTACGTGCCGCCATTTGGCGCAGGCGATCCCGGTGGCAGCTTGCTGTCGACGATGTCGATCTGCGCCAGATCGTAGGGATTCTGCGGCGAGATCAGCGGTGCCGCGATCGCAGCGGCAATGATCAGCGCCAGCAGTGCGAGGCCGGCGACTGCAATCGGATTGGCGAGAAAGTCGCTCGCAATCCGGCGCAGCGGCGACGCATTGTCGGCACGTCGCGCGAGCGGAACCGCGTCGACCGCCGCGTCGGGCCCGATGGCGCTCACGTCCCGCTCTCCGACAGCCGCACGCGTGGATCGAGCAGCGAATACAGGATGTCGACCAGCAGGTTGATGACGATGAAGAACGTCACGATCACGAGCAGGTACGCGACGATCACCGGCCGGTCGAGCAGGTTGATCGAATCGATCAGGAGCTTGCCCATGCCGGGCCATGCGAACACGCTCTCGGTGACGATCGCGAACGCGATCAGCGCGCCGAACTGCAGGCCGATGACGGTGACGATCGGAATCAGAATGTTGCGCAGCACGTGCACGCCGATGACGCGAAAGTTCGTCAGGCCTTTCGCGCGCGCGAACTTGACGTAGTCCTGCAACAACGCTTCGTGCGCACCGGAGCGCGTGAGGCGTATCAGCAATGCGACATTGAACAGCGCGAGGTTGGTAGCGGGCAGCAGCAGGTGCCGCCAGCCTTCGACCGACAGGAACGAGACCGGCACGCCGAGCACGTCGACTGTCGGTCCGCGTCCGTTCGACGGCAGCCAGCCGAGAATCACCGAGAACACCATGATCAGCATCAGGCCGACCCAGAACGTCGGCAGCGAAAACCCGAGGATCGAACCGGCCATGATCGTGCGGCCGGCAACGCCGTTCGGCCGCAGTCCCGCCCACAGGCCAAGCGGGATGCCGATGACGATGGCGATCAGCATTGCGGCGAACGCAAGCTCGAGCGTTGCCGGCATCCGCTCGAGGATCAGCCCCAGCGCGGACGTCGCGTGCACGAACGAGCGGCCTAGATCACCGTGGACGACACCGCCGAGGAAGCTCAGGTACTGCGCAGGCAGCGTCTTGTCGAGGCCAAGCGCCGCGATGGCGCGCTCGCGATCTTCCTGGTCCGCCTGCGGGTTGATCAGGATGTCGATCGGGTTGCCGACGGCATAGACGCCGACGAACACCAACAGCGACATGACTAAAAGGACGACGACGCTCTGGAGGCTCCGCCTTATGATAAAAATCAGCACGTCCGAAACCGCATCGCTTGCCCCACGTTCCGCAGTCTTCGCAGCGAATCGTCGGGCTCCGCCCGCGATTCGCCGGTAGCTGGACCGGACGAAAGTCGGGTTTCACTTTCGTCCGTCTTTTTCACGGCTGCTTCGACGCCGGCTTGAACTGGAAGGCGAGCGTGTACTCGTCGGTGCGGGGGATGTAACTGACGTTCTTCTTCGTCGCCCAGATCGTGAACTGAAAGTGGATCGGCATGAGGCCGAGGTCGGACATCGCGAGCTCGGTAGCCTTCTGCAGCATCGTGCGGCGATTGTCGTCGTCGACCTGCTGCAGCGCCTGCTCGATCAGGTAGTCGACCTTGACGTTGCTGTAGCGGCCCCAGTTGACGGCGCCGAGGCCCTTGTCGCGATTGAACGTCGCGAGCAGCGACCGCAGCGGCGACGACGCCTCGCCGGTGGACGCACCCCAGCCGACCATGTGGAAGCTGAATTCCTGCTTGCTCGCGCGTCCCGAATACGGGCCCATCGGCGCGGTTTCCACCTTGGACACGACGCCGACCCGCGTCAGCATCTGCGCGACGGCCTGCACGATCTTCTCGTCGTTGACGTAGCGGCCGGCCGGCCCGTGGATCGTCAGGTTGAAACCGTCAGGATAGCCTGCTTCGGCGAGCAGCTTCTTGGCGCCTTCGGGGTCGTACACATCGGCTTTCAGGCCCGGCACGTTGCCGAACAGCTTGTCGGAGACGAGCTGGCCCGACGGAATCGCCTGGCCTTCCATCACGCGCTCGGCGATCGCCGGCCGGTTGATCGCCTTCGAGATCGCGTGGCGAACCCGCGGATCGAGCAGCGGATTCTTCGCCAGCGGCTTGCCGTCCTTGCCGGTGATGAACGGACTCGACCGATCGAGATAATCGAAATTGAAGTAGATGACGCGATGGGAGATCTTCGACGTGACGGTGAAGCGCGGGTCGCCTTTGATCCGCGCGAGATCGGCGGTTGGAGGCTGCTCGATCGCGTCGACATCGCCGGACAGCAGTGCTGCCACGCGGGCCGGCTCGTTCTTGATGATCCTGAACGTGACCTTTTGCCAGTAGGGCTTCTCGCCCCAGTACGTGTCGTTGCGGGCGAGCTCGACGCGATCGCCGTTGGCGTATCGAACGAACTTGTAGCGGCCGCTGCCGATCGTGGCCTTGCCCGAGTTGAAGTCCTCGGTCGACGCGCCGGTCGCGACCTTCTTCGACACGATGTAGATCGTCGACAGGTCATTGGGCGCGAGCGGATACGGCGACGCATAGCGGAAGCGGATCGTGTAGGGATCGACGATCTCCTTGGCGACGATCGCCTTCGTGTACGCCGAGAACGGTCCCGGGCTGTTCGGGACGAGCGGCACCCGGTCGATCGAAAAGGCGACGTCCTCGGCAGTCAGCTCGCTGCCGTCGTGGAACTTGATCCCCTTGCGCAGCTTGAACTCCCACGTCTTGTCGTCGATCGCCTTCCACGATGTCGCGATGCCCGGAATCATCTTCGAGTCCGGATCCATCTGCACGAGCTTGTCGAAGATGTGCTCGGCGATGTTGTTGTTCGGGAACAGGTTGTAGAAGTGCGGATCGATCGAAGTCACGTCGGCCGCCACCGCGATCTTCAACTCCTGGCCGCTTGCCGGCAGCGCGAGGAGCGCCGCCACTGCAACCGTCAGTGCGGCCGCGAAACGCTGGATGAGCGAACTGTGCATTGGATCCTCGAAAGTGAGCCGGACAAAAGCGCCGCTCGGTGCGCGTCGCGTCGAGTGAGGCGTCAACGGCGAAGCGAGCGTCGAAGTACCGTGCGCAAATCAGCGCTCGGCGGCGACCGCGCAATCTAGCGCGAACCCGGCAGTGCGGCAAGCCGCGTGGGCGTCAAAGCGTCGACGGCCACGTTTCGGGCGGCTCGCCTTCATCCCAGCCGGCCCACAGGTCGAGGGGCCGCAGCGCATCCGTCCGATCGAGATGGATCAGCAAGTCGAACTGGGCCGGCAGATGAGCTTCGAAGTAATGGCTCCACCGTTCCGTTTCGGGTCGGTAGATCACCCCGATCGCGCGCTGGAGCAGTGGGCCTTCGAGCTCGCGCGCAACGTCCCGTTCGGCGAGGTCTATCCAGAACCGCGCTTCGCCGTAGTCGTGGAACGTGCGCTCGTAGCTTCCCGGAAGCCCGGGTCGGACCTGCTTGCGCAGCATCGGTGCATCCCAATCCGATGCCGCAGTCACGGTCCCGTCGTACGTCGAAAAGCCGATCGAGAACACATTCCGGCCGTAGCGCTCGCGGACGATCTGACCGACGTTGATTTCGCCGCGTCGGCTCATGTCGGTTGCCCGCGCGTCACCAAGATGCGAATTGTGCGCCCACACGACAATGCCCGCATCGGCACCCGGCATTCGCTTGATCAGTGCATCGAGCGTGTCGGCCATGTGCATGTCCCGCAGGTTCCACGTCGACTCGCGTCCGCGGTACATCGCGCGGTAATAGCGTTCGGCGTTCATCACGAGCCGCGCGTTCTGCTCGGCGGAGAAGAAGGCCTCGTCCGCCGCCTGGCCGCCCTGTAGCGGCAGTGCAAGCGCCTGCCGGCGCAGGTCGATCAGCGCTGCAACGACCTCGTCTTCGCACGATTCCGCACCATGCGTCACCGCATAGCCGTAGCCCTGGGCGGAGTCGCCGAAATACTCGAAGCAGCTGTAACGCGAGCGGGCGCGAGCCGCCGCCGACGGATCGACCTGATCGAGGTACGCGAGCACGGCCTCGATCGACGCATGCAGGCTGTAAAGGTCGAGTCCGAACAAGCCGGCGCGCTCGGCTGTCTCGACGCTGCGGTTGAAATCGGCAAGCCAATCGACGAACTCGCGAACCGGTTCGTTGCGCCACATCCATGCGGGAAAGCGCCGGAAGCCGGCCAGCGCCTGCATGGCGGTCGCATCGTCGCTGCGCCCCGTCACGTAGCGATGCGCGCGTGATGTGTCCGGCCAGTCGGCTTCGAGCGCCACCGCGCGAAAACCGTGGGCCGTTACGAGGCGACGCGTCACATCGGCACGCATCGCGTAGAAATCCTGCGTACCGTGCGAAGCTTCGCCGATCAGCACGACACGCGCGCGTGCGGCGCGTTCGGCGATGGCATTGACGGTCCCCGAACCGACGGCATTGAGCCGGCGTGCTTCCCGACGGGCAGTCATCGCGAACCTCCAACGCGTTCGACCCTAGGTGCAGCCGATTAGTGCCACGCCCCTCGTGCGCTAGTCGCAATGCGGCAGGTGCGCTTGCACCAGCGCCTCGAGGTCCGCGTAATAGGTGTCGGCCGCGTTCGCGTCGCGCTCGACGATTTCCCGCGAAGTCCGGTCGGTCAGCTTGGTGCCGGCATCCGACCACGCGGTCGCCGTTACCAGCGCTCCCTGCGCGAAATCGGCTTCCGTCCGGCGGTGTCCATCGCGAAACCAGGTTCGCGTCGGACCGTCGCGCGCGCCATGGCGCCACGTCGATTCGTACCGGCGCGCGGGCTCGGCGCCCTTCACCGCGCCTTCGTACCAGGTGGCCAGCGTGCCGTTCCGCGCGTCGTCGTCGTACGGGATGTGCGCGACGCGAGCGCCTGACGGTTCCCAGAAGATGAACGAGCCTGTACGCCTGCCGTGGTTGAACGCACCCACGACACGCAACGCGCCGGAGCTCGTCCGCAATTCGTATCGCCCCTGCGCAACGCCTTCGCGGCAGGCGCCGTCGACCACATAGGACTCTGCCGGGGCGGCGGCGATGGCACCGGAGCCGAGCACGAACATCGCGACCGACAGCGTCAGTTGCGCGTTCTTGCCCACCACGCGGAAAGCTCGCCGACGATGCCGCGCCGAAATGCGAGGACGCACACGACGAAGATCGTTCCGGTGATCACCGTGACCCATTCGCCGAAGCCTGCCAGATAGCTCTCGAGCGCGATGATGACGAACGCGCCGACGACCGGCCCGAAGATCGTTCCCATGCCGCCGAGCAGCGTCATCAGCACCACTTCGCCCGACATCGTCCAGTGGACATCCGTCAGCGACGCGAGCTGGAACACGATGGCCTTCGTCGCACCCGCGAGGCCGGCCAGCGTGGCCGACAGCACGAACGCAATGAGCTTGTAACGATCGGCGTCGTAGCCAAGCGATATCGCGCGCGGCTCGTTTTCGCGGATGGCCTTCAGCACCTGGCCGAACGGCGAATGAATGACGCGGTAGATGAACAGGAACGCGAGCAGGAATATCGCGAGCACCGTGTAATACATCGCGTACGGGTTGGTGAGGTCGATCAACCCGAACAACCGTCCGCGCGGAACCGCCTGGATGCCGTCCTCGCCGTGCGTGAACGGTGTCTGCAAGTAGAAGAAATACATCATCTGCGCGACGGCGAGCGTGATCATCGCGAAGTAGATGCCCTGTCGGCGAATGGCGAGTGCACCGACCAGGGTGCCCAGCGCGGCCGCCGCGATCGTGCCGAGAAGTATCGCGAGCTCCGGCGTCAATCCCCAGGATTTGGCTGCGTAGGCGCACACGTATCCCGCGGTGCCGAGGAACATCGAGTGCCCGAACGACAGCAGACCTCCGAAACCCAGCAGCAGGTTGAATGCGCACGCGAAGAGCGCGAAGCACAGCGCCTTCATCACGAACACCGGGTAGATGCCGGCGACGGGCGCGAGCGCCAGAATGATCGCCATGACTGCCGTCGCCATGAGCATCAGGTTGCCGCCGGTGCGGGCGGGCTCGCTGCGGGAAATCGTCGTGGCCAACGGGTTACCGCTCCCTTCCGAACAATCCCGCCGGGCGGAACATCAGCACGATCACCATGACGACGAAGATCACCGTGTTGGACGCCTCGGGGTAGAAGTACTTCGTCAAGCCCTCGACGACGCCGAGGCCGAAGCCGGTGAGGATCGATCCCATGATCGAGCCCATGCCGCCAATGACGACGACGGCGAACACGACGATGATGAGATCGGCGCCCATCAGCGGATTGACCTGGTAGATCGGTGCAGCCATCACGCCGGCGAGTGCGGCGAGGCCGACGCCGAATCCGAACGTCAGCGTGATCATTCGCGGCACGTTGATGCCGAATGCCTGCACGAGGGCCGGATTCTCGGTGGCCGCGCGAAGATAGCTGCCGAGCTTCGTCCGCTCGATGACGTACCACGTCGTCAGGCACACGATCAGCGACGCGACGATCACCCAGGCGCGATAAATCGGCAGGAACATGAATCCGAGGTTGACGCCGCCCTGCAGCAGCGACGGGATCTGATAGGGCAGCCCGGACGACCCAAACTCGTTGCGGAACAGCCCCTGGATGACGAGCGCCAGGCCGAACGTGAGCAGCAATCCGTACAGGTGGTCGAGCTTGTAGAGGCGCGAAAGCATCGTCCGCTCGATGATGACGCCGACGGCGCCTACGACGATCGGCGCGATGACGAGCGCGCTCCAGTAGCCGAGCTGCCAGTCGCCGATGTGGACTTTATTGAGCAGGAGCCACGCGATGAACGCGCCCATCATGTACTGCGCGCCATGCGTGAAATTGATGATGTTGAGCAGGCCGAAGATCACGGCGAGGCCGAGCGACAGCATCGCGTAGAACGCGCCGTTGATGAGGCCGATGAGCAGCTGGCCGAAGAGTGCCTGCACAGTCCTACCCGAGTTTCATGGTCGGGGCGCCAGACCCCGCGAACGCCGCGCGTCCGCGGGTCTGACGCGTCGCGTCACTTGACGAGCGAGCAGCCGCCGTCGGCCAGCGGCCGGAACGCCTGGTCGGCCGGGATCGTCGCGCGGATCTTGTAGTAGTCCCACGGCGCCTTCGATTCCGCCGGCTTCTTCACCTCGACGAGGTACGCCGGATGAATCTTGCGGCCGTCGACGCGGATCGAGCCCTTGCCGAACAGCGGATCGTCGGTCGGCAATTCCTTCATCTTGGCGACGACCTTCGTGCCGTCGTCGCTCTTCAGCGCCTCGACCGCCTTGAGGTAGTGCAGCACGGACGAGTAGACACCCGCATGGACCATCGTCGGATGGATGCCCTTGTCCTGCGGCGCGAACCGGTTCGAAAACGCCCGTGTCTGGTCGTTCATGTCCCAGTAGAACGTCTCGGTGAAGATCAGTCCCTGTGCATTGTTGAGGCCCAGCGCATGAATGTCGGTGAGGAACACGAGCAGGCCGGCGAGACTCTGGCCGCCCTTGACGATGCCGAACTCGGCCGCCTGCTTGATCGAGTTCGTCGTGTCGCCGCCCGCGTTGGCGAGGCCGATGACCTTCGCCTTCGACGACTGCGCCTGCAGCAGGAACGACGAGAAGTCCTGGTTGTTGATCGGCGCGCGGACACCGCCGAGCACCTTGCCCCCGGCCTTGGTCACCGCTGCCGTCGTGTCGCGCTCCAGCGCCTGCCCGAATGCGTAGTCGGCGGTGATGAAGAACCACGTGTCGCCGCCCTGCTTCGTGATCGCCGTGCCGGTGCCGTTGGCGAGCATCCACGTGTCGTACGCCCAGTGCACGGTGTTCGGCGAGCACGCCTTGCCCGTCAGGTCCGATGAACCGGGACCGACTGCGAGAAACACCCTGCCCTTGTCCTTCGTGATCTGGCTGACGGCGAGTGCGACGCCGGAGTTCGGCACGTCGACGATGACGTCGACCTTGTCGGTGTCGTACCACTGACGCGCGATCGCCGAGCCGACGTCGGGCTTGTTCTGGTGATCTGCCGATGCGAACTCGACCTTGTAGCCGCGCTTTTCGATGCCCGAGTCCTCGACGGCCATCTTCGCCGCGAGGACCGAGCCGGCGCCGGCCAGGTCGGTGTAGAGGCTCGACATGTCGGACAGCACGCCGATCTTGATGACGTTGTCGGATACCTGCGCGTGCGCAGCCCCCGCCACGAAGGTTCCCGCGATCGCCAGCGCGAGCAGGCTTTGTTTCAATGCGTTCATCGATGCTCCCAGTTTGAAAGTCACATGCCTACGAGCTCACACGCCGAGGTACTCGTGCAGCTTGCCCATGTTCTGTTCGAGCGCGGCGTTCGGGATCATGTCGATGATCCTGCCGTGCTCCATCACGTAATGCCGGTCCGCGACGGTG
>Ga0207648_10003627_pt1 | contig 16143 bp, 6 predicted proteins | sample KBSMisM32_FD_184310 | JGI IMG/M metagenome (GOLD analysis project Ga0207648, IMG submission 184310) | Miscanthus rhizosphere microbial communities from Kellogg Biological Station, Michigan, USA - KBS Miscanthus M3-2 (SPAdes) (version 2) | ecosystem: Host-associated > Plants > Roots > Rhizosphere...
ACCGGCGAATCGATCACCCCGACCAGCGAAGGCGAAACCAAGACCTTCACCATCGACGTCCCGGGGCAGCACAACTTCATCACCTTCTCGGGCGAAAAAAGCCAACTCGTGACCTTGAAAGTCACCGAACCGAACTTCGCGGGCACGATGTCGACCTTGGCGCCCTCGGGCTCGAAAGTCTCCGGCAGCGAAAAATCCTTCTCAAGCGGCGGCAGCGCCAAAGTCGAAATCACCCCGGCTGAAACCGGCACCTACAAAATCAAGCTGGAAGGCACCGAAGCCCAGACGGGCGGCCTGAAACTATCCGCCTATCTGGGATCTCACGTCGCCTGGTATGGGCCAGCCCAGGGCACCGCCGAGCTCGTCAGCTTTAGAAGTCTCAATCCCCGAAGCGGGAGTGGCGACGCAAACGTTTCGGCAGGGTCAACGCAAGCCAGGCACAAAGCTGGTTCCTTGCGCAGGGCTAACGGCTCTGCCGCGACTCGTCATTCTTCGCGTCTCTCAAGAAGCCACGGAAAATCCAAAGGCAGGCGACGCTTGCACATCGGGACCGGCAAGGCGCACGTCGGCTCAGATGGCCAGCGGGTTGCCGCGGTCACCGCCGCGATGCGGGCGTTCCATCCCGATGCGCGTGGCGTCTGGAATCCGCCCAGGACCCGTCGCGGCGTGAATGGCTGGGAAGCCGGCAAACCCAAGACCCCCTGGGCAAAGATCGCCCAGCTGCAGGCAGCGCCCGGCACGACGGCACTCGCAGGCCAGGTGCTGAACGTGAACGGCCTACCGATCGTTGGCGTTCGCGTATCGCTCGAGAACTCCCCTGCGAGCGCTGAGACCGACGAAGCAGGGCGATTTCTATTGAGCGGCGTGCCCGCAGGACATCAAATCCTCGTTGTCGATGGGGAATCGGCGCCGAGCCACCAGCGCTTCGGCAGCTACGAGGTTGGCGTCGACCTTACCGACCATGAAACCACGACGCTCGACTACACGATCTGGCTGACGCCTCTGGATGGTGCTGGCGATCAGCGGATCGACTCCCCGACCAAGCAGGACACGAGGTTGACGACGCCGCAGATTCCGGGCCTCGAAGTCCTTATTCCGGCTGACACCGTGATCAGGGATGCAACCGGTCACGCTGTGAAGAAGCTCAACATCAGCGCCATCCCGGTCGATCGCCCGCCCTTCCCGCTTCCGCCCTTCGTTCCGGTGCCTGTTTACTTCACCGTGCAGCCTGGCCGCGCATACCTCAGCAAGGGCGCGCAGATCGTCTACCCCAACTGGGGCCACCTGCCTCCCGGCCAGCGAGTCGACTTCTGGAACTACGATGCCAACGACCGCGGCTGGTACGTCTATGGGAAGGGCACGGTCGCCGCCGACGGAAAGCAGATCGTCCCCGATCCCGGCGTTCGTGTATGGGAGTTCACCGGCGCGATGATCTCGGGGGGCTCGCTGCCGCCGGCGGGTCCGATTCCGGGAGGCTCCGCGAGCGGCGGTGATCCCGTCGATCTGTACTCAGGCCTCTTCACCTATCACAGGACCGACCTGACGCTGCCAGACTCAGTGCCGATCTCGATCGAGCGAACCTACCGGCCCCAGGACTCAAACTCCTATGCCTTCGGTACTGGCACGGAGAGTCTGTACGACATGCGCCTCTGGTCGGACAACAACTATCAGGAAGCTGACCTGATCCTTCCCGATGGGGGTAGGGTTCACTACGCACGCATATCCGAAGGCACGGGCTGGACGAACGCCGTCTATCGCTCGACCAATACCCCCAGCGCCTTTTTCGGCTCGACGATCGAATGGGACGGCGCGGTGCCTGGCTGGGATCTGAGACTGACAAACGGCTACACCTTCGTCTTCGGCGAGATGGCGCCTCTGCAGGCGATCCGCGACCCCTACGGCAACACGCTCACCCTCACACGCGTGTCAGGTCAGAGCGGCAACATCACCAAGATCACCTCGCCGCACGGGCGCTGGGCCAAACTCGGCTACGAAGGCAGCAAGATCACCGAAATCACCGACAACGGCGGTCGACACCTGAAATACTCCTACACCTCCGGCCGGCTGACCAAAGTGGTCGGCCTCGGTGGGCGTACGACCGAATACGAATATGACGAATCGGGTCGGATGAAAGCCGTCATCGATGCCCGTGGCAACAAGTACCTGCAGATCGCCTATGACGCAAATGGCCGAGTCGAAAAACAGACAGCGGCGGGAGGTGCCACGTTCACCTTCGCTTACAAAGCGAACGAAGCGGGCCAGGTTGAAGCGACGACGGTCACCGACCCGCTTGGCAATCAGCGCAAGGTCGAATTCAACTCCGAAGGCTTCCCGACCGGCGAAACGGAAGCGCCCGGAACTGAACTGGCACAGACCACGAGCTTCGAACGCCAGAAAGGAACCGGCCTGATTCTCTTGCAGACTGACCCGCTCGGACGCAAAACGGCCTTTGAATACGACAGCAACGGCAATGTCAAGGAACTGACACGGCTAGCCGGGACCTCGGAAGCCCAGACCGAGAAATTCTCCTACGAACCGACCACCTCCTGGCTTACCGAAGAAACAGATCCGCTCGGCCACACGACCAAATACCAGCATGGCGCGAAGGGGGAACTTCTCAAGCGCATTGACGCACTCGGCCACGAAACGGCCTTCGAATACAACGGGGACGGACAGCCCACGACGGTCAAAGACGCCGAAGGCCACACGACGAAACTGACCTATGAAGCCGGTGACCTGGTGGGCATCACTAACCCGCTAGGGAACACGACGAGCCGCTTCGTCGACTCGCTGGGCCGAGTGCGAGCAGTCACGCTGCCCGGCGGAGAGCGCTATCTCTATGGTTACAACGAAGCCGATCAGCTGACGAGCACCACGACGCCCTTGGGCTCGGAAACGAAAATCGAATACGACGCTGACGGTAATCCGACGACGATCATCGACCCGCGGGGCGGGAAAACGACGATGGTCTACGACGTCATGGATCGCCTGGAAAGCGAAACCGATCCGCTCGAACACACAGCGAAATTTGCCTACGACAAAGCTGGCGACCCCATCGAAACGGTCGATCGCCGAGGCAAGGTATCGAGCTTTGAATACGATGGGCTGAGGCGTCTGATAACCGCGCGGTTCGGCGTGTCGGGCAAAACTGTGGAAAGCTCGGTCGGATACGCATACGACAAAGGCGACCGGATGACCGAAGCCGCCGACAGCGTTGGCGGCACGTACGCCCTCAGCTACGACAACCTCGACCGGCTGACCGGCGTGGAAGGGCCTAACGGCAGCGTCGGCTACGAATACGACGCTGCCGGCCGACGGACGCAGATGACCATACCCGGCTCCGTGACGGTCGGTTACGCATACGACAACGCGAATCGCCTGACGAAACTGAGTAGCGGCACGCAGACTGTCTCCCTCGTCTACGACAAAGCTGACAGGGTGCAAAGCCTGACCCTCCCGGGCGGGATCCAGCAGCTCTATGACTACGACAAAGCGGGTGAGACCACCTCAATCTCCTACAAGCACGGCGAAACCACTCTGGGCGCAATCGATTACGGCTACGACACCAATGGGACGATTGAAGCAATGTGGGGGAGCTACGCCCGGCTTGGGCTCCCTGAAGCGCTGGAATCGGCCAAATACAACGCTGCCAACGAGCTAGTAGAACGCGAAGGCAAAGAACTCACCTACGACGCCACCGGCAACCTGACCTCAGATGGAGCGAGAGAATATAGCTGGAACGCCCGCGGGCAGTTGACGAAAATCACAGGCGCCAGTAGCGCCAGCTTTGGCTATGACCCGTTCGGCCGCCGCGTTTCAAAAACGCTCGGCGGCACTACCACCAATCTTCTGTTCGACGGCGCTAACGCCGTTCAGGAATCGGTCGAAGGCTCAGTGACCGCGAATCTGCTCACTGGCCTACAACCGGATCAGCTCTTCACGCGCACAACCAGTGAAGCCACCGATAACTACCTGACCAGCCGTCTGGGGAGCGTGATTGCACTCGCAAACAGCCCCGGCGAAATTAAAACCACATACACCTATGACCCGTTCGGTGGCACAACCAAAGCCGGGGAAGCCAGTGATAACCCATTCCAGTTCACTGGGCGTGAAAATGACGGTACGGGTCTCCAATACAACCGTGCTCGCTACTACAGTCCGACCACTGGACGTTTCATCAGCCAAGACCCGATGGGCTTCGAAGGCAGCGGAGCCAATCTCTACTGGTACGTCAATGATAACCCGCTCGATTTCACTGACCCAAGTGGGAAGTGTTTCGTATGTATCCCAAATCCCATGGCGCCGATCGAAGATGCGATCTCGGGCGCGGTTAACGATGCCATTGATCAGGTAGGGGATTGGGTAAGTGACGCTGCGAGTGTCATCAGTGAAACCCTCAATTGTCGGGCAACTGGCCTATGGATTGATGCACAGGGTGTCATCGAGGTATCAACTGGGGTTGTGCTCGACAGCACCGGAGTTGGGGCCCCTGCGGGTTCGGTACTTATTCTCGGAGGCGGCCTTGTGACATTCACAGGGCTAGGCTTCGATATGTTGGCAGAGGCAGGAGTATGCTGATATGAGTGACACATTCGCCATCATCATGGGGTTGTGTACCGGTATTCTTGTAGTTGGTCCGATTCTCGTCGTGTACCGGCGAGAGCTAGCACAGCGCATCGGTGAACTAATACGAGGTTCGCCGGCAACTAACCGGGAAAGTTTGCCAGAGTCTGCTCCGGGTCTTTCGCCAAAGATGATGTTCGTCGTTTTTGGGGTTGCCGCAATCTCGATGTTGTACGGAGTACTGTTGCACGTCGTCGTCTTTATAGTTACCGGGGCGTTCCTCGCGGCGTTTACCGGTCTAGTCATTTTGATAACTAAGGCTCGACGAGAGGGATAGTGTTGGGCCAGTGTAAGGACTGGCACGATTGTTGTCGTCGTCCTCGCGGGTTTGGCTAATGCGGGCCAGCCGGCAGAGAGACCGCTGAGATGGAACTGAATCGAGGTCAGGGGCACGGGATTACCCGCCGGGGGGCCCTCGTGAGCGCAACGATGCTCGGTATTGGCGCCGGGCTAGATCGCCTCCTCGGCCGCACGGATTCAAAGAATCCCAGCACCAAACTCGCTAGTCCCGACGTGCCGTTCTACGGCCCGTACCAGGGAGGCATCGCGACACCAGCTCAGGAATTCCTCGACTTCGCGGCATTCGACGTCACCAGCAGCTCCATTGATGATCTTCGCGACATCTTGAAGCAGTGGACCGCCGCCGCGGCTGCGCTGACGGCGGGCCAACTATATGAACCGAGCCCAGAGGAAGCAGACGTTGTGCCCACCGATACCGGCGAGGCGGTCGGCGTCGGCCCCGCTCGGCTGACGATCACGATCGGCTTCGGCCCAAGCCTGTTCGGCGCGCGTGGGGAAGACCGTTTCGGTCTAGCTCGCAAGCGACCGACCAAGCTGGCGCCGTTGCCTCCGTTTCGGGGCGAGAGTCTCGACCCTGACCACTCGGGCGGCGACCTCTGCATCCAAGCTTGCGCCGACGATCCCCAGGTCAGTTTCCATGCAATTCACGTCCTCGCGCGGCTGGCCAGCGGTGCGGCGGCCCTGCGCTGGACTCAGCAGGGTTTCGGCCGCACCTCGAGCACCAGTCGCTCTCAACTGACGCTCCGCAACCTAATGGGCTTCAAGGACGGCACCGACAACCTGCGTGCCGAGGACGACGATGCGATGGACGAGTTCGTCTGGGTGCAGCCTTCCGACGGGCTGAGGTGGATGGCCGGCGGCAGCTACCTAATCGGGCGCCGCATCCAGATCCTCTTCGATGTGTGGGACGGGACCAGCCTCGAAGGCCAAGAGCGAGTGATCGGCCGCAAGAAGCTGAACGGCGCCCCCCTCGGCGGCCACGAGGAGTACGACCCCGTCGAGCTCGATGCCAAGAAGGGCGGGGAGCCGGTGATCCCAGTCGACGCGCACGTCCGCCTCGCGAGTCCCCGCGAGAACGACGGCCAGCGCATCCTGCGCCGCGGCTACTCCTATTCCGAACCCACGGAACCCGGCTCCGGTCAGATCGACGCCGGACTCTTCTTCATCTGCTTCCAGCGCGACCCTGAGCGCCAATTCATCCCGATCCAGCGCCGGCTCGCTGCCTCCGACGCGCTCAACCACCACACCCTCCACACCGCGAGCGCCATCTTCGCCTGTCCTCCGGGATGCAAGGCCGGAGGCTTCGTAGGCGAAGGGCTCTTCGCCTGAACTCGGAATTAACTTGAGGCTCCTACCCGCCGGCAGTAGGCGAACACGACGAAGTCCTTGCGTGCGTCGTTGTCAGGCTGAAATCGAGAAGCGCGGCAGTCCACCATAATCCGTAAACCCAGATGCATGTCTTCGGTATTCTTCTGTCTCTTTCTGGGGAAGGCTGGCATGGAGCCAGCCATGCGCTTCTAACATGTCCGTTTATTTATTTTATAAAAGTAATTAAAAGTCTATGAGCATTATTTCCGCGTCACCCACATCAGATCAGCTGCGCGCGGTTTCCGCCTTGGCGGTGATCAAGGTCAACTGGGATGACAACAAGGACTACATCGCCAACTTCGTCCCGGTTGTCGCCCACTGCATTCGCCGGGCTGAGCACGACACGGTCTCTCTTCCCGACACGCAGACCTTGGTCGAAGACAACTTTGGGCTTCGCATCCCCCAGGGGGCATTGCGGACGATCCTAGGGAGGATGGCCCGCGACGGGCTGGTTAGCCGTCGCCACGGGGCCTACGCCCGCGTGCCGGAGGCGCTTGAGAACATCGACCTCGGTGCCGCGCGTGAGGACGTCCTGCGCCAGCATGCCCACCTTGTGGCTCTGCTCGTCGACTTCGCCGGCCGTCACGGGCGTGAGTGGGATGAGGCTCAGGCTGAGCAGGCCCTCCTCGGCTACGTCGAGGTTCTGGCCGAGCCGATCCTCGGTGCCGTTGTCGACGGCGAGCCGGTAGTCGACCTGCCCAAGATCGACTCCGAGGGCTCGGTTCTTACCAGCCGCTTCGTCCTCGATCTCTGCCAGAAGGAGCCCCAGGCCTTCGAGTACTTGGTCACGATCGTTAAGGGCACCATGCTCGCCAACGTGCTTTTCCTGCCGGAGGCTTTCTCCGGCGGTCGGACCCGACTTGAGAACGTTGAGGTCTTTCTCGATACGCCCGTCGTCCTCTGCGGCTTGGGCTACGCGGAAGAGCCATACCGGGTGCCTGCCGAAGAGCTGATCGAGTTGCTTGCGCAGGAGGGAGCGCGACTGCGCATCTTCGAGCACACTCTGCATGAGGTCGAGGGTGTGCTGGACGGTGCCGCCGCTACCTACCGCACCGGGGTACAGCGGGACCACATTCCCGGGGATGTCGTCGATTTTTTCACCGCCGAAAACCTCGGGCGCAGCGATGTCGAGATGGTGATCGCCAGTTTGCCGGAACGGCTACAGAAACACGAAATCGAAGTCGTCGAGGCTCCGGATCATTTCGAGGACGAAGATTTCTCCGAGAAAGATCTTGAAAAGGTGCTGAAAGAGGGCGTCCACTACGGCCGTCACGGCACCATGGTCAAGGATCTCGACTCCCTCACCGCTGTCTACCGCCTTCGCCAGGGTGAGGTGCGCCGCCACATCGAGAGCTGCGACGCGGTCATGGTCACCTCAAACACCACCCTCGCCCACGTCAGCCGGGTGTACTTCGCAGAGATGTTCGGCAAGCGCTCCGTGCCGCTGTGCATGACTGACCACGCGCTCGCTGCCCTCGCCTGGTTGATGAATCCCGCCCAGGCACCTGACTTGCCGCGCCGCCAAATAGTGGCGATCAGTTACGCAGCGCTGAACCCGCCCGAAGAGGTTTGGCGCAAGTACCTGACCGAGATCCGACACCTGCAGGAGCGCGGCGAGCTGACCGAGGAGCAGGTTGGGCTCCTGCTCTACTCGCCTGACGCGCGCCTTGAGTTGATGAACGCCACCTCCGGCGACGCCGACCAGATGGCGATGGGCACCGTCGCCCAGGTTCTCCGCCACGCCGAGGAGGCGGCCCGGGCCGAGGTCGAGCGCGAACGTGACATCGAGCGATCTCGCCGCGAGCGAGCCGAGGCAGCCGCGACAGCCGAGAACCAACGCGCTGCCGCCGAGGTCGCCAAGGCCCAGCGGATGGCCGACGCTCACGGTTCTCGACTCGATTCCCGAGCGCGTGAGATCGCCACGTTTCTGTCGTGGGCCGTCTTCTTCGTATCCGCCGTGATTCTTCTCATCGCTTGCGCTGCGGCAGCCGAAGGTCTCTTCCCATCATCCTGGTCGCGGGCGATCCCATTCGGTTCGGCACTGGTTTTCGTCTTGGCGCTAAGCGGGTTGGCTTCCCTGCTGACCGGCTGGAACCTTCTCGCCTCTCGTCGCTCGTTTGCCGCCCATCTCGAGCCGCGGGCAGGTCGACTGCTGCACCGCTGGTTCGGTCCGGCCGAGTCGCCTTAACAATTGAGCCACCGTAGTCGAGGGGGTGCCGCCAATTGGAATGGCTCCGAGCACGAGCGGGGGACCGCTGCCTATTTGGCTACGCACTGCCTCGCCGGTGAGCCGGTCACTCAGTTCGACCTTCCCGACGGCGCTTCGGTGCCGCTAGGGATCCGTCTGCAGGCGGATGAGCCGATTGACGACATCGTTTGCGAGCTATCGGGCGGTGGCCGTGCCTTCCTACAGGCACGCTCCACCCTCGACTTCACCAATCATCGCTCCAGCGGCTTCGTCCATGTGGCCAGCCAGTGGGTGGAGCAGGCGAAAGTCCGAGCACTCGACCCCGAGCGCGACCGCGTTCTGGCCGTTGCACACCGCCTTAGCCCGGCCGTCGAAACGCTGCAGGGAGCGCTCGACGTCCTCCGCAACCGCCGTCGCGCCGATCTTCGCGACGACCAACGTCATGAGCTCGCCAAGCTCGAAGCGATGCTCTCCGGCCTGCCCGTACGCAAGCGCCAGCGGCTGCTGCAGTGTGCGCAGATCTGGGTCCTGCGAGTGAAGGACGAGCTCGAGCCCGCGCGGAACCAGTGCCGCCAACTACTCGGCTCTTCGCTTGTCGGTGAGCTGCACCGCAAGGGCGCATGGGAGAGGTTGCTGAATGTCTGTGCCGGTGGCGCCCGGCTCAGACGAGGGTTCGACCGCGAGCAGCTCTGCGATGAGCTGCGCAAGGTGGACATTCCCCTGCGCGAAGACGAGCCCGGCTCGGAGGGAGCGCGGCGCGGCGCGATGGTCCGCTACCTCGACCGCCTCCAGCGCCGCGGCTCCCAGCTCGACTTTGCGGGGCTGGGCGCCACGATCCCGCCCATCAGTCTCGAGCATGCCGACGCCCAGGTCCGGGTCAGCCCCGGGGGACCCGACGGCGTAGACGAGGAACGCTGGGGTTATGAGCTTGCTTGGGCATTGCGGCGCTGGGGTCAGGTTCTCCTCACCGGCTTGCCGGGCGCGGGCAAGAGCACCGCGTTGAAGGCTGCCGCTGCTGCTTACGCCGCACGTCCCGCATGGCCCTTGCCGATTTTCGCTCGCATCGACCAGCTCGCCGATCGCCCTGCCGGCGTCGGCATCCGACAGAAGCTGATCGAGCTCGCCGTCGAGGAAGCGTCGGGAGCGGATCGGCGGGTCCTCGCCGAGCAGCTCGATGCCGCCCTGGACGGTCCCCGCGTCGCGCTGTTTCTCGACGCTCTCGACGAGGCTAGAGAGCGTCGGCACCAGGTTCTGCGTGATCTGCGTTCGCTCTTCGATGACCTTCCCGCCGAGGTTGAGATCGTCCTCGCCACTCGAGATCTCGCCTATGCAGATGCAGCAAGCCTCGGCTTCCGCGAGCTGCGCCTTCTCGCTCCCAAGAATTCCAACGAGACCGTGCGGGCCGTGCTCGGTTCTCTTGCAGAGCGTTTCGGTCCGGAGGCGGACAGCGAGGCGTGGGTCGAGCAGCGGACGAAGTGGGTTGAGGGTTGGCTTGGGCGCGACGAGGCACTTTCCGAGACGCCGCTGGTCATCGTCCTGCTTTCGCTGCTCGCCGCCGCCCGCGGCGAGCAGGCTTTGCCCGCGACCAAGGCCGCGGTCATGGCTGATGTTGTCGAAGCCGTGATCGAGCAATGGGAGCGCCCTGGCGGTCGCGTCGTTCTCGGCAGTCTGCGCGGCGCGCTTGCCCAGCACGCACTCCAGGCGGCCTTCGTCACTCTCTCCGGGCAGCTTGCTGCGCACGAACTTCCCCCGATCGCTGATGCTCAGAACGCAGTGGCGGCGTTGCTGGCGACCGAGCTCGCGCTTCCCCCTCTCGAGGCCGAGGCCTGCGCCGAGGAGGCACTTGCCTTCTGGGACCAGGCTGGCTTCTTCGTCATCACGGCGGAGCGCAGGCTCCTGCCTCGCCTCCGCCTCTTCGCCGAGCTTGGCGAGGCTCAGCGCGTAATCGCCCTATCCGATGTCGTAATTGACCAATGGATCACCGAGGCTCTTGGCGATCCCGACCGCGCCGAGACCCTGAGGCTCGCCGCGCAGCTCTCCCGGCCCATTGCCGAAAAGGCAGTCGAAATCGCGGCGATCGGGGGTGAGCCTCGCGCCGTCATTGAGGTCGCCGATGTCGTCGAGCCGCTGCCGCCTCTCTCCGCCTCGACGCGGCGGTGCCTCGCCGAGGCACTGATCGCCGTGGTCGCCGGCAAGGGGAGCACCCGTCGGACGGCCGCCGAAGCGCTCGTTCGTCTGGACCTTCCGGCGCCCCTTCGCCGCTCGGCCCAACAGGCGCTACGGGAGCCGCCCATCGCAGGCCTTCCCTCATATGAAGCGCTTCTTGCCCTCAAGGCTGCCCATCCCAGCCAGGAAGAGCTCGACGCTATTCGCCGCGTTCTCTACACCGAGCCTGAAACTCCTGAGCGTGAAGAGGAGGGCGCCTGGCCCGTACTCTCACTCTTCAGCGCCGACGCGATCTGGAGCCGCGCCGTCGGCGGCGCCTTCGAACGCTTGCTGCCCCACAATCCGGACTTGGTCACCCGCGCCCTTGAGGTCTACGAGCGGATAGGTGGTCCCGGCTCGAGCCGCGTCGCCGATCTGATCCGTCGCCATGGCGATGACGACGCGCGGGCCGAGATCGACCGACGCATGAGGCGCGAAATCGGACCTCTTCGCACCCGCCCGAATCTCCTGAAGCGGAGCGAAGAACGCGATGCCGCCGACCACCAGTTTCTCACCTGGCTGGCCGACCTCGCTCCCACCGCCAACCTCGACCAGGCCCAGGCTCGCCGCTTCGACGCATTGATCGATCTCTGGCGCACGCTTCACTTGCCGAGCGCTCCGGCCTTCGAGCCGGCCGACGTCCTCGAGTACTGGCCGACCCTCCTACGTGAGTCCTTTGTGGTGCTCGCGACGCTCGGGGCCGAGGATCTCAATCTCGTCGCTGGTGAGGCGCAGCAGATGCTCGACGAGATCGAGCATTTCCCCGAGGACGCCGAGGAAATCGAAGGGATGCTCAACATGGGCGGGCACGATCGCAGGCTCGACCAGTGGCAACGGCTTGAAGATCCCGCTGCGGCACGGCAAATCCTTCACCGGGCCTTGGCGGTTGGGCGCTGGCTGAGCTGGTTGGCGATAGAAGCGATAGCCGGCGGTGAGCCCGCCACCGACGAGCTGGAGGAAATCGTTGCCCTCCTGCCCCGCCTGAACGGCGAAAATCGCCAGCACGCCGGATTTCTCGTGGTCGCCGTCGAGGGCGAGCGGCGTGCCCGCAGCTGGCTTGCGGCAGGGGACAGTGCCCTGCGCGGCGCTGCCGCGTGGTGGCTGGCGAAATCTGTCGCCGACGGCGGCCACGCCGATCTTGTTGCGACGGTGCTCGATGATCGCGACGAGGCTGTTCGCGACACCTTCCTACGGAACGTCAAGGATCCCACGCCGCCCCCCGTCCTCGATGCGTTGGGGGCGGCCGACTTAGCACCGCGATCTTGGACCTGTCTGCGGTGCGGACATGAGAACTCGGCCGGCAGTAGCTCGTGTCAGCGGTGCCACATCGTTGGTGCGGACACTCGCCGTCTTGCCGATGACCTGCTCAAGGGCGATCGAGCAGATCGCTGAACGTGACTGCTTTCACACCTTGGCTCGCCGCTCCAACGATGTTGTCCTGCTAGCACTATTTGCGGGAGTCCTGCCGGGTCGGCCAGGGAATCCGGGGTTCAGCCACTCGACGTAAAAAGTGGCTGAACCGCCCATAATCGCCCCGAATCCGCCGTAATTTGGGGTCGGTGAGTGCGTCCGTCTTTAGCCATCTCTCCCCTGCAAATCAGGACTTTCTCCTTTGTCCGCTTCCCCGTTGTGGTCGGCGGTCGCCGGTTCGAATCCGGTCGTCCACCTTTCATAGATTTCGCACTGCAGAGCTGTTTGCGGTTGTTCCAATGTGACTGGTCTTCTTTCGAAGACAAGTCCATTTTCAGCCACTTAGTGGCTGAAATGGGCAAACTGCAGTGGATTTTGAGGGATCACCTGGACAATCCACTCTGATCTCTAGGCCTCCCTGGGCGGCACTGCACCGGCTTCGATGCTCCGGCTAAACCGAGTCCTCGCAGCTTCAAGGGGGACTCAGAGACACGATTACCGGCTCCTCTGCATTGAAGGCCGGCCCAACACAAAGGGCTTCATAGCGCTCAAGGCTTGGAATTGCATGACGCATATCTGCTCCTACGAGTGCCTCCAGATAGTCGAGACTCGTCTGGTCAAGCGTCTTCAGGATGATGTAATTCTCGCATTGGCTAAGGGCCGACTTTGAGACAACCGCCGTTCGCTGCGACACCATCACGACGGTAACACCGAACTTTCTAGCCTGCATAATACCTCTGGTCGTAAGCGCCACCTGATCTTGCTGATGTCTAAGTGCAAAATTCCACTCTGGGACAAAGCCATGTGCCTCCTCGAATAGGACGACACGAGCCTTGGGATCTTCACCTGCCTTGTATTCGTTTGCACCTGCCCTCATGTACTCTTCAAAGAATTCAGCGGCCTTAAGAGGGGGGTCGCCCTCAGGCTCGTAAACGAAATGCCCTTGATCGTCAAAGCTGTTCTGCCAGGGCGGGAACTCAAGGTGAGTTGAGTACTCGCCCGTCGTATCGAGAGCAACGACCACATTTTGCTCTCCGAGCTTGCGACACACCCGTTGGGCAACAGCAGTCTTGCCCATGCCCGACATTCCTAGAATTGCGAGATGACCACGTCGGTTCGAATCTATCTGAAGGCCAACAGGAATTTGGGTGCCCTTGATCCTGCCGATCTCGTAGTAGCCATCTGGAAGTCCTGCTGAAAGGTTTTCGCTCTTGTAGACAGCCTCATGGGGCTGTGGCAGGTAGCTGCCGCCTAGTATGCGGTTTCCATCTGGCCAGCCCACAATCTGAGCCGTAGCGTGCGCGACCAAGGTGTTGCCGCCTTGCCAACTCTCACTTGTTAGTTGAAGCCTTGCAACTTGATAGAGCAGGGTCCGATTGTCGACGAGGAGAGAAACAGGATCGCCTATCGACAGCGACTTAAACGGATCGAAGGCTAGGGACCGCTCCGTGGTCCCCTGTCCCACAGAGCCGATGAGATCTGAGGTCTCATTGTCCTGCTCAAGCATGATCGCATCGGGAAAGTCTCTGCAGATATCTGTCCATTCTCGGTCCAGTGAGACTTGATAACGGAGTCCATTGGAATGCGGAAATCTGGCAACAACGCTGCCTTTGGCACTCCCTCTAGTCGTCTCCAAGGTCAGCAGATCACCAGCTGAAAAATCGTTATTTCCGGACGCGACCAAAAGCATTCGCGGGCCTATTGCGGCAACCACGGTTGCCGCCTCGCGCCGATGAGAGAAACGCACTTTGAGTCCGTGCCAGTCGATCGCAACCGCCAAGGCAAGAACCACGGTGGCGGCGGCGAGTAGCTGAAATCCATTCTCTCCACTTGCAGCACGCGTGAGGACTACCAGCGAAAGGGCGACTGGTCCTATGACGCTGGCTCGACCCAATCGGGTTGCCAGGCGAAAAGCTGCCCACTTTATGGTCCGATCTCTATCGCCAGTCGCGATAGCTGCAGTTGCTCCCGCTACGAAGATTAGAACCAACGTGGCGAGAAACGCTAGCCATAGGCCCGTGACCGGATCAGTTTCTACGCTGGCAACCGCACCTATCCCGCCAGCGCTATTGACGATTGCATCTTGGGGCTTTGCGAAATAGGGCTCTACGAACGTTGCAGAGAGTGCGGTGCCGAGTCCAATGTAAAACCAAGATTCATTCCAAAAGTGGGGAGACCCAAGACCCCCAAGAATCGCGAACAGGAGAAATCCAATACCGGCGGGGAGAAGGCGGCGCCGTACCTGAGAGCGTCTAAAAGAAGATTCCATTGCAACGTCTGGATAGATCCTATTCAGATATCCAGTCGTTCCTAGTCGAGGGTAGTTGTGCCTGAGGTGCCTGCAAGGCGTGGTCAAACCTCATGGGAGCGGGCCTATAAAGCTTTAGGCGGCTTGAGCGAGAGCATCCTGCTCGCTGTGCCATAGCTCACGGAAAGCGTCGAGCTCTTTCTCGGTCAGGTCACTCGGGCCGCGGATCACGCACATCGAGGTGTCCCACTTGCGCGTTCGGTCGGGGCGGGGGGTGAGCAGGACGCCGACCGTCACCGGATGTTCTGCGGTCAATCGGTCGGCGAACTCGTGATGGCGAAGCTGCACCCACGTTCCGAATGCCCATTGGATGTCCTCGCTGAAGTTTGAGCAGACGCCGAAGCCAAGCTGGGTCGCGCCAAAGCCACCCGAGATCCGTCTCAAGTGCCAGAGCACCTCTGGGGGGTCAATGGGTTTAATGCGCTCGAAGCCGAGGCGTAGATAGGCACCGATAGCGGCGCGTTGCATCGGAGGCAGGTGATCGAGATCCGCCAGTGCTCGTATCCGATCGGCCTCGTCGATGGTCGAAAGCTGGGTTTCGGCTATGTCCTCAAGGATGGTTCGGAAGAGGGTGTGGTCATCTCCGTTTTCGGTCGCCGCAGGAGCCATAGGCAAGAGCGGCTCGGAGACCTCTTCGATCCCGTGCAGCTTGAACGGAGCGGCCAGCGCGGTTGGGGTAGCAGCTTCGTCTGCCGCTGCCAGCTCGTAGTAGCGGACAGGCTCAGAACCCAGCGCTTGCGGCTTGCCGGCGACTCGCTCTAGGTACATGCCGACCCGGTGGGTCGACTTGAGTTGCTCGAAGAGAAACTCCCAATCGCGACGAAGGAGAAAGACGGAGTTCTCGGTGGGCGTCGGCGTGACATCGGGGACATCGCAGTGGTCGATGACCACTGCGACCACCCATCGATAGTCGTTGCCGTCGACCTCGATTTGACGCCCACGCAGGTTGGTCATCGTCGCGGGGCTCTGGCATAGCTGGCGGATCGTGCCCGCTCCCTGGCGCAATGCCTTCTCGCACTGCTTCGTGGCCCAACGACGCTCGCGATCTGGGTCTTCCGCGGGCTCCTCTCTGCTCTTCACCTGGACGACAACACCGAGATCGCCAATGAGCAGCACACCGTCGCCCAGCTCTCTGACTCCAGAAGTGAGACGGCGCAGCTCCGGCCTGAAGACGAAGTCCGCGAGACCCCAAGTCGCTGCAGCGCTATGGGTGGCGTGCTCAGCTTCCTTGCCCTGGCTCTCGAGCAGCCGGAGTGGCATAGCCGGGGGGATATTTCTGACAGCGACGCCATTGCTCGTCTCGATGACGAGCTGGGTGAAGCCAGCAGGGATGGCGCTCTCCGGTAAGGGAGGGAGATGCCGGTCGAGATCTTCGCAGCACTTCTTGTACTTGCGTCCGCTTCGGCAGTGACAGGGGTCGTTTCGGCCAATCCGAGCCATGTATCGAGCATAGGAACGGGAGCGGCGGTCACAAGGCTTGCGTTTCGGCCACTCGGTTCCAAAAGTGGCTGAAACGTCCAGAATCGCTTGGAATCCCCTGCGATTCGGCATCGACCGGCAGACCGATTTAGTCACCTATTCCCTGCAAATCGCCACTTCCTGCCTCCCCCGCTGGTCCGATTGTGGTCCAGGCGGTCGCCGGTTCGAATCCGGTCGTCCACCCCTCGTAGAATCAGCATTGCAGAGCGGTTTGCTGGCCTGGCTGACTCGAATTGTTCGTCCAGAGGCCGCTCCGTTTTCA